>Ga0114903_1000348_pt1 | contig 28742 bp, 26 predicted proteins | sample MalvirDeepMed_s2_FD_87289 | JGI IMG/M metagenome (GOLD analysis project Ga0114903, IMG submission 87289) | Marine viral communities from the Global Malaspina Expedition - Malaspina viral metaG DeepMed_s2 | ecosystem: Environmental > Aquatic > Marine > Oceanic | place: Mediterranean Sea... | reverse complement strand
GCGCCGCCGGAGCGGGTGCCGGCGCGGGTGCCAGTGCCGCCGCGAGCGCGGCTGCCTTCGGTGGTCTCGGGGTGGGCGCTGTCGCAGCTGGCGTCGCGGCAGCAGCCGCGGTCGCGGCCGCGGTCGCAGCCGCGACGTCGGAAAAAGCTGTAGGTACAGTCTCGACGTCGGGTACGAACGGAACCAACTGATCCAGGCCTTGCGCCATCGGCGGACTGATCAAGGGAGCCGCGCTAGGCCCGGTCAGTCCGCTTTCCCATCACCTTGCACGGCTTCTCCGGCCTCTTCGATCGCGCCGCCGACGTTTTCGCGCGCGTCTTCGATCGCTGCTTCCCCCTCGGGCGAGAGATCGAGAAAACCTGTCGCGATCAGGATCGCGACGATGACGGTGACGGCGAGAATCAAGAGGACGAGCGTTCGCATCTGGGCTTCCGGGTTTGCGGCATTCCCGCCGGAACGTAGCGCGGCAACTGTGCGGTGCGATATCTGTAGCTAGCGCGTCGCCGGGGCTTTCGATTGCCGCCGCACCGACATACCGTGCCGCCATGTCAGATCCCCGATTCATCCACCTGCGCACCCATTCCGAGTACTCGCTTCTCGAAGGGGCGGTTCGCCTGAAGAAACTGCCCGGTCTCGTCCGGGATATGGGTATGCCCGCCATAGCGGTGACCGATACCGACAACATGTTTTGCGCGCTGGAGTTTTCCGTGGGCGCGATGGGCGCTGGAATACAGCCCATCATAGGTTGCCAGGTTTCGGTCGGTTACGATGCGGAAGTGCAGCGTGGGCAGGTGCCGGTGCCGGCCCCCGTTGTCCTGCTGGCGCAAAGCGAGGCCGGTTATGAAAATCTGATGAAGCTGAACACGATTCTCTATATGGAGGGGGATCGGAACTGGCCGCAGGTCTCGCTCGACGATCTGGCGCGTCATGGCGATGGCCTGATCTGCCTTTCGGGCGGGCCGGACGGTCCTGTGGGGCGCTCTTTGCGGGCAGGTCATCGCGATCGGGCAGAGGCTCTCATGACGCGTTTGGCGGCGATCTATCCCGACCGTCTTTACGTTGAATTGCAACGCCATCCGGGTGAAGGTGGGGCCTTGCCAGAGGCCGAGCGCTTGACCGAACGCGGCCACGTCGAGATGGCATATGCTATGGGTCTGCCGTTGGTCGCGACGAACGACGTGTATTTCCCGAAGCCGGACATGTACGAGGCCCACGATGCGCTGATCTGCATCGCGGATGGTGCGTATGTCGACCAGAACGAAGCACGGCGCCGTCTGACCCCGCAGCATTACCTGAAAACGCCGTCGGAGATGTGCGCCCTTTTCGCGGATCTGCCGGAAGCGACCGAGAATACGGTCGAGATCGCGCGCAGATGTTCGTTCGCCGCCTATCGCCGCGACCCGATCCTGCCGCGCTTTGCCGATGACGAGGTCGAGGAACTGCGCCGTCAGGCCAAGGAAGGACTAGAGGCGCGGCTGGCCGTCATTCCCCACGCCACGAGCGTCGAGACGTACAAGGAGCGCTTGGACTTCGAACTCGGCATCATCGAGGGCATGGGCTTTCCCGGTTATTTCCTGATCGTCGCCGACTTCATCAAATGGGCCAAGGAGAACGATATCCCCGTCGGTCCCGGACGGGGATCGGGCGCGGGATCGCTGGTCGCCTACGCGTTGACGATTACCGATTTGGATCCATTGCGTTACAGCTTGCTCTTCGAGCGGTTTCTCAACCCAGAACGGGTGTCGATGCCCGACTTCGATATCGACTTCTGCATGGACCGGCGTGAAGAGGTCATCCGCTACGTCCAAGAAAAATATGGCCGCGACAAGGTTGGCCAGATCATCACCTTCGGCGCGCTTCTGTCCAAGGCCGCGGTGCGCGACGTCGGGCGGGTGTTGCAGATGCCCTATGGCCAGGTGGACCGCCTGTCCAAAATGATCCCGGTCGAAGGCGTCAAACCCGTCAGCATCGAACAGGCCCTGCGGGACGAGCCTCGCCTGCGCGAGGAGGCGCGCAACGAAGAGGTCGTGGACCGGCTACTGAAATACGGTCAACAGGTCGAGGGGCTGCTGCGAAATGCCTCGACCCACGCGGCCGGGGTCGTGATCGGGGACCGGCCGCTGGACGCGCTGGTCCCGCTCTACCGCGATCCGAAATCCGACATGCCCGCCACCCAGTTCAACATGAAATGGGTCGAACAGGCGGGGCTGGTGAAGTTCGACTTCCTCGGCCTCAAGACGCTGACGGTGATCCAGAACGCGGTGGATCTGATCAACCAGACCCGCCCCATCCATATCGGCCCGAACGGAGAGGAGCTCTATATCCCCGCGCCGGGGGCCGAGAACCAGATGAACCTGATTCCGCTCGACGATGCGAAGTCCTACGAGCTCTATGCCAAGGCCAAGACGGTCGCGGTGTTCCAGGTGGAATCGACGGGCATGATGGATGCGCTCAGGCGCATGAAGCCCACCTGCATCGAGGATATCGTGGCGCTGGTGGCGCTTTATCGCCCGGGCCCGATGGAGAACATCCCGGTCTATTGCGAGGTCAAGAACGGCCAGCGAGAGATCGCGTCGATCCACCCGCTGATCGACGACATCCTGGAGGAAACGCAAGGAATCATCGTCTACCAGGAACAGGTGATGCAGATCGCCCAGGTGATGGCGGGTTACTCCCTTGGCGGGGCCGACCTGCTGCGTCGCGCCATGGGCAAGAAGATCAAGGAGGCGATGGACGCCGAACGGCCCAAGTTCACCAAGGGCGCGATGGAGAACGGCGTCCCGGAAGAAAAGGCCAAGGAGGTTTTCGACCTTCTGGAGAAATTCGCCAATTACGGCTTCAACAAGTCCCACGCCGCGGCCTATGCGGTCGTCAGCTACCAGACGGCTTGGCTGAAGGCGAACCACCCGGTCGAGTTCATGGCCGGCGTGATGAACTGCGATATCCACCTGACCGAGAAGCTGGCGATCTATCTCGAAGAGGCGCGGCGGGGTCTGAAGATCGGGATCGTGCCGCCTTGCGTCAACCGTTCACTCGAGACGTTCAGCGTGAAGGACGGGCAGATCGTCTATGCGCTGGGTGCGCTGAAGGGCGTCGGCCTCGACGTGATGCGGCTGGTGGTCGAGGGGCGGGGCGACACGCCGTTCGTGAACCTCTATGATATGGCTCGCCGGGTGGACCTCAAACGCGTGGGCAAGCGCGCGATGGAGATGCTGGCGCGCGCCGGGGCGTTCGACCAACTCGACGCGAACCGGCGGCGGGTGTTCGACAGTCTCGATCCGTTGGTTGCCTATTCCGCTGCGGTGCATGAACAGAAGTCGTCGAACCAGGTGTCCTTGTTCGGCGAAGCGGGCGATGATCTGCCTGAGCCGCGCCTGTCGCCCGTGGATGACTGGCTGCCGACCGAACGGCTGGCGCAGGAACACGTCGCGATCGGCTTCTACCTGTCGGGACATCCGCTGGACGACTACATGGCCCCGCTGAAGCGCAAGGGGGTGCTGACCTACGAGGAGGTGCACGCCAAGGCGATGAACGGCCCGATGGTCGCCAAGATGGCCGGGGTGGTCGCCAGCCGGCAGGAACGGAAATCCGCGCGTGGCAACCGGTTCGCGTTCGTCGGCCTGTCCGACCCCACGGGTCTTTACGAGGTGACGATCTTCTCGGACACGCTGGAAGCCTCGCGCGAACATCTCGAACCGGGAACGAACGTGGTGGTCCAGGTCGAGGCGACCATGGAGTCAGAACAGTTGAAGCTGCTGGGCCGGTCGGTCGCGCCAATAGACAGCGCCGTGGCCGATGCGGGGGGATCGGGACTGATGGTGTATCTAGAGGCGTCAGACGCGGTGGGCATGGTGGCCTCGGTCTTGGCCCGCGCGCGCGAAGACCGGAAAATCCGCGCCCGCGGGCCGGTGACCCTGTGCCTGATGGACCGGGGTCTGCCCGGAGAAGTCGAGGTTAGCCTTGGCGACGACTTCCCCGTCACCCCCCAGATCAAGGGCGCGCTGAAATCCCTCGGCGGCGTGATGACGGTCGAGGACGTCTGACCCGTCACCGCCAGCGTGCGCTGCCCCAACCCGGTCTTAACCGGTCCGCCGCTAGACACGCCTGGCGCGCAAGGAAGACAGCGAAATCGGGAAGGGGCCGTCCGGCCTGGCAATCGGGCGGACCTGACCACAGGTTTCACCGGTGAGATCGACGGCCGGGGGTGACGCCCCGTTCTCCAATCGCATCCACGCGGGCCCGCGGCTTTCCTTTCACATCCCCAGACACACCCCCCACCCGGCGCCGCAACGGCGACCGGGCCGAACGCGCATCCGTCTCACCCTTGGCGAAATACCCCGTGGGGGAGGCCGGGCCTGCCCGGCCGGGGGCGCGAAGCCCCCTCTGACGCCTGTCACCAATGCGGCGGCCGCTCGTCCCCCAGGAATACCGACCCCTCGCCATCGGATCGCGCCCGCTCCATCAAGAACGCGACCTGCCGTTCCAGCGTGTCGATCCGCTTGGCCTGATCCGAGACCACCTCGGACAGGTCGTCATTGGCCCGGATCAGGTGGGCGATGCGTTCTTCCAGCTGTTCCATATTCGCCTCCATCTTGCGTGTGGGGTGTGGTTGACCTAGACGATCCGCGCATCCAAGGGGGGCCGTCATGGCGAAGACCAAGAAACAGCCGCGCCCGAAGGCCGTCACGCCAAAGGGCTTCCGCGATTACTTCGGGCCCGAGGTCACGCGGCGTCAGACGATGCTGGCCCAGATCGCGCGCATCTACGACCTGTACGGGTTCGACGCGCTCGAAACCAGCGCAGTCGAAACGGTCGAGGCGCTGGGCAAGTTCCTGCCCGACGTGGACCGCCCGAACGAGGGCGTCTTCGCCTGGGAAGAGGACGGCGACTGGCTGGCCCTGCGCTATGACATGACGGCCCCGCTGGCCCGCGTCGCGGCGCAGTATCGCAACGACCTGCCCAGCCCCTATCGCCGCTATACCATGGGCCCCGTCTGGCGGAACGAGAAACCGGGGCCGGGGCGGTTCCGCCAATTTTATCAATGCGATGCGGACACTGTGGGCAGCGCCTCGATGGCCGCGGATGCCGAGATCTGCGCGATGCTGGCCGACGTGCTCGAGGCCGTGGGGATCGCACGCGGCGACTACATCGTGCGGGTGAACAACCGCAAGGTCCTGAACGGCGTGATGGAGGTCGCGGGCCTTGGCGGCGACGACAAGGAGGCCGAGCGCGGCATCGTCCTGCGCGCCATCGACAAGCTGGACCGTCTGGGCGAGCACGGCGTCCGTGCGCTTCTGGGCGAGGGGCGCCGCGACGAGAGTGGCGATTTCACCAAGGGCGCGGGGCTGGACCCGGCGGCCGCCGACGTGGTGCTGGGCTTCCTCAGCGCTAAACGGGAAAGTGACACCAAGACTCTTGAACGCTTGAAGGAGTTAATCGGCGACTCGGAGGTAGGTCTCGAAGGAATCTCGGAACTCTGGGAAATCTGCGATCTGTGCTATGAGCAGGGATATGGAGATGACCGCATCGTCATCGACCCCTCGGTCGTCCGGGGCCTCGGCTATTACACCGGCCCGGTCTACGAGGCCGAGCTGACCTTCGAGATCATGGACGAGAAGGGCCGCCCGCGGCAATTCGGCTCGGTCGCCGGGGGCGGGCGCTATGACGATCTGGTCAAACGGTTCACGGGGCAGGAGGTGCCGGCGACCGGAGTCTCGATCGGGGTCGACCGGCTGCTGGCCGCGCTGACCGCGCAGGGCCGGTTCGAAGGGGCTGCCGAAGGGCCGGTGATCGTGACGGTCATGGATCGCGCCCGGATGGCAGAGTATCAGGCTATGGTCAGCGACCTGCGGCGGGCCGGGATCCGCGCCGAGCTTTACCTTGGGAACCCGAAGAACTTCGGCAACCAGATGAAATACGCCGACAAACGCAATGCCCCCTTCGCGATTATCCAGGGCGAGGACGAGGCCGCACGGGATGTCGTGCAGATCAAGGATCTGAAGCTGGGGGCGAAGCTGGCCGATGACCTCAGCCACGAGGAATGGCGGGACCAACCGGCGCAGTTCGAATGCCCGCGTGCGGACCTGGTGACAGAGATCCGGAAGCGACTGGGATGACCAAGGCAACCGAACGGGCCGAGGCCGCGCGCTACCTCGGGGCATTCGTCGACGCCGGGGCGCAACCGGTCGAAACCGCGATCCTGCAACCGGCCGAGACTCTGCTGGACCTCTACGGTGAGGATATCCGCGCCCGCGCCTTCACCACCCACGGCCCCGGGGGCGAGGCGATGCTGCGGCCTGACTTCACCGTCCCCGTCGTCCAGATGCACATGCGGGAAGGTGGTGACCCCGCGAGGTACGCGTATGCCGGCGAGGTTTTCCGCCGTCAGGCCCTGAGGGCCGACCGTCCGGCCGAATACCTTCAGGTCGGGTTCGAACTGTTCGGCGGTGATCCCGCCGTGGCGGATGCCGAGTGTTTCGCGCTGTTCCACGGGGTCTTGTCCCCTTTGGCTCCGCGCATCCAGACGGGCGACATCGGTATCCTGACCGCTGCTGTCCGGGGACTGACGACGAGCGAGACGCGCAAGGCGGCGCTTCTGCGCCATGTCTGGCGTCCGCGCCGATTCCGCACGTTGTTGGAGCGCTTTGCCGGCCGGGTCGCGGTGCCTCCGCAGCGAAGCGCGCTTCTTATCGCGGCGGATCCGCTTGCCGGTGCGGGCCCCGAGATCGGGTTGCGCGACCGTGCCGACGTCATGGCACGGATCGAGGCCCTGCGCGCCGATGCGGCCGAGCCGCCCATCCCAGCGACCGAGGTAGGGCTGATCGACGACATTCTGGATTTGAAGGAAAGCTCGGACGCGGCCTTGCAACGGCTTCGTGACATGGCCGTAGACATGCCCGCGATCGAAGCGGCAGTTGCCGGTCTTGGTCGACGGCTGGAGGCGCTGGACGCGGCCGGGATCGCGCCCGAGACCCTGCCGTTCGAGGGAAGCCACGGACGGTCGACCATGGAATATTACGACGGGTTCGTGTTCTCGTTCTCGGCCCGGCAGCGCCCGGACCTGCCGCCCCTGTCGACCGGTGGGCGCTATGACGCGCTGACCCGCGTGCTGGGGCAGGGCAGGGCGACCCCCGCGGTCGGCGGTGTGATCCGCCCCGCCCTGACGCTGGAGGCGGCGCAATGCTGAAGCTGGGGGTGCCCTCGAAGGGGCGGCTGATGGAGAAGACGTTCGACTGGTTCGGGGCGCGTGGCCTGACGATGGTCAAGGACGGCGGCGAGCGGGAATACAGTGGCACGGTCGACGGGTTCGACGGGCTTCAGCTCGTCCTGCTGAGCGCGGGCGAAATCCCGCGGGAACTGGCGGCAGGGCGGATCCACCTGGGCGTCACCGGATCGGACCTGGTGCGCGACAAGCTGGCCCATTGGGACGACCAGGTCGAGGAACTGGCCGAGATGGGGTTCGGCCACGCGGATCTGGTGATCGCCGTGCCGTCCTTCTGGGTCGATGTCGACACGCTGGACGACCTGGACGCCGCCGCGTCGGCGTTTCGCCGCCGGCACGGGTTTCGCCTGCGGATCGCGACGAAATATCACCAGCTGGTTCGCGAGTTCCTGACATGGAACGGGGTGGCCGATTACCAGCTGGTCGATAGCCAGGGCGCGACGGAGGGGACCGTCCGCCACGAGACAGCCGAAGCCATTGCGGATATTACCTCGACCGGAGAGACTTTGCGGGCGAACCACCTGAAAATCCTGTCTGACGGAACCATCCATGGCAGCCAGGCGACGCTGTTCCGGGCCCGGAATGCGGAGTGGACAGACGAGGATCGCGAGTTGCTGGCCCGCTTGATCCGCAAGATCGACTGATCAGCGCACGCCGATCTCGGCCAGTGCGGCGGCAAGGGAAGGGGGCAGATCCGCCTCTTCCCGCCCTCCGGCCAGATCGCGCGGTGCATCCTTTGGGTCCAGGTAGCGCCACCCCTGGAAGGGCCGTTTTGGCATGGCCTCGACCCGCACGATCTGAGGGTCGAGGAAAACCGCGCAACGCCGGATTCCGTCTGCGCCCGTCATCTCCTCCAGCCCGGTGATCCGCTGGCGCGCCAGCACGACGCCCTGGATCACCCAGAAGATCGACCCGCCGTCCAGCAGCTCGTCCGCCCGCTTGGGCCACATGCGCGTCAGGTGGTAATACCGCCCGTCCTTGCGCTGTCCGGATCGCCGCGTCTGCCAGTCTTTCATCTGCTCGACAGATTCGCTGCCGACCGACAGCTTGATCAGGTGCACCTTCGCCACGTTTCCCCCTGACTTATCCACAGAATGTGGAAAACGCTTTCCTTACCCCTTCATATAGCGCCGGTTCCGTTGACCCGCCATCCTCTGGGCCATACCTTTTCCGGGCCAACGCAGGAGTGATCGTCATGAGCCGCTTCGCCGCCCCGATCGCCGAGCAGATCTGGGACATGAAATATCGCCTGAAGACGGCGGAGGGCGAGGCGCTGGACCGCACCGTCGAAGACACGTGGCGCCGGGTCGCCCGTGCCGTGGCCGCCGTCGAGGCCGATCCTGACGCTTGGGAAGATCGCTTCTATACCGCACTCGAGGATTTCAAGTTCCTACCGGCGGGCCGGATCGTCGCCGGTGCGGGAACGGACCGGAGCGTAACGCTGTTCAATTGCTTTGTCATGGGAACAGTCCCCGACTCGCTTGCGGGCATCTTCGACCATCTGCGCGAAGCGGCGCTTACCATGCAGCAGGGCGGGGGGATCGGCTACGATTTTTCGACCATTCGTCCCAAGGGCGCATCGGTGACGGGTGTTGCGGCAGATGCATCCGGTCCGATCAGTTTCATGGACGTGTGGGATGCGATGTGCCGCACGATCATGTCGGCCGGCGCGCGCCGCGGGGCCATGATGGCCTGCCTGCGCTGCGACCATCCCGATATCGAAGCGTTCATCGAGGCCAAGTCCGACCCCGCACGGTTGCGAAACTTCAATGTCAGCGTTCTGGTGACGGATCCGTTCATGGAGGCCGTGAAAGCGGACGCGACCTGGGACCTCTGCTTCGATGGCCGGGTCTATCGCACCATCCAAGCGCGGGATCTGTGGAACCGGATCATGCAGGCGACCTATGACTACGCAGAGCCCGGGGTGATCTTCATCGACCGCATCAACCAGATGAACAACCTCGCCTATTGCGAGGAGATCGCCGCGACCAACCCCTGCGGGGAACAGCCCCTGCCACCCTACGGTGCCTGCCTTCTGGGCTCGATCAACCTGTCGCGGCTGGTGACGGATCCGTTCGACCCGGAAGCTTCGCTGGACGAAGACGCGCTGGACGATCTTGTCGGTGTCGCGGTTCGCATGATGGACAACGTCGTCGATGTGTCCCGTTTCCCTCTGGAGGCACAGGCCCGCGAGGCCGAGGCCAAACGTCGTATCGGCCTTGGGGTCACGGGGCTTGCCGACGCGCTTGCGATGGTGGGGGTACGCTATGGCTCGGACGAGGCGGCGCGTCTGACTTCGCGATGGATGCGCTTGATCGCCCGCGCCGCCTATCTGGCCTCGGCGCGTCTGGCTGGGGAGAAGGGGGCCTTTCCCCTGTTCGACCAGGCGGCTTTCCTGTCCTCGGAAACGATGGAGGCGATGGACGATGACGTCCGCGAGGCGGTGGCCCGACACGGGATTCGCAACGCGCTTCTGACATCGGTCGCGCCGACCGGAACCATCAGCCTTTTCGCCGGCAACGTCTCGTCTGGGATCGAACCTGTCTTTGCCCATGCCTACACGCGAAAAGTTCTGCAGAAGGACGGATCGCGTACCGAAGAGGAGGTCGTGGATTATGCGGCCCAGGTCTGGAGGGACAAGCACGGTGACGTGGATCTTCCGGACCATTTTGTCTCGGCCCAGACCCTCAGCCCGTTGGAGCACGTGAAAATGCAGGCGGCCGCCCAGACCTGGGTCGACTCGTCCATCTCGAAGACGATCAACTGCCCCGAGGATATCGGTTTCGAGGACTTCAAGGACGTCTATGTCGAAGCCTACGAGAGCGGATGTAAAGGCTGTACGACCTACCGTCCCAATGCCGTGACCGGCAGTGTCCTCAGCGTCGATCCGTCGACACTTTCCCAGCCCGCCGACAACACCGGCGAGGTTGTGTACATGTCCGAGCCGCTCGACCGCCCCTCGGAGCTTGAAGGGAGGACCTACAAGCTGAAATGGCCCGGAACCGAGCACGCGCTTTATATTACGATCAACGATCTCGTGCTCGCAGGGTATCGGCGCCCCTTCGAGATTTTTGTGAACTCCAAGAACATGGAAAATTTCGCCTGGACGGTAGCCCTGACGCGCATGATCTCGGCCGTGTTCCGGCGCGGGGGTGATGTAAGCTTTGTCGTCGAAGAACTGAAAGCGGTATTCGACCCCCGCGGCGGCGCTTGGATGGAGGGCCGCTATATACCGTCAATCCTTGCCGCGATCGGTGGTGTCATCGAACGCCATCTCGTCGAGACGGGCTTCATCCCTGCCGCAGGGCTGTTTTCGAGGTCCGAGCCTGATACCGAAGCCGCGGTCGTGGGGCAAACCGCCAAAGCCTGCCCGAACTGCGGCAGCTTCGAGCTGCGCATGGTTGAAGGCTGCATGACGTGCCTGGCCTGCGGTCATTCCAAGTGTTCTGGATGATGAGATTTTGTCCAAGTCAGAGAAAGCATATGAATGCGCAAACGAACGCATAAGTCTGCGCAAGGCGTGTCAAGCCATTTTCTGCCTTCGGGGAGGCTTTTCCTCCGCGAAACGGCTGCAGCACATGCTTCTACTCAAGGCGCTGATCTTGCTGCCTTATTCTGACATTTTTCGGGGGATGTCCTATCGCTTTGCGCTCTCTGGCAACCCCAAGAGGCGCTCCACGTCCTCCTTCAGATAGAGTTGGCCGTACTCTTGGCCTTCGTGGCGGAATGGCGCGATCCCTCCCGCCGTCAGATCCGCCGCGAGGCTTTGCCACGACCGTCCGTACGCCAGGGACAATGTGCGCAGGGTGTGAAAACGGGCATGGAAGGCGTCCGCATCTTCCCGGGTGAGATAGTCCTGTTGCGCCCCAGTTCGGGGGTTCGTCATGCGGGTCGCCGGCGTGAGACCATCTTGGATCAGACGACGCAACATGGATGGCTGCCGTAGCCCGATGGTCTTGGCGAAGGTCTCGATGCTGTATCCCGGAGGGGCCTCGGCGCCCAAAAGGCGGGAGACTTCGTCATGATCGACGAAAACGGCGGCATATCCCGTGCGTCCTTCGAGGTTGCCGACGCGTCGAAGGTCTCCGTCACGGATTGCCCGAACGATGGCGCCAGGCCCGATCTTCAGCCGCTGGGCCGATTTCGCGATATGCTCCCACCCGTGTTGTGGCTGCCGGAGCTGAACAGCGCCCGCAAGCAGAGTTTCGAGAAACGCCTCACCCTCGCGCGGGCTCCAGACGGCGTTCGTATCATCTGCATTGCTAGTGGGCGAAAGGACACCGTCCGCTACAAGGTTGTCGAACTGTGAGCGGCTGGCGCCGATGAGGTCCTGAAAGGTCGTTGCGGGGACCAGCGTCTCGAGAGACGCGAGTATCGGGGCGACGCTTTGGGCGTCGAAGACCTCCCAGGCATCCGGGCGGGCTGTCGCGTCAGCCCTGAGAATTCCCTCCGCCACGAGAAGCTTTCGAAGGCGGCGGGGGTCAACGCCGGTTGCCTTTGACGCCGTCGAGACGGAATGGAGCTGTCTCTCCACCACGGGCTCCCCGAGAAGTTCATCGCCCGGACCCAAGGGCCAGGTCTCGGCCATGTGAGCTCGCAGGAGCTGCCGAAAGGCCGCATAGTCGGGGTCGTCGGCATAATCGTGCGCCAGCCGATCATAAAGAGCCGGATAAATCTTCTTCGGGCCGTCCTGCGGTGTCTCCACAAGTCCTTCCAAGCGCTTCAGGGCGTTCCGGATCGCCTCATCGCCCAAAGACGCAACCTCGAAGCCGGTCTCGTAGAGACCATGGCGAGAGGTTGGGGCTATATGGTCGAGGGACAGGCCCTCAAGGCGCAGGAGAGCGATTCCCAGGAGGCGGCAGAAATTCGAGGCCGCATGGAGGGGGTGCCTCGATAGGACGTCCGGCCCAGGGCCATTCACGAGGCGGGCATCGATCCAGTCTTCGAAGTTGGAAGACAAGCTTGAGACCTGGTCGAACTGTTCCTCCGATATCGCCGGGATGACGGGAGAAAGCATCTGCACGGAATCGTATCGGTGGAGCGGATGCGCTTCCCGGTAGAGCGGAACCAGGGGATGCTCATGAAGGAGGCAGATACCGACGTGGGGAATAAGCCAATGCCCCTGCATGGCCATGGACTGCTCGGCTGGCAGCCCGCTTCCTGCTGCATCCTGCCTCAGGCAATGGGTGCACCCACGCAACTCGGGACGACGGATCGTTTTGCTGGGAAAGATATGGCCGCGGAAGCTGTAACGCCGATTACCCACGTAGATCGGCGACCACGCGGCAAGGTCGGATGCAGGCACGCCCCCAAGATCTGCGATCACCGAAAGTGCCTCCGGTTCCCCGTCGATTACGCTCGAGAAGGTCACCCCGAAGTCGACGCAGAACTCTGCAGCTGTAAGGCCGTTTCGCGCGGCGAGCCGAGCTGTATAAGACGTCACGCTCTCGCGATGGCCGAGACCGACTGAAAGAGGGAGGGAGGGCATCACCGTCCTTGAAAGGCGTTCGTCTCCGCATGACCAAACCCTCAGTCGATTGTCCAGATCAGCGGCATGGTGCTCTCAACCCATCTTATTCACCGAATCCGATTTTGGCTGCCCGGAAGCGGCGTCGGCGGCATGCGGGGCGCTCTCGGCGCAGCCATGTAGCTGGATGTGCGGCCGCCGAAGAGGTCTGGCGCTCCTGGACGGGCAAGACGGGGCCTTGCCGGGCGTCGCGCAGCGCGATCCGGTAGTTTCGGCAAACGGCGCTTCGGCGCCCATGGGCGTTGATGGATTTTACGGTGGCAGCAATCGCAGGCGCTATGGGTCTGCCCATTGCAGCGCCATGAGCCTTGGCCAGAGCGCGGCCCAGAACGGCGCGGCGGCCGAGGAGAGCGCCAGCGTCATGCGCCGTCCGGACATCACCAGCCGTGCCCCCGCCCGCAGGACCCGCTCTCGCAAGCGGCGCAGGCTCCAGCCCGTGCCGGTCGCCTCTGCCATCGCACGGCGAGCGACGTGCATGACTTGGTAGGCCAGGCAAGCGATGAGCAGCCGCACTTCGTTGCAAGCAAAGGCGTCGACGGCCGGCGTTTTCGACTTGGGCGTCTTGCCTCGCCAGTGCGACTTCGCCCGGTTTGTCGAAGACAGCGCCGGTGACAACACGTCCTTCAGCTCGCCCATGTGGCCCTCGGCCTTGCCGCGTTCGCGATAATGCGCCAGCACCTCGCGCTGCGTCTTCGCCGTCCAATCAAGCGAGGTAACCAGAAAGAAGCGGTCCAGCAGCAGATCGCCCTCGCGTTCCTTCACGACCAGGACCACACGCCGGGGCTCGTCCCAGCTTGCGGCCTGGTAGCGCAGCTCGTGAAGCCACATGCGCGGCTCGATGGGGCGTCGGCCCGGCGGGCGCTTCATGAAGGGCTCGGCCAGGCGGTCCAGCGCCGCATTCGCCCGCAGGCGGGAGACGTAGTCGATGCCGCGTGCATCAAGACCGGCAAGCAGAGCCGCCGACGGGAAGCCCGCATCGATCCTGACCATGGCCACGTCGCAGAAGCTCTTTTGCGCCCGGTCGTTCGCGGGAACGCTCGAACCCGTGGCGCGCCCCCGCTCACCGTCGAGGATCACGTCCAGCGCCCCGTCCGCAGTGGCAACATTGCCCGCCCTGAGGCGGGCATCCAGCATGTCGCCCGTCTCGGCGATCGAGGTGATGAGCGGATGGTGGATGCGGGTCGCATAGTGGCCGTTCCACTCCGCCTTCGGCTGGTGGCCATGCACCTCGACCGGGGCGCTGTCGACGTCGAGGGTCACGCAGGGCAGATGCTTGCCGCCGTGTTCCGCCCTGATCCCGCGCCCGGCAAATTCCAGCACCGCCGCGCGCAGGACCTTCAGGTTCGCAGGCGCGGCCATCAGCGCCGTGAACCGCGACAAGGTCGGCTGCGATGCCAGCCCCGATCCGTCAGCGAGCGGCGTGAGCCCCGCCGCCGAACTGGCTGCCAGACGGAAGGCCGGGTCTTGGCGCAGCGCATCCGCATCATCATGATCCCGCCAACCCTGCGCGGCCAGAAGCACACTGGTGCGGATCAGCGAAGCGAGATCGTGGGTCACATCCACCTTGCTGCGCGGGTCCTTCAGCCGCTCGGTCATCCACGGCACGATCCTGCTGCGTTCCATGACCTCGCGCAGCATCACCGCCCCCGGGTCCCCCGTCAGTCGATCTGACCGGCTTTCGATCCGCAGGGACCGATTGAACTGCGGCATGACAGGCTGTAGCGTTTCACCCATGCGTGTGTCCGAAGCTGCTGGCGGATTTCGTCTTAGCAGCTTGATTCTACGGCGCTTTCGGGCGCACGCAACCTTCCCTCACCGATTTGGATGAATAAGATGGGCTCAAACAAGTTGCCGATGTGCGCCGAGGTCTTATGGGTGCAGACGGCCCGATCCCGCCATTCATCGGTAGGACAAGATGCTGCGCCGCGGCCCGTCGAAGGAGACATTTGCCGCGCGCGCTAAATTCAGGCCCACGGTCTATGGGCGAACGAAGCCGGTTTTCGGGCCCCACTTGCTGATGATAGCCTTTGCTTAGAACGGCAGCGCGCCATAGCCTTTGGTGCGGTGGGAAGTTGCGGAAAACGGGGGGCATCGGTGACTGAGATAATCGACATATGTCTCATGGATCGGCCAACCACAGGCGGTCCGAGACGAACGCTGTTGTGGGTGGACCGATGGGCGGTGCCTCTTTCCCTTGATCCGGAAGCGGCTCTGGAACTCGTCGAAACGCTTTCCGGCATTGACGCAGAGCGTACCGATGACTGCCTCACCCTTTTGTCGCGCATCCTGGACGAGGCGCGAATGAACCGCGAAAACGAGGAGCCGGGGGCGAGCGACTTTTTCCAGGTCCTCGCAGCGGGCCTGGCAGAACGGACGGAGGCAGGTGAGCTTGACACCGAGATCGGCTTCGGACTTTGCCAGGCTTACCTCCGCGTCGGTCTCACACCCCCCGACCAACTGCGCAGGGCACCCGACGCCTTCGAGGCTTTTGCGGGAGACGAGATACCCGAGCTTCCAGATATCGCGGGTCTGGCGGAAGGGCTTGTCCCGGACGGGTCCACGGCGTTTGAGACCTATACCGGGCTTCGCGAAATTTTGGGCGCCCTTCCGGCACAGGTGACAACCGCATTTCTGACGCAGACGATTGAGCAAGGCGACCCACGCATGATTGCCGCCGGGCGGTATTTCCTGCTCGACCCGGTTGCGGAGATGCGCGAAGCAGCCATCGCCGGGTTCGGGCTGCTTGCGGAAAGCGCACGAGTTGATGCGGCCCTGCTGTCCGACCTCATCCTGATCCGCAACTGGCTGCCAGACGGCAAAGCGCTCGATACACCGATCAAGACTGCGCTGCGGCGGGAGCCGTCAGGAGGAACCGTCCCGCAACCCTGGCAGCTTCATCGAGTGATGACGTCTCTCCCCAACGGCACCGGCTCGCAAAGCATTATGGGCGTCTGTAGCCGTGGCAGCACGCGCGCGGTGGCTGCGGCCATGCTCAAGGAAGGGCATGGGATAAAGGACGCCTATGTCATTCCCTGTTCCAGCAGGGGCGAACAGAAAACCATCGTTGAGCAAATCGAGCAGGCGATGACGATGCATGAGGAGGTTCTGCCGCGGATCAGCTAAAGATCTTGCTAATTCCTTGTTTAGTATACGCTTTCAAGGCTAAGCGGCCAGCCGTGAGAGTAGCATCATGATCCTCTGCTGCGATCAAGGTTAGTAGTGCGACATTCTTCGTGAAACAATGCTCTGTAAGTTGGTTGCGGGAGGGCGATTTGGGCTTGCGCGAACGCTGTTGCTCGTGGGTTGATCAGTCGAACGGGTCGGCTTCGGCTTTCGCCGCATCTTTCGAGGCCGCTTCCTTCTCGCCTTCGGCTTTCCACTGAGCCACTTGAGCTTCGATGATCTTGATCGCTTCCTGTGGGATCATCGCATGCTTGAGGATCTTGCTGCGGTTGGCCGCGGAGGCCAGCAGCGCGATCTGGACGAAGAAATCGGTCGGAGCGGACGCATCGTCTTCTGCGCTCCAGTCCAGCCAGTCATCAACCGTCTCGGCCATCGCCAGTTTGGCAGCGCGCTGAACCTTGTCGTTCTTGCGAGCGACGCGCGCGCCGGTCATGCCGGCCTTCTCCAGAGCCTTCTTGAAGGTCTCGTTCTTCAGGATGTCCTCGTCAGTCCGGCGAGTTTTGTTGATGGTCTTCTTCGGCACTCGTTTCGTCATATCTGTGTCTCCACATTTGAGTTTCATTCGCAGACCAGATCGGGGGCCTCCCGCGCCGCTCAATCCGTCTGCCATCGAGATCGCACTCCAAAATCTTGCTCGATAACGAGATCCGGAACTTTTTCGCCGATACACTCTAAACATCTGTTTTCCCTCGATTCATTTTTGGATTTTCGCGGCGCCGAGATATTTCTGGTGAAAGATCCGAGGGTCGTGGCGACCTTTCGAAGCTCATGATCTTCGCCGTCAGCTTCTTGCGCACTTCTGCGATCCGCGAGCGCAGTCCCGTCGGCAGCTTTTGGGCGATCTCGACGATCAAATCGTCTGCGGCCACAATCTCTGTGCGTTCGGCGGCGATGCTGCGTTCGGCGGCGGCCTTCGCATCGCTCTCTGCTCTCAAACGCATCCGGACGAGAGCGGCCCGGAAGGCCTTCCGTGCGCGAGCGAAGCCTGCCGAAGACTTTTTCGCAGGAGTGGCCGAGGCGGATGGCGAGACGCCGAAGCTGCGCCCTTGTCTTGTTATCGAAACCGGCGAGTTGAACGACCGCCGCTCGGTCACGCTGGCCTACGGCACCAGCGCGCATCCGAGGCGCAGATACGGCTACGAGGTCATCGTGAAGGGCAAGCCCGCGATGCGCGCTGCGGGCCTCACCAAGCCCACCCGCTTCGTGTGCATCCGTCGGATCACGGTGAGCACCGCGCATCCCGGCTTTGAACCGCTCTGCGGGACGCCCGTCATCGGCCGTCTCGATGCATCGCTCCTCACACGAATGGATGCCGTCCGCGCGCGGCTTTGGGCGGAGCACGATATCGCCGCCGAACGCCGCCACGAGCGAGCCTTGGAGCGACGCCGTTGGCAGCGGGAAGAGCGCCGGATCCGTATCGAGAACCGCGCACGCAGCGCCGCCGAGGCCATGAAGGCCGACAGCCTGAACAAAGGAGCCCCCCGTGCCTGATCTTCGTCTCGACCTTCTGGACCAGCACGTCGCCGAAGCCATCGCCGCCGCGCGCGTCGTCGACACCGCCATCGAAGCCGACATCATCCCGAACCTGTCGCATCTGCAGCGCTGTCACCCGAAAGACGTGCGCAAGCTGCTTGATCCCGACCTGCTGTTCGAGGCGCGCACGCTCACCGACATCGAGGTTCTCGTCGAAACGGTCGAGCGCGCGATCCTCGCGGGCACGACGTATGAGACCGTTCACGACACGTCGCCCGAGAACGTCTCCGCCGCATACTGGACCCGCACCGAACGGGACGGCGAAACCGAGGATCTGTATCGCGCGCTGCCTGTTCTCCACGATCTGCGAGACAGGCTGCAGGCAATCCAGGACCTGCTCGCGACTCGCCGCGTGCTCGAGGCAATGAACGCGGACATCTAACCAGAGATCGGGGGCGGGGACGCCCCCGCCAGGGCACGCCGGCGACACCCACCTGCTGCACCCATGCCGGCGTGCCCGCTATTCGATCCTGTCAAAGTGATAGCGAGAAGAACGCACGCCTCATGTAGATTGAAAGCCATAGGATTGCTCAACTGCTGGCCTTCGTGTAGCTCAAGCACCTACGGCACTGAGGAGCAATACCCTTTGATTGGCATCGAGTTGTTCTCCGGAGCAGGTGGTTTATCCTTGGGAGCTCAACGAGCCGGAATTGAAGTTTCTCACGCGGTGGAGATCAGCGAGCCAGCCGCAGCAACTTTTTCCTATAACCATCCACTTTCCGAAATGATAGTCAGCGACATCCGAAAGATATCAGGAAGTGATTTTGGAAGTGTGGGTCGGCCGACAATTCTTTTCGGCGGCCCACCATGCCAGGGCTTCTCAACATCTAATCAAAAAAATCGGAGTCTAAACAACCCCAATAACTGGCTATTCTTTGAGTTTCTAAGAATCGTCGAAGAGTTGCAGCCGGAGGTCGTACTTTTTGAGAATGTCGCAGGCATTACACATACCGAGAAAGGTTTCTTCGAAAAATCGCTAGTCGGTAAACTGCACGATCTTGGCTATTTTGTTGACTCCATTTTGGCGGAGGGGACCAAATTAGGCCTACCGCAAAGACGAGTGAGGTATTTTTGCGTCGGAACAAAGAGAAAGCCAGTTTCGCTCTCCAAGATTGCTCTGTCAAACGAGATCGTAACCGTGCGTGATGCCATAGGTGATTTGGCACAATTGAAGGTTGGGCACGCCATTGATAGAATGCCATATGCAAGTAAGCCGCATTCTGCCTATGCCAGAGACCTGAGAGAAAATCAAAAAGAATCTACGGGCAACATCGTTACGCTCAATGCGCCGCACATCATCGAGAGATATAAGCACGTACCGCAAGGCGGCAACTGGAGTGATATCCCATCCCACTTGATGGGGAGCTATAAAGACCCGCGCCGCTGCCACACGGGAATTTATCGGCGCCTAAAATTCGATGAGCCATCAATCGTGTTGGGGAACTTCCGCAAGAATATGCTCATTCATCCGACCCAGGATAGGGGGCTGTCCGTGCGTGAGGCTGCAAGAATTCAAGGATTCCCTGACTCCTATCGGTTCTTTGGTAGTATAGGAAAACAACAGCAGCAGGTTGGCAATGCGGTTCCCCCGTTGATGGCCGAGAAAGTTTTTCGCTGCATTATCGACCAGATCAACTAAGGCCCGAGATATGACGCATGGTTACGACGTTCAGTTCGAAAGCAAACTTGAACGCGAATTAAAGAAAAGAGTGGCCGAAGGCGACGAAACATCCGAATTCCCGCCAACTGGCCTCAACCGCTTCGATCTTTATAAAAGAATTAAGGCTACACTAAATGACTCTTACTTTCGAGACGTCGGAAGCGGCCTTACTGCCGATAGTAGTGGGGGAGCTTTCACCCGTCATGACTTAGGGCATGTCGACGATGTCATTCGGAGGGCTGGAGAACTGCTTGGGGCGAACTCCGACGCAGACACTCCAGCAATCAGCCAACTAAGATCATTCGAGGTATTCGTACTACTAGTTGCGTGCCTAATTCATGACGCCGGGAACCTTGACGGTAGAAGGCAACACGAACAGCGGGCGCGAAAAGCTTTGCGAGAAAGTGCTCCGGAGTTGTCCGAGAAAGAATGTAGTTTAATCTCCCAAATAGCGCGCGCCCACGGGGGAACTGCTCGCAATGGCAGCAAGGATACTATAGGCGAACTGCCCATCGAGGATGGAGTCGAAAGTGCAAAAGTATATCCGCAAAAGCTAGCTGGTGTTCTACGATACGCAGACGAACTCGCGGAAAACAGTAGGCGCGCAAATAGCCGGGAATTCGATACTTCGTATTTCCCGAACCGTTTTTGCCAATGCATTTCAGTTAACGTCGACTATGACAGCAGGCGTGTTTCGCTAGAGTTCACGGTTTCCGATAGCGACTGTGACCACTATGCACCGGATGAAACCGGGGAACAAATGTACTTTGTGGACTATATTATTAAAAGAGTAAAGAAAACCGAACTTGAAAGGCGATATTGCGATCGGTTTATCCGTGGATTTGCGTCCTTCCTTGAAACCCGAGTAAATATTGAGTTTTTGAAAGATCATGAAGACTTCCACCGCGAACACTTCGAGCTCAAGGAAAGTGGGTATCCTCAGCTAGACGACGAGGTTACACTCGGCAATGAGAGTTTCAGTGGTGAGACCGTAGCGGAGAAGTACCGCGAATTCAAAGGTGGTAGCTAAAATGACGGACCCCTTCATAGTCCACACCCCAGAGCAACTCACGCCCGAGAACATTGCTCAAAATTTCGTAGAGATGTATACTGACTTTCCGAAACTGAAAGAGCCGGTAAATATGTTTATTCACGGAGCGAGAGGGTCCGGGAAAAGCATAATGCTACGCAGTTTGGAGATGCCAGTCCAGAGACTGTTGAATCCAGACAATCCGAATGACTTGCCTTTTTTCGCAGTACACGTCCCAATAAAGAGATCCTTCTTCACTAATCCAGAGTATCTTCGCCTTAAAGGCTGGAAAGGAACAGCAATAGGCGAGCATCTGCTCACAGTATACACGCTCCAACATATATTCACCGCGCTCCAGGAAACGGGCGCCGTACCTTCGCAGGATTTTGTCCAGACACTGTCCGAGATGTGGGAGGACTGCGGCGGGAAGCACCAAATTGATGAGATAAAGAGCGCAAGCTCCTATCAGGAGCTTGCGCGATTCTTTTCAAGGGAAAATGGTCGAGTCCGTCAGTACTATATCAGACTTACGGACACTGACGAATCCCCGATCTACGGAGGTGCGTTAGCTAGCTTCGCTGATCTTCTTTTGCCCACCGCTCAAATGATCGAAAAAGACTCTATGTGGGGCAGCAACACTCCGATTTGCCTAATGATCGACGACGCAGACAACCTCACGGAGTTGATGCAGAAGGTTCTCAATAGCTGGATTTCCACCAGAGCAGCCCAATTCATCTGTTTTAAGGTTACAACGCAGCTTGGGTACAAGACTTACAAGACAATCGACAATAGAATCATTGAAAGCCCGCACGACTTTTCGGAGATCAATATTGGGCGCGTATATACCTCCAACAAAGAGAACTTCGCTAAGCGAATAAGAGCGATAATCGAGAAGCGCCTCAAGAATTCTGGGATTGATACGTCTCCCGAAGACTTTTTTCCCTTAGACGAGAAGCAAGAAGCGCGTCGACTACAGATTTTGCAAGATTTATCCTCGGGCAAAACTGAAAAACACATATCGCTACGCGGCTCTGGCCCATCCCGCAGTCGCGATTTAGCGCAGCGATATGCTATCCCAGCGCTGATGCGAGAGCTTTCTTCAGGAAAATCAACACACACCTATAGTTATGCAGGTTTACAGTCTCTCACAGATCTCTCGTCTGGTGTGGTGCGCTGGTTTCTTGAGCCTGCGGGGCAAATGTATAATGAAGTGAAGAGCAATCAGACAACGGACCAGCCGGGCTGTATACCTGTGGGCATCCAGGACGCCGAGATCCATAAATGGTCTAAGGCATTTCGAGAGAAACTCACGGTTGATCCCGGTGGTGATGAACTTGTCGACTCCGACGCTTCGCTCCAAACCGAAGGCCACAATAAGGAAGCCTACGAAGAACTTGGCAATCTATTAGACTCGATCGGCCTTTTGTGTCGAGAAAAACTACTTGACCGAACTGCAAGCGAACAAAGGGTCTTTTCTTTCGCCTTAACAGATTTTCCCAACAAGCGACTCAACGAGATACTCCATCTCGGAGTGAGGTTGGGCTATTTGCAAAAATCTGATCTGGCATCAAAGTCAATTGCAGGAGGAAGGCGGCCTCGTTATATTCTCTCTCGGCGTCTCGGCCCTCATTATCGATTGGATGTATCCGGCTACGCAGCGCACCTAACTGTTACAGCTGGCGATTTGATGCTTGCTCTAAGCGACCCGCGAGCATTTGTCTTAGCGCGGTTAAAAAAAGATAAAGACGCGACGCAACAGGAATCATTTGACCTGGGGGACGGGCAATGACTGACCCGGTAACGCTCTCGTATTCCGATCTGGCTGCCAAGTTTGCAGATTCGAGTATTCTCTTCGTTGGTCGCGTGAGCTTTGAGGATCGGTCTGCTGCGGCATATAAGTCTATTTCGGGCAGCAGGGCGGTGAACCAAATCTTTTTTGCCTCGGCGGACGAAACACTAAAGGCAAAAGAAATTCGCCTCGGCCTCGAAATAGATGAAAGCCGCTTTCATTTTCTCGATACACATGACCCAATACAGACCCAGAAATGCATTGTGGAAACTCTGCGTCGAGTCACGGATGAATATTTCGATAGACTCCTAATTGACATAACGACCTTTAGGCGAGAGGAACTTCTCATTCTTTTAAGTGAGATCAGAAGCCTTGGTGCGGTCAATTTGCAGAGAACTACATTCATTTACTCGAAAGCCGGTTCGATGGCCAAGTGGCTGTCGGGAAGCATCCGGGAAGTCCGCTCGGTAATTGGCTATCCCGGGGAAATAGACAGCCTCAAAAAGACGCATCTCATAATAATGTCGGGCATTGAGCTGAACCGGGCCAAGGCGATTATCGAGGCGTATGAGCCATTCAGCGTATCGCTGGGTATGGTGCCTGAGGACGAGTCGGTTCTCTCCAGTGTATACAGAAGGAACCTTGAGTTGAGAAACTTTCTGACTCGGCACTTTGACCAGATAAGTTCGGAGTTCGACTTCTCAGCCTCCAATGTATCTTCTATTAAAGACCTGCTCAAAAGAATAGTAGCTGACCTTGATGCTTATAACATCGTTCTCGCCCCACTTAACACTAAAATGTCCACCTTGGCAGCGGGAGCCGTTGCGCAGGAAAACCCCAAAATTCAGTTATGCTACGCTGAAGTCGATATTTACAATTCTGATTCCTATTCCACCGCTGGCTCCGAAGTGCTAACATTAGAATACTGTGATTTATATATTTAGGGTCAGGATTCATAGCCAGTAGATGACGAGTGCGGCGAGGGCGATGGCCGAAAGGAAGACCTTCGGGCACCGGTCATAGCGGGTGGCCACACGCCTCCAGTCCTTGAGTCTTCCGAACATAATCTCGATGCGATTTCGCCGCTTGTATCGGCGCTTGTCGTATTTGACCGGCGTCTTGCGTTTCTTTCGGCCTGGGATACAGGCGCGTATTCCCTTGTCCTGCAATGCTTCTCTGAACCAGTCAGCGTCATAGCCACGATCCCCGAGCAGCCATTTGACGTTTGGTAGGCCGCTGAGCAATGCGCGTGCGCCGGTGTAATCGCTGACCTGTCCCGCGGTGACGAACAGGTCGATCGGCCGTCCCTGACTGTCGCAGACGGCGTGCAGCTTGGTGTTCATACCGCCCTTGGTGCGACCGATCAGGCGACCACGCCCCCCTTTTTGGCGGCCATGCTGGTCGCCGTTCGATGGGCCTTGAGGTATGTCGCGTCGATCATCACGGTCTTCTCTTCGCCGTGTTCTGCCGCCAACCCGACCATCATCTGCGCGAAGATCCCTTTGTCGCTCCACCGCTTCCACCGGCTGTAGAGCGTCTTGTGCGGGCCATAGTCAGCAGGAGCATCCCGCCAACGCAAGCCATTGCGATTGATGAAGATAATCCCGCTCAATACCCGCCTGTCATCGACCCGAGGCTTACCATGAGACTTGGGGAAGAAAGGCGACAAACGTGCCATCTGCGCGTCGGTCAGCCAGAAGAGATCGCTCATGTCACCGCTCCGTTTTCGAAGCCGTGAATCATCCTGTGCGAACGAAATCAATGCATCCTGACCCTAGGCGGGTCGGCCAAGCTTCGCCAGATGTGCCCGGCTCAGAGTTGACCTTCGGGCCGGGCACAGCGGATGACCGAAGCCAGCCTAAAATTGCAGATTAGGTCGGTCATAACTTGCGCATGAAGCCAATCCTGAACGCCATCACGTTCAGTTTTCTACTGGAAGAGTTGAGGATATGTCGGCATCTCGAATGCACCGCCCAAGCCAAATGGCTCAATCTGATGGCGCTACGGCCAGGTTATATATCCCGTTGATAGTTTCTTAAACTTTTCATCCGTTACGCACCCGGCGTTACCCTCTATGTTCTCGATCAAATAATCCATGCACTCTAGCAGGCGAGAGTTGATAACATTTGTTCTAGCGGCTTCGAGTGCGAACTTAGCTTGCCTTCGACATGTCGAGTTTCCGAGATTACTGCGTATTTCATAGTGGCCAAGAGATGCCATGACATGAGGTGCGTATTGGTCCCCTGCGAGTGCCAGAAGATGATCATAGTAAGGCTTCGCACCCGGTGAAACACCGTTCTGATAGTTGTATCCATTGCCTATTCGGCACAAGAGTACCGTACGAAACAGCAGTTCAGCAATATTCGGGATGATTGCGGCGGCATCCGGGATGTAGCTAGACAACGCTCGCGCGACCGGCGTCTCGTGATGGTAGTTATCACGGGCATGATGGGTATCTTTAAGTTGGAGGAGTAGCTCATTTACGATAATTAGCCGTTCAGAGTCCGATCGATAGGCGTTGCCGCCGACGATATCAAAAAATTGTTCTCCGAGGGTATATTTTTCTGTGTGGAGATTTGCCTTGTACCCCTCGAGAACAGTGCCCAATTTCAGCTTTGGATCATCGAGGCAGCTGTTCCAAATGCGCGGGGCTATTAAGGAAATGTTCTTTCGTACTGCGGCGTCGGTTTCTGGTGCGGCAAATATGCCAAAAACTGTCCTCAAGATATTTCCGCCGAGGTGAGTTGGGAGTTCGCCTATCCTCTGCTCGATTGTTTTAATAGTTCCCGCATCTAAAGCTTCAGTGTGCTTCTTTAAATTTCCAATGAATGCCTGCACCTGTAGTGCGGCTTCAGAAGGACGATCGTGGAGCACATCCTGAACGCAAGTGTGTAGCCAGCCAAGGAGCTCGAACGCATTAATGTTGTAGTTGTTTGGATGCGATATCCCGATATTATTTCTCATGTCGAGAATATGCTTCAGCTTCGCATAAGTCGCATCAGCTATCAGCTCTAATTTTCGGCATGTATCAAGTAGCGTAATATCTTTTAGGCTGCTCAGATCTGCCTCTGAAGAGTACATATCACGATTCTTTCCACCGCCAACAGCAGCGTCAAAGAAAATATCTAGCCCGTAGAGAACAGCCTTGCGGCGCAGGTCTACGATAACCTCATTTCAAATTGCATTTAGTGAGTAGTCAAATAAACCATAGCCAGCACCAACTACAAATTTCGAAAGGTATCTCGCATTCGCCTTAACTTCTGGTGGGAGCTTATCTACAAATGCCGGTAGGTTATTTCCAATAATCTCCCGCTCGTCGATTCCAGCAATTATGTTTTCTGAAGGCAAGCCCACACTTTCTAGGTAGTCAACTATTCTCTGGGCCTGAGCATCGACAATTTGGTTGATCTTCGCTTCAACTGGGGCTTTCAATCTTAATCTCCTGCACTTGTTACTCGCGTCGCGAGTCTTGGTTTCAAAGCCAGCTTCTTGTTCTGAAAGTCAGCAAGAAACATCTTATATTCGACGTCAACTTGTCACTTGTTGTCAACTTGTCACTTCTTGGCGGGTCAGAGTTGCGACTTTGATATGTGTCTTCTTCATGACTGGAGTTGGGATAGGCGCAGCCGCCACTTGAGGCTGGGACCTGCCGAGCACGCTAGCCGCCCTTTTGGTAGGTCGACAGGGTGCTTCTGACTGACTCCTCGGATGCGGAAATTCAGAGCGATAGAACGGCAACGCGCGGATCTTAACCGTCAGACCGTCAAAGCAAGTCCTTGTTGAGCCTGACCTTTAGGGTGCGAGGGTTGGTGGGGTAGGAAGCGACCCGTCCGGCAGAGGCGCGATTCATTAAATATAAGCCTACGCCTTCGTCCCAAGTCGTCTCCTCTTCTACCTCCCGCAACCACTGAACCATTCGCGGAAAGTGGCGGTTCTCTCCCACATTGAACCGGCGTTCCCAGCCTATGTCGTCGATTACTCGTGCAACGACGGCTCTGAGAAAGTCATCTAAATTGACGTCAACGGTCTCGTCACCCGCGCGGTCGATAGCCTCCGCCCAGATTGCCCTTTTAAAAACGGACGGAGGAACATCGTCGATGTCTGCAGCTGATGCCTTCTCCGGAAACGCCAAGCTGTCCTCGATCAAGGACTTGACGTTCTCGTTGTTCTCCGTCGCCTCATTCAGTTCCGCCCGCAACTCCGAGGCGTCTCCACTTTCCATCGCTCGAACGAAATAACCGAGAGCTTTCCGGAAGCGATCTTTTGGATATCCCGACAGAGTCTCCATGGGCTCGCCGGTCATATCTTCCCAGACTTCCATCATATGACGAGTTGCGGCTCCATATGTGCGGATGCATCCGTCGTAGAACGTTTGGTGGTGATCGGAACCGTCCATGAGATATCACCTCAAACCATCTGAAGCCAACGACAACGCGTTGTATCGTTTCAATTATCTCGAACCCTACCGCGATGCTTTCCAGTTTGCCACTAGGGATCTTATGATTTCGGTGGCAGGTTTTCGTCCTTCGTGACGTCCGTGCAGCAGCCAGCTTGGATCCCCTGCTGAATGTCTGCTTCCTCGGTGCGGAAGGGCGTCTTCACGTCCGCAGCGAATGGCAGTTCTCCGCCCATTCTGTGGGAAAACACTCGTTCGCAATCGCAAAAATCGACCGCCGGTACATGCGCATGCACCTTTCGTACGAGGCTTTTTGCGCTGTCTGCGGTGCGGGAACGATCTACGCCAGTTTCCAGTGGTTCTGGGCGGTGGCGGCGATGAGGGATTCATCATTCGCGTCGCATGGCCGTGCGTGTTCATCGCGGGTGATGGACCTGGCATCAGCGTTCAAGCAGCATTGCTTTTCGACGGACCGGCCTGCAGGTCAGTTTCAGGGCGCGGTGTTTGGTCCGACCCTTACTGGTCGGCCTACGGTTCGGGTCGGAATAGTCTCGGCTGATATGACCGGCCTGTACCGCGAAGTAGAAGGCCGGCAGATCATCGACGCGACCGTCAGCGGATGAGGACCTAGGCGCCTTACCACGCTATCATCCATTCACCACCTCGAGCATCCCATCCGTCAGCGGACGTTGTAGTACCTTAGCCTCCGCCCACTCGGCCGCGAGCCACGTTTCCCACTCCTCCGGCTCTGTTAGGATCACCGGCATGGCTTTCGGGTGGATCGGTGCCACCTCGGCGTTCGGCTCGGTCGTCAGGAAGGCAAAGAGATCGTCTTTAGTCTCGCCGTCCTTCAGCTTTCGGATGCTCGTCCAACCTTCGACCCAGATCCCCGCGAACATCGGCGTGGCGTCGTCCGAGAAGCGGAACCAAGCATTTCCGCGGCCCTTTCCGAGAGGCTCGGCGAAGGCCGTTAGCGGCACGAGACAGCGATGCTGCGGACCCAGCCAGCGCCGCCAGTGGGGCGACCCGGTGTTCCGGATGTTCGTCACGCCCCGGTCGATACCGCTCGCACTGTGGTATTGCTTCGGGCTGGGCATGCCCCAGCGGGCGCTCTGCAGGACGATGGTCTCACCGCCCCGGCGTACGATCGGCGCGCTCTGATCGGGATAGATCTGATCCCTGGGCTCCAGGTTGCCGAGCCGGTCGTCGACCTGCCGCCGGTCGAAGAGCCCGCGCAGCTCGTCCTGGGTCCGGGCCGCTGAATACAGATTGCAGATGGCCGTCCTCCTACCAGTTCCAAGCCCGCTCTTCTCGATGCACAAATACACCCACCGGCGCGCGTCAGCTATTCTATCGGGATCGAGCGGCGCTGTCCTGCTGCCTGTTGCAGCCCCCCTCGACCCCAATCCTCCGCTCTCCGTGGCTTTATATTCGAAGTGGCTTCCGCGGTAGAACGAAGGCGGAACATATACGCCGTCATCCGCGACCCCTGCAAGCCTTGGCGGAAGCGCAAGATCGTATCAGCAGCCTTCCGCCTCATGGGTTTCCGGGTTGTCCACCCCATTGGCGTGAGGTGCCGAACCGGATCGGCGCCACCATCGATGGAAATTGCGGCGGGCTGGCCGAGGGTAAAACTCCCGATTGCTTGGACATGCCGCAGGCATCCCGCTCGCTGCAAGGCGGGTTTGTGGCTTCGGCTGTAGTCCGCTGCGCCGCGGCGTCATAGCTTTGCTGCAACGCAACATTCCTCCGAAAGGCAGTTCCATGGCCTACGTCCAGTCCCATTCCGCCGATTTCCAGTCTTCCCGTCCGAGCTTTCTCACCCGCGCTCGCGCCGTCATCGGCCGTGGCTTTGCTTACTGGATTGAGGCAAACAGCCGCGCCGACAGGATCGCCGCGCTCGAGGCGAAATCGGATGCAGACTTGGCCCGCATGGGCCTGAGACGCGAGGACATCGTGCGGCACGTCTTTCGGGACCGGATGGTATTCTGATTCCGAACGCTGCTGCGAAGCGGTGTCAGCCTCAGGCGCGCGGGCGAACTTCCGTAACTTGGGCGTTTTCCCTGTACCTGCGTCTTGTCTTCACCCTTTTGTTGTCAGGGCGCTGGCCACGGCCAAACCGCCGTTGGCATACCAGGGCGAGGTCTCGTGATATGCGCCCGGCTAGGAACATCGGATATCCGGGATTTCGACGATCCGCGGCACGGCGGTCGGCTTTCCCGTCCCGAGTTCAGACTGCGGAGGGTTTCTCCGAAGCCGGCAAAGCCATTGCGAGCGGCCTCTGCCTCCGTGCGATGCAAATCCCGGTACCCGATCACGGTCATGATGATCGCCGCTACGGCAACCATGCCGCTATAGACGTAGAGAAATTCCATGACCTCCGTCTCCATTCATGGCAGGGC
>Ga0114903_1000346_pt1 | contig 28819 bp, 26 predicted proteins | sample MalvirDeepMed_s2_FD_87289 | JGI IMG/M metagenome (GOLD analysis project Ga0114903, IMG submission 87289) | Marine viral communities from the Global Malaspina Expedition - Malaspina viral metaG DeepMed_s2 | ecosystem: Environmental > Aquatic > Marine > Oceanic | place: Mediterranean Sea... | reverse complement strand
GGCTCGATAGGTTACATCCCGCCGGCAGAAGCTGAGCGACGACATCTTGAACAGCCCCAACCCCGCGATAAGGCCGCCTGACCCGTTGAACGAAACGCTCTCCGATAAAGCCGGGGCGGTTCAGTTGGCCCCTAGGATCAAGAGCCGCCTGAGGGAGCGCTCGCCCATCCTGGTCGTCGCGCCGAGCCGCTGCTTGCCCGCGGTCGAGTGCTGCCGAGGCGTGAGGCCGAGCCAGGCGGCGAAGTCGCGGGCACGCCGGAAGTGCTCTGGCGGCGGGGCGAGCGTGGCGAGCGCCGTAGCGATCAGCGGGCCGATCCCAGGGATCGTCATCAGCCGCCGTGCCACCTCGTCCTCCCGCGCCCGACGCGCGATCTCCGCGTCGAGCTCGCTGATCCGTTCGTCAAGGTGACGCAGTCCGTCCACCAGGACCTTCTACGTCGCCCGCGCCGTCTCCAGCAAAGCGTCGTAGTCTGTCTCGACCAGATCAATCAGGCGGCGGGCGTTACACGCTCCCTCGGGCACGACTTCCCCGAACTCGGTCAGATGGCCTCGCGTCACGCCGAAGGCGTGCTTTCAGCACGACGCGTGGATCGTCTGCGTGCGTGGCCGGATCAGCAGCTTGCGCACCCGGAACACCGTCGCGGCGCTCTGCTTCTCCTCACTCTTCACCGGCACGAAGCTCATGTTCGGCCGCCGCGCCGCTTCGCAGATCGCTTCCGCATCGTTCGTCGGCTTGTGCGGCTGCACCGCAGCCACGGTCCTCCTCACCATCGTTCTTCTGCCGCCGCACGAGCAGTTTGACGTAGGTCGGCGGGATCAGCCGGACCTCGTGCCCCAGCTTGCCGATCTCACGACCCCAGTAATGGGCACCCCCGCAGGCTTCCATCGCCACCGTGCAGGACCTCAACCAGGGCAGAAATTCGAGTACCTGTTCCCGCAGCTTGCGCCGGAGCAACATGCATCCAGACGCGTCCGACCCGTGAAGCTGAAACACATTTTTCGCCAGATCGAGCCCGACCGTGATAATCTCCGACATGACCACTCCCTCCTGTGGATCATTGCTGACCCACCTTGGCACACCAGATGCCGTCGGGGGGCGGTCACATCATCCAAGCCCTTCGTAACTAAACTAAAAGGACCGCAAAGTTCTAGAAAGCTGCGGCTACCTCCTCGTCCAATCTGACGGCTAGGGTTTGTCAAATATACAATCGCCGAAAGTCAGGCGTAGAGGCGCTCGATCTCGCCCGCGTATCTCTCGGCGATGCTGGCTCGACGGACCTTCATTGTGGCGGTCACTTCGCCGTCGTCGTGATCCAGCTCCTTCGTCAGAAGATGGAACTTGCGGATGTTCGACACCGTGGCGAGCTGCGCGTTCGACCGGGCAACCTCGGTCTCGACCAGATCGCGGACCTTGGGGTGTTCGGCCAAGCTGCGGAACGTGGTATAGCTGATGCCTTGTTCCTCGGCCCATTTTGCGGTGGTCTCGTGGTCGATCTGGATCAGGGCCGAGACGAACTTGCGCGCTTCTCCGATTACGATGCATTCCTTTATATAGGGGCTCGCCTTCACCTTGTTCTCGATCTCGGACGGTGACAGGTTCTTGCCGCCCGCGGTGATCATGATGTCCTTCATGCGGTCCACGACGCGGTACTGGCCGTCCGCGACCGCGAAAACGTCACCGGTGTGCAACCAGCCGCCGCGGATGGTGTCGCGGGTCGCTTCGTCGTTCTTGTAGTAGCCCGCGAAGACCAGATCGCCCTTCAGCAGAAGCTCTCCGGTATCGTCGAGCCGTATTTCGGCGTTGGCGACAGGCTCGCCGACCGCGCCGGGGACGAGGCGGTCGGGGCGTTGGCCGACGATCACGCAGGACGTCTCGGTCGCGCCATAGACCTCGACCAGGGGGATGCCGATGGTGCGGAAGAACGCGACGATATCGGGCGGGATTGGGGCGGCCCCGGTCATCGCCAGCCGAACGCGCCGCAGCCCGACGAAGTTCTGAAGCGCGCGGAAGACGAGGATATACCACAGGAAAAAGCGCAGGCGTGCGCCCAAGGGGCGTTGCGCGACCGGGGTGGTCGCCATTGGTGCCGAGTCCGCCAGAGCGCGTTCGTACAGCTTGCGGCGCCAGCCGCCCGCTTCGATCATGCCGATATGGATCGCGGCGTGCAGCTTTTCCCAGATGCGGGGAACGCCAAGGAACACGGTGGGGGCGACCTCGCGCAGATCCTCCTGAACCGTGCGCAGCGACTCGCCGAAATTGACGAGGCTGGCGTGGTAGGTCGGCACCATCATCGTCGTCATCTGTTCGGCGACGTGGCACAGCGGCAGGTACGACAGATGGCTGTCGCCCGCGTTCATGCCCAACCGGTCCGTCACCGCGATCGCCTGCGCGCGCAGGTTGCGGTAGGTCAGCATCGCGCCCTTCGGCTTGCCGGTCGATCCGGAGGTGTAGATCATCAGCGCGATGTCATCGAGGGTCTGGCGCGCCAGCACGTCCTTGACCAGATCGGGCGTTTGGGTTCGATCCTCGCGGCCCTGCGCCTCCATCTCGGCGAAGGACAAGATAAGGTCCTCGGGCAGATCGTCGGGATAGCTGCGCATTCCCTTGGTCTCGATCACCACGATGCGGCGCAGGCGGGGCAGTTGGTCGCGGGTTTCCAGCACCTTGTCGACCTGTTCCTGATCCTCGCAGACCACGATCTCGGCATCCGCGTGGCCCAGAACATAGGCAACCTCGGGCGCGGGGGAGGTGGGATAGACCCCGACCGCGATCGCCCCGCCAAGGCCGGACCCCATCTGGGCCAGCACCCACTCGATCCGGTTCTCGGACAGAATGGCGACATGCCCCCGCTCGGACAGGCCGAGCCAGCGCAGCCCGTGGGCCACGTCGGCGGCCCGGTTGAAATAGCCCGCCCAGGTCGTCACCTGCCAGATGCCGAAATCTTTCTGGCGGATGGCCTTGCGGTCGGGGTGGCGGTGCGCGTTCTCGCGCAGCATCTGGGGCAGGGTCAGCTCTGGAAGATCGGGCAAAGGCATCAGGACAGCCACCGCTTGCGTCGTTTGTAATGCTTGATGTCGCGATAGCTGCGTTCCCGGTCGCCGCCGGTTCCGAGGTAGAATTCCCGCACGTCCTGATCGGCCAGAAGCCGGTCGGTCGGACCGTCGAGCTGAATGCGTCCGCTTTCCATGATATACCCGTACTGCGCCACGGCGAAGGCGACGGCGGCGTTCTGTTCGACCAGCAGCATCGACACGCCGGTCTGGCGGCTGATCTTGCCGATGATCGTGAAGATCTCTTCGACCAGCTGGGGCGACAGGCCAAGCGACGGCTCGTCCAGCAGGATCAGCTTGGGGTCGGCGACAAGCGCGCGGCCGATGGCCAGCATCTGCTGTTCGCCCCCCGACAGATACCCCGCCAGCGCCTTGCGCCTCTCATGCAGGCGGGGGAAATACTCGTAGACCGCGTCGAACCCATTGGGACGCTTTTCCGCGCGACCCGTGGTCGCGAAGGTGGCCGCGGTCAGGTTCTCTTCCACGGTCAGATCCTCGAAGACGCGGCGGCCTTCCATGACGTGAAACAGCCCCCGCCGCACCAGCGCATGCGGGGATTGTCCCTTGGTATCCATGCCGTCGAAGCGGATGCGACCCGCGGTCAGGTCCCCGTTCTCGAGGAACAGCAGACGCGAGACCGCCTTCAGCGTCGAGGATTTCCCCGCGCCGTTCGAGCCCAGAAGCGTGACCACCTGTCCGCGCGGCACCGTCAGGGACAAGCCCTTCAGCACCTGCACGGAGCGGTTGTAGACCAGCTCGATATTCTCGATCTCGAGGATCGCATCCGTCGACATGTCAGTCTTCCAGTTCGATCCAGTCCGACACCGGCTCCATCTGGCCGCTCTCGGCGTTGAACTCGTACACCCGGCCGAAGGGTACCGCGTTGCCCTTGACCGAGACGGGGACCCCGATGATGCCCCCGGTGTCGAACTCCTCGATCGAGGACAGCGCGGATTTCAGCGTGTCGCCGTTCAGCTCCGCGCCGTTGGCCACGGCACGCCGGGCGGCTTCCGTCATCAGCATCGCGCTGAAGAAACCCTGCATGTAGCCTGTGGCCTGATACTCGGGCCGCATCTCGCGGATGCGGTCGAGCATGGGGGCCTCTTCCTCGTCGTAGTAATAACGATAGGGCATCACGCCCAGAAAGCCGTCAGCTGCTTCGCCGACCGATTGCCAAAGCGAGCTGTCCATCGACCAGAACGTGCCCATGAATTGCGTGTCGAGACCAAGCTCGCGGATCTGACTGACGAATTCCGGGATCGGCGACAGGACGTAGCCGTGGAAGATGATGTAGTCGGGGCGCGACCGGCGCAGGCGCAGCACCTCGGTCGAGACGTCGGCAGCACCCGGCGGGGTGATGATCTCTTCCACGACCTCAAGGCCCAGCTCGGACGCGCGTTCTTTCGTCGTCTCGATCGGGTCGCGCCCGAACTCGGTGTCGGAATTGACCAGCGCGATGCTGGCGCCGGGATTTTCGTCGGCGATGTATTCCAGAAGGATGCCGACCTGCTGGATGTAGTCGGGGCCGGGGATGAAGATGTAGGGGAATTCCTCGGGGTCGTTCAGCTCGGACGCGAAGGACGCGCCGCCCATGATCATGTCGCCGCGCCGCTGAAGCTCGGGCGCGATGGTCTTGGCGAACCCGGTGCTGTCGCCGTAATACATGTCGATGTCATTCTGGCTGGTCAGCTGATTGAAGACCGCGACCGACTGGTTCACCTCGTATCCGGTATCTTCGTACACGAACTCGATCTGGCGCCCGTCGATGCCGCCTTCCTCGTTCGCGATCTCGAAATAGTCGGACATGCCTTTCTCGATGGCGATGCCCGCGAACGCGAAGACCCCGGTCAGCGGCAAAGAGCCCCCGACCACGATGCTGTCGTCCTGTGCGGCCAGCGGTGCGCCGACCATCGTCAGGGCCGTGGCCCCGGCAAGCGCGGCCATTCCGGCCCTTCTGGTGATGTTCATGTCTTCTCCTCCCTTGGGTGTTGTCATGTGCGGAACGGCCACAGCCGGAAGAACCGGCGGATGCGATCCACGATCTCGGTCAGGCCGCGCGGCTCGAGGATCAGGAACCCCACGATCAGCGCGCCGAAGACGATGGTGCGGACCGGCGACAGTAGGGTTGCGGCGTCCGGCACGAAGACCGAGGCGAGGTCGACCACCACGCGCAGAAGCTCAGGGGTCAGGGTCATGAAGACCGCGCCCAGGATACCTCCCAGGATCGTGCCCATGCCGCCCACGATGATCGCCGCCAGAAGGAAGATCGAGGTCAGGAACGGGAAACTCTCAGGCGTCACGACCCGGAACAGGCAGGCCCAAAGGCCGCCCGCGATCCCGGCATAGAAGGACGCGATGGCGAAGCTCATCAGCTTGTAGCGCAAAAGCGGGATGCCCAGCACCTCGGCCGAGATGTCGCGGTCGCGGATCGCGATGAAGGCCCGCCCGATCCGGGTGCGGAACAGGTTCGCCGCGCCCCAGACCAGCAGGACCGCGAACGGCATGATCAGCCAGTACAGCCGGTCGTAGGTCGCCAGTTCGATCCCGAAGACCGTCGCGGGGGCCAAAGTCGCCCCGGAGTTTCCGTTCGTCACCGCCGTCCAGTTCACGAAGACGAAATGCAGTATGAACGACGCCGCGATGGTCGCGATGGCCAGGTACAGGCCCTTCACCCGGAGGCTGGGCAGGCCGACGACAAGCCCGATGGCCGCCGCAATCACGCCCCCTGCGAGGATGTTCAGAAGGAAAGGCGTGCCCAGGCTCCTTTCAAGATAGGCCACTGTATAGGCCCCCACGGCCATGAACGCCGCCTGTCCCAGGCTGACCTGCCCGGTATAACCGGTCAGCACGTTCAGGCCCGTGGCCGAGATCACGTTGATCATCGCAAGGCACGCCAAATACAGCCAGTAATTCGACAGGACGAAGGGCGCCGCGATCAGGGCGATGACGAAAATCGTCATCCAGACCCGTTGGGGCGCGGTCGTCAGCAGCGCCTCGTCGGCGGGATAGCTTTCCTTTGCGGTGCCGATGATCATGGGGTTACAGCCTTTCGATCTCGTGGGTGCCGAACAGGCCGTAGGGGCGCAGCATCAGCGCGAAGATCATGATGCCGAAGGTCACGACATTGGTGTATTCGCCGCCCACATAGGTGCTGGTCCAGGACTGGATCATGCCCAGCGCGAGGCCCCCGATCAGCGCCCCCAGCACCGAGTCGAGCCCGCCCACGATCACCACGACCAGCGCGGACAATCCGAACACCCTCATGACCGGAGAGATCCCCCCGATCGCCCCCAGCAGAAGGCCCGCGCCCGCAGCGGTTGCGCCGCCGATGACCCACGCGGCCGAGTAGACGCCGGGCACGTTGATCCCGCAGGAATAGGCGGCAGCCTGATCGGTCGCGGTGGCACGAAGCGCTACGCCGCCGCGCCAGAAGCGGAACAGGATCAGGAACAGCCCGATGACGATCGCCGCCGTCACGAAAGCGACCGCGATCTTGCGCGAGACATAGGCCTCGCCCAGGAACAGCGGCGAGGTGTCGATGAAGGCGGGTAGGGCGCGCGGATCGGTGCCCCAGACCAATTCGACAAGGCCCACGATGACCGAGCCAAGCCCCACGGTCACCATGAAGACCGAGATCGCGCTTTCCCCCAGCATGGGGCGGATCAGCCCACGCTCGACGATGCCGCCGACCAGCCCGCCGCCGATGATCGCCAGCGGAATCGCGATCCAGGCCGATAGCCCCCACCCGGCCGCGAAAGCGAAAAAGAGGTAGGCGCCCAGCATCAGCATCTCGCCCACGGCAAGGTTCACCACGCGCGTCGCCTTGTAGATCAGCACATAGGCCAGCGCCGTCAGTGCGAGCAGCGCGCCGGACCCCAGCCCGGCCAGCGTCACTTCCAGAAAGAACAACCACTCGCTCATGACGCCATCTCGCGCTCGATCCGTTTGACGAGGGCCTGGGGATCGCCGCTGCCCAGATACGCCTCGGCGACGCGTGGGTCGTTCTGCACGGTTTTTGGCGTTCCGCTGGCGATCACCTCGCCGAAATTCAGGACGGTCACGTGATCCGAGATGTCCATGACAAGGCCCATGTCGTGTTCGACCATGACGATGGTCGTGCCCCATTCCTCCTTCACGTCCAGGATGAAGCGGGCCATGTCCTCGGTCTCTTCCCGGTTCATGCCGGCCACCGGCTCGTCCAGCAGCAGCACGCGCGGCTGCATCGCCAGCGCCCGCGCCAGCTCGACCCGTTTCTGCAAGCCGTAGGACAGGACCGAGACGGATTTGTTGCGGATGTGGTCGATCTCGAGGAAGTCGATGATCCGCTCTTCGACCTCGCGGCGCAGCGCCTCCTCCTCGCGCTTGGCGGGACCGGCATAGAAGAACGCCTGCAACAGATTGGTCTTCATGTAGGCGTGGCGCCCCAGCTTGATGTTGTCGAGGACGGTCATGCCGTGAAACAGCGCGATGTTCTGGAACGACCGCGCAAGGCCTCGGGCCGCGCGGGCCGGGGGGCGCACTTTCGTAATGTCCTCGCCATCCAGGACAATCCTGCCAGCGGTGGGGCGATAGAATCCGGTGATGCAGTTGAACACCGAGGTCTTGCCGGCCCCGTTCGGCCCGATCACGGCGGTGATTGATCCCGCCTCGGCGGTGAACGAGGCGTCGTTCAGCGCGCGCACGCCACCAAAGGTCAGCGTGACTCCTTGTACATCAAGGCGCGCCGGCCCCTTGGACATCATTGCCTTGCCCGGGACGATTGCCCCCGGGGTTCGTGCGTCGCGACCATGGCTCCTCCCTCCGCGCGGGTCTTCACCACGCGTTGACCTGGATGTTACTCACGGGTAAAAAATTGACGCAAGAGAAGATTTCGAGAAGGAGCGCGTCGGGGTGAGCACGAATTCCGCGCCGGACGAAGGATCGCCCTGGCCCAAGAAGACCGACCGGACCCGCAGCCGCGCCTTGAAACGCGAGGCGGTGATGACCATGGCCGTGCGGTTCTTCAATGAAAAGGGGTTTCACGCCACCTCTCTGGATGACGTCGCCAAGGCGTTGAACGTCACCAAGCCAACCATCTATCACTACTTTCGCAACAAGGATGAAATCCTGTTCGAATGCGTGGTGCAGGGCCTTCACTCCATCGCTGACGCGGCCGGGCGGGTCGAAGCGCAGGGCGGCACCGGGTTGGAGCGTCTGAAGTCGCTGGCCTACATGTACGCGATCTGCATGACGCAGGACTTCTGTATCTGCATCTCCCGCACCGCCGACCACGAATTGTCGCCCGCCTCGCGGGCGCGGTTCCGGGCGCTGAAGCGCGAGATCGACCAGACGATGCGACAGGTGATCCGGGACGGGATCGCGGACGGAACGATCGCGCCTGAAAGCGAACGGATGATCTCGTTCACTCTGGCGGGCGCGCTGAACTGGATCGCCCGCTGGTTCGATCCCGAGGGGCCGATGTCGCGCGAAGAGGTGGCGCAGTCGGTCGTGTCCATCCTCATGAACGGTGTCGCGGCAGAGGCGGGCCGAGGGACCCCCGTTCGGGCACCCGAGTCTTCTTGAGTTCGGGCTTTATGCGCCGCCCACTCGATGACCGCAGGCCGCCCGTGATCCTGAACATCCGCGGGCCGTTCGGGTAAAACCACGAGTTCGTCGCGCGAACCTGCTGCTGCGGCGCCGTCCGAGGCGTCATGGCCTCAAAAAACTGCCCGAAAATTAGGCGCGCCGTGAACGGAGACGCCGAGGCTCGGACCCCTCTGGACAGACGGCACCGATCCGCGCAGTGTTGTCCAAACGGCCGGATCGTCGGCCAAGGGCAATCGGGCCCCGCATTTCCTCGGCGCAATCGGGGGTGCGGGGCTTTTTTCGTTCACGGGGGTGCCATGACGCTCAGGCTCGGTCTGATTTTCTCGACCACGGGCAGCTATGCCGCGCTGGGGCAAGGTGCGCTGGCGGGCGCGCTGGGCGCGATCGAAGCGCTGAAGGACACCGTCGAGATCGAGCCGTCCATATGCGATCCTGGGGGCGACGTGACCCGGTACGAGAGCATGGCGTCCGAACTTCTGGACGACGGCGTGCGCCACATCGTCGGTGCCATCACGTCCTGGAGCCGGAAGGAGATGATCCCGGTTCTTGAACGCAAGGACGGCCTTTTGTGGTATCCGTGTCCCTACGAGGGGTTCGAGTGTAACGACCACGTCGTTTATCTGGGCGCGGCGCCGAACCACCACGTCGTGCCAGCCATCGATTGGATCGCAGACAGCGGCATGCGCAGCGCGTATCTGGTTGGGTCGAATTACGTCTGGGGATGGGAGACGCTGCGCCTCGCGCGGGATCGGTTGCAGGCCGCCGGGGTCGAAATCGTGGGCGAGCGTTACGTGCCGCTCGGCTCGACCGAGCATGCCCATGTCGTCGAAGAAATCGTGGCCACCGGCGCGGACTGTGTTTGCAACAGCTTGATTGGTCCGTCGAACAGCACCTTCCTGCGCGACCTCATGGCGCGCGATCCCGCGCGGCGCGGACGAGACGGGCATGTCGTCAGCTTCAACCAGACCGAGGCCGACCTCGACACGCTGGGGTCCGCCGCTGACGGGCTTCTGTCGGCAGGTGCGTTCTTCGAGGAAGATGCCGACCCCGCGCTGGTCGATGCCGCCGCGCGCTTCGCGCCGAACGCCCGCGTTTCCGCCTTCCTCGCCAGTGCATATGCCGCGGTCGAGATCTTCGCGGCGGCGGCCCGGACGGCCGGAACGGACGCCCCCCGCAAGGTCTTCGCGGCCGCTTCGGCGCATCCACACCTAACCGCGATGGGTGAGATGCGCATCGACCCGGTGATGCGCCACGCCGCGCTTGCCCCGCGTCTTGCGCTGGCAAGGGACGGGGCGTTCCGCGTGATCGACCGTGCACCGGCCACGATCCCCGCCGATCCTTATCTTGCCCATCAAAGGCAGGCCGATAGGCCCCGCCGTCCCAATCTGAAGGTTGTGACATGACGCAATTTCCCCTGCACAACTTCGCCGGTCTGACCGCCCTGGTCCTGCACCGCTCGGAAGAGCCGGTGCGCCGGGTCGTCGAACGCTGCGACCGTCTGGGCATCCGCGCGATCCCCCATACCGGCGATCTCGACCTTGGGACCGCCGAGCAGGCGGACATGATCATCCTCGACATCGACACCGGGCATGACGGGCAACTGCCTTGGGACGCAGGCCGCGCGCCGGTGCCACTGATCGGGCTGATCGGGTCAGAAAGCCCGGGGCGTTTGGCTTGGGCGTTGGGGCAGGGGGTCGATGCGTACCTTCCGCTTTCGGCGCTGGGCAACCTGTTCTCGGCACTCGTCATCGCGCACGAGACCTTTGCCCGCAAAACGCAGCGGTCCGAACAGGATCGCGACGTGGCCCGCCAGCGCGCGGGCCGGCTGGACGTGATCCGGGCGGTTCTGGCGCTGATGCCCGACTGCGGCGACGAGGCCTTGGCACTGAAGCAGTTGCGCGCGATGGCCATGGTCGAGCAAATTTCGCTCGAGGACGCCGCCGCCCGGCTTCTGACCGAGCGGCAGCCTTCCAGGATGGGCGGCTGATGAGCGTGGCAACCGATCCCGCCGCAAGACCGCGCAAGCCGTCGCGGGCCCGCGTGGTGCTGGGCGAATTGCTGCGCCGCCCGCGCGCTGCCTTCGGGCTGATCATCATCGCGCTGATGGTCTTCGCCGCCGTGTTCGCCCCGTGGATCATGCCGCAGGATCCGTTCGCGCAAAGCTTCGACGGCCTCGATCTCATGGGCGCGCCTTTGCCGCCCGGCGGGGACTACCTTCTGGGCACCGACCTTCTGGGGCGCGATCTGGCCTCGCGCCTGATCCTCGGGACGCGCACCTCGCTGATCATCGGCGTGGTGGCCAACGGCATCGCGGTTCTGCTGGGTGCGGGCGTGGGCATCACGGCGGGCTATTTCGGCGGCTGGACGGCGGCGATCCTGATGCGCTTCACCGACCTGATGATGGCGTTCCCGGCGCTACTGCTTGCCATCGTGCTGGCGGCGATCTTCCAGCCTTCGTTGATGATCGTGGCCCTTGTCATCGCCATGGTGAACTGGGTGCAGATGAGCCGGGTGATCTATACCGAAACGCGCAGCCTGGCCGAGCGCGAGTTCATCCAGGTCCAGCGCGCCATCGGCTCGGGCCCGATCCGCATTTTGTTCAAGCACCTGCTGCCGCACCTGTTGTCGTCGATCATCGTGTTCGGAACGCTGGGGATTTCCACGACCGTTCTGCTGGAGGCGACGCTCAGCTACCTCGGCGTCGGGGTGCAGCCGCCGATGCCGTCCTGGGGCAACATCATCTTCGAGAACCAGACCTATTTCTCGACCGCGCCGTGGCTGGTGTTCTTCCCGGGCCTGCTGATCGTGCTTCTGGCGCTGGGCTTCAACCTCGTGGGCGACGCGCTGCGCGACATCCTCGACCCGACTTTGAAGGGGCGGCACTGATGTGGGGCTATCTTCTGCGCCGCCTGTTCGAAAGCGCGCTGATCCTTCTGGGGATCACCTTCGTGACCTTCATCCTGCTGTACCTCGTCCCTGCCGATCCTGCACGCCAGATCGCAGGGCGGTCCGCCACGGCGGAAACGGTCGCCAACATCCGCGACCAGCTTGGCCTGAACGACCCACTGTTCGTGCAGTACTGGCGCTATCTGGCGGGGCTGTTCCAGGGCGACATGGGCCGGTCCTACCTGCAACGGGCCGAGGTGGCGTCGCTGATCATGGCGCGTCTGCCAGCCAGCCTGATGCTGATGGTCACCGCCATCGTGACTGAGCTGATCATCGGCCTGACCATCGGCGTCGTCGCCGCCCTGCGCCGCAACAAGCCCGCCGACCATTCGCTGATGATCTTTTCGTTCGTGGCGATCTCGGCCCCGCAATTCGTGATCGGCATCCTGCTTCTTTACGTCTTTGCCGTACAGCTGGGCTGGTTCCCCATCGGCGGTTACGGCACCTGGGCGCATTTCGTGCTGCCCTCGGTCACGCTGGGGCTGCTGGGGGCGGGGTGGTACAGCCGGATGATGCGGTCCTCGATGATCGAGGTGCTGAATCAGGACCTCGTGCGCACCGCGCGGGCCAAGGGGCTGTCGAAACTGCGCATCGTGACCCGGCACGTCATGCCGAACGCGATCCTGCCGATCATCGCGATGATCGGGATCGATATCGGCCTCTTCATGTCCGGTATCGTCGTCGTCGAAAGCGTCTTCGGATGGCCTGGGATCGGCCAGCTTGCCTGGCAGGCCATCCAACGCGTCGACATCCCCGTGATCATGGGCGTCACCATGGTCTCGGCCACCGCCATCGTTCTCGGCAATCTTCTTGCCGACCTGGTGGCGCCCCTGATCGATCCCAGAATTAAAACAAAATGACCAACAGTGGAGATAACCCAATGAAGAAACTGCTTCTTTCCTCGGCGATTGCCCTGACGGCCACCGGCGCGCTTGCCCAAGTCGATCAGGACGCGCCACAGGGCGGCGAGATGGTCGTCACCTATCAGGACGATGTGGCAACGCTGGACCCGGCGATCGGCTATGACTGGCAGAACTGGTCGATGATCAAGTCGCTCTTCGACGGGCTGATGGGCTACGAGCCGGGCACCACCACCCTGCGCAACGAGCTGGCCGAAAGCCACGATATCAGCGACGACGGCCTGACCCACACCTTCACGCTGAAGGACGGGATCATGTTCCACAACGGCCGCGAGATCACGGCCGAGGACGTGAAATACTCGCTCGAACGGGTCACCAACCCCGCGACGCGCAGCCCCGGCGCCGGCTTCTTCGGGATGATCGAAGGCTTCGACACCTGGAATGCGGGTGAGGGCGAGGGCCTGTCGGGGATCGAGGTGATCGACGACAAGACGGTCGAGATCACGCTGTCCCGCCCCGATGCCACGTTCGGCCATGTCATGGCGCTGAACTTCGCGTCCATCGTCCCGCAAGAGGCCGTCGAAGAGGTGGGTGAGGATTTCGGCCGCCAGCCGGTCGGCTCGGGCGCGTTCAAGCTGGCGGAATGGACTCCGGGCCAGCGCCTCGTGTTCGAACGCTTCGAAGACTACCACCGCGCCGGCGTTCCGAAGCTGGACCAGGTGACCTTCGACATCGGCCTCGACCCGACCGTGGCGCTGTTGCGCCTGCAGAACGGCGGGGCGGACGTTCCGGGTGACGGCATCCCGCCGGCGCAGTTCCTGCAGGTCGTGAACGACGCCGAGTACGAGGACCAGATCGTCGAGGGCGGCCAGCTTCAGACCGGCTACATCACCCTCAACACGCAGATGGCGCCGTTCGACAACGTGGACGTGCGCAAGGCCGTCAACATGGCGATCAACAAGGACCGTATCGTCCAGATGATCAACAATCGCGCGGTCCCCGCCAACCAGCCGCTGCCGCCGACCATGCCCGGCTATGCCGAGGATTACGAAGGCTATGCCTACGACCCCGAGGCCGCGCAGCAGATGCTGGCGGATGCAGGGTTCGCGGACGGGTTCGACACCGAGCTTTACGTGATGAACGTCGACCCCAACCCGCGCATCGCGCAGGCCATCCAGCAGGACCTGAGCCAGATCGGCATCAATGCCGAGATCCGCAGCCTTGCCCAGGCCAACGTGATCGCCGCGGGCGGTGAAGAGGATCAGGCCCCGATGATCTGGTCGGGCGGCATGGCCTGGATCGCGGACTTCCCCGATCCGTCGAACTTCTATGGCCCGATCCTGGGCTGCGCGGGCGCCACGCCCGGCGGTTGGAACTGGTCGTGGTACTGCAACGACGACATCGACCAGCGCGCGGCGGACGCCGATGCCATGGTCGGCGACGAGGACGGCCGTGAAGAGGCATGGCGCCAGATCTACCTCGACATCATGGAGGATGCGCCCTGGGTGCCGGTCTTCAACGAGCAGCGCTTCACCTTGCATTCGAACAATGTCGCGGGCGACGACAGCCTGTTCGTCGATCCGGTCCATATCCCGGTGAACTACGACTACATCTACTCGACCGAGGCGCAGTAATTTCCGATGTGCAAGAATTGCGATTACACGATCCACGGCCATCACCATCACGGGTGGGATCATTCGATCCCACCTGCTGAAACGGTGGCGCCCGGCAGTCGGCTGCATTTCCAGTGCCTCGACAGCTCGGGCGGGCAGTTCACGAAGGACAGCACCTCGGCCGACGTGCCGGATCTGGATTTCGGCAAGATCAACCCGGTCACCGGTCCCGTCTATGTCGACGGGGCCGAGCCGGGGGACGTGCTGAAGGTTCAGATCGAGGCGTTCCACCCTTCGGGTTTCGGCTGGACGGCGAACATCCCCGGCTTCGGCCTGCTGGCCGACCAGTTCAAGGACCCGCATCTGAAGGTCTGGGACTACAACCCCGACACGCTGGACCCGGCGCTGTTTTCCGACATCGCCAAGGTGCCGCTGAAGCCCTTCGCCGGCACCATCGGCCTCGCCCCGGCAGAACCCGGCCTGCATTCGGTCGTCCCGCCCCGGCGGATGGGCGGGAACCTCGATATCCGGGATCTGGCGGCAGGGACGACCCTGTACCTGCCAGTAGAGGTTGCGGGGGCGCTTTTCTCGATCGGAGACACCCACGCGGCGCAAGGCGATGGCGAAGTCTGCGGGACGGCGATCGAGTCGCCCATGGATGTCGAGGTCACGCTGGACCTCGTGAAGCAGGAAAAGCTCGCCTTCCCGCGCTTCACCACGCCGGGGCCGGTGACACGGCATCTGGACGCCAAGGGCTATGAGGTGACGATCGGCATCGGGCCCGACATGATGAGCGGCGCGAAGGACGCCGTCTCGGCCATGGTCGACCTTCTGTGCAAGGATCATGGATTTTCGGCCGAGGATGCGTATCTGCTGTGCTCGGTCGCGGGCGATTTGCGAATTTCCGAGATCGTGGACATGCCGAACTGGGTCGTGTCCTTCTACTTCCCGCGGATCGTGCTGGGATGACCGAAACGCGCGAAACCGGAGGGGGCGGCACACGGCCCCTCCTGAGCGTTCGGGACCTGTCCGTGCAGGTCGCGACCGAGGCGGGGGCGAAGACCGTGCTCGATCGCCTGTCCTTCGATCTGACGGGGGGCGAGACGCTGGCGCTGGCCGGGGAAAGCGGGTCGGGCAAATCGATGACCGCGCTGGCGATCATGGGGCTTTTGCCGAAACCCATGGCACGGGTCTCGGGCGGGGCCATCAAGCTGGGCGAAACCGACCTGACGGCGATGGACGAACGCGGCTATCGCAAGATCCGCTCGGCCCGGGTTGCGATGATCTTTCAGGAGCCGATGACCTCGCTCAATCCGTTGATGACGGTGGAACGGCAATTGATCGAGGTACTACTGGAACACGAGGTCTGCCGACGGTCCGAGGCGCCGAAGCAGGCGCTGAGGCTTTTGAAGGATGTGCGGCTGACTGAACCCGAACGGCGGCTGAAACAATATCCCCACGAACTGTCGGGTGGCATGCGCCAGCGCGTGATGATCGCCATCGCTCTGGCTTGCGACCCCGAAATCCTGATCGCGGATGAACCGACGACCGCGCTGGACGTGACCGTGCAGGCCGAGATCCTGGATCTGATCCGCACGTTGCAGGCCGAACATGGCACCGCCGTCCTGATGATCACCCACGACATGGGCGTCGTGGCCGAGATGGCCGACCGCGTCATCGTCCTGCGCCACGGCCGGCAGGAGGAAGCGGCCCCGGTCCGGGAGCTGTTCGCCGCGCCACAGACCGACTATGCGCGGACGCTGCTAGCCGCCGTTCCGCGGCTCGGCTCAGCTCCGGCGCGGCCGCAGGCCGAGGCGCGCAAGAAGATCGTCGAGGTCGACGACCTGAGCGTCCGGTTCGACATCACCGGCGGCATCCTCAACCGCACAATCGCGCGGGTCCATGCCGTTGAGAATGTCTCGTTCCACATCAGGGAACGCGAAACCCTGGCACTGGTGGGCGAGTCCGGCTGCGGGAAATCGACCATCGGCAAGGCGCTTCTGGGGCTGGTTCCGTGGGACGGTTCGATCCGCGTGGACGGCGTGCAGACCCGCGGCCGGTCCCGCGCGATGATGCACCCCGTTCTGCGCGACATCCAGATGGTGTTCCAGGATCCCGGCGCGTCGATGGATGCGCGCATGACCGTGGGCGAACAGGTGATCGAGCCCATGCGCGTGCACGGGCTGGCCCGCGGCAGCGAACTGCAGGACCGGGCCGAATGGCTGTTCAAGCGCGTCGGGCTGTCACCCGACATGCTGTCGCGCTATCCTCACGAGTTCTCCGGGGGGCAACGCCAACGGGTCTGTATCGCGCGGGCCCTGTCCCTGTCGCCCAAGGTGATCGTCGCGGACGAAAGCGTCTCGGCGTTGGACGTCAGCGTCCAGGCGCAGGTTCTGGACCTGCTTCAGGAACTGCAGGAGGAAGATGGGTTGTCCTATCTCTTCATCAGCCACGACATGGCCGTGATCGACCGGGTTGCCGATCGCGTCATGGTCATGCGGTTGGGCCAGGTGATGGAGGAAGGGCCGCGCGACGCGGTCCTGCGCGATCCGCAACACCCCTATACCAAGCGTCTTCTGGCGGCCGTCCCGGTGCCCGATCCGACCCGCTCGCGCCCCGCGATGCCCGATGCCGCCGGAATCGAGGAGGCCAGCCCCATCTTCCCCGTTGGACAGTCGCCCCAGCGGATCGCATTGCACGATCTGCGACAGGGACACCGTGTCGCCCGCGTGGCCGCCACCACACCATGACCGGCGGGGGTGCCATTCTTCAGGTGGAGGACCTGTCCATCTCGCCTTCGGCGACACTTCAGCGGTGCGGAACCTGTCCTTCCGCGTCCCCCGTGGAGGCACCCTTGCCATCGTCGGCGAAAGCGGATCGGGCAAATCGGTCACCTCGCTGGCCGCGATGGGTCTGCTCAAATTCACCGGCGGGCGGGTCACATCGGGTCGAATCACGCTGAACGGCCCCGATGGCTCGACCGAGATCACCAGTGCCTCGGAAAACGTCCTGCGTCGGATCCGCGGCAACCGGGTCTCGATGATTTTCCAGGAACCGATGAGCTCGCTCGACCCGGTCTTCACCGTGGGCAACCAGATCACCGAGGCCCTGAAACTTCACCGGGGCATGACCAGCCGCACGGCGAAGGACGAGGCGGCGCGGCTTCTCGACCTCGTGCGGATGCCGAACGCGCGCCAGCAGCTCGACCGCTATCCGCACCAGCTTTCGGGGGGCATGCGCCAGCGGGTGATGATCGCGATGGCCGTCTCGTGCCGGCCTGACCTGCTGATCGCGGACGAGCAGACGACGGCGCTCGACGTGACGATTCAGGCGCAAATCCTGCAGATCATCCGCGACATGCAGGCCGAATTCGGCACCTCGGCCATCTTCATCAGCCACGACATGGGGGTCGTGTCGCAGATGGCCGACGAGATCGTGGTGATGCAGGGCGGCCGGATGATGGAGACGGGCAGGGCGCGCGACGTGATCCTGACCCCGTCAGACGACTATACCCGCGCCCTGATGGCGGCGGTGCCCCGGATCGGCGCGATGACCGGCCGCGATGCCCCGCGGCCCTTCCCGCTGCTGGGCGAAGAGGACATCGCGGCGGATCACGCGGTGCCCGAGCAGGCCGAGCCGCTGGTCAAGCTTGAAGGTGTCACGACGCGCTACGACGTGACCTCGGGCCTTCTGGGGCGGGTGACGCACCGGGTCCACGCGGCCGAGGATATCTCGTTCCAGATCGCGCTGGGCGAGACGCTGGCGCTGGTGGGGGAATCGGGCAGCGGCAAGTCGACCGTCGGCAGGACTCTGCAACACCTGGTCGCCCCGGTTTCGGGGTGGATCCTGTATCGCGGGACGGATATCCTGTCGCTTGACCCGGAAAAACGCGCCCGTTTCAAGCGCGAGATCCAGTACGTCTTCCAGGATCCGGTCGGCTCGCTGAACCCGCGGCGCACGGTGCGCCAAAGCCTGATCGAGCCAATGCGCGTCCACAACCTGCTGACCGACCCCGACCGGCAGGTGGCCGAGCTGCTTCAGGCGGTGAACCTGCCGTCCGAACATGCCGATCGCTATCCCCACGAATTCTCGGACGGGCAGCGTCAGCGGATCTGTATTGCCCGAGCCCTGGCGGTCGATCCTGGCCTCATCATCGCGGACGAAACGGTATCGGCGTTGGACGTCAGCGTTCAGGCCCAGGTCATCAACCTGATGATGCGGCTTCAGGCGGAACGGGGGTTGGCCTACCTGTTCATCAGTCTTGACATGGCGGTGGTCGAACGGGTCAGCCACCGCGTCGCGGTCATGTATCTGGGCGAGATCGTCGAGATCGGGACACGCCGCCAGATCTTCGAAAATCCTCAGCATCCCTACACAAAGCGGCTATTGAAAGCGGTCCCCGTCATGGATCCCGACACGCGGCCCGAGCGGGTCGATCTGTCGGGCGATATCCCCGGCCCGGTCCGCCCGGTCGGAAATCCGCGCAGACCGCACGGCTTCGTCGAGATCGCGTCGGGGCACATGATGGCCGACGACCATCAACTTTTCGAACAAGAGCAACAGGGAGAAATTCAAGCATGACCAGAACCATGAAAGCCTTGCTGACCGCCACGGCCTTGGCCGGGGTCGGACTGCCTGCGTTCGCCGATGGCACGCTGACGGTCGCGCAGCGCCAGGCCCCGCAGAACTGGGACCCGGTGGACACGTTCCTGCTGGCCTGGGGCGGAATCGCCAGTAACATCTTCGACGGCCTCGTGCGCCGCGACGAGAACCTGGAACTGCAACCGGGCCTCGCCACGGGGTGGGAAACGCTCGATGACGGGATGCGATATCGGTTCACACTGCGCGCAGGCGTGACCTTCCACAACGGCGAGCCCTTCGACACCGAAGCGGTAACATACACCTTTGACCGCCTGCTGGGCGAACAAGGCGCGCAAGGGCCGCAGCAATCGAACTATACCACCATCGACCGGGTCGAGGTCGTCGACGACACTACCGTCGACATCCACATGGCCCAGCTCGACCCGGTGATCCTGACGAAGCTGTCAGGTTACGGCGCCATGATCGAGCCGCACGACTATATCGAAGAGAACGGCGAAGATCATTTCGACCTGAACCCGGTCGGGGCCGGCCCCTTCCAGTTCGTGAGCTAAGACCAAGGCTCGCGCCTGACGCTGGAGGCTTATCCCGACTATTTCGAAGGCGCGCCGGAGCTTGACGAGCTGATGTTCCGCTTCATCCGCGAGGACTCGACACGCCTGGCCGAGCTTCAGTCGGGATCCGTCGATATCGTCAACAACCTTGCCTATTCGGCGATCCCCACGGTCGAAGGCGACCCGAACCTCGAGATCATGTCGGTTCCGGGGCCGACCATCTATTCGCTGGCGCTTAAGACAGCCGAACCAGCGGCCACCGCGGATGTGCGCGTCCGCCGCGCGCTGAACATGGCGGTGGACAAGCAGGCCCTGATCGACGCGTTCCTCGGGGGGCGTGGTTTGCCGATCTCGCAGCTTCAGGGTGACCAGTCCTTCGGCTATGCCCCCGACCTGACGGGATACGACTACGACCCCGAACAGGCCCGAGCGCTTCTGGACGAGGCCGGCGTGCCGGAAGGGGCCAAGATGACCATCGACTACCGGGCCGGAAACTCGACCTTCAACGAGGTCGCGCAGGCGCTGACAGGGTTCTTCGGGCAGGTAGGGTTGAACGTCGGCCTGAACCCGATTGGGGACGGCGTCTTCCTCAACGAGATTGTCCCCGAGGGGCGCACGAACGAGATGTTCCAGTTTAGCTGGGGCGGCTGGACCTTCGATTTAGACAACACCGCCTACCTGTCCTACCACAACGGCGAGAAGCGGAACCCCTACGGCACTTCGGACGAGATGAACGCCCTTCTCGAAGAGCAACGCGAGACTTCGGAAGTAGAGGAACGTGAGGCGATCCTGCGGGACGTCACACGGCTGGCCCATGAAGAGGCGTATCATATCCCGCTCTATGTCGAGGATCAGATCTACGCGGTCTCGAACCGGGTCGAGAACTTCGTGCCGGCCCCCGACATCCGCCTGCGTCTGGTGGACGTTGCCGTAACCGAGTGACGCCTTCGGAGTGATCCATGCCGATTTTGGGATACATCGCCAAGCGCGGTCTTCAGGCCATCTTCGTGGTCGTCGCGGTCACGCTTTTCATCTCGTTCGCGATCCGCCTGACAGGCGATCCTGCGGTGATGATGCGGGAAAGCGCCAACGTGACCCCCGAGGATCTGGAGCGCGTGCGCGAAGGTCTTGGGCTGAACCGGCCGTTCCTTGTCCAGTACTGGGACTTCCTGTCGGGGCTGGTCACCGGGGACCTTGGCGCAAGCTTCTTCCGCGGCCCCATCGCGCCCTTGGTCAGCGACGCGCTGGGGGCTACGGTCCTGCTGGCCCTGACGTCTTTGGTCGTATCCCTGATCATCTCGATCCCGCTTGGCGTCTATGCGGCGCGGCACCGGGGCAGCGTGTCGGATCAGATCATCCGCCTCCTGTCGCTGACAGGGCTGTCATTCCCGAATTTCTGGCTGGGAATCGTGCTGATTTTGATCTTCTCGGTCTCATTGCGCTGGCTGCCCGCGTCCGATTTCCGCAGCCCGGCATCGCTGATCATGCCGGCGGTGACCATCGGCGTGATCCTGACCGCGACCAACCTGCGCATCGTGCGCACCACGATGCTGGACACGCTGAACCAGCAATTCATCATGGTCGCCCGTGCCAAGGGTCTCAGCGAACGGTCGGTCATCTACAAGCACGCGCTTCGGAACTCGTCGATCGCGCTGGTGACCTATCTGGGCCTTCAGTTCGGATCGCTGATGGGCGGGCTCGTCGTGGTCGAACTGGTGTTCAACTGGCCCGGCATGGGCACGCTGGCGGTCGAGGCCATCGCGCAGCGCGACTATCCGATCTTGCAGACCGTGATCTCGTTCCTGGCGATCATGATCGTTGCCGTGAACCTTCTAGTGGACCTCGTCTACATGGCGCTCGACCCGCGCATCCGACTGGAGTGATCCGATGAGCGCTTTCAAGAGTTTCGAATTCGTCGCCGGGATCGTCCTGATCGCCCTGATCGCCCTGATCGCCCTGATCGGCGGCGCGGTGCTGCTGTCGCCGCTGCTGTTTCCCGGCGGCGGCACGGCGCAATCTTTGGTCGACCGTCTGACACCGCCGTTCCAGACTTGGGAGTATCCGCTGGGAACCGATCCGCTGGGACGGGACATTCTGGCGCGTGTCGTGGTGGGGGGGCGTGTCTCTTTCTTCGTGGGGATCTCCTCGGCCATCGGGGCGGTCGCCATCGGCACCGTCGTCGGCCTGTTCGCGGGATATTATCGCGGCGTCTGGGATACGTTTCTGATGCGCTTTGCCGATATCCAGCTGGCCCTGCCGTTCATCCTTCTGGCGATCACGGTGATCGCGATCATCGGGCCGGGCCTTGACCGGATCATCTTTCTGATGATCGTCGCGCAATGGGTGCAATACGCGCGCCTCATCCGCGGATCCGTCCTGTCGCTGCGACGGGCGGAGTACGTGCAGGCGGCCCAATGCTATGGCCTGCGCGATCGAGCAATCCTGTTCAAGCATATCCTGCCGAACGCGATGGGGCCGCTGGTGATCGTGGGCACGCCGAACGTGGCGACGAACATCCTTCTGGAAAGCAGCCTGACCTTCCTCGGCCTCGGGATCGACCCGCTGATCCCCAGCTGGGGCGGGATGCTGGCGGGCGGGCGCAACTACATCCAGACCGCGCCCTGGGTGACGATCTTCCCGGGGCTGGCCATCATGCTGACGGTCCTTGGTCTGAACCTGCTGGGCGACTGGTTGCGCGACCGCCTCGACCCGCTGGGGCGGACCACATGATCCCGACAGACGAAACCTTCCCCCGTACGCTCGACGCGCTGCCTGAAAACGCGCAGACTGTATGGCTGTTCGAAAGCTTGCCAGCGCGCCGTGCGGCGGAGCATCTGGCGCGCCAGTCGGGTCGATCCTTGCGCGTCCGGTCGGCCTACAAGACCCTGCTTCACGACGTGATCGAGGACGGTCTGCTGGCCGACGCCCCCCGGGCGACGATCAGGTATCCCGTGATCGAAGGCTGCCCCGAGGATCGCTTCCGTCTGGAATGCTACCCCCTTCATGCCCTTTTCGACGGGTGCGAGATCGACTTCGTTCCCTCGCCGCACGACGGATCGGGCCTGCCGGAATACCGGGTCGAGACGCCTTGCGCCACCACGTCCGTTCCCGTCCCGGTGCGATGGACCCAGGATGAAGACGGGCAGCCGATCCTTGCGGGCTGCGGGTGGGCCACCGACGGTGCCGGGGCAGGGTACCACCTTCTGACGGAGTACGAAGCCATCTTCGCCCGCGCCTGCGAGGCAATCCGATCCTTGCCCCTTGATCCATTGGATCCCGCCGAACCGGACGGGCCGTTCTTCGACCGCCTGGATATCGACGCGGTGATCCCAGCCGAGGACATGCGGCTTCCCGTGGGTCACGAGTGTATTTCCCTCGCCGAGGCTTTGCACGAAGACCTTTATTTCGCCGCGCTCGAAATCTTCCGCCACCGACTAGGCCTCGGACCCGAGGAACGGTCGGTCAAGTTCGGGCAGGTCGTCCCCCGGATCGTCATGGGTCCGACACCGCGCCTTTCGATGCGGCTGACTTCAGGTGCAGCTACCGACGAAGCGGAGGATACGATACGTCCAGAACTGGACGGCGCGACGCACTGGCTGACGCCTGCGGCCATCGGCGCGCATCTCGACGCCCTGGGCGGCACCTTGTTCACGGCCCGATCCCGGCAGGGCCGGGCGGTGCGGGGCACGTTCGTCGCGGGCAGCGGGCCGGGACGGCTTGCGATCTCGGCCGGTCAGCACGCCAACGAAAGCTCTCCGATCATCGGCGCCTTGCGCGCCGCACGCGATCTGGCGGCCGAGGGGGCGGTCAGTTTTACGCTGAACCCGCTGGAAAATCCCGACGGCTACGCCGTGTTCCAAGAGCTTTGCCGAACACATCCCAACCACATGCACCATGCTGCGCGGTATACCTCCGGCGGGGCCGACCTCAGCCACGGCGGGGGCATGCACGAAAGCGCCATCCGGGATTTGGCGCGCGCCAATCTTGCCGCCGAGGTGCACGTCAACCTTCACGGTTACCCTTCGCACGAATGGACCCGTCCCCTGTCGGGCTACATTCCCCGCGGGTTCGGTCAATGGACTATCCCCAAGGGGTTCTTCCTGATCCTGCGACACGCCCCGGGCCGGGCCGGACTGGCGCGACAGGTCCTGGAGGTCGCCTTGGCCGCCCTGACGAACCTGCCCGAACTGGTGCGCCAGAACCGACGGATGCTGGGCCTCTATGATCGCTATGTCTCTCACCGTGCATTCGAGCTGCACGCGGACAGCATTCCGTTCACCGTGACGGAGACGGAAGACGAGCCCTATCCCGTGACGCTGATCACCGAAGCCCCGGACGAGACGATCTACGGCGAGGACTTCCGGATCGCCCATCAAGGGCAATATGCCGTGGTTTGCGCTGTCGCCGACATGCTTGACCAGAGGGGCAGAGGAGCGTTCGCCTAGGGCTATCCCGACCTTCTCCCGAAGCGCCTCCGCAGACCGGTTGCACAGCTGTCATCGCACCCTCTCGCCGGCGCATTTGCCGGAAGTTTCACCACCTGTCAGGTGCGATCCAAGTCAACATAACCTTCCAGATGAATTCGTACCTCGCCATGAACATCATTCTGATGGCGGCACTGCGGTTTGGGCGAACTGTGCTGCGCATCTGTTCTTGGGCCGGGAACGGGGTGGCTTGGGCAGTGACCGACGGAGCGGGCTATTGCGGACCGCTCGGCGTGCGATAAGCCGGTGTCCGGGGGCTGCTACCGATGGCCCACCCAACCCCTGTCGTCCGTGAAGGCCCGGCCGGGCGAGATTTCGGTTCGCGCGTATCCTTCGGGCAAGGTGTCCAGCGCAGCCAACGGCGCGCCGGAGGCCGCAAGGACCAGGTTCGCCCGGCCGAACGCATTGGTATCGCCCTGAACGGCCTCCACATGGGGATAGAGGTCGGCGAGGATTGCATGAACCCCACGCGCAAGCGGACCGTCAGGCGTGTCGATCAGGTTCACATACACGGGGCCGTCGACGATCTGGCGAAGCCGCGTGAAGGTCTCGCGCGTGACCAGATGGGCCGGAACGGAACTCGAGGAGAATGCGTCCATTACCGCGGCGTCGAAGCGGCGGTCCGTCTCGTTCAGAAAGACGCGTCCATCCGCATGAACGATGCCCAGGCGTGCCGTTTCGCTTTCGCCGGCGTTTTCGGCATCATAGCCGGTACGCTCGATCATATCGCCCGCGCGCGGCATGTGCCGGCGTACCACCTTTGTCACGAGCGGGTCGATTTCGACGGTGATCGCCTCGGCCCCCGGGCGGGAGGCAAGAAGGCGGGTGGGCAGCGTGTATCCGCCCCCGCCGACGAACAGAACCGACGGGTCAGCGCCCAGATCGTGGTCCATCCGGGTCCAAATCCATTGCGTATAGGAGAGGGCAAGCTCGGATCGCTCTTCGTCCGCATCTTCCAGCACGGCAGGTTCGGCCGCTTGCAGCGTTCGGTCGGAGAATAGCCGGATATCGCCCCCCCGGGGGGCAACATGAATGCAGGACAGTCCGGATTCATATTGGCACAGCGGACCGCCGGCCACGCCGGCCAATACGACGAAGGCCGCCGCCGCGACCACCACGCCGCCAGGTGGCCCGGGCGTGCGCACCGTCTCGCCAGTTTCGCGGCCAGTCGTATCGCAGCGAACGAACGCCAGGCAAAGGAGGGCGGCCCCGCCGCAGACCGCGAAGGTCGCTGCCGAGCCGAGCAAGGGCAGGGCCACGAACCCCGCCAGAACCGCGCCGAGGATGGCCCCCAGGGACCCGGCCGCCAGCACCACACCCAGGGACGAGCCCTCGCGGCCCGGACGGGCCTCGATCGCCCGTTTTGCAAGATATGGCGAGGGCAGTGTGACGAAGACCGAAGCGGGGAAGAAGGCCAGCACGACGCTGAGCAGCATTCCCCCGGTGCCCCGTGCGCCCCAGGCGTGAACCAGTCCCAATGCCGTGGGCGACAAGGCCATCAGAACAGCCGTGGCGACCAACGCACCGCGCACCGTGCCGACCGCGTCCTGGCGTTCCTGCTCAGCCACGAACCCACCCCATGCACTGCCCAGTGAGAAGCCTGCCAACACTGTCGCGATGACCGATGTCCAGGTCAGCAGTGACGTCCCGAAGAATGGGGCAAGCACCCGTCCGGCGGCAATCTCGTATGTCAGTCCAAGGGCGGACAGAACGAGTATCAGGCCGATCGTGATCCAGAACTGCATTCTCGGTTCCTCGGCTGACGTTACGGCGGAGAATTTGGCCATCTTCGATAGGGCTTTTGTCCCAAGCCGGCGTCCGAAGGAAGCATCGCTCGCGCAAACGTGGTCGTCCGGGCCAAATCGGTCCTCGTCGCGCGAATGCTTGGATCCCGTTAGGGCGGCATTAATCCGTATGTGGTCCAGTTGACCCATGAGAAGGATGTCAAAGTGGGTCCGATACTTGCCGCTTGTCGGCGTTTTGACGATCGGCATTGGTACACCGCTTGGGATTCTGATCGGGCAGAACGCCCCGGTGCCTGGCGCGCCCGTTCTTGTGCTGGCCGCGCCCTGGACCAGTGCGGATCGTGTTGCGGCTTCTGCATCCGCATATGTGATCCTGCCGGGCCGTGTTCCATTCGTTGGTCTGGTTTATTCGCAAGTGCCTGATTTTCAGGAATACCTAAGGCAATCCGGTGCGTGGCTTGTCCTCGACGGACGTTTGTCGCGCGCTTTCTGTGTCACGATCTAGGAAATTGTAATGACAAAACCTGTTGCATCGGAAATCGCATCGATGCCCCTGAAGCTTCGCGCGATGCTCGCCTTCTGCTGGCTGCACGTCCCGCTCGTCTTGACGATCGCATTGCTCAGGGACGGGAACTGGGTCCTTCCCGTGGCCGCGTCCCTTGCCCTCTCGGGGCTAGCGACGTTGGACCTCTACCTTTCGCAAGTCCGCGGGCGGGTTACGCTTGCATGCGCGCTGATCGCGCAACCTGCGATCCTTGTGGGTGTGATGGCGGGACATGCGTGGCAGGTCGACATGCACATGTATTTCTTTGCCATGCTGGCGATCTTGTCATTGCTGTTCGACGCCCGGGCGCTGCTTGCGGCGGCCGCGATCGTTGCAGTCCATCACCTGGGCCTGAATTTTGCGCTGCCCGAACTGATCTATCCCGGGGGAACGAACCTTGAGCGTACGATCGTCCACGCCGTCGTTCTGATCGTCGAGACGGCCGGGCTTTGTGCGATGGTCATCGGGCATCATCGACAAGCAGAGGACATCCGTATCGCACAGAAGCGGGCGTTGGAGACGTCCGAAGCAGCTCGGGTCGAACAGGCCGAAGCAAACGACAAGATCTCAAGAATGCTCAACGCAGCCAAGAGCGGCATCGGCGCGATCGAGGAGAACAGCGCGCAGCTCAGCACGGTCGCGAACGAGATGGCCGAGGGTGCGCGGCGTCAGTCCGGGTCTGTCCAGGCGGCATCCTCTTCGATCGAGGAAATCAGCGCCTCGATCCGCAGCACGGCCGAGGATGTGTCCGCGACCGAACGCAGTTCGGCCAAGGCACTGAAAAGCGCGCGCCTTGCCGAAAGCACGGTGGCCAGTGCTGTGACCGCGATGCAGGACATCGCCCGGAAGATCGTAGTGATCCAGGATATCGCCCGTCAGACCGATCTGTTGGCGCTGAACGCCGCAGTCGAAGCCGCGCGGGCGGGCTCGCATGGCCGCGGGTTCGCTGTCGTAGCGGCCGAGGTCCGTAAACTGGCCGAGCGCGCGCGGGACGCTTCGGCCGAGATCTCGGCACTTTCCGGAAACACGATGGAAGTCTCGACCGAAGCGGGTGCGATGCTGGCCGAGCTTTTGCCGGAAATCGACCGCACCGCGGACGCCAACCGGAATATATCGGCCGCGATGCGCGAACAGACCATCGGGTCCGAGCAAATTCGAACGGCCATTGCCGAGCTTCAACGCGTGATCGAGCAGAACGATGGCCTCGCCTCGCAGGCAGCAGAAGCGGCGAACGATCTTGCCCGGCAATCCGAGGAACTGAACGCTCTCGTCGCTACCGAGAACTCGGTCGAAACGACCCCGGCTCCATCGGCCGAGAAGAGGACGCCCGTACCTTTGCGCGACGCTGCGTAAGCCATGGATGCGTCTGACGCCAAGGGCGTATCGATCCCTTTCGTGTGCTCCTGTGCGGTAACGGAAATTCCGTGACACCGCGACCGCACGGGGCACCAACTGGAAACTGCGGCGTTCCGGCAAATACCGGAACCCGGCCGGGGTGCTTACCATGATCACCCACGGGACGTAATGGGGGAGCAGGCAACGTCCGAAAAACGAATTCCTGCAATATAACGGGAAAGCCCGAGTCCGGCAGTCAAGCACGCACATGATCGTAGGGGCTTTGTTGAAGGTCCGGGCGGGGGCCACTGGCAGCTGTAGCTGAACAGCAGCGAGGGACCGCCTGATCAAAGGCATCGCGCCGGTTGATGACCCCTGTGGGGGACCGTTTGCTCCGGCGCGGGACCTGCGCGGATCAACGGATTGAGGACGACCACAGGATCGTCGTGAGCGAACCCCGCCGGCCCGATCTAAACGTGCCTTTCGCCATAAGCGTGGTGTTTGGGCGATGCAGGGGTGCCAAGGCTAAAATCTACGCAAATACAATGACCCAACCGTACCCGGAGCAGAACACCTTGAGGTCGCTTGCGCGCCACTGCTGTTCAATAGGGCCATGCTCGATCCGCTTACCGTTGTCGTCGTCGAACCTGATCCCGAGCGGGCGCGCCTTATCGTCGATGCTTTGACGGACGCCACGGATTACCGGGTTCACGTCATCGCAGAGCGGGCAGCGCTCGCGCGTCAGATCGTGCAGCGCAAACCTGATCTGGTGTTGATCGACGTGGCTGATCCGTCCCGGGACGTGATCGAGGAACTCACGCTGGCCAGCGGACCGCTCGACCGGCCCGTCGCGCTTTTCGTGGACCGCAGCGATGAAGGCCTGTCCACGGCCGCCATCGAGGCGGGCCTGTCGGCGTATGTCGTGGATGGCCTGACGCCCGCGCGGGTCAAGCCGGTTCTGGACGCGGCCATCGCGCGCTTTCGCCTGATGCAGCGCATGCGCGCGGAACTGGCCGAGACGAAACGCGCGCTGGAAGAGCGCAAGGTGATCGACCGCGCAAAGGGGCTTTTGATGCGCGCGCGCGGCATTCCCGAAGACGAGGCCTATGCTCTGCTTCGGCGGACCGCGATGGATCAGGGGCGTCGGGTTGCCGACGTGGCCGAGGCGCTGGTCACGGCGGCGGGGCTTCTGGGGTGAGGGCCGCGACGCTGGAGATCGGGTTCGTACCCCTCGTCGATGCCGCGCCGTTGGTCGTCGCGCACGAAATGGGGTTCGCCGCCGAGGAAGGGATCGCGCTGGAGTTCCGCCGCGCGCCGTCGTGGTCCTCGGCCCGGGACGCGTTGTCCTTCGGGCAGGTCGCCGCGGCGCATATGCTCGCCCCGGTTCCCGTGGCCATGGCGTTGGGCCTGGGCGGGGGTGGCGCCGCGATCGACGCGGTCTCGGTGCTGTCGGTGAACGGCACGGTGGTCGGGGTCAGCACCGCTCTTGCAGACCGGATGCG
>Ga0114903_1000343_pt1 | contig 29159 bp, 26 predicted proteins | sample MalvirDeepMed_s2_FD_87289 | JGI IMG/M metagenome (GOLD analysis project Ga0114903, IMG submission 87289) | Marine viral communities from the Global Malaspina Expedition - Malaspina viral metaG DeepMed_s2 | ecosystem: Environmental > Aquatic > Marine > Oceanic | place: Mediterranean Sea... | reverse complement strand
TCCTATGACAGCGACGAGGGCCGGGCGCTCTGCGGCGCGCTGACCGCGATCCTGACCGGCGTGTCCTATGCCACTTCCGCCGAAATCGCCGGAGAGCTTGGCGCCTTCTCGGGCTACGCGCGCAACAAGGCGCACATGCTTCGCGTCATCCGCAACCACCGCAACGCCGCCTACGGCGCGACCACGGGCTACGAGAAACTGGCGACCAAGCCGGTGCCGTTGGATCACGCCGGCTGCCCCGACGCGACGCTGGTCGAACTGGCGATGTCGTCCTGGGACGAGGCGCTGCGCCTCGGTGAAAAGCACGGCTACCGCAACGCGCAGGTCAGCGTCATCGCACCCACCGGCACCATCGGTCTGGTCATGGACTGCGACACCACCGGGATCGAGCCCGACTTCGCCCTGGTGAAGTTCAAGAAGCTCGCCGGCGGCGGCTACTTCAAGATCATCAACCGCTCGGTGCCGGCCGCGCTGGAAAAGCTCGGCTATTCCTCCAGCCAGATCGAGGAAATCGTCAGCTACGCCGTCGGTCACGGCTCCATCGGCAACGCGCCGGGGATCAACCACACTTCGCTGATCGGCCACGGCTTTGGCCCCGCGCAGATCGAGAAGGTCGAAGCGGCGCTGGCCTCGGCCTTCGACATCCGCTTCGTCTTTAACCAGTGGACCCTGGGCGAGGAATTCTGCCGCGAGGTGCTGGGTATCCCGGCGGCCAAGCTGAACGATCCGACCTTCGACCTGCTCAAGCATCTGGGCTTCACCCGCGCGGACATCGACGCGGCCAACGACCACGTCTGCGGGACCATGACGCTCGAAGGCGCGCCGCACCTCAAGGTGCAGCACTACCCGATCTTCGATTGCGCCAACCCCTGCGGCAAGAAGGGCAAGCGCTACCTGGGTGTGAACAGCCACATCCACATGATGGCCGCGGCGCAGTCGTTCATCTCGGGCGCGATCTCGAAGACGATCAACATGCCCAACGACGCCACCATCGAAGACTGCCAGAAGGCATACGAGCTGAGCTGGTCGCTGGGAGTGAAGGCCAACGCGCTCTACCGCGACGGGTCGAAACTGTCGCAACCGCTGGCGTCCGCGCTGGTCGAGGATGACGACGAAGCCGCCGAGATCCTCGAATCGGGCTCCATCCAGGAAAAGGCCGCCGTTCTGGCCGAGAAGGTGGTCGAGAAGATCGTCATCAAGGAGGTCGAAAAGGCCACCGCCCGCGCCAAGATGCCCGAGCGCCGCAAGGGCTACACCCAGAAGGCCATCGTCGGCGGACACAAGGTCTACCTGCGCACCGGCGAATATGCCGACGGCCAGCTGGGCGAGATCTTTATCGACATGCACAAGGAAGGGGCCGGGTTCCGCGCGATGATGAACAACTTCGCCATCGCCGTGTCCGTGGGTCTTCAGTACGGTGTGCCGCTGGAAGAGTTCGTCGACGCCTTCACCTTCACCAAGTTCGAACCGGCGGGCATGGTGCAGGGCAACGACAGCATCAAGAACGCCACCTCGATCCTCGACTACATCTTCCGGGAACTGGCGGTGTCGTATCTCGACCGCACCGATCTCGCCCATGTCAAACCCGAAGGCGCCACCTTTGACGACCTGGGCCGCGGCGAGGAAGAGGGCGTGAGCAACGTCAAGGAACTCAGCGATAGCGCTGCATCCCGGTCGCTCGAAGTGCTCAAGCAGATCAGCTCCACCGGCTACCTGCGCAAGCGGGTGCCGCAGGAACTGGTGGTGCTGCAGGGCGGCCAGGCCACGGCCTTTGCCACCCACGAGGACCCCTCGGCGGCGCTCAGCGCTCTGATCCCCGACGCGGGCACGACGACGATGGTGGTCAACACCGCGAAGTCCACGGGCGGCTCCGGCACCTCGGGCATGGCGATCAACGCCGCCACCAAGGCCAAGATGCAGGGCTACGAAGGCGATCCCTGCGGCGAATGCGGCAACTACACGCTGGTGCGCAACGGCACCTGCATGAAGTGCAACACCTGCGGCGGCACGTCGGGCTGCAGCTGAGCGGACACGCACCCGGAGATGGGTGCGCAGGGGACCCGGCCGCCGGCCGACCGGGATCGGGTCCCCGACGAATACGGACTGCGCTTTTGGGCAGATCGAGATCTAACGGGGCGTGACTCCGCAGAAAACGAGGTTTTCCGCTCTGTCACGCGCCACGAGAAATCCTTGATTTCTCATGAGGCAAGAGGCCGGTGCGCCGGTCTTGGACGCGGGTAAGGCCGCAGGCAGAACCAGACACGGGCGGTGTAAAACAGAGCCTTACCAGCGAACCTTGACAGGGCCCCCTTGCGGGGCCCTTTTTTCATGTGAAGAATTAAGCGCTGCGGTCAAGCCACTGATGCCAAGCCAGAATCCTGAAGGGTTAGCCAAACCGGTGGCGGCTGGCCCAATTCCGGGTTCCCAGCGCGCGCCGGCTTGAGTAGAACCCAAGGGCAGATAAGGGACCCGCGCCATGCCGTCTGAGCCTCCGCAGTTTTCCGTGCGCCTTGCCCGCGATGCCGCAGACGTGCGTGCGGCACAGCGGCTGCGCTACGAGGTGTTCGTGGCCGAACTTGGCGGCGGCGGAGATGGCGTGGATCACGACGCGCGGCTGGAGTGCGACCGCTTCGACGCGGTCTTCGATCACCTGCTGCTGCTCGATGCCGCCCGCGGCGACGCGGTGGTCGGGGTCTATCGGGTGATGCGCGAAGACCAGGCGCGGGCCGCGGGACAGTTCTATTCCGAAGATGAATACGACCTCGAACCCTTGCGAAGATCGGGCCGCAAGCTGTTGGAATTGGGGCGGTCCTGCCTGCATGCGGACTATCGCGGCGGGGCCGGGATGATGCATCTCTGGCAGGCGCTCGCCGACTATGTGCAAAGCCACGGGATCGAGGTGCTGTTCGGCGCCGCCAGCTTCCACGGCACGGATGTCGCAGCACTTCGGCAACCGCTCTCTCTGCTGCATCACCGCCATCTGGCGCCCGAGCCGCTGCGGGTCAGCGCGCGGGTCTACCAGAGCATGGACCTGGTGCCCGAGGACCAGATCGACCGCCGGCAGGCGATGCGCGAGACGCCGGCGCTGATCAAGGCTTACCTGCGGCTGGGCGGCACCGTGGGCGACGGCGCATTCGTCGATCATGCCTTCAACACCACCGATGTCTGCCTGGTGATGGACACGGCGCAGATGAACGAGCGACAGCGCAGCCTCTACGCCCGCGGGTCCGCATGAGTGTCACCTGGCAAAGCGTCGACCCGCCGCCCGAGCCGCCGCTGGGGCCGGGCGGCTGGCTGCGGGTTCTCGCGCGCGGGTCGGTCATGGGCGTGACCGTCTTCGGCGGGCTTGCGATCCTGCTGGTGGTGCGGCTGGTGGAACGCCCGCTGTGCGGCATGGACAGGCCCGCGACGCCCTACATCACGCAGGGCGTCTGCCGCGCGGCGCTGCGCATCCTCGGGCTGCCGGTCACACTGCACGGGCCGCGCATCGGCGGGCCGGGGGCGGTGGTGGCGAACCATTCCAGCTGGCTCGACATCTTCGTGCTGAACGCGCGCAAGAACGTCTATTTCGTCTCGAAATCCGAAGTGGCGGCCTGGCCGGGCATCGGCTGGCTCGCCCGCGCCACCGGCACGGTCTTCATCAAGCGCGATCCGCGCGAGGCCCGCGCACAGACGAAGGTATTCGAAGAGCGTCTGCTGCATGGCCACCGGCTGCTTTTCTTCCCCGAAGGCACTTCGACCGACGGATTGCGCGTTTTGCCATTCAAGACAACGCTTTTCGCGGCGTTCTTCAACGACGCTCTGAAGCACGAATTGCAGGTGCAGGCGGTCAGTGTCATCTACCACGCGCCGACGGGCGAAGACCCGCGCTTCTATGGCTGGTGGGGCGATATGAGTTTCGGCACGCATCTTTTGCGGACGCTGGCCGCGCGCCGCCATGGCCGGGTCGAAGTCCGGTATCATCCGCCGGTGCGCGTCGACGATTTCCCAAACAGAAAGAGCCTTGCCCAGCACCTCGAAGACCTGGTGCGTGAAGGTCATGCGCTGACTGAGGAATGACCGCTAACTCGCGGCACTTTCCGTCATTTCCGCGATCACCTTGAGCCAAAGCTCCGGCGGCTGCGCGCCCGGAACCGCGTGCTGTCCGCCGATGATGAAGGTGGGCACGGACGTCACGCCCATCTCGCGCGCGGCGGCGTCGCGGCCGCGGATCTCTTCGCGGTCGGCATCGCTGGCCAGCAGCCGCAGGATGATCGACGCATCGAGCCCGCAGCTGTCGGCGATGTCACCCAGCACCTCGGCCTCGCCGATGTCGCGGCCTTCCTTGAAATAGGCACGGAAGAGCGACGACACCACCGCCGTCTGCCGCCCCTCGATCCCGGCCCAGTGGATCAACCGGTGCGCATCGAGCGTGTTGGGCGTGCGCCGGATGCCGTCGAGGTTCAGGTCCAGCCCCGCCTTCTGGGCGTGTTCGGCCACCGGCATGTAGGCTTTGACCGCGCCGTCCTTGCCGCCGAACTTGCCTTCGAGATATTCGCGCCGGTCCATTCCTTCGGCGGGCATCTCGGGGTTCAGCTGGAAGGGATGCCATTCGATGGTGAAAGGATGATCCGGTGCCTGTTCCAGCGCCCGGTCGAGGTAGGATTTGCCGATATAGCACCAGGGGCAGATCGGATCGGACATGATATCGAGTTTGACCATCGGGATGTGCCTTTCCTGCGGAGTTTCAGAGACCATATCAGCCGCATGCCGGGATTGCACGGGCGCCCTTCGGAGCGGGTCAGACGCCGTGATCGCGCAGCGCCCGGCGCAGAAGTTTGCCGTTGGGGTTCTTGGGCAGCGCGTCGAGCCTAGTAAAGCTGCGCGGCTGCTTGTAGCGGGCAAGACGCTCGGCGCACCAGGCGTTGAGCGCTTCGGGGTCCAGCGCATCGGGGCCGGTGTAGAAGGCGGCAATGATACGGACGTCCGGCTTGACCTCGATATCCGTCGCGCCGGCCTCGGTGATGCCGGGATGGGCAAGCAGCGCCGCCTCGACCTCGATGGGAGAGACGCGGAAGCCGCCCGCGTTCATCATGTCGTCGTCGCGGCCCAGGTAGGTGACCGATCCGTCCTCCGCCATCATCCCTTGGTCGCCGGTGAGGAACCAGTCGCCCTGGAACTTTGCTGCGGTCTCCTCTGGCGCGTTGAGGTAGCCCAGCATCAGGCCCGGATCGCTGCGGTGGACCGCGATTGTGCCCGGTTCGTCAAAGCTCACCGGACCTTCGGGACCGAGGATCGCCACCCGGCGTCCGCGCTGCGGACAGCCCAGGGTGCCGCGCAGGGGCGGGCGGTCGGGACCGGCGGAGATGAAGGTGGAGCATTCGGACATGCCGTAAGCTTCGAAGACCGGCGTGCCGGTGGCGGCCTCCCACGCGTCGCGGATCGGCTGTGACAGCTTTTCGCCCGCGGCGAGGCCATGGCGCAGTTTCGGCATCCGGGGCAGGGGCGTTTTCAGCAGGTTGCGAAAGACGCCCGGGGCCGCGGCAAAGAGGCTGGCCTCGTGCCGCGCCATGAGCAGGCCGAGCTGGTCATGGCCCACGCCCGCGGCGGGGATCAGCGCCGTGGCGCCCATCGTCCAGGGATCCATCAGCCCGGTGCCGAGGGTGAAGGTCCAGTTGAAGGCGCCCGCGTGCATCAGCCGGTCCTCCGCGCGCAGGTCGTACCAGTCGCGCATCATCATCTGCCGCGCCCAGATCGCCCGGTGCGCATGACCCACCGCGCGCGGCTGGCCCGAGGTGCCGGAGGTATAGATCACGTAAGCCAACCGGTCCGGATCGCCCATGGCGTAGTCCGCGGGCGGCAGGTCGCGCCAGCATTTCATCTCGGCCAGCCCGTGCACGGGAACGTCGGTTTCGGGGCAGGCGATGCCGTGGGCCAGAAGCACCGCGCGGGGGCCTAGCGTGGAGATGATCGACGCGACCTCGGGTGAGGCGAGCTGAGCAGCAGTGGGCACCGGCACCAGCCCAGCGGCGATGGCGCCAAGATAGGCCAGTGGAAAGTCCACCGTGTTTCCGAGCCGCATCAGCACGATGTCGCCTGGCACAAGACCGCTGCGCAACAACCCGGTGGCGGTGCCGCGCACCGCGGCGTCGAGCCGGGCAAAGCTCCAGCGTTCGGCGCGCGATGGCCCAAGGACCGACAGGGCGATCTTGTCGGGCTGTGTCGCGGCGCGGCCCAGCACATGGGCGGCAAGGTTGAACGGGGCGGGGCAGGGCGCGAACGGGCCCTGGTCAAACACGGCTTGCATAAGCTTCGGGCGTAGCGCCGCGCAGGTGCGGTTGCAAGCGTCCTGGCGCGGGCCTATAGCAATGCGGCAGTTGATGACCGGTGCCCCGCATGTCCAAGACCGACCCCAAGTCCCTGATCCGCCTCGCGCGGTCCGGCGGCGCCTCGGAAGAGGCCGAGCCGCTCGACCTTGGCAGCCGCGTGCGCGAATTGCGCAAGGCGCAGGGCTGGACGCTGGAGCAGGCGGCGCGGCAGGCGGGGCTGGCGCGCTCGACCCTGTCGAAGATCGAGAACGGGCAGATGTCGCCCACCTACGAGGCGCTGAAAAAGCTGGCGGTGGGGCTCGAGATCTCGGTGCCGCAGTTGTTCACTCCGCCGCGCGACACACAGGTGAACGGACGGCTGGCAGTGACCAAGGCGGGGCAGGGCAACCGGCAGGCCACGGCAACCTACGAACATGACATGCTTGCCGACACGCTGAGCAAGAAGCGGATGCTGCCCTATTCGGCGCGGGTGCGGGCGCGGGACGTGACCGAGTTCGACGGCTGGGTGCGCCACGACGGCGAGGAATTCCTCTACGTGCTGACCGGGGTGATCCGGCTTTACACCGAATTCTACGAACCCATCGAGATGCGCCGCGGCGACAGCGCCTATTACGACGCCACGATGGGTCACAATGTGATCTCGATCAGCGACGACGACGCCACGATCCTCTGGGTGACATCACTGGTGTAACCGGCGCGCCTGTCCGGCAGGCGGCGGTCGGCGCCGCTCGGGCGCCGGTTCCGGACCTTCGTTTCGGTTCAGCAGCTGGCCAGGGGACCGGCGCGATTCGCCGGCATCACCTGACCCAGCAGCATTTCGCACAGGCGCTTAGCGGCGCTCAGCTCCTCGTGGGTGCGGGCATCCCGCATCTGTTCGACGCAATACTGTTCGAGTGCGGCCTTGGTGCAGACGGGCTCTTTTGCTGTTTCGAACGGCACAACGGACGGGCGTGCGGGCACCGGCGCATCGGCCAAGGCCTCTGCGATTTGGGCATCGACGAACAGATCGCCCTCGATCCCGGCAAAGCGGCGAATGCGGTCGATGCGTTCGTCGGAGCAGTCGAGCAGCGCCGCCATGGCCGACACCTTGCCCATCGGGGTGACCTTTCCGACGTAATCGTAGGGCGCGCAATCGGACCGTTTCAGCACGCGGTTCATCACCGGGTCGATCACCGTAACGATATCGGTGATCCCCGAATTCTTGGCGAATTCCAGCGATGCGGCCATCAGTTCGCAGGTCGCATAGCTCACCGAGTTGCGCGACTGTCCGCGTTCGAGGATGTCCGTATCGACGCAGAACCGCGTGGATTCCCAGAGCGTGCCGCTGCGCAGCGGCGGTTCGCCATCGAGGATGTCGGAAAACACGTCCGCCAGCATGTGCGGCCCCGTGGTCTGCAGCGCGCGCACGCAGGACACCACCCGGCCGTCGTCGTTGATCCCGATCACGTAGGCGGGGTCGAGCGCGTCGAAATGGTCGATCTCCTTGCCATCGGTGATCTCGACCTCCCAACCGAGGCGGTCGCCGAAGACGCGGGCGCGCAGGGCGAACATTTCATCCAGGATTCGTGTGTATCGGTGCCGGTTCAGACCGTCGACGACAAGGATCATGAGACTTCTCCGCTAATGAGTGATTAACGGCATCATCATATGGCCTTGAATCTGGCGCTATTGTGGAAATCCCGTAGGCCGCCCGTGAGGAGCGGGTGCTAATACGGATAGATGAGGCCCAGCCCGATGGCCCGGCCGACCGCCTGCGCCGTGGTCAGCGCGCCCAGTTTGCTGCGGCTCGAGCGCAGATGGACCTCGACCGTGCGGTTTGAAATCGAAAGGATATCCGCCACGTCCTGCTGCGACTTGCCCGCCGCAACCCATTGCAGGATCTCGACTTCGCGCGCCGACAGGGTCGGATGCGTCAACTGGCGCGTCAGCGCCTGCGACCGGACCACGTTGTCGTGCAGGTGCACCGCCGCGCTTTGCAGCTTGCTGAGGATATTGGCCTTGAGCAGGCTCCACTCGCGGTCCGAGCAGTTGCGGGTCACGCTGAACAGGCCGACGTCGCCGTAGGGTCCGCGCACCGGCACGGTCAAGCCCTGTTCGCTGATGCCGAAATCATGCGCCGCCCGAAAGATGGTCTGGAACGACGCCTCGCCGCGCAGGCGCTGCCAGTCGACCGGTGCGATGCTTCGGCTGGCCACCAGCAGGGCGGGGTCCTTGTGCTGGAACCCCTGGCGGATGTAGCGCGTCTGCCATTCGTCGGGATAGTTGACGAAGCCGTGTACGGTCTGGGCGATCGGATTGACCCCGGCATAGGCGGCGTAATCCAGCTCGTAGGTCTCGCAAACCGTATCGAGATAGTTCCGAAGATTGCTTTCCTGTGACGGAAGCTTGCTGAGGTCGATCACAGACAAGGGCGGCAGCCTTAATGTTCCGATTGCGCGGGTGAGCCTGTCGCGCGGTGCGCCGTTGACGCCATTCTTAGAAGTTTTCTTTGCGATCGGGGGTCAAGGCAAGCAAAAAGGCGAATATGGCGGCGCGATGTGCCTTCGACAGCACGTCGTAATGTCCGACAACCGACTCAACCCCCGCCCAGTCGGGGATATCCCGGGCACAGCCGGCGGCGCCCGGGGCATCCGCCTTGTCGAAGAATTCCGTCACGTCGACATCGAGAAGGTCGGCAATTTCGAAGATTTGCTGCGCCGTGGCGCGGTCCGTGCCGTTTTCGAAGGCGGCTATTTTACGTTGTGTGATCTTCAATCCGGCGGCCAATTCCGCCTGGGACATGCCGATCTGGCGACGTCGTTCCGAAATGCTCCGACCCAGCAACTCGTCAATAACGCTCATGGATACAGTCTCGCATTTCCCAGATTTCACCATTCAATTGAATGAGATAAAAATTCAATCAAAATTAGCCCGGCCTGCCATTATTCCGTGCAAGCTGACGTTACGGCAGTTTGCGGTGGCGGCGCATCGGCGGTGCTGGTCCGGGGCGCGCCGCCCCGGTGCCGCGGCGCCGATCTGCCTAGTTACTGGTGATCGCGTTCGACCCCTTTCAGCGCCCGAAGCAGCGATTCCCAGCTGTCGTCCTGCGGCAACACCGCCCGTGCGTACCAGTCGGCATGAACCGCCACCACCCGCAGCGGAAAGCTGGGGCTGTCCAGCACCTGGCAGATGGCGAAACGGTGGTTGCCCGATCCGGCCTTGGTGAGCCGCCCGTCGGCGTCGATGACGGCAACCGAGTCGAAATCGGCGCGGGTCGTATCAAAGCCGTCCCGGCGCAGGCTGTCGATCATCGGAATCACGTAGGTGTCGAAGAAGCCGTGGATGTCCTCGCGGCTGCGCATGACGATGTCCTTGTGACGGGCGGCGCCGGTCGCGGCCAGTTCTTCGGCCAGATCACGGAACCACGCCGTGTCTTCCACCGGTCCGGGGCGGCGGATGAAGTCCGCGACCCTGAGGTAACGGGGGGGTTCGGTCATCGGATGGGGAGTGCCGAAATACCGGGGGGGAATCACAAAGGGCTCGCGGCGCTTGATCGCGGGGCGGACGAGGTTGGTCAGCGCCCGCGGCAGGACCCGGTGCAGTTTGCGCAGACGCGCCTTGGACACCGGCCACTTGGTGCCGGTGTGCATGGCCACGCGGGCCGGACGGATCGTCCGAACGGCGGACTCGCCGCTCTGCCGTACAAAGTCCGTCTGGGTCAGTGTGGATGGACGCACCGCAAAATACCTCGGTCATTACCAGAACGTCTGTCCGCGGTCCGACGGCCCGCCCGCAGCGTCAGTGCGCCAGTCTAGGCATCGCTTGCGCGGGCGTCCATCCCGACCCGGTCAGAACCAGCTTTGCACGGTGCGTGCGCCGCCCGAGATATCCTGTCCCACGCCGTCGATGGTCGCACAGCCTGCAAGTGCTGCCATCATCGTCAAAATCATCAGCGTCTTCATGCGCCTTACTCCTCTTGCCACCACCAGACATCCGGCTGGAACCCGACCCAATCGCCGTAGATCGGAAGCCTGTCCGGATATGTCAGCTCTTTCACATGGGCGATACGGCTGACGTTGTATTGATAGATCGGGATGACGTAGCGTCCCGTGGTCAGAATGCGGTCGAGCGCGCGCGCGGCGGCGACGAAATCCTCGCGGCTGGCGGCGTTCAGCAACCGGTCGATCATCGCCTCGGCGGCGGGGCTGTCCATGCCCATGAGGTTGCGCGAGCCGGGCTGATCCACCCCGTCGGAGCCCCAGTAGAGCCGCTGTTCGTTGCCGGGACTCAGCGACAGGCCGTAACGGTAGAAGATCATGTCGAACTGATAATCCACCAGCCGTTCGTTGTACTGCGCCGCATCCACGGTGCTGATCCGCGGGCTGACGCCCAGCCGGGTCAGGCCCTGCACGAAGAGATCGGCGATGGTGCCTTCCTCGACCTGCGCCTGGGTCAGCAGGATCTCGAAGACGAAGGGCTGGCCGTCGGCGTTCTTCATCACCCCGTCCTGCACGGTCCAGCCGGCCTCGGCCATGAGCGCCGTGGCGCGGCGCAGGTTCTTGCGGTTGCGCAAGGACCCGTCGCCTTCGGGCAGGGCGTAGCCGTCGAGCGCGCCGGGCAGCAGGTCGTCGGCGAAGGGCATCAGGAATTCGCGGACCTTGCCGGTTGCGGGACCGTCTTCCATCCCGAGAACCGAGTTTGAGAAATACGAGGTGATGCGAGGGCTCTTGGAGGCGGTCATCGTCTCGTTGATGAATTCGAAGTTGAACGCCAGCAGCATGGCTTCGCGCACACGCCAGTCCTGGAACGCGGCGCGGCGGGTGTTCATCAGGAAGCCGGTCATGCCAGAGGGCCGTTCGTGCGGGATCACCGATTTCACCACGTCGCCGGACTGAACCGCGGGAAAGTCGTACTGCGTTTCCCACTTCTCGACGTTGTTCTCGCGAATGGAATTCAGCGCACCGGCTTTGAAGGCCTCGAACTGCACCGTGCCGTCGCCGTAGAATTCCATGCGGATCTCGTCGAGATTGGCCTGACCGCGCATGAAGGGCAGGTCGCGGCCCCAGTAGTCGGGGTTGCGCTTCATCGAGACGTAGCGCCCGGCCTCGAAATCCTCGATCACGTAGGGCGCGGTAGTGATCGGCACCACGTTAAGGCCCGACTCGGCAAAGTTGCGGCCCTCCCACTGTGCCTTTTTCAGGATCGGCCGCATGCCGATCAGCAGGGCAAGCTCGCGGTCTTCGATATTGAAGTCGAAGCGGACCGAGCGCGGGCCGGTCTGCTCCATGCTCGCGACCTTGTCCCAGACGCCGCGGTAGCGCGGGTGGCCTTCGGTGCCCAGCGTCTCGTAGGACCACATGACGTCTTCGATCGTGACGGGCGTACCATCGGAAAACGCGGCCTCTTCGCGCAGGGTGAATTCAGCCCATTCACGGTCTGGTCCGACCTCAATCGATTCGGCCAACAGGCCGTAAAGGGTGAAGGGTTCGTCCCAGCTGCGCCCCATCAGCGACTCGTATCCCAAGAGCCGCAGCTGCCAAGGGGCGGAGCCTTTGAGGATATGCGGGTTGAGGCTGTCGAAGCTGCCGGTCTCGCCGGTGACGATGCGCCCGCCCTTGGGCGCGTCGGGGTTTGCATAGGGCAGGGACACAAAATCCTGTGGCAGCGCCGGTTCGCCGTACATAGCTATGCCATGCTGCGGCTCTGCCGAGGCGGTGCCCGCACTGACAAGCACTGCGCACAGAAGCCGCGCAGCCCCTCTGCCCGAGAAAAACTCTATGGCCATACCGGCAACAATCCTGCTCTGCTCTTGTTTTATTGGTGCCCAAAATAGCGAGGGTTTCCCGCCTTATCAAACTTTTAGCTTGGCCCCGAGCGGAGAAAGGCTTATACAGGGGTCACTGCTCGATAGGTTTCTTGCCTGTATGAAACCTGCCTCAATAACTTAACGCCCGCTTCGTGCGGGCGTTTTTTTTGGCCGAATGCCCAAGGCCGAAGCTGCGTTGACCCAAGCATAGCAGGGGTGATGGCTCACCCGCCCGTCAACCGCCGCCGGTGACGCACCCCCTGCCGAAGGCTCCGCGCCTTTGCGAATCGACGCGCGGACCCTGCGCGGAAATTCCCGGCGGAACCGGGCATGTCCTCTTTCCATTGTGCAGTTGCAGCATGTAGCCTGCCGCCAAACGCAACGCATCGAAAGGAGATGTGCCATGTCGCTCAACGGAAAAACCGCCGTCATCACGGGATCGAATTCGGGCATCGGGCTTGGTATCGCCCGCGCCATGGCCGCCGAAGGCGCGGATGTGGTGCTCAATTCGTTCACCGACCGGGACGAGGATCATCAGCTGGCCAAGGACATGGCCGAGGAATTCGGCACCACGGTGCGCTACATCCAGGCCGACATGTCCAAGGCCGACCAGTGCCGGGCGCTGATCGAGAAGGCCGGGGCCTGCGATATCCTCGTGAACAACGCCGGCATCCAGCACGTCGCGCCGCTCGACCAGTTCCCGGTGGACAAGTGGGACGCGATCATCGCCATCAACATGAATTCCGCATTTCACACCACCGCCGCGGCGCTGCCGATGATGCGCAAGGCGGGGTGGGGGCGCGTCATCAACGTGGCGAGCGCTCACGGCTTGCGCGCCTCGCCCTACAAATCCGCCTATGTCACCGCCAAACACGGCGTCGTCGGCATGACCAAGGTTGTGGGGCTGGAAACGGCGAAGGAGTCGATCACCTGCAACGCCATCTGCCCGGGTTACGTGCTGACCCCGCTGGTCGAGGGCCAGATCCCCGACACCGCCAAGGAATACGGCATCTCCGAGGACGAGGCGGTCGAGAAGGTGATCCTGGCCAAGCAACCATCCAAGGAATTCGTCACCGTCGAACAACTGGCGGGCATCGCGATCTTCCTGTGCTCGGACGCGGCGGCGCAGGTCACCGGCACGACGATTTCGGCCGACGGCGGCTGGAGCGCGCAGTAACCGGGCGGCGCCCTGCGGAAGGCAAAGGCGGCGGGGGCTCTGCCCCCGTCGCGGCAGGCCGCGACTCCCCCGAGGGTTATTGGAAACCAGAGAAGATCGGGACCCGCGCGATCGGGCGATGAAGGACATGCGATGAAACGGATCAACCTGGCCCTGCAGGGCGGCGGCGCGCATGGGGCCTTTACCTGGGGCGTGCTCGACCGGCTGCTCGAGGAAGAGGATATCGAAATCGCGGCCATCTCCGGCACCTCTGCCGGGGCGCTGAACGGCGCGGCGCTGAAGGCGGGGATTCTGGAAGGCGGGCGCGCGGGCGCGCGGGCGCGGCTCGACTGGCTCTGGGCGCAGGTGAGCGCCGTTCAGGCACCGAGCCTGCCGGCCTGGATGAATGCCTGGCTGCCGACCCCCGGCATGATCTCGCGCAGCCTGGAGAACGCGCCGGGCTATATGCTGGGCGACGCCGTAAGCCGGATGATGTCGCCCTACGCCTGGGGGCCGCTCTACCGCAACCCGCTGGAGCCGATCGTCGCCAAGCTCAACTTCGGCAAGGTCTGCGCGCTGGAGGGGCCTGAGCTTTTCATCTGCGCCACGCAGGTGCGCGAGGGCAAGGTGCGGGTCTTTTCCGGCGACCGGATCACCACCCAGTCGATCATGGCCTCGGCCTGCCTGCCGACGCTGTTCCAGGCGGTGGAGGTGGAGGACCCCGAGACCGGCGCGGTGGAGTCGTTCTGGGACGGCGGCTATACCGGCAACCCGGCGCTCTTTCCGCTCTACCAGCCGCACCTGCCGGACGACGTGGTGATCGTGAACATCAACCCGCTGGTGCGCGAGGACGTGCCGGTTTCGGCGGCGGAGATCCAGAACCGGATCAACGAGATCAGCTTCAATTCCTCTCTTCTGCGCGAGTTGCGGGCCATCGACTTCGTGCAGCGGCTCTTGGCCGAGGGGCGGATGCCGGAGGGCGCGATGAAAAAGGTGCTGGTGCACATGATCGCCGACGACGGGTTGATGAACGACCTGTCGGTGGCCACAAAATTGGTGCCGGTGCCGTCGGTCATCACCCAGCTCAAGGCCGCCGGGCGGCGTGCGGCGGGCGGCTTTCTGGCGGATCACAAGGACGACCTCAACACCCGCCAGACCGCGGACCTCAGAGCAAAGTTCGGCTGAGCCAGCCGATGTACACCGCATAGCCCAACAGCAGCGCCAGCCCCGCGGTGCGGCTTATGCGTTGCCAGAGCAGGCCCGTTGCCAATAGCGCAAGGCTGGCGGCCAGCATCACGTAGACATCCACCTGCGCGATCATAGGCGCCACCGGCAGCGGCTTGGCCAGCGCCGTGGCCCCGAGGATACCCAGCACGTTGAAGATGTTCGACCCCAGGATGTTGCCGAGCGCCACGTCGCCGTGGCCGCGCCGGGCCGCCAGGACCGATGTGACGAGCTCGGGCAGCGAGGTGCCGAGCGCCACCAGAGTGAGACCGATCACCGCTTCGGACACGCCGAAGCTGCGCGCGATGCCGGTGGCACCGGCGACCAGCATCACCGCGCCGAGCAGCGTCAGGGCGAGGCCGCCGAAGAACAGCCCGCTGGCGCGCCAGACCGGCATCGGTGGCGCGTCGGCGTCAGGCAGGGCGGCCAGATCCTCGCCACGGCGCAGGGTGAGCCAGAGAAACACGACTAAACCCAGCAGCAGGCCCAGGCCGGCGCCGTGCCCGATCACCGGCCACATGGCCAGCCCGACGCAGGCCAACGCCGCGGTCACCATCCAGGCGCCGTCGTAGCGGAAGGCCGCACCGGTGACCGGGATCGGGCGCAGGAGGGCCGCAAGTCCGAGGATCAGCAGAATATTGGCGATATTGCTGCCCACGACATTGCCCAGGGCGATGTCGGGCGCGCCTTCGAAGGCGGCGCGCAGGGAGGTCAGAAGTTCGGGCACCGAAGTGCCGAAACCGACCAGCGTGAGGCCGATGACCATCGGCGACAGGCCCAGCCGGCGGGCCAGGGCCACGGCGCCGGAGACGAGGAACTCGCCGCCGCCCAAAAGCGCGGCGAGGCCGAGTGCGATATAGAGGAAATCCATGAAAGCTCCGTTCGGCCCGGCGATGCTGCGCGGGCGTGTCGGAGAGATCGGCATGCGCGGCGCGCGTTCAAGGGCGGCCAGAAAATATCGCGGCGTCAGCGCGTTGAAGGGTCAGGAGACACGGCGCAGTTCGGCCTCTGCCGCGAGTCCGGGTTCCTTGTGGCCGGGCACCACGAGACCCGCCGAGATCACCAGTTTCGCGGCTTCCTCGATTGTCATGTCGAGCTCGATCACGTCTTCGGCCGGCACGAACAGCAGGAAGCCGGAGGTCGGGTTCGGCGTCGTGGGCAGGAAGACCGACATGAGGTCGCCGCCGGTTTCGGCTCGGGTCGCGACCTCGCCACGGGTCTTGGTGGAGATGAAGCCGATGGCCCATATGCCCTTGCGCGGGTACTGGATCAGGCAGGCTTTCTCGAAACTCGCCTCGGTCTGGGCGAACACCGTTTCGGCGATCTGCTTGACGCCGGAATAGATCGACCGGACCACCGGCATGCGTTCGACGAGGCTTTCGGCGAAGCGGATCAGCGACCGGCCGATCAGTCCCTTGGCGACCCAGCCGACGAGCACCGTGAACAGCAGGAAGAAGATCACGCCGACGCCGCGGAGGTTGATGCCGATATACTGCTCGGGATTGAAGCGGCTGGGCACGAGCGGCAGGACGAACCCGTCGATCCAGCCGATCACCGACCAGATCAGCCAGATCGTCAGCCCCACCGGCGCGATCACCACGATGCCGGTCAGGAAACTGGCGCGCAGGCGGGCCAGCAGGCCGGGTCGGCGTTGGGCGGGCTCGAAAGGTGTTTTCATCGCGCGGAGTCTTTCAAATTCATGAACTCAAGCTAGGCAGACCGCCGCGGTTCTACAATGGCTGCGCCGACGCCGGTGCCTGAGAGACGCGCAATGTGTTCAATTCGCAGGCGATCTCGGCCCCGAGGCGGGCGTTGTTCAGCACCAGCGCCACGTTGGCGTCGAGCGACCGGCCCTCGGTCAGTTCGAAGATCCGTTGCAAAAGGTACGGCGTCAGCGCCTTGCCGGCGATGCCGTGGTCTGCGGCGTCGCGGCTGGCACGGGCGATCACCGGCGCGAGGTCTTCCCGCGGGATCTCGGCGGCTTCGGGGATCGGGTTTGCGACCAACTGGCCGCCGGGCAGACCCAGGGCGCCGCGCATAATGTGGGCACGGGCGATGCCGGCCGCGTCGTCCATACGCAGCGGCGCGCGCAGCCCGGCGGAGCGCGACCAAAAGGCCGGCAGCATGTCCTGGCCATAGGCGATGACCGGCACGCCGAGGGTTTCCAGCACCTCGAGCGTCTTGGGAAGATCGAGGATGGCCTTGGCCCCGGCGGCCACGACGGTGACCGGCGTCACGGCCAGTTCCTGCAGGTCGGCGGAGACATCGAAGGAGGTTTCGGCGCCACGGTGCACGCCGCCGATGCCGCCGGTGGCGAAAACGGCGATGCCCGCCAGCCGCGCTGCGATCATCGTTGCCGCCACGGTGGTGGCGCCGGTGCGGCCCTCGGCCATGCAGACGGCGAGATCGGCGCGGCTGAGCTTGGCCACGCCACGCGCCTGCGCCAGTGCTTCGAGCTGGGTATCTTCGAGCCCGATGCAGAGCCGCCCGTCTATGACCGCGATCGTCGCGGGCTCGGCACCGCCGTGACGCACCACGCCTTCGACCTGGCGCGCGATGTCAAGGTTTTGCGGCCAGGGCATGCCGTGGGTGATGATCGTCGATTCAAGTGCCACGACCGGACGGCCGGCGTGCATGGCCTCGGCGACGGCGGGGGAGAGGTGAAGGATCGTCATGGCAGGCTCCGCAGGTGACCGAGTCCGGAATAGCCCGCACCGGTCCGGATTGTCGAGTGTCGGCCCTCAGGACGGGGTGTCGCCCGAGACGTAGGCCGCTGCCGCCCGCAAGGCCCGACCGAGCGCCGCGTCGCGGTCGGCCCCCGAGAGTTCCGACGCGATATGCGCGGCCATGAAGGTGTCGCCGGCGCCGGTGACGCGGGTTACGAGCACTTCGGGCGGGGTTTGGGTCAGGACGCCTTGGGGCGTGGCGTCAGAGGTCGCGTTGCCGCCATCGGTGACCAGCGCCCGCGCCGCGCCCCGCTCCAGAAGCGCCGCAGCAGCCTCGGAGGCGGTGCCGAACCGGGTTTGGCAGAGGATGCCGGCCTCTTCGAGGTTGACGTAGAGCGTGCCGCGGTGCGCGCGCAGGAAAGGCAGCAGCCGTTCCGCCTTGCCGGGACTGGCAGGGGCGATCCGCAGATCGGCGGCCCGAAAGGCCGGGTCGCGGGCAATGGTTTCCAGCAGCCCCTCGGTCAGGTTGCCGTCGAGTGCCACCGGGCCGGGGTAGGGCGCTTCTGCCGATCCCAGCGCGCCGCCCATGAGCGGTGCCAGAATCTTGGCGCCCGCCGCTTCGAGCGAATGAGCGTCGGCGATGGCGGCGATCAGGCCGTTGGCGCCTTCGACCGCCATGTAGCGATCCGTGGGCAGGTCGTCCGAGCGGTAGAGATGCGCCACATCCAGACCCATGCGCGCGCATTCCGCCGCCAGCTCTTCGCCTTCGGCATCGCGCCCCAGGGCCGAGAGCAGCGCCGGGCGCAGGCCGAAGCGCACCAGCGTCATGGCGATGTTGAGCGCGACGCCGCCGGGCAGGCGGATGATCCGGCCCGGCACGTCCGCGCCCTTGGCCATGTGACTCGCGGAGCGGCCGATCACGTCCCAGAGGACCGAACCGATGCACAGGATGTCGGGAGCGTGGGTGTCTGTCATGGGGATGTTCTGCCCGGTGCGGTTTCGTCGCGCAAGCGCGTTGAGCGGTCAGAGGGTTGAAACTTCGACACGTTTTTCGTCGTGGCTCTTGAGCATGCGGCGGCTTGCGCCAGTATGAGCGGACGTCGGTCCAGGGGAATCATGTCCATGCGTTATCTGTTTCTTTTCTGGCTCGGTCTCGTGGCCGCCACCACTGCCGCCGCCCACGAGGTCAGCCCGGCCATCGCCGACCTGACCGTGACGGATGGCCGCGCCGAGTTCGAACTGGCGTTCAGCGCCGAAGCCGTCATCGCCGGAGTCGATCTTGAAGGAGTTCAGGATACCAACGCGACAGATCAGGCCGCCGAGGTCGATGCCTTGCGCGCGCTGCCGCCCGAAGAGCTGGAGGCACGGCTGCGCGAGACGGTGCCCGACATGGTCGCTGCGATGGATCTGCGCGTCGACGGCGAGCCTGTGCCGCTGGAGGTCGAGAGCATCGCCATCCCGCCGGTTGGCAACGTGGATCTGACCCGCAGCACGGTGCTGGTGCTGTCTGGGCCTGTTCCGCAGGGCGCGGGAGTGGCCGAAATGCAGTGGCCCGCCGAGTACGGCACTCTGATCCTGCGCCAGCAGGGAGTCGAAGAGCCCTATACCGGATACCTGACGGGCGGCGAAGGATCCGGAGAGATCGCCTTGGCGGGCGGCGATGCAGAGACCGGCTGGCAGGCCTTCCTGCGCTACATCCCCGTAGGCTTCGAACATATCGTGCCGCTGGGGCTGGATCACATCCTGTTCGTTCTGGGGCTCTTTTTCCTGTCGACGCGGCTGGGCCCGCTGCTCTGGCAGGTGTCGGCCTTCACGCTCGCGCATACGGTGACGCTGGCGCTGGGGGCGTTGGGATACGTTTCCGTTCCCGCCAGCATCGTGGAGCCGATCATCGCCGCCTCCATCGTCTTCGTCGCGGTCGAGAATGTCGTCAGCAACGGCCTGAGCCGCTGGCGGCCGCTGGTGGTTTTCGTTTTCGGTCTGCTGCACGGGCTGGGATTTGCCTCGGTGCTGGGCGAGTTCGGCCTGCCGCAGGGCCAGTTCGTGCCCGCCTTGCTGGGGTTCAACGTCGGGGTGGAGATCGGGCAGTTGTCGGTGATCGCCGCGGCCTTCGCGCTGGTCTGGGTCGCGCTGCGCGTGGATGCGGTGGACATGGCGGACCGCAGCGGTCTGGTGTTCTACGGCGTGCTGGCGGTCGCTTTTCTCGCGCTTGCCTTCATCACGCCCGAAACCGACCTCGCGGCGGTGCTGGGCGTGGCGCCGCAGGTGTTCTTCATCCCGTTGGCGGGGCTGTCGCTGCTCTGCCTGCTGTCGGTGGTCAATGTCGACAAGCTCGACAGCTACCGGACCTTCGTGGCGGTTCCGGCGTCGGTCGTCATCGCGCTGGTCGGCGCCTGGTGGTTCGTGGAGCGGGTGTTCCTCTGACCCCCTGACGCAAAGCGGCGGACCCCGAAAGGCCCGCCGCTTCAAGCTCGCATCCCGTGTGGTTTACATCATGTAGATGCTTTTCACGTTGACGAATTCCTTCATGCCGAAGCCGCCGTGTTCACGGCCATACCCCGAGTCCTTGACCCCGCCGAACGGCATGTTCGGGATGGCGATGGTAAACCCGTTGACCGAGATCATGCCGGTGTCGAAGTATTTCGAAGCCAGTTCGCGCGCCCGGTCGGCATCGCGGGAAAAGATGCCGCCGCCGAGGCCATAGCGGCTGTCGTTGGCGATGCGCATGGCGTCCTCGTCGTCCTTGGCCCTGATGACCGAGGCGACGGGGCCGAACAGCTCATCGTCATAGGCGGGCTGACCGGGTTTCACGTCGACCAGCACGGTCGCGGGATAATAGGCGCCGGTGCGTTCCGGTATGGCGCCGCCGCAGAGCGCCTTCGCACCCTTCTTCAGGCTTTCGTCGACCTGCTTGGCCAGTTCGTCGCGCAGATCGGTGCGCGCCATCGGTCCCAGCTTGGTGCTGTCCTCGGTCGGGTCACCCAGCTCGATGGCGCCCATCTTCTCGGCAAAGCGTTTGACGAAGGCATCATAGTTCTTCTCGGTGACGATGAAGCGCTTGGCGTTCACGCAGGTCTGACCGTTGTTGTAGACGCGGCCCATGACGCAGGCGTCGACCGCCACGTCGAGATCGGCATCGTCAAGCACCATGTAGGCGTCGTTCGACCCAAGCTCGAGCACTGATTTCTTGAGGTTCTCGGCGGCTTTCTTGGCGATGATCCGGCCAGCCGTGTCGCTGCCCGTCATGGTGACGCCGCGAACGAGGTCATTCTCGATGACTTTGTCGGACTGGTCGTGGTCCACCATCAGCACGGTGAAAAGACCCTTGGGCAGGCCGGCGCGCTCCATGACATCACGAAGGAAAAGGCCGCTGCCGGTGCAGTTCTCGGCATGTTTCAGCAACACGCCGTTGCCGGCCATCAGGTTGGCGACGGAGTAACGCACCACCTGGTAGCAAGGAAAGTTCCACGGCTGGATGCCGTAGATGACGCCGATTGGCGCATAGCTCACAACGCCCGTACCGTCGGGAATGCTGCGCTCTTCGTCGGCAAGTTCCGCCGGTCCATTGTCGGCGGTGAATTCGCAGATCTGCGCGCAAAGCTCGACTTCCTGCCGGCTGTCGCCGATCAGCTTGCCGACCTCTTGGGTCATCAGCTGGGCAAAGTCTTCCTGGCTGTTCCGAAGTTCCTTCGCGACGGCCCGCAGCAAGCGGCCCCTGTCTTCGGTCGATTTGAGACGCCAGTCGAGGAAGGCGTCGTGGCAGGCCTGCACGGCGTCGCGCGCTTCGGCATCGGTCATGTAGTCGTAGGTGGCGATCTGTTCGTCCGTCGCCGGATTGATGGTGGTGATCTTGCTGCTCATGGGGTACCTCTGATACGAATTTCTGTGTCTGGAGTGGCAACACCTGAAAAGCGCAGGGCTTTCCATCACACTGTCTTGACCAGGCCGGGGCTTGATCCGTGGCGCCGCAGCCTAGGGGTTGCGCGCGGCTGCAAACCCCGCTAAAGGCGCACCACTGTAATCCGCAGGCATGGGCGGGTTTGCGGGGGAGACATCCCCGCAGGTCCACCGGTTGAGGCATCCGCCTCTCTCCCCGTGCCGAGGCGAAAACCGGAAAGGAAACGACCATGGCTCTTCCAGAGTTCTCCATGCGTCAGCTGCTTGAAGCTGGCGTGCACTTCGGCCACCAGACGCAGCGCTGGAACCCCCGCATGGGCGAGTTCATCTACGGCGCGCGCAACGGCATCCACATCATGGACCTGACGCAGACCGTCCCTATGCTGGACGCCGCGCTGAACGTGATCCGCGAAACCGTCGCGAAAAACGGCCGCGTGCTGTTCGTCGGCACCAAGCGCCAGGCACAGCAGCCGATCGCCGAAGCCGCCGAGAAATGCGCGCAGTATTACATGAACCACCGCTGGCTGGGCGGCACGCTCACCAACTGGCAGACCGTGTCCAAGTCGATCGGCCGTCTCAAGGAAATCGACGAGCAGATGGAGCAGGGCGCCGAGGGCCTCACAAAGAAAGAACGCCTGAACATGGAGCGTGACCAGACGAAGCTGCAGGCGTCGCTGGGCGGGATCCGTGAAATGGGCGGCGTGCCCGATCTGCTGTTCGTCATCGACGTGAAGAAAGAACAGCTGGCCGTGGCCGAAGCCAACAAGCTGGGCATCCCGGTCGTGGCCGTGGTCGACACCAACTGCTCGCCCGACGGCGTCGATTACATCATCCCCGGCAACGACGACGCGGCCCGCGCCATCGCGCTTTACTGCGACCTGGCCAGCCGTGCCGCGCTTGACGGCATGACCGCGCAGATGGGCGCCGCCGGCGTCGACCTGGGCGCGCTCGAAGAGGCGCCGGTCGAGGAAGCTGCCGAAGCCCCGGCCGAGCAGGCCTGAGCCCGGCTGTCGCACCAGCGACATCTCGCGATGACATGAGCGGGTGGCCCACCGGGGCCGCCCGAAATCCAGTTTCATATGAGGAGAGCCGATATGGCGATCACAGCATCCCAGGTGAAAGAACTGCGCGAAATGACCGGCGCAGGCATGATGGACGCCAAGAAGGCGCTGACCGAAACCGACGGCGACATGGATGCCGCGGTTGACTGGCTGCGCACCAAGGGCTTGGCCAAGGCAGCCAAGAAATCCGGCCGCACCGCTGCAGAGGGCCTCGTGGCCGTCAAGGTCGACGGCGGCACCGGCGTCGCGGTCGAGGTTAACTCGGAAACCGATTTCGTCGGCAAGAACGCCGATTTCCAGAAAATGGTCGCGGGCATCGCCGATGCCGCCACCGGCGTCGACTCCGTCGAGGCGCTGATGGCCGCCGACATGGGCGGCAAGACCGTCCAGGACGAGATCACCTCGAAAATCGCCACCATCGGCGAGAACATGTCGGTGCGCCGCATGGCGAAGGTGAGCGGCGACACGGTCGTGTCCTACGTCCACAACGCCGCCGCTGACGGCATGGGCAAGATCGGCGTGCTGGTCGCCATGACCGGCGGCGACGAAGCCTTTGGCCGCCAGGTCGCAATGCACATCGCCGCCGCCAACCCCGCGGCCCTGTCCGAAGCCGATCTGGACCCGGCCGTGGTCGAGAAAGAGCGCCAGGTGCAGATGGACATCGCCCGCGAATCCGGCAAGCCCGAGCAGGTCATCGAGAAGATGATCGTCGGCCGCATGGCCAAGTTCATGGGCGAAGTCACGCTGCTGGGCCAGGCCTTTGTCATCAACCCCGACCTGACGGTCGAGGCCGCGGCGAAAGAGGCCGGTGCGACGATCACGGCCTATGTGCGCATGGAAGTCGGCGAAGGTATCGAGAAGGTGCAGGAAGATTTCGCCGCCGAGGTCGCGAAGGCCGCTCAGGGCTAATCCGGGCCGGTCGGGGCAGGGGACACGGGTCCACCTGCCCTTGTCCGCATCTCGCCGAAAAAGAAGGAGCCGCCCTGATTACCAGGACGGCTCCTTTTATTTTTCCCGACGCACCCCGAATTGGGGATGAGAGGTGCGTTCGGGAATGCCGACCTGCCGATGAATATACACCAGTCAGGCCGACGCCCGGCTTGCGCCGGCAGACGCAAAGAGCCTTGAAATACCAAGGGTTTGCACCTGACGTCCCCAGGCTAAAGCCACCACTCACGGAACAGTGACAAGATGCCAATTAACCCGGCGTCAAGGAAGTCCGGATTTCCTTACCCGCCATTTGAGCGCGATTTTTCACGCTGCATTCACGGGCGCTGTCCGCAAAGCCTGTTTGTCAGGCCTCGAGCACAAACATCTGATTCTGAAATGCCGCCTTGAGCACCGCCTGCGCCGTGGTTTCGACGTTCAGCGCGTCGCGGGCAAGTCGCAGGTGCTTTTCGATCGTGGCCTGGGTCAGGCCCATGATCTGTGCGATATCCTGTGTGGTCTTGCCGTCGCCGACCCATTGCAGCGCCTCGCGCTGGCGCCGTGTCAGCGTGCGGTTGGGCGGAGTGTATGGCAGCGACAGGATCTTCAGATGCACGATGTTGTTGATCAGCTGGATGTCGTCGCCATGCTGATCCCAGACAAGATCCACGTCGCGCTGGGTCAGCCCTGCGCGCGCAGTCAACGCGATGGCGCCCTTGGCCCGGGTCGACACCGACCGGAAGCTGATCGAATACCCGGCCTTGACGCCCTTGGAGAGATTGAACTCCATGACCCGGCGTTCCTTGGTGGTCAGAAGCCCTTTCTCGGCCATCTCGCCCAGGATACGCCAGCTGCAGGCGCCGTTGTTGTCCAGCGCCCATTTGACCATCGGCCCGTGGCTGTAATGGCCTTCCTCGATGAAGACATCGGAATAGGACGGATCGTGGTTGGTCAGGATGACGAAATCGTTCGGGTCGCCCAGGGAATGCGCGGTGCGGAAGCGTGTGAAGCCGTAGAGCAGCCTGTCGAAGCCGTAATCCGCCATGCGCTCGCAATGCATCGCCCAGAGCAGCTCGACATTGTCCACCTGGGTCAGCGAGATCAGCCAGCTGCGCAGGTCCGGCGTCACTTCGCGGCCTCCAGGTGACCCAGCAGCGCGTCCATCGCCAGCACGTAACCGCGCGCGCCGAAGCCGCAGATCTGCCCGACGGCCACGGGCGCGATCCAGCTTTTGTGGCGGAAGCTTTCGCGGGCGTGGATGTTCGACAGGTGCAATTCGACCACCGGCACCTCGGCGGACGAAATCGCGTCCATCAGCGCGATCGACGTATGGGTCAGGGCGCCGGCATTGAGGATGATGCCATCCTGCTTGCCGCGCGCGGCGTGGATGCTGTCGATCAGCACACCTTCGTGGTTTGATTGAGAGAAATCGACCGTGACACCGCAGGTCTCGGCATGGGTACGGCACATCGCTTCTATATCTGAAAGAGTCGTCGCGCCGTAGACCTCGGGCTGCCGGGTGCCCAGCAGGTTGAGGTTGGGACCGTTGAGAATGAGGATCCTGCGCATGACCGATTTCCTTGAATGCGAACAACTCTTAAAGGAGGTGCGGGCGTTCTGTCCAGCATCGTGGCGCTGACATCGCCGCAAACCGGGGGCAAAAAGCCACAGGCCTGAAATCAAGGGGTTAGAAGTCGATCCACTGCATCATTTAATTACATAATACTGATTATACGAATTACATGAACGGACCGGGCAAGGTCTGAACCTGGTCACGAAGCATCCCCTATCTTTCCAATGAAAAAAAGCCGCGACCGGAGCCGCGGCTTTTGAGGCCGATTGATACCACCGGTCGATCAGAAGAACGCCTGTAGGTCCGTCTGTGCGCGGCCCAGGATCAGCGCGTGCACGTCATGGGTCCCCTCGTAGGTGTTCACCGTTTCGAGGTTGACCATGTGGCGGATCACCTGGAATTCCGCAGAGATCCCGTTGCCGCCGTGCATGTCGCGGGAAAGTCGTGCGATATCAAGCGCCTTGCCGCAGTTGTTGCGCTTGATCAGGCTGATCATCTCAGGCGCGGCCTGTGCCTCGTCCATCAAACGGCCAACGCGCAGCGAGGCCTGCAAGCCAAGCGTGATCTCGGTCTGCATGTCCGCCAGCTTTTTCTGAAACAGCTGCGTCTGCGCCAGCGGACGGCCGAACTGCTTGCGGTCGAGGCCGTACTGGCGCGCGGCGTGCCAGCAGAATTCCGCGGCCCCCATGACGCCCCAGGAAATGCCGTAACGCGCCCGGTTCAGACATCCAAAAGGCCCTTTAAGCCCTTGAACATTGGGCAACAAAGCGTCTTCGCCCACTTCGACGCCATCCATGACGATCTCGCCGGTGACGCTCGCGCGCAGGGACAGCTTGTTGCCGACCTTCGGCGCGCTCAGCCCCTTCATACCCTTTTCCAGCACAAAGCCCCGGATCTTGCCGCCATGCGCGTCGGATTTCGCCCAGATAACAAAGACATCCGCGATGGGACTGTTGGAAATCCACATCTTGGAGCCGCTGATGCGGTAGCCGCTGTCGGTCTTTTCAGCGCGGGTCTTCATGCCCGCGGGATCGGACCCGGCATCGGGTTCGGTCAGACCGAAGCAGCCGATGTATTCGCCGCTCGCCAGCTTCGGCAGATATTTCTGCCGCTGCTCTTCGGAGCCATAGGCGTAGATGGGATACATCACGAGACTGGACTGTACGGACATCATCGACCGGTAACCGGAATCCACCCGCTCGATCTCGCGCGCGACAAGGCCGTATGCCACGTAGGACGACCCCAGCCCGCCGTATTCCTCGGGCACGGTGATGCCCAGCAGGCCCATCTCGCCCATCTCGCGGAAGATCTCGGGCTCGACCTTTTCCTCGTTATAGGCGGCGATCACCCGCGGTTGCAGCTTTTCCTGCGCATAGGACCGCGCGCTCTCGGCGATCATGCGCTCGTCTTCGCTCAGCTGGTCGGACAGGCGGAACGGGTCCTGCCAGTCGAACCGCCCCAGGTCGGGCGCGTCCTTGGCCTTGAGGCTCGGTTTGGTCGGTGACATCTCGTTCATGGGTGCGGCTCCTCTTGGATTTGCGGCAGTATATCTTGCAAAAGCCGCAATCAAAAACGACAATACCGCATGGTTTCGTGAGAAGAATGCAAATGTCCCTCGCCCGCCGCCTGCTGCCACCCCTTGGCGCGCTCCGTGCCATAGAGGCGCTGGACCGGCTTGGCACGGCTGCTGCCGCCGCATCCGAGCTGAACCTGAGCCAAAGCGCCGTGAGCCGCCAGTTGCAAACGCTGGAAGATCACCTTGGCGCGCCCCTCCTGATCCGCGACAGGCGCAGCCTCGGCCTGCGGCCCGAGGCGCGCGACTACGCCGCCACGGTACGCGAGGCGCTGGCGCAGATCGCCAATGCCTCGGTCGCGCTGCGCATGGGCGCGCGCGGCGGCGGGCTGAGCCTTGCCATCCTCCCGAGCTTCGGCATGCGCTGGCTGGTGCCGCGCCTTCCCGATTTCACCCGTCGCCACCCGGAGGTGACGATCAACCTGACCACCCGGCTGAGGCCGTTCAACTTTGCCTCGGAACCCTTTGACGCTGCGATACAATTCGGTGATGGATGGGAGAATACGCACAGGCTGGAACTGATGCGCGAAGAGGTGCTGCCGGTCTGCGCGCCGGCGCTTCTGCCGCAGGGACCGGCGCCGCTGGACCGTCTGGCCAGGCTGCCGCTTCTGCATATCCAGACGCGGCCAGAGGCCTGGCGCGACTGGTTCCGGCATCATGGCAGCGATTCCGGTCCCCTGCCCGGCACCACCTTCGACCAGTTCACCACGATCCTGCAAGGCGCGCTGCACGGGCTCGGCGTGGCGCTGATGCCGGATTACCTGGTGAACGAAGGCCTTGCCAACGGCACCCTGATCCGTGCGGCGGACGTCGCTCCGGTCAGCCTCGGCGCCTATCACCTGGTCTGGCCCGCCGACCGCACACCCAGCCCGGCGCTGGACCGGTTCCGCGACTGGCTGGCGCTGCAGGCGGACGAAGGCGAGGCATTGCCAAGATAGCGACATTTTATCAGATCGTTACGCGTCACTTCTTATCCATTATGACAGGCGTCTCACGGCTGGCCGTTTTGAAGGTTCCCGTCCTGACTGTTTCGTGATGCAACAGGCCCGCCCGCGATGCGTTGGCTCTCCAGTTTCAACGAGAGGAGACCCCAATGACCGTCAGCCGTCTGATTTGCTTTACCGTCACCGGTGCGCTCGCCACCTCCGCGGCCTGCGCGCAGGAATTCCAGCGCGGTGACCGCAACACGGCCCTTGAGCCCCAGAACCCGAGCCAGTTCCGCGCCGCGCTCAAATCTTCCGGTATCACGCTGGAGCAGGAGGTGATCGCCGAGGGCCTGGAGCATCCCTGGGGCATCGAGGTGCTTCCCGAAGGCGGTTATCTCGTGACCGAGCGCCCGGGCCGCCTGCGCCATGTCGGAACAGACGGTACATTGTCCGATCCGATCAGCGGCGTGCCGGAGGTGGTCGCGCAGGATCAGGGCGGGCTTCTGGACGTGGCACTCGCCCCCGATTTCGCCGAAAGCCGCCGGGTCTATCTGAGCTATGCCAAGCCGGTGGGTGACGGGCTGTCAGCTACCGCCGCCGCTTATGGCACGCTCAACGAGGACATGACCGCGCTTGAAGATGTCACCGACATCTTCGTGCAGTCGCCCGGGTCCACGGTGGACAAGCATTTCGGCAGCCGCGTGGTCTTCGACGGTGACGGTCATGTCTACATCACCACCGGCGAGCATTCTTCGCCGGAGTACCGCGTCTATGCGCAGGACCTCGACAAGACCTATGGCAAGGTCATTCGCCTGACGCTCGACGGCGAGGTTCCGGACGGTAACCCGTTCGTCGACCAGGAGGGTGCGATGCCCGAAATCTGGTCCTACGGTCACCGCAACATGCAAGGCGCGATGATGCGCGACGGCGAGCTCTGGACGATCGAGCACGGGCCGCAGGGCGGCGACGAGCTCAACAAGATCGAGCCGGGCACCAACTATGGCTGGCCGGTGATCTCTTACGGCCAGAACTACAGCGGCACCGACATCGGCGAAGGGATCGCGGCCAAGGACGGCATGGCGCAGCCGGTCTATTTCTGGGACCCGGTGATCGCGCCGGGCGGCATGCTGACCTATGAGGGCGACGTCTTTTCCGACTGGCAGGACGACGTCTTTATCGGCTCGCTCTACCCCGGCGGCATCGTGCGGCTTGACCTCGAGGACGGCACCGTGGTGGCAGAAGAGCGCCTGGCGATGGACCTCGGCCGGGTGCGCGATCTGGAGGTCGACTCGGATGGCACGCTTCTGGCGATCACCGACACCGACAACGGCGTGCTGGTGCGCCTGTCGCCGCAAAGCTAGGCAGACGGTCGGCGGGAAACAGCACACCGCCCGGTTGAATCAGCAGGAATTGGCCCGCGTCGCAGCGCGGGCCTTTTCAGCTTGCAGGGTGCGGGTCTAGGTGGGTGCATGACCTCACGTTCCCGCCTCCATCCTGCGCTTGCGGCGCTGCTGCTCTGGACAACCGCTGCCTTGGCCCAGACCGACACCCCTGCCCCTGCGGCACTATCTCCCGAAACGCTGGCGCGTGATCTGCGCGCGGCGTCCGGCGCCCCGGCCGTGGGCGTCGGCTGGTATCGCAACGGCGGCATGCGCATCGCGACAGCGGGCGTGCGGGCCCGCGGAACGGATGCGGCGGCGGACCGGCAGGACCTCTGGCACATCGGGTCGAACGGCAAGGCGATGACCGCGACCCTGGCCGCGCGGCTGGTCGAGGCCGGGGTGATTGGCTGGAACGACACCGTGGGTCAGCGCCTGGGCGACCTATCCCCACGCGCGGCCTACCGCGACGTGACTTTGGACATGCTGCTGGCGCACCGCGGCGGAGTGGTGGCGAATGTGGGCTTTTTCTCTGCCCGGTCCTTTGTCGGCAGCCTGTCGGATCGCGATGTCGTCAAGGACCGCCGGGACTACGCCCGCGAGGTGCTGGGCAAGGATCCCGTTGCCGAACCGGGCACGGAATTCGTCTATTCCAACGCCGGTTACGTGGTCGCGGGCGCGATG
>Ga0114903_1000339_pt1 | contig 29368 bp, 25 predicted proteins | sample MalvirDeepMed_s2_FD_87289 | JGI IMG/M metagenome (GOLD analysis project Ga0114903, IMG submission 87289) | Marine viral communities from the Global Malaspina Expedition - Malaspina viral metaG DeepMed_s2 | ecosystem: Environmental > Aquatic > Marine > Oceanic | place: Mediterranean Sea... | reverse complement strand
GGACCGTTACAGAGCGTACCGCACGGCCGTCGCCCACGGCGGTGATCCGGTTGTTGAGCGTGCCGATGCTGACCGGCTCGGCGATCACCTGAGCTGCGCCGCCGCCGCGCGGTCCGCCGCCGCCGCTGTCCTGAACCGCGGCTTCGGCCAGTTCCACGCCCACCAGCTGGGGCAGGCCGGTGCTGTTGAGCCAGCCCGCTGCCGAGGGCACGTAGGTCACCCAGATCGCCAGCGTCGCGGCGATCACGACGATGCCGAGGATCAGTTGCTTCAGGAATGCCATGACGGTCGGGCCTCGGAAGAAAATACAGGTCGAAGTCTACACCGCTATCTAGGCGGCTGCCGGAAAAAAGCAGGATGGCGGCCTGATATTCGCGTGATCACGGCGTCATCGGCGGGAAAACCGGCGCATTGACCGTCAGGGAATGATCTCGAACCGCTGGACATCGACCATGCCGCGGTCGGTGATCTTGAGCGCCGGGATCACCGGCAGGGCAAGGAAGGCAAGCTGAAGAAAGGGCTCTTCGAGGGTAACACCCAGGGTCCGGGCCGCGTCCCGCAGCGCGACCAGCGCATCGCGCACCGCCTCGAACGGCTCAAGGCTCATCAGCCCGGCGACCGGCAGCGCCAGTTCCGCCAGCACCACGCCGTCACGCACCACCGCGAAACCGCCCTCGATCTCGGCCAGCCGGTTCGCCGCCAGGGCCATGTCGTCGTAGTCGATCCCGACGCAGGCGATGTTGTGGTGATCGTGGCAGACGGTCGAGGCGATCGCTCCCGCCTGCAGTCCGAAGCCGCGGACGAAGCCGCTCGCGATGTTGCCGTTATTGCCATGCCGTTCGATCACAGTGATCCGCGCCAGGTCGCGCGCCGGGTCGGGCCGCTTGTCGCCGTCGGCGATGGCGATCTCTTCGTGCAGGTGGTCGGTGAGGATCTGCCCTTCGCGGATGCCGATCACGTCGGTGGCGGTGCGGTTGGCGCGGCTCTGGAAATCGGGTGCCGCGACGCGCGGCGCCCTGACCGAGGCGCGGCCCACCGGCGGCAGGGCGGGGCGGGCGGAAAAGGCGGCGTCGGTCACTTCCCGCCCGGCGCAGAAGACACGGGCGGCACGGCAGTCTTCCAGGCTGTCCAGAACCACGATATCAGCGCGCTTGCCGGGGGCGATCAGGCCGCGGTCGGTCAGCCCGAATGCCTCTGCCGCCGACAGGCTCGCGGCGCGGTAGGCGGCCAGCACCGGTGTGCCGAGCGCGATCAGGGTGCGGATCATGTAATCGAGATGGCCGTGTTCCGCGATGTCCAGCGGATTGCGGTCGTCGGTGCAGAGGCACATGTAGGGCGCGGTGAGGTCGGTCAGAAGCGGCTGCAACGCGTGCAGGTCCTTGGAAACCGAGCCTTCGCGGATCAGCACGCGCATGCCCTTCTGAAGCTTTTCGCGCGCTTCTCCGGCGGTCGTCGCCTCGTGTTCGGTGCGGATCCCGGCGGCGATATAGGCGTTCAGGTCGCGGCCCGACAGCTGCGGGCAATGCCCGTCGATATGCCCGCCGTCGAACAGCCGCAGTTTGTCCATCGCCTGAGGATCGCGGTGTATCACCCCGGGATAATTCATGAATTCCGCGAGGCCGATGCCCGAGGGATGGCCGCGCAGCGCCGCGATATCCTCGGCCAGAAGCTCTGCGCCCGCCGTCTCCATATGGGTCGAGGGAACGCAGGAGGACAGCTGCACCCGGATGTCCATCACGGTGAGTTCGGACGCGCGCTGGAAATAGCGGATGCCCTCGGCGCCCAGCACGTTGGCGATCTCGTGCGGGTCGCAGATCGCGGTGGTGACCCCGCGCGGCGCCACGCAGCGGTCGAATTCCAGCGGCGTGATCAGGCTCGATTCGATGTGCAGATGCGTGTCGACGAAGCCGGGCACCAGGATCTTGCCGCGCACGTCGATCACGTCGCGGCCATCGTATTCGGCACAGGTGCCGACGATCCGGTCGCCGCAGATCGCCACGTCTCCGTCCAGAAGCGCGCCGGTCACCAGGTCGAAGACTCGGCCTCCGCGCAGGACGAGATCGGCGGGGCTGTCGCCGCGCGCCTGGGCGATGCGGGTCTCGATCGCGGTCATGGGGGGGCTCCTCTCAGGTCTCGGTCACGGGCTCTTGCGGCGGCACCGGACGCGGGCGGCCCTCTTCGTCGATGGCGACATAGGTAAAGAGCGCCTCGGTGACCTTTTCGCGGCTGCCCAGCTTGTTGCGCAGGATCCACGCCTCGATGGCGATGGCCATGGAGGTGGTGCCGACGCGGGTGATCTCGCCATAGATGCAAAGCACGTCGCCGACCTTGACCGGCCGGATGAATTTCATTGCATCGAGCGCCACGGTGGCGACGCGACCGCGCGCGCGGGCCCCGGCGATGATGCCGCTGGCGATGTCCATCTGGCTCAGAACCCAGCCGCCGAAGATGTCGCCGTTGACGTTCACATCGGCTGGCATGGCCAGCGTGCGCAGCGTCAGTTCGCCGGTCGGTGTCTCGGTGTCGGGCATCGGCGCGGTCCTTGTTTTCAGGTGCCCGGATAGAACGCCATGCGGGCCCCGAGGACAAGGCGGAGCCGCCGGCTTGCCGCGAATTTTCACGACCTGGCCGAGCGCCATTTACCTGACCTTAAAAGCTGAGACGCAAAAGTGGCCTGACACGAGCGCCGGAAAGGAAACGCCACCATGCAAAGTAGCGCCAAAAAAGAAGAGTCCCTTGTACCCGTCGCCGCGGGAAAGGTCATGGCGCTGCATGCGCTGGTGGTCGATGACAACGAAATGGACCGCAAGCGCCTGCGCCGCCTGTGCCGGAAGGCCGGGCTCAAGCTCGAGGTGGCGGAGGCGACCGATATCGATACGATGCGCCGCAAGCTCGATCTGCAACGCTTCGATCTGATCTTTCTCGATTATCATCTCGAGTTTGAAACCGGTCTCGACGCGCTTGCCGAAGTGGTTTCGCATCCGAAGCAGGGCCAGGCGATCTCGATCATGGTCACCAGCGTCGACAGCCATGACGTCATCATCGATGCCATGAAAAGCGGTTGTTCGGACTACCTGATCAAGGACGAGATCAGCCCGGACATGATCCGCAAATCCATCTCGACCGCCATCGAACGGCGCATCCTGATGGCCGCCATCGCGGAGGAACGCGCCCTGCGCGAAAGCCTGCGCGGCATCGTCGAACGGTTCTCGGATGCCTGTGCGCCTGAAATGCGTGCGATCATGTCCGCGATGCTGCGGCGGGTACGGTCGGTGCGCGGAACCGGCAGCACCGATACCATCCTCGCTGACAACCTCCTGGCGATGGAGCGGTCGTGCAAGGAAGTGTTCCAGTTCCTCGAGGACCTGGGCACCGTGCTTGATCGCCCGCCCGGCGACGCGAGCGCCATCGCGCGGCAGCTGGCCGCCGACCCCGCGGGCCTGAGGGTCGGAGACCGGAGGCACTGACCATGCTCTCCCGCGCCGGTATCACTCTGAGGACAAAGCTGACGCTGCTGGCTGTGGCCTCGGTCGCGGTGACCGTTCTGGCGACGTTCAGCCTCTCGGCGCTGCACTACTGGAACGCGCGGGACCGCGAATACACCGTGGCCGTGGACCGAATCGAACAGGCGGCGGCCGTCTATGCCGACCGGATCGAGGACGCTTTTCGCCTGATCGAGCTAGATGCGCGGGTGTTGGCCGAGCTTCCGACGGTCACCGACCTTGCGATGGCGGATCCGGGCGCCGCCCGATCCCAGCTGTCCGACCTGCGGTCGCGCCTCGGGGCCGTCTTTGCGGGCCTGATCACGGTGCGGCCGGCCTATACCCAGATCCGCCTGATCCGCGCCGCTGACAACTGGCGCGAGATCGTGCGCGTGAACCGCAGTGGCGACGATGTCGAAGTGGTCGCGTGGGATGCGCTGCAAATCAAGGGCGCAGAGCCTTACCTGGCCGCCGGCGACAGGCTTGGCGCCGGGCAAAGCTACTTTTCCCGCATCACGCCCAACCGTGAAAACGGACAGGTGACCGGCCCCCCGACGCTGCGCTTCGTGCGACCGGTCTTCGATCCGGAGGGCGCGTTTTTCGGTGTCGTGGTGATCAATGCCGATTACGAAAATACGCTGCTCTCGGCTCAGCCCCGGCTGGCGCCGAGCGACCGGGTCACGGTGGTGAACGACGCTGGCGACTACATGGTCTTCGACAACGCGGAAGAGCCGCCGGTGATGCGGTTTCGTGCCGATCCCGACTGGGTGCCGCCCCTGGGGCTTGTCGTGGACGGCCCGCAGGCGGATGAAGGACCGCTGACGGTCCTGAACGATCGGCTGCTGTATCGGCTCCCGATCCGGCCGGGCGCCGCCCATCAGCCCTTCGACCACCAGGTGATCACCGAATATGCCTTCGGCTCGATCCTGTCTCAGGCGCGCCAGACCCTGCCCGCCGAAGCCTTGCTGGGCACCTGCCTGGTGCTGTTGGCCGGTGCCGTGGCGACGGTCATGGGCGGGCAGATCGTGCATCCCCTGATCCGGCTCAACGCGCGGATACAGGCGGCGCGCGACACGGGCGCACCGATCACCTTTCCGCCCGGCGAAGGTGACGAAATCGGGCATCTCGCTGACAGCTTCACCGCGCTCACCAATGACCTCGTGCGGGAAAACACGCGCTTCCATGCGATCATGGAGGGGGCGGCCGATGCCATCCTCACCCTGTCGCCGGACGGTTTGATCGAACGGTTGAACCCGGCCGCAGAGGCGCTCTTCGGCTGGCCGGCGGAGCAGGTGACCGGCCGTCCGGTGCAGACATTGATGCCATTGGAACTCAGCGTGGAGCGGCCGGCGGTGCACCGCGGGCTGGCGCTGACCGCCAGGCGCCGCGATGGCACCGAGGTTCCGCTCGAGATCACCGTGAGCGCATCGGAATATGCCGGCGTCCGGCAGGTGATCGTGGTGGCGCGCGATGTGACCGAACGGCACAGGGCCGACCGCGCCGTGGCCGACCTGGTCGCAAAGCTGGAGCGGTCGAATGCGGAACTCGACAAGTTCGCCTATGTCGCCTCGCATGATCTCAAGGCGCCGCTGCGGGTCATCGACAACGCGTCGCGCTGGCTCGAAGAGGATCTTGCGGAGGTCCTGACCGAAGACACCCGTGAGAGCCTGGGCATGTTGCGGGGACGTGTCGCACGCATGCACCGGCTGCTCGACGACCTGCTGCGCCATGCCCGCATCGGTCGCCACGAACAGCCCTCGCGCGAAGTGACGGGCGAGGAAATGGCCCGCGACCTTGCAGCGCTACTGGACCCGCCGGACGGGTTCGACCTTATCTTCGAAGACAGTTTCCTTGGCATGACAATGCTCAACACACCGCTCCAGACCATTCTTGTGAACCTGCTCTCGAACGCCATTTCCCATCACGACCGGCCCCGCGGCACGGTCCGCGTCTCGGCGCGCGACTTGGGCGACGAACAGGTCTTCACAGTCGCCGACGACGGCCCGGGCATCGCGCCGGAATACCATCGCAAGGTGTTCGAGATGTTCCAGACGCTGAAGTCCCGCGACGAGCACGAGTCAAGCGGCATGGGTCTGGCCATCGTGGCGAAATACCTGACGCTGGCCGGGGGGCGGGCCGAGATCGGGTCGGACACCGGACGCGGGACCGAAGTGCGCATCTACTGGCCCAAATCAGGCGCCGGCGCCACACAGGTGGCGGCATGAGCGTGCTGGCGGTCGAGCATCCGCGGCTGACGGTGGTCCTGGTCGAGGACGACGACGCCGATGCCAAGGCGATGCGCCGCGCCTTGTCCGGATCGACCGCCGCCGGCACTGTGCTGCGGGCGGTCGACGGGGTCGCCGCGCTGGACCTCCTGCGCGGGGCGCATGGTCCGATGCCGGACCGGTTCCTGGTGCTGACCGATATCAACATGCCGCGGATGGATGGGCTTGAGTTCATCCGGACGCTGCGCGCCGATCCGGACCTGCACCGCGCGGTGGTGTTCTTGCTGACCAGTTCCGATACGGTCGAGGATCGCGAGGCGGCTTATGACGAACACGTGGCGGGCTATGTCCTCAAACAGGACCACGCCCGGTTCATCGAGCTTTTGAATCACTACTGGACCACCGTCGTCCTACCCGAAATCAGACCTGGCGGAGACGCGCATGCCCGACCTGACCATCTTGATCGTCGATGACGACGCCGGCGACCGGAAGGCGATCCGCCGCAGCCTGAAAGCTGTGCGGCCCGATGCCGCGGTCTTCGAGGCGAACCGGGCCGCACAAGCCTTTGATTTCGACGCCGCGGTGCCGGATATCGTCCTGCTCGACCACCGGTTGCCGGGGCGCAGCGGGCTCGACATCCTGGCGCGGCTGCTGTCCCTCTGGCCCCGGGCCGGGATCGTTCTGATGACCGGCCAGGGCGACGAGGACATCGCCAAAAGCGCGATCCAGGCCGGTGCCGTGGACTACATCGGCAAGCGGGCGATCACGCCCGAGGGCCTGGACCGCCTGGTGTCCGGCGCGCAGGACCGTGCCGAGCGCCGCTGGAAGGACGAGACGCGTCAGGCCGACCTCATGAGCTTTTCCGACGTGCTCGTCCACGATTTCAAGGCGCCGATCCGGGCCGTAAGAGCGCTGGCAGAGCAAATCCAGGACGATGTCGCGCGCGGCGATATGGACGAGGTTCGCGACTGTGCGCAGGACCTGTGTCAGGCCAGTGCGCAGATGGCCGAACTTGTGGACAGCCTCGCCGCGCACATCCGTCACGATCGCGAGGTCGAATTCAAGGATGCGCTGTTGACGGAGTTGATCGGACGAGCCGAAACCGCCCTGTCTCAGGAGATCGCCGCCGGCGGCGCCGCGGTTAGCCGTGACTTCGAAGACGTGATGCTGCATTGCTCGCCGCCGCAGGTGTCGCAACTGCTGCAGAACCTGCTCTCGAATGCGCTCAAGTACCGCGGCGAAGCCCCGCCGCGGATCACGATCAGCGCATCGCTGAGCGACGGGGGTGGCGCCGTGGTGCGGGTCGCGGACAACGGCATCGGCGTGCCGGAACCGTTCCGGCGGGGTATTTTCGATCCGTTCAAACGCATTCCCGGTCGTGCGCATCTGCCCGGCACAGGCTTGGGTCTGGCAACCTGCAAGAAGATCCTCGATCGCCACGGCGGTACGATCTGGTGCGAAGCCGGCGCGGCCGGGGGCGCGGTCTTTGCCTTTGCGATGCCACGCGCCCGCCTTGCCACGGCGCCGCCTGCGGAACTGACCTGCAAACGGGCATGACGACCCGCCGCGGCCCATGGGCCCGACATGGCTTGCGCCAGCCGGGCAGGGGCAACCAAGGGCCCAGGCCGGTCGACCTGCCGGCGCGCCGGATGACCGTGAGAGACAGGTTCCCCAAGCAGGGGGCGCACCAGTCGACCGAGGGGCCGCACCAGCCGAGCTGGGGATGTGCCGGATGACCGGGAGAGACACGTTCGCCAGGCAGGAGGCGCAGCAGTAAACCGACGGACCGCGGCGGGCGAATCGGGCATTCCGGTAGAGGAGGGCCGGCTTGACCGCCCGAAACACCGGTCTGGCAAGATCAGAACGGCATGTCGCGCAGCCTTTGCAGGGCCGGGTAGAGTGCCCGGTATGCCTCCAGGCGATCTGCGTGCCGCGCCGTCGGGCGCGGCAGGAACCGCTTGTCGGTCTCGGGCACCGATCCGATGTCGCCGGTCCGGGCCGCGCCGCAGGCGACGGCCCCCAGCCGGGCCGCGCCGAGTGCCGGGCCCACGTCCGCATCGCGTCCGCGGTGCACCGGGCGGTCGAGCACGTCGGAGATGGTCTGCAACAGTAGATCGCTGCGGGTCCCACCGCCGATGGCCAGCAGCGGATCGGGCAAGGCGGTGACCGACCCCACCGCGTCGCAGGCGTCGGCCAGCGAATAGGCGATCGCGTCCATGATCGCCCGCATCATCTCGGCCCGGCCGGTGTCGTTGCCCAGGCCGTAGAAGGCGCCGCGGATCGCCGTGTCGCCATGCGGCGTCCGCTCGCCGGTGAGGTAGGGCAGGAATAGCGGCACGCGGTCGAGCCGGGCGTCATCGGCCTCTGCAACCAGTTGGGCCACCGGTTGGCCGATGGCTTCGGCGAACCAGCTCATCGGGCGCGCGCCGTTCAGCATCGCGGCCATCTGGAACCACAGGCCGGGCAGGCAGTGGGCGTAGGAATGCAGCCCCCGGTCGGGGGCGGCCGCATAGCGGTCCGAGGCCACGAAAAGCTGCGCCGAGGTGCCCAGTGAGACAAAGCCGCGGCCCGGCGCCACGGCGCCCACGACGATGGCCCCCGCCGCCGCGTCGCCCGCACCGGCGGCGACCGGCAGGCCAGCGGGCAGACCGAGCTCGGCGGCGGCCTCTGCGGTCAGCGTTCCGGCGGTTTCGGTGCCCGGCACCACGCGCGGCAGCCAATCGGGATCGGTGGCGGTGGCGGCGCAGAGGCGGTCGGACCAGTTTCGGTTCGCCTCGTCGAACCACCAGGTCCCGGCGGCGTCGCAGGGGTCGGTGACAAAGCCGCCGTGCAGCCGGTGGCCGATGTAATCCTTTGGCAGCAGGATCCGGGCGATGCGGGCGTGGATCTCCGGTTCGTGCCGGTGCAGCCAGAGCAGCTTCGGCGCGGTGAAGCCCGCCATGGGACGGACGCCCGCGATGGCCGCAAGTTCTGGGTGCGCCTGTTCCAGGGCGGTGCATTCCGCATCGCTGCGCCCGTCGTTCCACAGGATCGCAGGCCGCAGCACGGCGCCGCCGGCATCCAGCAGCACCGCGCCATGCATCTGCCCCGACAGGCCGATGGCCCGGAGCCTGTCCGCCGCGCCCGGATTCTTGGCCAGCAGCGCGCGGGTGGCTGTGCGGACGGCGGTCCACCAATCCTGCGGGTTCTGTTCGCTCCAGCCAGGACGGGGGTGCGAAATGGTCAGAGGCTGGCTCTCCGTAGCGACGCTGGAGAGGCCGGCGTCGGCCAGACAGACTTTGACCGCAGAGGTGCCGATGTCGATGCCGAGGTACATGACCGTCCCGTGTTTCCGCAAGGTAGCGGTAACATGGCGCGGTTTCCGCGCGGGTGCAATCAGGGGCTGACCCAGTGCCCGTGCCAGCCGTCCTCCGTCCTTCGATAAAGGGCGCGGCGGTGGCGGTCGGGGTCCAGATGCAACACATCGGCCCGTGTGAGCATGATCCGCACCGCGGTGAAATGCGCCACACCGGTGTCCAGCGCAAAGGCGTCGGGTCCGTCGATGGGTGTGCCCGGCGGAGGTGCCTTTCCGTAGCTGATGCGGCTGTTTTCCGGAACCTCGGTCCAGCGCGTGGTGTCCGCGTGGATTAGTTGCGCCCGGCCGGAAAGGCGCAGCTGCACCAGCGCCTTAGCATCCCAAAGGTGCAGGCTCACGCGCGGATCGGCGGCGATTTCGACCACCTTGTCCGAGCCGCGGTCAGTGTGGATCTCGGCCTCTGCCATGGCGGGTGTGTAGCGGCGCAGCATCACGCTGCGCAGGCGCGGGCCGTCCGGGCCGAGGGTGCCCAGCGTGACCAGGGGGCCGCTGCCCGGACCGCCGATCAGCGCCAGCGCGTGTGACAGAAATCTGTCCAGCGTCGGGGTGTCACTCATACCCGGTCATCTCCAGGTAGCCGCGTCCTCCATGGCTGCCGGTGATGCGCACCGGGCCTTCCCAGTAGGGAAACGCGGTGTCCATCCAGGCGTCGCCGTTGACGGCGTCGATTTCGAGGTCGACATTCTGGTCGGGAAGGCGCACCCGCCACCGGGTAGGCACCCGGCGTCCGGCCACCTCGGTCTGCGCGAGAGGCTCCAGCTGCAGGGTGCCGTCGCCGTAGGACGTGACCTCGCCCGAGGGCGCGACCCAGGTGGCGGAGGTGAAATGCCCGCCGTCGCGGCTGCGCAGGCCGAATCCCATGAGCTTGGCGCCGGAGTCGAGGTGCAGAGAAATCCAGTCCCACCCGGTCTGGTCCTCGGCCAGCGGTTGCGACGACCATTCGCGGTCGAGCCACGCCTGCCCGGTGACCTCCACGGGGCCCGAGGGCAGGGTGACGGTGCCGGCGACCTCGTAGAAGGGCTGCGAATAGTAGTAGCTGGCCGCGCCGCCGGCAGATTTCACCGAATAGCCGTCGTCGCCCTGCAGCACCAGCGGGCCTTGGGCGGTGAGGTCGATGTCATAGGCGAAATCCGTCCCGCGCGCGGTGACACGCAGGCGGTCCAGCGGATCGGCGCCGCCGGTGCTGCGCAGCGCCCAGTCGTCGATGAAGGCTTCGAACCCGTCCAGCGTGACGCCTGCCTGGCCGATCCCGCCGCGCGCCAGCCGCTCGGTCACACGGTGCGTGTCCGGCGTGGTCACGGCGGCATGGCCCATCCAGAGCTGTTCGGGTCCGTCGCCGGTGCCGTCGGGGGCGAGCGCGCTGCGGAAGAGCGTCCATTGCAGGCCCATCGCCGTGCCGTCGGGGTCTGTGAGGTTGGCGGTCAGGTACCACCACTCGATGCGGTAGCCGGGGTGGGCGGCGTGGTCCGCCGGGAATTGCAGCGCCCGGTCGCGATCGGGCTGCGCGAACTCTGTCGATGCGGTGCCCAGACCGGCAAAGCCTTGCGCGACCGCGGGCAGGGCGCCGAGCATCAGCCCTATCGCGGCAAGGCCGAATTTTAGCAGCGCGTCAGCGTTCATTGGCAAAGACCCTCAGCAGATCGGCGGCGGGCAGGCGCGTCAGGCGCAGCACCGGCCAGAGGCAGGCCGCGAGCGCCGCCAGCGTGGCCCAGAGGGCGAGCCAGATCCAGTCGGCGGGGAAAAGCGTCATCGGCAGGCGCCAGCCGAAGGCCTCGACATTGACGATGTTGAGCAGCACCCAGGCCAATGCCAGCCCCAGCGGGATCGCCAGCAGGCAGGTCAGGAGCGCCAGCAGGACGGTGCGCGCCACTTCGAAGATTGCGAGCCGCCGGGGCGTGAGGCCAAGCGCCCAGACCGGGGCGAGTTGCGGCAGGCGCAGGCCCGACAGGCTCAGGAGGCTGGTGAGCATGGCAAAGGCCGCAACGCCCAGGGTCAGGACGTTGAGTGCCTCGGACACCAGGAAAGTGCGGTCGAACACGTTGAGAGAAAAGCGTTTCACTGCCGCCTGGTCGATGGCGTTGCTTTCCGGCAGGCCGAAGTCATCGCGCAGCGCCGCCTGCACTTCGGGAGCCCGGTCCGGCGGCAGGCGCACGGCGTAGCGCAGGCGCGGGCGGTCGGGAAAGCGCTGGCTCAGCGCGTCGATTCCGGTGATCGCCTGGCCGCGGGTGTTGCCGTAGTCGGAATAGACACCCGCGACGGGCAGCTGCCAATCGGGCGTGATCTCCAGCCGTGCGCCAAGTGCGATGTCCTCGCGCCGGGCCAGCTGTTCGTTGATGAGCACGCCGGAGCCGTCGGCCACCCGGTCCCAGACATCGGGCACCGCGTCGAGCAGGGGCCAGTTGTCGCGATAGGTGGCATGATCGACGATGCCGAAGACCTCGGCGGGCGCGCCGCGCAGGGGCAGGTCCACCGACCAGATCGGCAAGAGCGCGTCGGCGCGCGGCTCCAGGTAGGTGCGCAGGTCTTCGGCCTCTGCCGGGTCGCGGGCGGTGACGTACAGTTCTGCCGCCAGCCGCTGGTCCAGCCAGCCGGTGAAGGTGTCGCGAAACGATCCCACCATGGTGCCGACGCCGATGTTGGCGGCCAGCGCCAGCAGCAGCGCCATCAGCGCCAGGGACAGCGGCGGGACCTGCTGGCGCGCATCGGCCAACAGCCATTCGCCCAGCACCCCACGCGGCGCCCGTTGCAGCAGCGCCAGCAGGCCCAGAAGCAGCGCGGGCAGGGCCAGCGCCGCGCCGATCAGCAGGGCGGCGAGGCAGGCGAACCCCGCCACCAGCGACCCGCCCCAGAACGCCAGCGCTCCGGACAGCGCCAGCAGGGCGACCGCTACGGCCAGCTGCGTCAGGATCGCCCGTTGCGAGGCGCGCGCCCAGGCGCGGGGCTGCGCCGGCGACAGGATCGGCATCTGCGACACGCGCCAGAGCGATTGCGCCCCGGCGGCGGCGGCGCCGGCGAGGCTGATCGCGAGCGCAGAGACCGCCCAAAGCGGATCGAACCCCAGCTGGCCCGACACTTCGGCGCCGTAGAGGCCGCGCAGTGTGGCCGCGACGCCGGGCAGCAGTGCCGCCGCGATGACGTAGCCCAGGGCGATGCCCGCAAGGCCCGAGAGCGTCGCCAGCGCCAGCAACTCCGCCGCCAAAAGCGCCATCAGCCGTCGCAGCGGCACACCGAGCGCGCGCAGCGTGCGGATCGCCGGGCGGCGCTGCTCGAAGGCCAGGCCGATCGCCGATTGCACGATGAAGAGCCCCACGGCAAAGGCCAGCAGGCCGAAGGCGGTGAGATTGAGGTGAAAGCTGCGGGTGAGCTGCGCGAGGTCGCCGCCCGCCTGATCTTCGGTGAGCGTCAGGTCGGTGACCTCCGACAGCGGCGGCAGGCCCATGGGCTGTTCACGCGCCACGAGCAGGTGGTCAACGCCGTCACGGCCCAGCAGCCTTTGCGCCAGGCGGAAATCGACCAGCGCGGTGCCGGGGGGCACCTGTGCGGACTGGATATGCGGCGGCAGGCCCGGACCGTCGAGCAGCGGGGCGGTTTCGGGCGCGACGATCATCAGCCCGTCGTCGGAAAGAAAGCGGGGCAGGGCGTCGCCGTCTTCCAGCAGTGGCTCCAGCCCCGGGCGGGGCGGGGTGGTGAGGGGATCGACCCCGATGAGACGCAGGCTGTCGGTGGCCAGCGGCAGGTCGCCCTCGATCACCGGGCTGACCAGCCAGCCGGCGCGGCGCAGGGCGACGAATTCGGCAATGGGGACCGGACCGTCGCCGGTCAGCCGCCGCAGCGGCGTCTGGCCCAGGTCGGCGGCGGCGCGGTCGTAGCTCGCGCGCGCCTCGGCATTGACCGCCTGCACGCCGGACCAGAGCGCCGTCGCCAGCATCAGCCCGATGCAGAGCGTGACCAGTTGCACCGGGTGCCGCCGCCAGTGCGACAGCAGGGCGAGGAAGGCCGTCCGGTTCACACGATCCGGCCTTTTTCCAGGTGCAGCCGCCGGTCGAGCCGTGCCGCCAGCCGGGGCGAATGGGTGACCATGAGAAAGGCTGCGCCGCTGTCGCGTGCGAGATCCAGCATCAGGTCGAGCACCGTGTCGGCGGTGGCTTCGTCGAGATTGCCGGTGGGTTCGTCGGCCAGCACCACCTCGGGCCGCAGGGCGACGGCGCGGCCGATGGCGACGCGCTGCTGCTGTCCGCCCGAGAGCTGCTCGGGGTAGCGGTCGAGCAGGTCGGCGAGCCCCAGCCGGTCGGTCAGTTCAGCGGTCCAGTCGGCGTCGAAACGCTCTGCCAGCCGCGCCTGAAAGCTCAGGTTCTGCGCGACGGTAAGTGAGGGAATGAGGTTAAGCTGTTGAAAAATAACGGCAATCCTGGACCGGCGCATCGCCGCGCGGCCGGTTTCATCAAGGTCGTGCAAAACGGTGTCTTGCAAGCTGATGCGACCCGCGTCGGGGGTGTCGAGACAGCCCAGAAGGTGCAAAAGCGTGCTCTTGCCCGATCCGCTCTCGCCGGTCAGGGCCACGCTTTCGCGCGCCGCGACCTGCAGCGACACGCCGCGCAGCACCTCGAGCCTGCGGCCCGCGCTGGGGTAGGATTTCACCAGGTCTTGCGCGTCGAGCACGGGGGGCCTCCATTGCCGGTGGCGTGATACCTAGCGGACCCGCGCCGCGGTTAAAGGGCGACAGGCCGTCAGCGCGCATCGGTCGCAGAGGGCGGTGTCAAAAGCGGGAAAGGGGGTGGTGGCGTGGGGGAGACTCGAACTCCCGACCTAACGATTATGAGTCGTTCGCTCTAACCAACTGAGCTACCGCGCCGTACCGTGGGCGGTGGGTAAGGCAGCCCGCCGCCCCCGTCAAGCGCAAAAATCGCCGGTATTCGCAAGGGTCGCGGCGGCAATCCAGCGCCCCGGAAACCCGGGCACGGACGGGCCGCGGCGACGGTTATTTGACGATGACCTCGTCCTTGACGAACATGTTGGCCCAGGCGCGGTCGACCAGGTCAGGCGTCATTTTGTAGGGGATGCCCTCGAAGTCGCAGACCGCGATCATCTGGTCGATGAGGAACACCGGCTGGTAGTTCGCGTAGGTGTTGTCGATGGTCGGGTACTTGTTCTTGAGCAGGTGCACGAGCGACTTTTCGCACAGCTGCATCTTCTTCTTGCGCGCCACCATGGCGAAGATCTTGAGGAAATCCTCCTGGCTGGGGCCGTCGATCTTGATCTTGAAGAAGATCCGGCGCAGCGCGGCCTTGTCGAAGATCTCGTTGGGGTGGAAGTTGGTCGAGAAGATCACCAGCGTGTCGAAGGGCACCTCGAATTTCTCGCCCGATTGCAGGGCGAGGATGTCCTTGGATTCCTCGAGCGGCACGATCCAGCGGTTCACCAGCTTCTGCGGCGGTTCGGCCTGGCGGCCAAGGTCGTCGACGATGAAGATGCCGCCGGTGGACTTCAGCTGCAAGGGCGCCTGGTAGGTGCGCGCCGTGGGGTTGTAGACGAGGTCCAGCATGTCCAGAGACAGTTCGCCACCGGTGATGACGGTGGGGCGCTGGCACATGACGTAGCGGCTGTCGAAGCTGTTGTTGCGGCGCAGGCGGGTCGGGTCGTCCACCAGCTCTTCGGCCTTGGAATGCACGATCGGGTCGTAGACGGTGATGACCTGGCCGGAATATTCGATGGCGCGGGGGACGTAGATCTTGTCGCCCATCGCGTCGCGGATGCCGTTCGAAATCGAGGATTTGCCGTTGCCCGGGGGACCGTACATCAGGATCGACCGGCCTGCACCGACGGCGGGGCCGAGGTTGCCCAAGAGGCTGGGCGGCAGGATCAGGTGGCCCATTGCAGAGGTCAGCTGCTCGCGGGTCAGGTGGACGTTGCGGATCGACTGACGCTCGACCTGTTCGCGGTAGATCGCCAACGGCACCGGCATGGCGCCGAAGTACTCCGACTGCGCCAGCGCATCCAGCGCCCGCGCCTTGCCGGCATCGGTGAGCTGGTAGGACATCTCGCTGCCGGCGCTGGCGCTGAGCGTGCCCATTGCCTCGAGCAGGGACTGGCTGCGCGCCAGGTCGATCAGTTCCTGGGTGATCGGGATCGGCAGACAGAGCGCGCGGGCCAAATCGCTTACATTATTGGTGTTCTTGCGAAACAGCGTCTTGAGCATGATGTCGCGCATCATCACCATCGGCAGAAGCATGTCCTCGATCCGCTTGGGCGGGGGCGGGGCCATCACGTTGCTGGTCTGCATGTTCATCGGAATCGGGCCTGTGCTGGGTCTGCTTTGGCGCGAGTGAACAGGGATTTTGTGGCAATCTGAGGGCTGGGGATTGGCTTTGCCGGGGCAGGGCGGAATGGGCTTTCGAGCGATACGGGAGACGCCGTGCGCTGGGAGGCGCAATCGCCCTTCGGGCGATACGAGAGACCAGTCTCTCGTGCTCTCTGAGGGTTATTGTGAACCGAAGAAGGATTGACGTGCCATCAGCTGCCCAAAGCCGCGCCCAGGGTCAGGTAGATGGCCAGCGTGCCGCCCAGGGCCATGCCCATGGGAAATTTCGATCCCGTGACCCAGCTTTTCCAGTGCGGGGCGATGTCGCGCAGGCGGGTGTGCTTGGCCAGCCGGTGGGCGCAGAAGGCGGCAAGCAGGTTGGCGGCGAAGAGCAGCATGACCAGCGCCGCGTCGCCGGGCCAGATCAGCGGTGCGGCGGCGGCGGCGAATTTCGCGTCGCCCGCGCCCAGCACGCCGGCCATGTTGAAGGCGATGCCCAGCACCAGCACCACGATCAGCGCGACATAGCGCCAGAGGTAAATGTCCAGGGGCAGGACAAACAGGCCGATCACCGCATAGACCGCGAAGAGCGCCACCACCGCGTGGTTCTTGATGCGCATGTCGCGCATGTCGGTGAAGACCGTATAGAGGCAGATCGGCAGCACGAAGGGCAAAAAGCAGAGCGCTGCAAAGGCGGGGATCTGCACGCCTCAGCCCTTGTTCGTCATGTTCTCTTCGAGCGCCCGCAGGGACCGCACGGCGGCTTCGAAATGCTGCGGGTGGGTGTCGACCGCCTCGCGGAAGAGGCCCTTGCCGGTTTCCACGTCGCCGCGCTTGACGGCGGCGAGCCCGAGGGTGTGCAGCAGCTGCGCGCGTTCTTCCTGGGTCATCGGCACCACAGGCAGCACGTAGTTGCCTTGCGCGCCGCGCGCGAGCACGAGGTTGTTCTTGGCGGTGAAAAGGTCGTTTTCCTGGCGGATGGCATCGGAGAAGAGCCGTTCGGCGGCCGGAAAATCGCCGCGGGTGAGCTTGGAATAGCCCCAGTTGTTCATCACCGAAGCGGGCGTCGTGGTCAGGCCCACCGCGGTTTCGTAGAAGGCATCGGCCTTCTTCCAGTTCTTCTGGCTGTCGGCGATCATCGCCTCGAGCCGGTAGCGCTTGAAGGTCTCGTAAGTGGGCGGGATGCTGTTGAGCGCCGCCGCGGCGCCGTCCCAGTCGCTGGCGCGGATGCGGGCATCGGCCAGTTCCACCTTGTCCGCATGGGTGGCGTCGGCGTGCTCTGCCACCGCGGCCCAGGCCGACACGCCTTCGGTCACGCGCTTGGCGCGGATCAGGGACATGGCCAGCCCGCGTTGCAGGTCGATGCGGTCGGGGGTGTCCGCGAGCGCGCGCTGGAAATACGACACGCCTTCGTTGGGATCGGCGACGGTCAGCATCACCTCGTTGAGGTTGGTTTCGTCCACCACGTTGACGTTCTGGAAGGCGCGATCGACTTCGGGACCGGTTTTCTTGTCGCCACATGCGGACAAGCCGATCACCCCTGCCGCGCAGAGGGAAAGAAGGATAGGGTGGCGCATCTTTGCGTCCTTTTACTGCTCTTGCCTCGTCACGATGCGCGGCGGATGATGTAGGTGCTCATCCCGCGGCGCAACAGTTTGAAGTCTTCTTCTGGTTCAGGACCATACAGAGAATTATCGCGTTTTGCGAGCGCCAAGCGCAGATTGTCGCGAATTGAGTCACTTTGGCCATTGTCGAGCGCGAAGGCCTTGCGGAAGACCTCGGCGGCTTCGGAGGATTTGTCGCGCTCCAGCAGCACGACGCCCAGATTGTTCCAGGCTTCGGGCCATTCCGGTTCTTCCTCGACGGCGCGGCGCAGCAGGTCCTCGGCCTGGTTCAGGCGCCCGAGCCCGAGGTTGGCGCTGCCGAGCGCTGTCAGCATCTCGCCGGTGAGGCCGCGGCTGGCGGCGGCGCGCTGGAAGGCCTCAAGCGCCAGTTCGTGCTGGCCCGCTTCCATCAGGCGGTGGCCCACCACGAGGCCGTCCACCGCTTCGCCGCGGGGGTCGATGTCGGGGGCGAAGACCCGGCCGTCGGACGCGGATTGGCCGCCCGGAGTACAGGCGGCCAGGAGGATCGTGCAGATGGCGCAGCCCGTAAGGCCAAGGCGCATGGTCAGTTTCCGATATTGCCCATCTCGGTGATGCCCACCGCGGACGGACCCACGAGAATGATCAGCAGCGGCGGCACCGTCAGCATCATAGTGGTCAGGGTCATCTTTGTCGGCAGCTTGTTTGCCTTTTCTTCCGCACGCATGACCCTTTTGTCACGCATTTCGTCGGCGTAGACCCGCAGGGCGTCGGAAATCGAGGTGCCGAAGGACTGCGACTGGTTGAGCACGGTCACGAAAGAGCTCACGTCCTGCACGCCGCAGCGTTCGGACATGTCGGCCAGCACCTGGGACTTGTCCTTGCCCGCCTTCATCTCGAAGCTCACAAGTTCGAATTCGTCGGCGAGGTTGGGGTAGGATGCGCGCAGTTCCTTCGAGATCCGCACGATCGCCTGGTCCATGCTCTGGCCCGCCTCGACGCAGACCAGCATCATGTCGAGCGCGTCGGGAAAGCCGCTTTCGATCTCTTCCTTGCGCGCGGCAACGCGGCGGGTGATCCAGTACTTGGGAAACATGTAGCCCGCGGCACCCGGCCCGAGGCAGTAGAGCAGCATCTGCTGGGTGGTCGCCTGTTCCTTGCCGATGAACAGCAGGAAATAGCTCACGCCGGCGACCAGCAGGCCGATGCCCAGGGTGAACTGCGCGAAGTAGAAGTAGCGCACCGCATCCTTGGTGCGGTAGCCCGCCTGCAGCAGGCGCAGCCGCACCGCCGACAGTTCCTTTTCGTCCTGCGGTTCGAGGAACTGCGCGTATTTGTTCAGTTTCTCGTTGCGGCGGTTGTCGCGCAGCACCGCCTTGGTGTTCTCTTCGAGCTTCTTGCGCCCGGATTTCTCGATCAGCTTGTCCATCGGATCGGGCTTCTGGCTCAGAAGCATCGGGATGGTGGACAGGATCATGATGAACCCGAGGCCGCCCACGACGATGAGCGGACCGGCGGGGCCCAGCAGGTCGGTGATCATCGCGTTGAGGTTGGTGATGAGATCCATGGTCGGGCGCCCCTATACCTTGATGTTCACGAGGATGCGCATGACGATCAGGTTCAGCGCGAGAAAGATGCCGACGATGAAGCAGGCCGGGATGAACCACGGGTGGTCGAGCACGTCGTCGTAGTAATGCGGATCGGTGATCTGGATCACGATCAGCGCGCCCAGCGGGAAGCCGGACAGGAACTTGCCCGACCACTGCGCTTCGGCGGTGATCGCCTTGACCTTGCGGAACAGGCGGAAACGGGCGCGGATCACCTTGGCGAGACCTTCGAGGATCTCGGCCAGGTTGCCGCCCGACTGCTGCTGGATCGCGACGGCGACGGCGAGGAAGCGCAGATCCTGCATGTCGAGCCGTTCGGCCATGTGCTTGAGCGCCTCGCCGATATCGCGGCCATAGGTGGCCTCATCGGCGATGATGCCGAATTCGGTGGCCAGCGGATCCTGGATCTCCTTCGACACGATGGAAATCGCCGACGAGAACGGATGGCCGACGCGCAGGGAGCGCACCATCAGCTCGACCGCGTCGGGCAGCTGTTCCTCGATCATGCCGAGCCGCTTCTTGGCCTTGAAATTCACCCACATGAAGACGCCGCCGACACCCATGACGATGCCCATGACGATACGGACGGGCAGGGTGGCCTCGGTCCCCGCCGAAAGCCCGAAGAACGCGACGAAGCTGACCAGCACCATGATCAGCATCAGCTGTTTCGGGGTAAAGGCGATGGCGGCCTTCTGCGCGCGATCCGCGAGAAGGGAATAAAGCGGTACCGACCGCGACTTCATGTGCTGGTCCATCTCCTTGCGGAGCTTGGCCAGCACTTCCTGCCGCTGCGTACCCTTGTCGAGCATCTGCAAGCGGCGGTTGACGCGGTTGTTGAGGCTGATCGACTTGCCGAAGACAAGCAGGTACGCCCCTTCGACCAAGACCAGAACGCTGATGAAGATCAGCCCGTAGATGATTGGTTCTGCGCTGAGCATAGCCGTGTTACCCCTGCCCCATGGGCTCGTAGATCGAGGGCGGAAGATCGTAGCCCCACATCTTGAACCGTTCCGAATAATGGCTTCTCACGCCGGTGGCGGTGAAATGGCCGATGATCTTGTTGTCCGGCGTCAGGCCCACGCGCTGATAGCGGAACAGCTCCTGCATGGAGATGACCTCGCCTTCCATGCCGGTGATCTCGGTGATCGAGGTCATGCGGCGCGAGCCGTCCTGAAGGCGGCTGGCCTGCACGATGAGGTTCACGGCCGAGCTGATCTGGCTGCGCATCGCCTTGAGCGGCATCTCGATCCCGGCCATGGCGATCATGTTCTCGAGACGGCTGACGCCGTCGCGGGCGCTGTTGGCGTGGATCGTGGTCATCGACCCGTCGTGGCCGGTGTTCATGGCCTGCAGCATGTCGATGACTTCCTCGCCGCGGGTCTCGCCGACGATGATGCGGTCGGGGCGCATCCGCAGCGCGTTCTTGAGGCAGTCGCGCGGGGTGACGGCGCCCTTGCCCTCGACGTTGGCAGGGCGGCTTTCCATCCGACCCACGTGAGTCTGCTGCAGTTGCAGTTCCGCCGTGTCCTCGATGGTCAGGATGCGTTCGCTGTCGTCGATGAAGGAGGACAGCGCGTTAAGCGTGGTGGTCTTGCCGGAACCGGTACCACCCGACACGATGATGTTGAGCCGGCAGGCGACGGCGGCCTGCAGGTAGACGGCCATTTCCTCGGTGAAGGCGCCGAAGCGCACGAGGTCGTCGATGCCCAGCTTGTCCTTCTTGAACTTCCGGATCGACACCAGGCTGCCGTCGACCGCGATGGGCGGCACCATGGCGTTGAAACGCGATCCGTCGGCCAGACGGGCGTCGACATAGGGGTTGGATTCATCGACGCGCCGGCCCACGGCCGACACGATCTTGTCGATGATCCGCATCAGGTGGCGTTCATCCTTGAAGGTCACGTCCGACAGCGACAGCTTGCCGTTCTGTTCGATGAAGATCTGCTGCGGGCCGTTGACCAGGATATCCGATACCGTGTCGTCCTTGAGCAGCGTCTCGAGCGGGCCGAGGCCCTTGACCTCGTCGTACAGCTCCTGGTTCAGGGTCAGGCGTTCGTCGCGGTTGAGCACGATGCCCTTATCCTGCAACGCCTCGCTGGCGATGGCGCTGATCTCGTCGCGCAGGTCCTTGTCCGTCGCGGTGTCGATGGCCGCGAGGTTCAGGTTGTCGAGCAGCGCCCGGTGCAGTTCGAGCTTGATCTCGCCCAGGCGTTCCTTGCGCTTCTTGTCCTTGTCCTGCGCAGCGACCTCGACCGGGCGCTTGGGCATGGGCTTGCGCATGGACAGCTTGTTCGCTTCCACCGATTGCGTGAGCGGCGCCTGTTCGGCGACGATGGTCGCGGGGGCCGTGGCCTGGTTCTTCTTGTAGCGTGAAAACATGGCAGTCTCCTTCAGGCGGCTTCGGCGTCGGACTGGCCGATCCGGTGCAGCGACGCCGCAAGCTTGGCGATTTCCTTGCGCAGCGGGTTCTTGGCGGAATGGCTGGCCAGCGGCATGCCGTGGTCGCAGGCCTGTCCGACCACCCGCCCGCCGTCGGGCAGTTGCAGGTCGATCGAGATTCCCAGGCTTTCGGCCATGCGCTTGACCCGGCTCTTGCCTTGCAGATCGGTGAATTTAGGGGCGTGGTTCAGCACGAAGCGCAGTTTCTCGAAGGGCAGTTCCTCGGATTGCAGCGCGCGCTTGAGACGCAGGGCGTTCTGGGCCGAGCGCATGTCGAGCTCGACCATGGCGAAATAGACCTGGGCCGCGTTCAGCACCGTTTCGGACCACTGCACGAGCGTCTGCGGCATGTCGACGACGACGTAGTCGAAGTGTTCGCGCGCCACGTCCAGCAGCTTTGCCACGTCCTCGGACCCCAGCATGTCGAGCGGCAGGATGTCGGCGGGGGCGGTGAAGACCTGCAGCTTGTCCTCGAAGGACACCAGCGCCTGGCCGAAGCTGTCGCCGTCCATGCTTTCGATGTCCGACAGCAGTTCCAGCACCGAATCACGGCGGGGCAGGTCGAGATAGGTCGCGACCGCGCCGAATTGCAGGCCGAGGTCGATCAGGCAGACGCGTGGTGGCTTGTCCTTGCTGACCGTGGCGAGTTCCCAGGCCAGGTTCACTGCCAGCGTCGTGGCACCGCAACCACCTGCAAGGCCTTGCACGGCGATCAGCACACCGTCTCCGCCGCCGTGCAGCTTGACGCCCGCGTCGGCGCCTGCCGGCGCCGCGGCGGCCGTCATTGCCGCCGGAGCGGGAGCGCGCAGGCGCATCACCGCGGCTTCGAGTTCCGATTCGGGCAACGGGTAGGGCACGAACTCGTCCGCGCCGGTGCGCAGAAGCTGGTGCAGCGAGGCGGGGGTGACATCCTCTGCAATGAGGATCACCTTGATATTGCGGGCTTTTGCCGTGGTAATGATGCCGGTCAACTGCGCCAGGTCGGCCTCGTCGATCTCGTCGATGGCCATGGCGACGAATTCCAGGCTGCCGGCGTCAGGCTGGTTCAGGAACGCTTGCGCATCCTCGAATCCAAGATCGCCCCAGGCTTCGCCCAGGATCGATTCCATGTCCTCGATGAGAAGATCGAAGTTCTGCACATCCCGGCTGATCGTGCAGGCCCTGATCGGACCCGGATCGTCGGTCTTCGTCGTCGAACTCGTCATGTGCCTCACATCCTTTGTCTGTCCAGCTCCGGTCCCGGCATGGGGGGCGCGCTGTGGCACCGCTTTCCGGGTCCGGACTTGGCCGACCCGGCTTCTGCCGGACGGACCTATCCCATGCCGTGAACCTGCCGGGAAAAGGCGGCAACATTGGGGCCAAAAGATCGTAATTGTACGGTTTTCGGAGATTGTGAGCGCGCGACGCGGTCGATGTTTCTTGCAGCTTTCAGATGGTGCATGCGGTCCGGCAATCGAACGCGCGCGTTCTGCACGACTACCGAAGCAGCATGGCGCCGTATCACCTTACGCGGCCAAGAAAAAATCCCGGCCCGCCTGGCGGCACCGGGATTCGAAACACGGCCGAGGGCAGGGGCCCCCAAATTATTCGGAGGTGATGAACTCCGATCCTTCGATGCCGGACAGACCGGTCGGCGCCTCGGCGCTGCGGACGTAATCGCGGTAGATTATCTGGGCATACTTGCCGTCCAGCACGTTGGGATGGCCCGAAACGAAACCCGACACCTCGGTCACGGTCCGCCGGTTGCGGCGTTCGCGGCCCTGCGTCACGATCAGCGGCTGGGTTTCGCCGAAGGACACCACCGCCTCGAGCCGCGAGGTGCTGATCCCCTGGCTTACCAGGAACGCCACCACCGCCTGCGCGCGGCGCAGACCCAGCGCCTTGTTGTAACTGTCGCTACCGACCTTGTCGGTATGGCCGTAGACACGGAAATGCACCTCGGGGAACTGGCGGATCCAGGCTGCCTGTTCACGCAGCACATCCTGTGCCCCGCCGTCCAGCGCCGCCGAGTTGAAGGCGAAATTCACCGTCGTCACCACTTCGGAGGCGAACCGCTGCGACAGGTCGTAGGTGTACTGCCGTTCGCCGTTCATGATGAGCGTGTTGTTCATCGTGGCGTTGCCGAAGGTGCCGGTATCCACCAGCGCGCCCGCCTCGCGGTAGAAATGGCCGTCGACGTGGTCGCCGACCGGGGAACATGCGGACAGGAGGGCGGTTCCGCCCAGAATGAGTGAGAATCTGTTGAACATGAGCCCCCGCATCGCCTTAATCCATCACATAGCCATATGAGCCATTGAAGTCCTGCTTGGCAACTTCGCCGGCACCGCCGCGGGTTGGCGTGTTGGCGCCGACGACCCGTCCGTTGAGGAACAGGTCCTTTTCGGAGGGGATGCGCACGCGGTCGGTGGGCAGGGCCAGCGCCTCGCCCCGTGTCGGGGTCACGAGATGCGGTGTCACGATGATCACCAGTTCGGACTGTTCGCGGCTGTATTCGGCCGAGCGGAACAGCGCGCCGAGGATCGGAATGTCGCCCAGCCACGGCACCTGGCCGTTGAGGTCGCGGAAATCGTCCTGCAGCAGGCCGGCTATGGCAAAGCTTTCGCCATCGCGCAGTTCGACCGTTGTCGAGGCTTCGCGGCGCCGGAAGGCGTCGATGCGGATCGATTCGAGGTTGAAGCCGTTGTCGGGGTCGATCGAGGACACCGCGGTTTCCATCTCGAGGTTGATGAGGTCGCCGTCGATCACCCGGGGGATGAAGTTCAGCTCTACGCCGAAGGGCTTGAATTCGACCGAGATCGTGCCGCCGTCCTGCGCCACGGGCACCGGGTATTCGCCGCCCGCCAGGAACTTGGCCTCTTGCCCGGACAGCGCGATCAGGTTCGGTTCGGCCAGCGACCGCACCATGCCCTTGGCTTCGAGCGCTTCGAGAAGGATGCCCACCTCGAGACCGCCGGCGTTGAACCCGAACAGCACCGCGCCTTCGGAGGCGTTCGACCCGGACTGCGGGAAAAGCTTGTTGGCGACGCGGTCGACGGCGGCATTTGGCGAGGCGTTGCCGGTGCCCAGCTCCAGCCCGAGATCGCCGTTGAGCACCGACCCGCCGGTGGCGAGCGAGGCGCGCAGGGATTTCGCGACCGAGCGCTGCATTTCGGCGAAACGAACCTTGAGCATCACCTGCTGGACGCCGCCCACGGTCATTAGGTTCGACACCCGGTCGGGGGCGTAGCGTTCGGCCAGCGCCAGGGCGCGGTCGAGCTTCTGGATGCCCGAGACCTGGCCCGACAGCACGATGCCGTCGTTTGCGGTGCGGACCTCGATGTTCTCTCCGGGAAGGATCTGCCGCAGGCGTTCCTTGAATTCGGTCACGTCGGCGGCGACACGCACATCGACGTTGGTGATCAGGCGCCCGTTGCCGTCGAGAATGGTCAGTGTTGTGGTGCCCGGCGCCTTGCCCAGCACGTAGATCGACCGGTCAGACAACGCAGAGACGTCCGCGATGGCGGGGTTGGCCACGCTGAGCTCGGCAAAGGGAAGGTCGCTTTCGACCACCACGGCCCGGTTCATCGGTACGCTGAGCGCCGCATCGGTCGCGCCGCGCACGACGCGCAGGGTTTCCGCCTGCGCCAAGTTCGCCGCGGGTGCGACGCTCAGGGCCAGCCCCACGAGGGCCGCCTTCAGGAATCTGTCATATGTCATGTGACCTGCCCTTTCGATCACGCCTCTGTCGCAGATCTTTCGCCTGCATTTTGAAAGAGCCTGCGTCAGTTTCCGATTTTTTGCAAGAATCAATGACTTCCCCTGCAAAAGTTATGTGGATAAGTGGCAACAGGGGGCCTGTCTCACGACAATGCGAAAGGGCGCCCAACGGGCGCCCTTTGCTGGCAAGAGGCTGATTTCGCGTCAGTTTGTGCAGGGGATCGGGATTTCCACGACCTCCGCGCCACGGCGTGTTCGGATGGTGCAAACCTCCAGGGCCTTGGCCTCGGCCTTCTTTTCCTTCTTGGAAATGCCCAAGAGCGAGAGCTGATCGACCTCGATCGCCTCGGCGACGGTGTCGTCGGTGGCACTCATCAGCGACAGCGACAGATTCCCGGTCGACTGCGCCTGGGCCAGCGAGGCCACGACCTGCGGGCTGGCGGCCACGGTCACGGTGCGGGCGATGGTCACGTCGCTGCCGTCGGTGTTGGACTGCTGGTCGATGGCGATCAGCTGCACGCCGGTCTGGATCAGCTTGGTCACGTCGCCCTGGGGCAGGTTGGGATCGTTGCCGGGGATGCGGCCGGTCCAGTAGATGTCGACCCGGTCACCCGGACGCAGGAAGCCCGACACGCCGGTGGCCACGTCGACCTTGATGGCAAAGGCGCGCTGGCCCTTGTCGAGGCGCGAGGTCAACCCGGCGTCGCCGCCAGGTTCGCTGACCTTGGTGCCGGTAAAGGCTTCGTTCTTGTCCATGGCTCGCAGCACGATACGCGCTTCGTCGCCGTCGACCACCAGCGGCTTTGCCTCGTCGAAGAAGCTGTCGGGCAGGGTGTCCTTGGTCCAGGCGGCCAGTCGCACGTCCTCGGCGGTGATCTCCTCACCGTAGGCCAGCGCGCGGTCCGCGACGTAGATCATCTGGGTCGGCACCGCTTCGACCGAGCGGGCCCGTTCCTGTTCGAGTGCGTTCTGATACGCCCCGATGTAATTCTGTGCCATGTACACGGCGAAACCGGCCAAACCCAGGCCCGCCAAAAGCACCAAACCAAATACCAGTCGCATGTCTTTCCTCTCGCATTTGCCTCTGCCGCCGGTGCGAACGCCTTGTCCGCCCTGGCGTGATTAATCCCGTCTATGACAGCGGATTGTGGCAAAAACGGGGAGTGTTATCGGTTCTTGTGCGGCGCGTTTCACGCAGCACAAAAAGCAAAAAGGGCCGGACCCGTTCTGGGCGCGGCCTTTGAGCGCTTGGCTTGAACCTTCGATCTTCGATCAGAAGTCGTTCTGGGCGGTGACTGCGCCACCTGCCGCCGTCATGAGTCCGAAAGAGGCGTCTTCGACCGTCCAGAAGCCGATGGCCGACAGGCCCACGACAGCGGCAGTGATGACAACCCAGTCGACCGAAACGGCACCGTCTTCATCCTTGCGGACTTTCTTGATGAATTTGAACATCCTGGGACCCTTCAGTTCAAATGGAGTTTTTTGGGGTCTGGCGCGGCCGGCCCGAGTGGGGCCGGCCGCTCCGAAGCGTTTCAAGAACGAAGTCTGGCGATCCGGGTCTGGCCCGGACCGAACTTAGAAGTCGTTCTGGCCGGTGACGGCACCGCCGGCTGCGGTGATCAGGCCGAGCGAGCTGGTTTCGATGGCCGTGTAGGCTGCGATAGCGAGGCCGACGACGGCTGCGGTCAGCACGACCCAGTCAACGGTCACGGCGCCGTCTTCGTCACGGCGGAAGTTTTTGATGAAGTTCAGCATTGTGGTCTCTCCGATTGGCCCGGGTCGGGCTCAGGTTTGTGAAATTCCGGATACGGGCGCCCGGTCAGATGGTGACCGAAGCGCCGGGATCAGGCGCGCGGTGACCCGCGCAAACGATTTAGAAGTCGTTCTGGCCGGTGACGGCACCGCCGGCGGCGGTGATCAGGCCGACCGAGCTGGTCTCGATGGCCGAGTAGGCGGCGATGGCCAGGCCAACGACGGCCGCGGTCAGCACGACCCAGTCAACGGTCACGGCGCCGTCTTCGTCACGGCGGAAGTTTTTGATGAAGTTCAGCATTGTGTTTTCTCCGATTGTCCCGGGTCGGGATCAGGTCTGTAAGGTCGGGGGACCGGCAGCCGGTCAGCTGTTGACCGGTATGCCGGGTTCGGCAGCGCGGTGATCCGCGCCCACCGCTTAGAAGTCGTTCTGGCCGGTGACGGCGCCGCCGGCGGCGGTGATCAGGCCGAGCGAGCTGGTTTCGATGGCCGTGTAGGCTGCGATGGCCAGGCCAACGACGGCTGCGGTCAGCACGACCCAGTCGACGGTCACGGCGCCGTCTTCGTCACGGCGGAAGTTTTTGATGAAGTTCAGCATGGGTTCTCTCCGTAGATTTGTTTGCTCACGTCTCACCGGCGAGGACATCCCTGATGCTTCTCACACATCCCGTCCCGTTCGGTATGCAGCGATATAGCCAGCCGAATGGGGCATCATTTTGACGGGATTGGAGAGACTTTGCGGTTTAACCAAGAACCGGTGATTTTTCTTTCAACCGATTGAATCGCATAGAGAAATTTTGATTTCGCATGCCTCTGGCCACGCCTTGGAGGATGCAAATGCATCAGTCGGCCTGAATCATCGTCGCAATTTCGGCAACGATATTGGCCGAATGCCGTGTTTGTGCGACAGTTGCGACAAACCGCCCGACAGAGGCAGAACAGTCATGACACGCATCCCCCTTCTTGCCGCGGGGCTTGTTGCAATCCTCGTGCAACCGGCCCTGGCCGAGGCGCCGGTCGTGCTGGCCGATTTCTCGGCCAAGCGCGTGACCGTGCCGAAACCCGGCACCAAGAAACGCATCACAGTGCAGATCGCCCCGCGCGCCAACCCGGCGGTTCCGCCGCGCCCCGACAAACCCGCCCCCGCGCCCGAGGCGCAGGCCGTGGCCCCGGCGGCGCCCGGAGGACGGGAACAGGGGGTGGGCCGCTACGCCTGGTTCTGGAACGCGGTGTCGCCCAAGCTCGACTCCACCGGCCCCGGGCGGCTGGAACCGGCGCTCATCAGCCTCAAGAACGCACCTCAGGGGCAGGCGGTGTCGGCGCCACGTTTGCAGCACCTGCAGGACATCGCCGCCGCCCACGGGCTCGAGATCCTCAGGTCCACTGTCGGCACCCGCGTGTCCCCGGCCCTGGCGCTGGCTGTCATGTCGGTCGAATCCGGCGGCCGCGCAGATGCGGTCAGTTCCGCCGGCGCGCAGGGGCTGATGCAGCTCATGCCCGCCACCGCCGAACGCTTCGGGGTCAGTAACAGCCTCGATCCGGCGCAGAACATCAAGGGCGGCGTCACCTTCCTTGATTTCCTGATGGAGAAATTCGACGGCGATCCGATTCTCGTTTTGGCAGGCTACAACGCGGGCGAGAATTCCATCGCGCCTGCCGGCGGCGTGCCGCCCTATGCGGAGACTCGCGACTACATCCCCAAGGTGCTGGCCGCCTTCGACACCGCCAAGGGCCTGTGCCTGACGCCGCCGCAGCTGATCTCGGATGGCTGCGTCTTCGCCGTGTCCAACCGCTGAAGCGCCTCCCCCTTCTTCGGTTCAAAAATACCTCGGAGAGCACGAGAGGCTGGCCTCTCGTACCGCGCGCCAGCGCGGTTCAGGAGGCAGGCGGCAGCACCGCGCCGGGGTTCATGATGCCCTCCGGGTCCAGCGCCGCCTTGATCGCCCGCATGGCGCTCAGCTTGGCCGGATCGCCGTAGCGCTGCAGATCGTCGACCTTGAGCCGCCCGATGCCATGCTCCGCGCTCACCGATCCGTCCATCTCGTGCACCAGGTCGTGCAGCACCCGGCTGACCTCCTCGGCCTGGTTCACATGGTCGGCGCGGCTGCGGCCGGGCAGGGGGAAAATATTGTAATGCAGGTTTCCGTCGCCCAGGTGACCGAAGCAGTTGACGCGGAAGCCGCCGACCTTCGCAAGCACCTCGGGCGCGCGGTCGATGAACTCCGGCACCGCACCCAGGGGCAGCGAGATGTCGTGGCTCGCCACGGCGCCGATCCGGCGGTTGGCCTCGGGGATGTGTTCGCGCAGGGTCCAGAAGTCCTGCGCCTGGGCCTGGTTCTGCGCGATGAGCCCGTCGCTCACCAGGCCTTCTTCGAGCGCCGCGGCAAAGAGTTGCTCCAGCGCCTCCGCAGGATCGAGACCGGCGGACAGGCCGACCTCGATCAGCACGCTCCAGTCCGGGGCGGGATCGAAGGGACGGCGGATGTCGGGCATGGTCTCGGCCAGGAAGTCGTAGCCCTGCCGGTGCATGATCTCGAAGGCCGACAGCGCCTCGCCCATCTGGCTGCGCGCCAGCGACAGGAGTGTCAGCGCCGCGCGCGGGCTCTCGACCACCAGCACCGCGGTGCCGGTGGCGGCTGGGACCGGCGACAGCTTCAGGCTGGCGGCGGTGATCAGGCCCAGAGTGCCTTCGGCGCCGATCAGCAGGTGGCGCAGGTCGTAGCCGGTGTTGTCCTTGCGCAACCGCTTGAGCCCGTGCCAGGTCTGCCCGTCCGGCAGCACCGCCTCGAGGCCCAGCGTGAGGTCCCGGGCATTGCCGTAGCGCAGCACGCCGACGCCGCCCGCATTGGTGGCCAGCAGCCCGCCGATCCGCGCGGAGCCTTCGGAGGCCAGCGACAGCGGGAACAGCCGGTCCTCGGCCCGGGCCGCCGC
>Ga0114903_1000338_pt1 | contig 29402 bp, 26 predicted proteins | sample MalvirDeepMed_s2_FD_87289 | JGI IMG/M metagenome (GOLD analysis project Ga0114903, IMG submission 87289) | Marine viral communities from the Global Malaspina Expedition - Malaspina viral metaG DeepMed_s2 | ecosystem: Environmental > Aquatic > Marine > Oceanic | place: Mediterranean Sea... | reverse complement strand
GTCAAGGATCTTCAGCCGCAGGCCCTTCGCGTCGGCAGCGGGGCCAAGCTCGCTTTGCAGGGAATGCAGGATGCGGCCCAGTTCGACCTCCTGCACGCGCATCGTGGCCTGACCGGAATCCAGCTTCGATATATCCAGAAGCGCCTCGATGATCTGCTCGACCGAGGACAGGGCCGAGACGGCCTTCGACGCGGTCGCCCGCGCGGCGTCGCTGCCCGCCCGTTCCTCCAGGTGCGAGACGAAGAGTTTGGCCGCCGAGAGAGGTTGCAGCAGGTCGTGCGAGGCCGCGGCGACGAAGCGCGTCTTTGAGGCGTTGGCGCGGCGGGCTTCCTCCAAGGCGATGCCGAGCTCCTCGGTGCGTTCCTCGACCCGGCGTTCCAGCGTTTCGTTCATGTCTCGCAAGGCCCGCTCGGCCTCGCGTTCGGCGGTGACATCGGTGAACGAGATGACGAAGCCTCGGTCGGGAATCTCTTGCGCGAAGACCGACAGGATGGCGTCACGGCCGCGGTTGACCTCGAAGCTGATGGGGCGGCGCGGGCGGGTGCGGTTCGCCCAGGCGATCAGATGCTCGCGCGTGAAATGGGACGAGAACGCGATCTGTTCGTCCAAGCGTTCGACCAGCGCGGTGAAGCGGATGCCCAGGACCTGCCCGTCGATGGGGCGGTCCAGAAGGTCCTCCATCCGGTCGTTCCAGCCGACCAGCCGCTGCCGGGCCGAGAAGATGCACACCCCTTGGTTCAGGTGGTCGAGGGTGGCGCGCACCATCTGCGCCTGTTCGTCCAGCAGCCGGTCGCGTTTGACCCGCTCGGCGCGCATGATCTCGGACACGTCGGTCTGCAGGATCACGGTTCCGCCCGAGGCGGTGCGGTGCTCGCCCACCTGAAGCCAGCGGTCCCGGGTGAGGCGGACGTTGAACACGGTGCTGTCGTCGGCGTGCCGTGCCATCCGGCGGGCCATCCACTGCGCCCGCGTTTCGCCTTCCGGCAGCGCCAGATAGATCGACTGCGACACCAGCGCGACATAGTCGGCAAAGGGTAGCCCGGGTTCGATCCGGGGGACGATGTCGGCGATCTCGCGGCAGAAGCGCGAGTTCGACATGACCAGGTGGTCCGAGTGATCGAACAGCGCAAATCCCTCCTGCACCGACTCCACGGCCTCGGCCATGTTCGACCGTGCCGCCTCGGCCGCGGCGTTGGCCTCGTGCAGCAGGGCAAGCGTGCGTTCCAGGTCGACGGTGCGCTGGCGGACCTGCGCCTCCAGAAGGGCCGCACGCTCGAACTGGGAATAGGCGAGGCCGGGGTCGCTGCCGGCTTGTTCGACCTTGCGCATCAGCGATTGCGCGATGCGCATCAGCTTGGCGTTCTGGACCTCGACGGGGTCGGCGGGGTCGATCAGTCCGGGTGCATCGCTCATGCCGGGTCTGCCGTGTGCGGCGGGGGGTAAAGCGCCACGCCGGTCATGGTGTGGTTGACGTGCATCGGCCCGATCTGCTCGCCATAGGTGGAAAAGCCGACGACGCGGTGCCGCGCCAGAATCTCCGACACCCGGTGGCTTTGCTGGGATTGCTCGGCCTCGATCCGGCGCAGGATGCAATCGCAGCCCAGGATGTCCGCCGGAGGACCATGGCGCCCCAGACCCGCGAGTTCCCGGTCCAGATGCCCCGCCATGTCCGAGGAACGCGCGACCGACAGAACCATCCCTTCCTCGATCGCCGAGAAGAAAACCAGATCGCCCTGGGGCGTCACGCGCTGGATCGCACGGACATGGTGGGTGTCGCCCAGCCGGACCACGACGGGGTGCGAGGCGAAGGTGAACGTGTCGAGCTGGGCGGGATCGGTGCCTATCAGGCGGGCGTATTCACGCGCGGCCGGTGCGCCGTTGATCTGCTTCACGCAGCGCGTTTCGGGGTCGGCGGCGGTGACGACCATGCGCGTCGGGGTGGGTGTCATGTGATCGAGGCTGAAGACCTGCGCGCGGCACGCCGTGGTCACCAGCGACAGGATCGCGGCATTGTCGTGGACGGTCCCGTTCAGGCCCAGTTTCGTACGGCCGAACGCGCGCCCGTCGCCGGCCGACCCGCCGAACAGGGGCAGAGGCCCCAGTGCCGGTGCGATCTGCGACAGCACCGCGTCCTCGCGTCGCGACAGGCCGTCGATCATCGCGAAGGCGAATGCGGTCGGGAAGCCCGGGCGCCGTCCCGTCAGTTCGACCCGGGCCTGAACGACGCGATCGGTCAGGCCGTGCCCGTGCAGCCTGTCGAGGGAAGGTGCCAGGATGACGGAGGTGGCGAAATCGCGGTCCGGAAGGCCGACCGCGATGATGGTGTCCTCGGCATAGCCCATGGGCCCGATCTCGCCCGCCGTGGTGCACGCGACGGTGGGAATGTCGGGATAGGCGCGGGCGGCCTCGGCGACGACGTGGTCGAAATCGGCGGTCGGTCCGACAAACAGGAACAACTGCGCAAGGGGCGTTCCGTCGAGCCGGGCGACGATCTTCGCGAACGGCTGGCCCTTGGTGATGGCACAGCGCATCAGGACGTGCGGGACCTGGCCCTGCACGGGCGCCGCCATGGCTGCTGGATCCGTCCTGTGGATTGCGGTTTCCTCCCGCGGGGCAGGATCGTTCAGTTTTGCCTGCCGGGCAAGATCGACGTGAACCGGGCCTCTTGCGCGACCAGCACCGCCTGGGTGCGCGACTGGACCGACAGCTTGCGCATGATGGCGGTGACATGCGCTTTCACGGTCGTTTCGGCGATGGACAGGTCGAAGGCGATCTGCTTGTTCAGCTTGCCGTCGCAGATCAGGTCGAGGATGCGCGCCTGCTGTGGCGTCAGTGAGGCCAGCCGGCTGACCGGGTCGGGGCCGTCCGCAGGCTCGGCGACGTCCACGAACTGCTCGGGCATGTAGGTGCCGCCGTCCAGGACGCGCGCGATCGCGGCGCGGAATTCGGAATGGGGGCTGTGCTTGGGCACATAGCCCGCGGCACCCGCCTTCATCGCCGACGCGATGATTGCATTCTCGGTCATCGACGAGACGACGATGACCGGCGTGCCCGGGGCGCGGGATTTCAGCCGCAATAGCCCGTCGAGGCCGGTGACGTCGGGCAGGTTGAGATCCAGCACGATCAGGTCGCACCCGCCGCCCGCGTCGAGCGCGTCCAGCCCCCCGGCCAGCGAGTCCGCCGTGGCGATGTCGGCGAACCCTGCGCAGTCGCGCAAGGTCAGTTCCAGCGCGTCGCAGAACATCGGGTGATCGTCGATCACCAGCGCTCGGCGGGCGGGGGTGGCTTGGTCCAGCATGACGGCAGCCTACGCGATTCCGGGGGCGCGGTCATCCGCTGCCAAAGTCGGGGGGGCCGGACCGCCGCCGTTCATTTCGCATCGCCTTTGCCGGGATATAAGGTTGACGGCGAACCCCGCGAAGCGCTGAGTGTCGGGGTGCAGAGATCTACGCCGCCACGGCTTGGCCCGCGCGGGAGCCGGACCCCGAACGACCTGTCCATAGGTCGCATATCGCGGGCCCCACGCGGCGCCGTAGCATCTCGTCGAAAAAAGGGGAGGCACCCATATGGAACTGAGCGGACACCGCATCATCGATGCGCCTAGGGAAGAGGTCTGGGCGGCACTGCTGAACCCCGACGTCCTGAAGGAATGCGTGCCCGGCTGCCAGGAGATGGCCGGAAACCCCGAGGATGGGTTCGACGCGACCGTCGTCCAGAAGGTCGGACCCGTGAAGGCCACGTTCAAGGGGAAGGTCCACCTCAACGATATGAACGCCCCCGAAAGCCTGACGCTGGAGGGCGAGGGCAAGGGCGGCGCCGCGGGATTCGCGAAGGGCGGGGCGAAATGCGTCCTGACCGAGGAAGACGGCAAGACCCGCCTGGATTACGATGTCGAGGCCAAGGTGGGCGGCAAGCTGGCGCAGCTTGGCAGCCGCATCATCGACGGTTTCGCCAAGAAGATGGCCGATCAGTTCTTCGAGGACTTCAAGGCCCAGGTCGAAGGGCCAGGCACGGAGTCCGAGCCAGAGATGGCCGGCGGCGAAGGCGGTGAGCCCGCGAAGAAAAAGGGATGGTTCGGGCGCGGCTCGGCCGAATGACAGCAAGATTGAGAGGGAGGATTTTCGCATGAAAGTCGACATGAAGGTCAACGGCCGCGCCGTTTCGGGCGAGGTCGAAGGCCGAACGCTTCTGGTGGATTTCATCCGGCAGACCCTGCGCCTGACGGGCACTCATGTGGGGTGCGACACCAGCCAGTGCGGCGCGTGCACCATCCACATGAACGGCGAGCCGGTGAAGTCGTGCTCGGTCCTGGCGGTGGAGTGCGAGGGGGCCGAGATCACCACCATCGAAGGTATGGCCAACGCAGACGGGTCGCTGTCCACGATGCAGGCCGCGTTCCAAGAGCATCACGGCCTTCAGTGCGGCTTTTGCACGCCCGGCATGGTCATGGCGGCGACCGCGCTGCTGAAGGAGAACCCGTCCCCCAGCGAGGCCGAGATTCGGCATCACCTGGAGGGCAATATCTGCCGCTGCACAGGCTACCACAACATCGTCAAGGCGGTGCAGGCGGCATCGGGGCAGGACGTTCAGCCTGTCGCGGCCGAGTGAAATCATGACGGGGGACCAGATTTTCGATCCGAAAATCTGACCCCGAGGGGAGGAGACGACATGCCTAAAGATGGTGGCATCGGCGCCAGCTCGAAACGGCGCGAAGATATCCGGTTCCTGAGCGGAACCGGGCAATACACGGACGACATCAACCTGCACGGCCAGGCCTACGCGTATTTCCTGCGCTCGGACGTGGCCCACGGGAAGATCAACGGGATCGACACGTCGGCCGCCGAAGGGATGCCGGGGGTGCTGCGGGTCTTCACCGCCAAGGATTTCGACGGCGTCGGCGGCATTCCCTGCGGCTGGCAGATCACCTCGATCGACGGCCAGCCCATGCAGGAGCCCAAGCATCCGATCCTGGCGGAAGGCAAGGTGCGCCATGTGGGCGATCCGATTGCCGTGGTGGTGGCCGAAAGCCTCGCTCAGGCACGTGACGCGGCCGAAGCGATCATGCCCGATATCGAGGATCTTCCGGCCGTCATGGACATGAAGGCCGCCGTTCAGGAGGGGGCGCCGAAGGTCCACGACGATCTGACCTCGAACCTGTGTTACGACTGGGGCTTCGTCGAGGATAACCGCGAGGCCGTCGACCAGGCGATCAAGGATGCCGCGCATGTCACCACGCTGGAGTTGGTGAACAACCGCATGGTCGCCAACCCGATGGAGCCGCGGGTGGCCGTGGGCGACTATGCCGCCCATTCGGGCGAGTCGACGCTGTACACCACCTCGCAGAACCCGCATGTGATTCGGCTTCTGATGGGGGCCTTTGTGTTGGGCATTCCCGAGCACAAGCTGCGCGTGGTCGCCCCCGACGTAGGCGGCGGCTTCGGCACCAAGATCTTCCACTATGCCGAGGAAGCGTTCTGTACCTTTGCCGCCAAGCAGTTGCGCCGTCCCGTCAAGTGGACGTCCAGCCGGTCCGAGGCGTTCATGTCGGACGCCCATGGCCGCGACCACGTCACCAAGATCGAACTGGCGCTGGACGCGGACAACAACTTCACCGCCCTTCGGACCGAAACCTACGCGAACATGGGCGCGTATTTGTCGACCTTCGCGCCTTCGGTCCCGACATGGCTGCACGGCACGCTGATGGCGGGCAACTACAAGACGCCGCTGATCTATGTGAACGTGAAGGCGGTCTTCACTAACACCGTCCCCGTCGACGCCTATCGCGGCGCGGGACGCCCTGAGGCGACGTTCCAGCTTGAACGCGTGGTGGACAAGGCTGCGCGCGAACTGGGCGTGGATCCGATCGCGCTGCGCCGGCAGAACTTCATCACCGAGTTCCCATACGCCACCCCGGTCGCCGTCGAATACGACACCGGCGACTATCACGCGACCATGGACAAGGTGCTGGAAGTCTCGGACCACGCGGGCTTCGAGGCGCGTGCGGCCGAGTCGAAGAAGAACGGCAAGCTGCGCGGCTATGGCATCGCCCATTATATCGAGGCGTGCGGCATCGCGCCGTCGAACCTTGTCGGGCAGCTGGGCGCGCGGGCGGGTCTCTACGAGAGCGCAACGGTTCGGGTGAACGCCACCGGCGGCATCGTCGTGATGACCGGCAGCCACAGCCACGGGCAGGGGCACGAGACGACATTCGCGCAGGTGATCTCGGAAATGATCGGGATCGATGCCGACCAGGTCGAGATCGTGCATGGCGACACCGCCCGAACCCCGATGGGCATGGGCACCTATGGCTCGCGATCCATCGCCGTGGGCGGCAGCGCGATGGTCCGCGCGGCCGAGAAGATCATCAACAAGGCCAAGAAGATCGCGGCCCACCTGATGGAGGCCAGCGAGGGGGATATCGAGCTGAAGGACGGGGCCTTCACCGTCGCGGGCACCGACAAGTCGGTCGCCTGGGGCGATGTCACGCTGGCGGCGTATGTCCCCCACAACTACCCGCTGGAGGATATCGAGCCCGGGCTGGAGGAGACGGCGTTCTACGACCCCGCGAACTTCACCTACCCCTCGGGCGGCTATGCCTGCGAGGTCGAGGTGGACGAGGAAACCGGCCGGGTCGAGGTCATGGGCTTCACCGCGGCGGACGATTTCGGCAACGTCATCAATCCGATGATCGTCGAAGGTCAGGTTCACGGCGGTTTGGCGCAAGGTATCGGACAGGCGTTGTGGGAGAATTGCGCCTATGACGAAGACGGGCAGCTGATCTCGGCCAGCTACATGGATTATGCCATGCCACGCTCGACCGATCTGCCGATGTTCAAGGTGGACCATTCCTGCGTCACGCCCTGTACCCACAACCCGCTGGGCGTGAAGGGCTGCGGCGAGGCCGGGGCCATCGGATCGCCGCCCGCGGTCATCAACGCGGTCATCGACGCGCTGCATCGGGGCGGCTACGACGTGCCCCACATCAACATGCCGGCCAGCCCCGACCGGGTCTGGGCGGCGATGCAGGGCGCGAAGGCCAACATGGGCGCGGCACAGCCCGCCGCCCGCTCGACGGATACGGCCGAGGGCCGCTCGGTCTGAGGAACCTCCCCATGGCGGGTGCCCAGTTGGGCCCCGCCGCATCGATAGGGATAGAAAAGATGTATGATTTCGAATTCGACCGGCCGACCAGCATCCAAGCGGCCGTGGACAGCCTGAAGACGGAAGAGGCGCTGGCCTTCTCGGGCGGGCAGACGCTGATGCCGACGATGAAGCAGCGGCTGGCGATGCCGTCGAAGGTGGTCAGCCTGTCCGCCATCGAGGAAATGAAAGGCGTGCGCGTCGAGGGCAGCGAGCTTTGGATCGGCGGCGCGACCACCCACGCCACCGTGATGCGCGAGACCGCTGAAAGCTATCCAGCGATCTCATCTCTGGCGGGTCGGATCGGCGATCCGTCGGTGCGTTCGCGCGGGACCATCGGTGGTTCGGTCGCCAACAACGACCCCTCGGCCTGCTATCCGGCGGGGACGCTGGCCTCGAAAGGCGTGATCGTGACGGACCGGCGTGAAATCCCGGCTGACGAGTTCTTCCAAGGCATGTTCATGACCGCGCTGGAAGAGGGCGAGATCGTGACGGCGGTGAAGATGCAAATCCCCGACGCTGCGCACTATGCCAAGTTCATCCAGCCTGCCTCGCGCTTCCCGCTGACGGCGGTCTTCGTCGCGAGATACGGCGATGGCGTGCGCGTGGCCGTGACCGGGGCGTCCGAAAGTGGAGTGTTCCGCTGGACCGAGGCGGAGGAAGCGCTGTCGGGCAACTTCTCGGCCGAAGCGGTCGACGGGCTGGCGACGCCGGACGGATCGGGCATGATCTCGGACCTGCACGGAACCGGCGACTACCGCGCGCATCTGGTGAAGGTCATGACCAAGCGGGCCGTGGCCGCCTGCTGAGGGTTCGGACGGCTGATTTGCGCGCCTCCGGACCCGGGGGCGCGTTCAAGTCTCCGACAATCACCGCGTCAGTTTGCGGCAGGTGGATGGCGTCTGCCCCGGGAACAACGCCGGACTTCTTCTTGTTCGTCAGTCAATCCGGCCATCGTGCCGCAGGCACCGTCGCCGCGTTAACGAGTGAAGGAGTACCAGGATGAAAACGATTGCTGCCACCATCGCCGTCGTCGGTCTCACGACAGGCTTTGCCGTCGCCCAGGACATGGACGAAGACACCGACGGCTATGATTTCGGGACGCTTTCAGGCTATAACGAGGGCCTGACCGAGGATCAGTTCAACACCTATGACCTGAACCAGGATGGCTTCCTGCAGGAAAACGAGACGGGCACGTTCGAAGGCGACGGCTACGCGCTGGACGATATCGCCGAACCGACGGACGGGTTCGAGAACGAGATCGGCGTCGACGACTGATTTTTTCTGAGACGATCCCGCCCGGCGCGAGCTGGGCGGGTTTCTCTATGCCCGGGCCTGACAGCTTAGGGAGCGGCATCGCCGGTCAGGCCTGAACCGATTGGCTTTCGAATCCGACGGCGCAGACATTTGGTCCGATACCGGCGATACCTCTGAACGAGCCCTTTGCATCCCGTGGCGCTGTCGTTCCGCACCGCGTAGCCCCCGAACCGCCGTCCAAGAACATTTGTCGCTCGACGCGACCAAGGGCCAGCGCCCTTCCCGAAAGGGCAAAGACTGGCCTAGCCGCGGGCCAACGCCGCAACACCGGTACGGGCCATCTCGGTCAGACCCAGGGGGCGCATAAGGTCCGCAAAGGCGTCGATCTTTTCGGGCGATCCGGTGATTTCGAACGTGAAGTTCTTGAGCGTGCTGTCGACGACATTGGCGCGGAAGATATCCGCAAGACGCAACGCCTCGACCCGCTTGTCGCCTTCGCCCGAAACCTTGAACAAGGCAAGCTCACGTTCGACGCTAGCGCCTTCGACGGTCAGATCGTGGACTTCGTGAACCGGAACGATCCGCCCCAGCTGCGCCTTGATCTGGTCGATGATGGCGGGCGTCCCGGTGGTGACGATGGTGATGCGAGAGGTGTGACCGGTATGGTCGATCTCGGCCACCGTCAGGCTTTCGATGTTGTAACCCCGCCCGGAGAACAGGCCGATGACTCGCGCCAGCACGCCGGCCTCGTTGTCGACGATCACTGCCAGCGTATGACGCTCGATGGTGTCCGCGTTCGGATCGCGTAGGTCATAGGCTGACCGCCGGGACGACCCTTTCTCGATCTTCAGGTTGCTCACGAACGCCTCCCCCACGTGGTATTCCAGTCCACCTTCTATGCCGCCCGGACGGCGGCGGGACAAGGGGCGTTCACCACCAATGCTCGACCTGCACGCCATAGGTCGCGCCCGCGGTCCCGGGATAGACCCGGCCCAACCCGGCCGTCTCGGCCTCGTCGTTCCAGTCGGCATAGGTCACATAGCCGCGGATGGCGGGCCGGTCGAAGAAGTCCGATCCGCCCGGCTTCCAGACCAACGCGCCGGTCAGTTTTCCCAGGATCTGCGCGTCGCCATCTTCGACCGTGACATCTAGCCCGGGCTCCAGCCCGACATGGAAATCGCCGCCGATCCGCCATAATGGGCGCGCCCCGATCGACAGCCATTCGCGGTTCCGGCTCTGCGCCTCGACCACGGCCGTGGCCTGCATCGAGAAATCGTCGCCGCGGTTCGTCAGGTAGCTGGCGACCAGACGCGCCCCGACCTCTCCTTCGGGGGCCGTGGCGTCCGAGGCGAAGGTCAGCGTATGCCCCGGCCCCCAACCCAGTTGCGCAGTCAGCGATAGGCTGCCTTGCCAGATATCGGAAACCTCTGCCTCGACGGTGGCCATGCCGCCGAAATCGGCCCGCGTCTCGGCGTGGGACTTGGCAAAGCGCAGGTCCACGGCACCGCGCAGAAGGACGGTCTCGGTGTGCTGCCAATCCTCGATCCGGGCCTCGACGCGGCGGAAGGGCGTGTCCTCGTCCAGCGCGGTCCCGATGTCGAAGCTGGAATGCTCGAAGAGGGCGACGGCCAGCTCGCCTTGGCCAAACGGGATCTGCTCGATCCCGTAGCCGAGGCCGGTGCCGTTGAAATAATAAAAGTCGTGGATATGCGTGTCCTGGCGATAGTAGAACCGTTGCCCGCCCCAGACCCGGGCACCGGCCAGCGGTCCCTGGTCGGTGAACTCGCCCAGCCCGACCCAGCTCTCGACGGTCAGGATCTCGAAATCGTCATAGTCGTTGATCGGCGTTCCGATGATCGCGTTGCGCAGTTGGAACAGAAGGGTCGGTCCGGCCTCGCGATCGCCGAATGTCAGGGTAAAACCCGGCTCGACATAGGTCTCGCACTCGTTGCCAAGGCGGTATTTTACGGGCGCATCGGGAAGTTGGAAGCATTCCTGTGCGCCGCCGTCGAACCGCCCGCCGAAGCCCAGAGACCGCAAATACCCGAAACTCACCAACTCTATGCTGTCCGACTGGTAAAGCGTCGGCCACCCGCTTTCCTCGTCCAGCCGATCCTGGGCATGGGCGCCCGTGATCAGTCCCGCACCAAAAACCACCACAATACATGTTGCCCGCATCACCGAACCCAAAAAACTGCACTTGTACCAGCAGAGTTTCGCGCCGAACGGCCCGCGGTGCAACACCGCGCACCTTCATTCTTGGGAAAATACCCCACGGGGGTCCGGGGGTGTGAAACCCCCGGTCCTGGCCTTCAAACCAGCACGGCGCCAGGTGCGGTGATCTGGTTCTGCGTTTCTGCATTGGGCAGCAGCATCTTATTGTGCGGCTCACCGCTGGGGATCATCGGGAAGCAGTTCTCGTGCTTTTCCACCAGGCAGTCGAAGATGACCGGGCCGTCGTGGTCCAGCATCTCCTTGATGGCGTCGTCCAGGTCCTTGGGGTCCGCGCATTGGATGCCCTTGGCCCCGAACGCCTCGGCCAGTTTCACGAAGTCGGGCAGGGCCTCGGACCAGCTTTGCGAGTATCGCTCGCCATGCAGAAGCTCCTGCCATTGGCGCACCATGCCCAGGCGTTCGTTGTTCAGGATGAACTGCTTCACGGGCATGCGGTACTGCACCATCGTGCCCATTTCCTGCATGTTCATCAGCCATGACGCCTCGCCCGCGACGTTGATGACCAGGGCATCGGGGTGGGCCATCTGGACGCCCATCGACGCCGGCTGGCCATAGCCCATGGTGCCCAGACCGCCGGAGGTCATCCAGCGGTTGGGTTCCTCGAATCCCAGGTATTGCGCGGCCCACATCTGGTGCTGGCCGACTTCGGTGCAGATGTAGCGGTCGCGGTCCTTGGTCAGCGCCTCGAGCCGCTGCATCGCGTATTGCGGCTTGATGACCGTGTCGGAGTTCTTGAACTCCAGGCACTTCACCGCGCGCCATTCGTCGATCTGGGCCCACCACTTGGACAGGGCGGCCTTGTCGGTCTTGCGGCCCTGGCTTTTCCAGATCCGCAGCAGGTCTTCCAACACATGCCCGACGTCGCCGATGATCGGCATGTCCACCCGGATGACCTTGTTGATCGACGAGGGGTCGATATCGATATGCGCTTTCTGGCTGTTGGGGCTGAAATCCTGCGTGCGCCCGGTGATGCGGTCGTCGAAACGGGCGCCGATGTTGATCATCAGGTCGCAGCCATGCATCGCGAGGTTCGCCTCGTAGAGGCCGTGCATCCCCAGCATTCCCAACCACTTTTCGCCCGAGGCCGGATAGGCCCCCAGGCCCATCAGGGTCGAGGTGATGGGAAACCCGGTCTCGTCCACCAGTTCGCGCAGAAGCTGGCTGGCGGCTGGGCCGGAATTGATGACGCCGCCGCCCGAATAGATGATGGGCCGCTTGGCGGTCGCGATGGCTTCGGCCAGGCGCGACAGCATCTCGGGGTCGCCCTTTACCTTGGGTTGATAGCGCGAGGTGTTGGCCTTGACCTTGGGCGTATAGGTCCCGGCCGCGAACTGGACGTCCTTGGGGATGTCGACCAGCACCGGGCCGGGCCGGCCCGAGCGGGCAACGTGGAAGGCCTCGTGGATCACGCCCGACAGGGCGTCGGTCTCTTTCACCAGCCAGTTGTGCTTGGTGCAGGGCCGGGTGATGCCCACGGTGTCGGCCTCCTGGAAGGCGTCGTTGCCGATCATGAAGGTGGGCACTTGGCCCGACAGGACGATGATCGGGATCGAATCCATCAGAGCGTCGGTCAGGCCAGTGACCGCGTTCGTCGCACCGGGCCCTGATGTGACCAGCGCGACCCCGACCTTCCCGGTGGACCGGGCATAGCCTTCGGCGGCGTGGACGGCGGCCTGTTCGTGGCGGACGAGGACGTGCTTGATCTCGTTTTGCAGGAAGATCTCGTCATAGATCGGAAGGACCGCGCCGCCGGGGTAGCCGAACACCACGTCTACGCCCTGATCCTTCAGGGCCTGAACAACCATTTGGGCGCCGGTGATGGGCTGGGTCATCGTTTCGTCTCCGTCGTGCATTGCCCAAGAAAAAGCCCCCGAGGGTGAGGTCGGGGGCGCGTCAGAAGTCCGATCGGGGCCGTTCACCCCGCGTGCCTGTCGCTCCGTACTACAAGAAGGATCGCCATGGTCCGGTCTCCGTTGCCGTGCGTTGACCGATACGCCCGGGGCGACATGCGGTCAACCGCGATTCCGCACGAAAAATGTCGCAGCACCGTGATCAGGCGAACGAATGTTGCGCCCGGGGTCTCCGGTGCGGCCGTGCGCGTCATGCGGAACGACATACCCGGTCCGCCGTTCAGAGAGCAGGCAACAGGAGGGACCCCATGGCCGACACCGCAAGCGTCGCAAAAGCCGTCTACACCCAGATGAACGACAAGAAGCTGACACTGATCGCGGCGGGCGTGGCATTTTACGGCTTGCTGGCGCTGTTTCCGGCCATCGGTGCAATGATGGCGATGGCGGGCCTTGTTGCCGATCCCGCGCAGGTGACCGAAACCCTGAACAGCCTTTCGGGCGTGATGCCCCAAGCCGCGCAAGAGATCATCATCGGCCAGGCGCGCGAGGTCGCGGGCAGCGAATCCGGCGGGCTCGGCCTTGTTGCAATCTTCGGTCTTCTGATCACGCTCTATTCCGCGTCGAAGGGCATGCAGGCACTGATCGACGGGATGAACCTGATCAACGAACGCGACGACGATCGCAGCTTCGTCAAGCAGACGGCGTTGAAGCTGGCGCTGACGCTGGGCCTGCTTCTTGGGGTGCTTCTTTGCGTCGCAGTCGCGGTGATCGTTCCGGCGGTGCTGGCGTGGCTTCCGCTGCCCGCCTCGACCGAGACGCTGGTGACCGCCGCGAGATGGCCGGTCCTGCTTGTGATCGCGGCTGCCGGCATTGCGCTGACCTATCGTGTCGGGCCGGCCGGGCAGAACACGGCGTGGCGCTGGATCGTGCCGGGTGCGGCGCTGGCCTGCCTGCTGTGGCTTGCCGGGACGGCCGCCTTCGCCGTCTATGTGCGCCTGTTCGGATCATATCAGGAGACGTTCGGCGCGCTGGGCGGCGTGGTGATCCTGCTCATGTGGCTATGGGTGTCGGCCAGCGTTGTCTTGCTGGGCGCGCTTGTGGCGAAAGTCCTGCGGGAACGGTCGAGGAGCGCCGGGCGGGACTGATGTGGAACCGAAAGGGTTCCGGCCACGTTAAGTTAATTGCTGAATATTTCATATTTCCTCCCTCGATCTGTCTCGCTAGGGTCGCGTCACGCAACGGATCCGTCGCGCCGGGCATAACGGCGCGGCATCACGGGAGGAAAATATATGGATCGCCGTTCATTCTTGAGAACGTCTGCTCTTGGCGGCTCGGCCGCTGCCGCGTCGACGCTGGCCGCACCGGCCTACGCGCAGGGCAACCGGACACTGACGATGGTCACGACCTGGGGCCGCGGCCTTGCGGGTGTCCACGACAGCGCGCAATTCTGTGCCGACAAGATCACCGAACTGACGGACGGTCAGGTCACCGTCGACCTGCGCGCCGCGGGGGAGCTGGTCGGCGCGTTCGAGGTCTTCGACGCGGTCACCGCCGGCCAGGCCGACATGTATCATGGCGTGGATTACTATTTCCTCAGCCAGCACCCGGCGCTGTCCTTCTTCAGCCAGGTGCCGTTCGGCATGACGTTCCAGGAATACAACAACTGGATCGACCACCAGGGCGGACAGGAACTGGCGGACGAACTGTATTCGATCTTCGGGCTGAAGGCGATGGCGGCGGGCAACACAGGTCCGCAGTCGGGCGGCTGGTTCAGCAAGGAAATCAACGCCCCCGAAGACTTCCAGGGCCTGCGGTTCCGGATGCCGGGGCAGGGCGGTCAAGTGCTCTCGAAGCTGGGCGCGTCGGTGCAGAACCTGCCGGGCGCCGAAGTGTACCAGGCGCTGTCCTCTGGCGCCATTGACGGGACCGAGTGGATCGGACCCTGGGCGGACGAAAAGGCCGGTTTCCAGGAGATCACGAATATCTACTACACCGCCGGCTTCCACGAGCCCGGGCCGAACCTGAACCTCGTGATGAACCTCGAGGTGTTCGAAAGCCTGACCCCGGCGCAGCAGGCCATCGTTCAGCAGGTCTCGCGCTCGTCGAACCTGTGGACCATGTCCCTGTTCATGGCCAACAACGGTGCCGCGCTTCAGCGTCTGCAGTCGGGAGGCGTGCGCATCGCCGAGTTCCCCGACGCCGTGTGGGATGCCTTCGGCTCAGCCGCGGAAGAGGTCTTGATGGAGGCCGCAGGCGACGATCTTTATGATCGCTGCCTCGAAAGCTATCAGAACTCGCTTCAGGCGTCGGCCCAGTGGATTTCCACGTCCTCGGGCGTGTTCTCCCAGCAGCGGGACCGCGTGAAGGGCTACTGACCTTTCCGACCTGACGGGCGCGCGCCGCACGCGGGGCGCGCCGACCGGGCCGACCGGTGCTAGGGCACTGGCCGGCCTTCGTCCAAGTTGACCTCAAGGCCCACCGGGACTCACTCATGCTTGATGGACTGATCTGGTTCGTGACCAACATCGTGCTGTCGGTCTGGCACTTCATCCTCGCGGTGACGCAGCCGGGGCTGTGGCTGGACTGGTCGAATGGCGAAAGCCTCGTCCGTTTCATATATTACGGTGCCTCGGTTGAATTCTTCTTCGTCGTCCTGACGGCCTTTCTGATCTTCACGGCGTTCGGGATGTGGAAGACCTGGCTTCTGTGGGGCGCGGTCCGCGGGATCGAGGCGTTCGGGAACACGGTGGGACGGGTGATGGCCTGGGCGGGACTGATCATGGTCCTTCAGCAGATCGTCGTCATCTTCGTCCAGCGCATCTTCGCCCAGTCGCAACTGGGGATCGGGTTCGGCACGGCCTTCTCGTTCGAGGTGTCGTGGTGGTCCGAGGAACTGAAGCTCTACAACGCGATCGTCGTGACGCTGTGCTGCGCCTATACGTTCGTCCAGAAGGGCCATGTGCGCGTCGATCTTCTGTACGCGCCGGCATCGTACCGGACCAAGAAGATCATAGACATGGTCGGCGCGCTGATCTTCATGGCGCCGATGGCGATCATCATCTGGCTTTACGCCTGGTTCTTCCTGTGGCGTCATCTGGTGACGCCCAAGGTGTCGGCCTCGGACAAGCTGGATCTGATGATGCGCAAGGCGACGATCCTGCGCTGGAACGTGGAAACCATCGGATTCTCGCCCAACGGGTTCAACGCGTATTTCCTGTTCAAGGTGCTTCTGGTCGCGTTCTGCGGGATGATCTTCCTGCAGGCCATCGCCGTGTTCTATCGGTCCTACCTCGAACTGAGGGAGGGGCCGGCCTCCGACAACAAGTATCTTGACCTCGACAACCCCGACGCCGTCGCGTCGAGCCATTGAGACTGGAATAGACACATGCTCTTCGGTTTGGACGGGGTCGAGATCGGCCTGATCATCGTGTTCCTCTGCCTGTTCGGCGGGATCCTGTCGGGCTTCCCGGTGGCCTTCGCCATCGGCGGCGCCGCGGTGGTGTCCTTCGCGATCATTGCCGCGCTGGACAGCGCGGGGATCCTTGTCCACCAGGCGGTGGATACCGGGTCCGACGCCTATCGGGGCCTGACGGCCGACGGGGTGAACCCCATCGACATCTCGAAGTTCAGGTATCCCGACCTGCCCCTGATCACCGAACCCCTGTTCAACGGCGGCTGGCAGCTGGCGCTGGACCGCAACATCAGCTTCATCGTCAACCGCATCAACGAGCGTGTGCTGGCCGGCCAGTCGATCGAGACGCTACTTGCCGTCCTGATGTTCGTCCTCATGGGCATCACGCTGGAACGCTCGCGCATCGCGAACGACCTGCTGACGACCATGGCGCGGGTGTTCGGACCGATCCCGGGCGGTCTGGCGGTTTCGGTCGTCGTCGTCGGCGCGTTCCTCGCGGCCTCCACCGGGATCGTGGGGGCGACCGTGGTGACCATGGGGCTGCTGTCGCTGCCGACGATGCTGCGGGCGAACTATTCGGCCGAGCTGGCGACGGGGGTCATCGCGGCCTCGGGGACGCTGGGGCAGATCATCCCGCCGTCGATCGTGATCGTCCTTCTGGGCACGTTGGCCGGCGACCTCTATTCCACCGCGCAGGAGGCCCGCGCGCAGTCGGTCGGCTGTTCCGACGCGCTGACCTATTTGGGCGAAGCGGCCGTCGTCTCGGTCGGGACGTTGTTCCAGGCCGCGCTGTTGCCGGGGATCTTCCTGGCGCTGCTCTACGGGCTTTATGCCTTCGGCTATGCGGTGCTGAACCCGTCCAAGGCCCCGCCGGTCACGGGCGAGGGCGCGAACGGCGAGTACATCACCCGCGGCGAGGGGCTGACCTGGTTTCTGGGTGTGCCCGCGGCGATGGTGCTTGCGGTGGTGCTGGCCGGATCGGCCGGGTTGATGGGCTCGCAATCCGTAGTCGTTGACTCGTTCAGCCAACAGGGCGATGCCGCGTCGCTGCGTACCAACGTGTCGCCCCAGTGCCAGGAAGCGATGATCGATCTGCACGGTCAGTCCGCCTGGGACCGTGCCGTGGCCGAGCAGGCCGCGATCAACGAGTCCGGCGGCTTGCAGGACGTGCATCGCCTGACCGAGGAGGAGCGCGAGGTCGAACTGGCGCGCATGATCGACGAGGCCGCCCCCATCGGCACCGGCGTCGCGATCTTTTTCCTGTTCTTCGCCATCGTCCTGGCCTTCGCGCGCGGCGTCTCGCCCTCGGACGAGCCAAGGCCGCTGGCACTTGGGGGGCTGGGGATCGTGCTGGCCCTGCTTGCCGATATTGTCTTCATCGGCCCCACGACGTCCCCCGGGGCGACATTCCTGATCCTGTTGCTGCCGGGGCTTCTGGTCCTGTGGGCCGTGCGCGAGGCTGCGAGGCGTTTGGCGCGAAACGACCTGATCCGCGTGGTCTTCCCGCCGCTGGTCCTGATCGTCGCGGTCCTGGGGTCGATCCTGGGCGGGATCACCAACCCGACGCCCGCCGCGGCATTGGGGGCAGGGGGCGCCATCATGCTGGCGGCCTTCCGCAAGCTGAAGGATGACGGGAAGTCGGGGAAGATCATCATAGGTTCTGCGTTAGCCATCGTCGTTATGATCCTGATCGGGGTGAACTTCGACTTGCGCGTGGGCCTGGGCGAAACGGGCGCCGAGCAATGGATCGCCTATCTGGCCGCGCAGGCATGTTATCTGTTTGCGCTGTTCGGGCTGCTTTATGCCTGCGTCGTGCTGTGGACGGGGGGCGTGTTGACGCCCGTGGTGCGTGAGACGGCGAAGGTTACCAGCATGGTCTTCACCATCCTGATCGGCTCGCAGCTTTTGAACCTGGTCGTGATCTCGTTCGGGGGCGAGCACTATATCCAGGCGTTCCTTCGCAGCTTCGACAACGAGATGGTCGTCTTCCTGATCGTCATGCTGGTGCTGTTCGTGCTGGGCTTCGTGCTCGACTTCCTCGAGATCATCTACATCGTCGTCCCCATCGTGGGCCCCGTGATCTATGGCGGGACGATGGATCCCAAATGGGTGACGATCATGATCGCGGTTAATTTGCAGACCTCGTTCCTGACGCCGCCCTTCGGGTTTGCGCTGTTCTATCTGCGCGGGGTCGCCCCGAAGGAGGTCACGACCGGCCACATCTATCGCGGTGTCCTGCCCTTCGTGCTGATCCAGATCGTCGGGCTGTCGATCCTGTGGTTCTTCCCCGCCATCGTGACCATCGTGCCGGACCTGTTCCCCGGCTGAGCCGTCGGCGCAGCCCGCGTCACGGAACGGGCTGCGCCGTCTCTTCGTTACCGGGATGTATGTGACCAGTAACGGAGAGACCCCATGGACACCGGACGCATGATCGCGGCCCATCCCCACGTGGAAGGCCACCTGAACGACCCGCTGGCTGACTGTGTCGCCGAGGCGCTGAACTGCGCGCAGGTCTGCACATCATGCGCGGATGCCTGCGCGGGTGAGCCGAACGTTGCGGACCTTGTCGACTGCATCCGACTGGACGCCGACTGCGCCGACATCTGCATGGCGACCGCCAAGGTGGCCACCCGTCGGACCGGATCGAACGAGGAGGTCATCCGGGCGATGCTGAACGCCTGCATGGTCGCCTGTGGCACGTGCGGCGCCATGTGCGAGCAGCACGGCGAGATGATGGAGCATTGCAGGATTTGCGCCGAGGCCTGCAAACGCTGTGGCGACGCGTGCAAGAAAGCGCTGGAAACGATGTAGGCGCCTTCGGCGTCAGTCGCGCCGCGACATCGTGTCGGGCAGGTCCAGTTTCGCGACCTGCTCGGCAATCGGATCTGTCGAGAGGGGATGCGTCTGGGATTCGTGATCGGCCGGATTGCCGATTGGTACCCATTGACCGCCCTTGTAGATCTCGAGCGCGTTGAACCGCGCTTTGTATCCCATCTTCGCAGACCCGGGCACCCAGTAGCCCAGATAGACGTAGGGCAAACCGGCATCCCGCGCGATCCTGACGTGATCGAGGATGGCATAGGTCCCCAAGGACCGTTCGGCCATGTCCGGGGCGTAGAAAGAATAGACCATGGACAGCCCGTCATCCAGCACGTCGGTGAGGCAAGTCGCGATCAGCTCGGCCCGTCCGGTGTCCGGGTCGGGGCGTTGGTATTCGACCACGCGGCTGCGGATCGGGGTTTCCTCGATCATCGCCGCGAACTCGAAAATGTCCATATCCGCCATGCCGCCATCGGCGTGCCGGCTGTCGAGGTAGGACCGGAACAGCTCGTACTGGGCTTCGGTGGCCCAGGGCGCGTTGGCCCCCCGCGTCACATCCGCATTTCGCTTCATCAGGCGCCGCTGTGTACGCGACGGCTGGAAATCGGCCACGCGAATCCGGGCCGACAGGCAGGCGGCGCATTCGGCGCAGGAGGGGCGATAAAGCACGTTCTGGCTGCGCCGGAAGCCCTGCTTGGACAGCGCGTCGTTCAGCAGTTGCGCCTCGTCCCCGTGCAGCGCGGTGAAGAGCTTCCGCTCGACCCGGTCGGGAAGATAGGGGCAAGGTTGGGGCGCCGTAACGTAGAACTGCGGCGCGATGGGAAGTGTGTGTCGCATGTGGTCCGAAGAACTGTTCGGGGGCGACGGTAGCGCGGCCTTGACGCCGCGCCAACCCCCCGAAATCGCACCTAGGCGAGGGCGGCGCGGTTGATCGCCGCCGAGCCCAGGACAAGATCGACAAGGCCCTGTTTCCGGGCGGTCCCGATCATCAGGGCGCCGGACATCAATTGCAGCGGGAAGAACACGACGGCGGCCGTATATCCGGCCGTGTGCAGCGCGGCGTTGACCATGTCGAACCGTTCTCCATTCACGTCCCTAAGCTCGACCGACATCAGTCGCATGCCGGGCGTGCCGGACCATTTGGCGATGCTGGCGCTGCGATAGGCGAAGCCGACGCAAAGGTAGAACAGCGGAAAATAGAAGATCGACGTGAACAGCGTCAGCGGCGTCAGCGCCACCGACAGCGCCGTGATGAGGACGACATCTACGACCCAGGCCAGGGCGCGCTTGATGGCGGTGTCCTCGTAGAACGCGGCGTCACGATACGGGTCGGGAAGTCCAAGTGCAGTCGTCATCATACCCTCTCAGATAAGCGTTCGGCCCGCCCTGTGTAAGGGCGGGCCGCTTGGATCACGCGGCGTCCTTGTCGTCGGACTTCCGGTTCCGGTCTTCCATGAACTGGTCGAACTCGGCCTTGTCGCGGGCTTCGCGCAGACGTTTCAGGAAGCCTTCGAACGCGGCCTGTTCGTCTTCCAGACGGCGCAACGTTTCATTGCGGTAGGTGTCGAAGGCGGCGTTGCCCGACGTCCCGCGCAAGTTGCCGCTGCGCCGCATGGCGTAGCTGCCGCGTTTGCTCAGCGAGAACTTGTTCTGCCAGACCATGTATCCCAGGAAGGCCAGCCCGACCGGCCAAAAGAAGATGAAACCGGCCACCATCGAGGCGATCCAGGCGAACTTTCCGCGCTGGTCGAGCCACTGTTCCACCCGGACGAGCGGATTGGGGCGATGGACGGGGGTATCGGCGAAGCTGGTCATCGAAGTCTCCTATGTTAATGCCTTTCACATGACTCAAGATGGGGTGACGTGGCGGAGCCTGCAAGGGGTGATGTGAAAGCTTTTCACATTTTTCGATTGGCTGATCGTGCGAAAGGTGCCTGCCGTGGCTTGACGGGCGGATCGCTTGGGCGAACATGCATGCACATGTCCCTGACCGCGCGCATCACCCGTTGGCCGTCCCCGTTCGAGACCGATCGGGCCCGAGAGACCCTGGATACGGTCGGAACCCTGCCGGATCGGGCTGGTGATCTTGTTGCCGGCATCGCGGGATGCAGCCCCTATCTGCGCGGCTTGATCGAGCGGGAGGCCGAGTGGGTGCGCCACGCGGTGGAGGGGGACCCGGAAACGCTTCTGCACACGATCCTGTCTGACGTGAATGCCGCGCAGGATGCCGACCTAGCCGCGGCGCTGCGCCAAGCCAAGCGACGTGTCGCGCTTCTGACGGCGCTTTGCGATTGCGGCGGTGTCTGGTCGCTGGGCGAGGTGACGGGCGCCTTGACCCGGCTGGCGGATCTGGCCGTGGACCGCGCATGGCGCCGCGAGATCGCGACCGAGCGGCAGCGCAAGCGGTTGCCCCCCAGCGAGGCGGATGCGGGCGGCTTTGTCGCGCTGGCCATGGGTAAGATGGGCGCCTTCGAACTGAACTATTCGTCGGATATCGACCTGATCTGCTTATTCGACGAAGGCGCCTACGACCCCGGCGAGATCGGCCAGGTGCGCAGTGCGCTGGTCAAGGCCGGTCAAAGGGCTTGCCGCCTGCTGTCGGAGACCGACGCCGACGGCTATGTGTTCAGGACGGACCTGCGCCTGCGCCCCGATCCGTCCGTCACGCCGATCTGCATGGGCATGGCCGCGGCCGAACGGTATTACGAATCCTTGGGGCGCACATGGGAACGCGCCGCCCACATCAAGGCCCGCCCCTGCGCCGGCGACGTGCGCGCGGGCGAGCGGTACTTGTGCGATCTGCGTCCGTTTGTCTGGCGGCGGCACTTGGACTTCGCCGCCATTCGCGACGCCCACGACATGCGGCTGCGCATCCGCGATCACAAGGGGCTGGGCGGGCCGATCCGGCTGGACGGGCATGACATGAAACTGGGCCGCGGCGGCATCCGCGAGATCGAGTTCTTCACCCAGACCCGCCAGATCATCGCCGGTGGTCGCGACGAGAGTCTTCGGGTCCGCGGCACGGTTGAGGGGCTGAACCGCCTGGTCGCCGCGGGCTGGGTGCCCGCCGATGTTGCTGAGACGCTGGCCGAGGACTACGCCGCCCATCGCGAGGTCGAACATCGCATTCAGATGATCGCCGACCGCCAGACCCACGAGCTTCCCGACGATGCCGAGGGATTCGACCGACTGGCCGCGTTCATGGGGACCGATACAGCGACCCTGAAGCGCAACCTGACCGAGAGTCTGTCGCGGGTGTCCGAGCTGACCGAGGATTTCTTCGCCCCCACGCCCGCGCCCCGGTCCGAGGTCGACCTGACCCCGGATCAGGCCCGGATCGTCGAAGGTTGGCGAGGCGTACCTGCGTTGCGCTCGGAACGGGCGCTGGACATCTTCGACCGGATCAAGGCGGACCTGCTGAAGCGGCTTCTGTCGGGGCCCCGCGCCGACAAGGCGTTGGTTAATTTCGACGGGTTCCTGCGCGGACTTCCCGCGGGGGTGCAGCTGTTCTCCCTCTTCGAGGCCAATCCCGAGCTTTTGACCCTGATCGCCGACATCGCGGGCACCACGACCGAATTGTCCAGCTATCTCAGCCGGAACGCGGCCGTTCTGGACGCAGTTCTGGTGGGGGACTTCTTCCGCCCCTGGCCCGGGGAGGCGGCGCTGACCGGCGATCTTTCGACCGCGCTTCAGGCCGATGACGATTACGAACGCCAGCTCGACACCGCGCGGCGGTGGGCGCGGGACTGGCATTTCCGCATCGGTGTCCATCACCTGCGCGGCCTGATCGACGGGGCCGAGGCAGGGCGGCAGTATACCGATCTTGCGACCTCGGTCATCCGGTCGCTTTGGCCTACCGTTCAGGCCGAATTTGCGGGCAAGCACGGCGCGGCCCCGGGTCGCGGCGCGATGGTCCTGGGGATGGGATCGCTGGGGGCAGGGCACCTGACCGCACGGTCGGATCTTGACCTGATCGTGATCTACGACGCGGATGGCGCCGACACCTCGGACGGCCGCCGCCCGCTGCCCGCGCGCACCTATTACGCACGCCTGACGCAGGCCCTGGTGACGGCGCTGACGGTGCCCACGGCCGAAGGGCGCCTGTACGAGGTCGACATGCGGCTGCGGCCCTCGGGCAAACAGGGGCCTGTCGCGACGGCGCTGTCGGCGTTCGACACCTACCAGCGGGATCAGGCCTGGACGTGGGAGCATCTGGCCCTGACCCGCGCTTGCGGCATCGCCGGGCCACCGGGGCTGATCGACGATGTCGACGCCATACGTTGTGCGGTGATCGGGGAGGATCACGATGCGGGGGCCGTCCTGTCGGATGCCCGCGCGATGCTGGATCGTCTGTCCGAGGCTAAGCCGGGCGGCGCGTGGGACATGAAGGCCGGCCCCGGTCGGCTGATGGAGATCGAGCTGGCCGCGCAGGCGATGGGGCTTCTGGCGGGGTCGGATGCCCGCGCACCCGCCGCTCAGATCGAGGCGGGCAAGGCCCGTGGACTTATCGCGGGCGCATTGGCCGCAACGCTGAGCGAGGCGCACGAGCGGCTGTCGCGCGTTCAGGATGCCAAGCGTCTGCTGGTCGAGGATCGCCTGGATCCCGGCGATCTGGGGGCCGCGGCGGAAGAGATGATCCTGCGTGAAACGGGCTGCGGCTCCATCGCCGAGCTGTCGGATCGGATCGACGAATGGGCCGCCCGGGCGGCCGAGGTTGTGCGCGAGGTGCTTCATGCGGAAAGGTGACGCGGCGGATCCCAAGGGGCTCATCGCCGAAAGTTTCGAGATCGAGGGGATCACGCTGGCCGATTGCCGGACGATCTTCCTTGACTGGGCGCTGTCTCTGCCCGGGGACATGACGACCGAGACCGCGCTGCCCCGGCTGCTGTCACGCCATCAGGGCAAACCCTCCGACCACCCGATGCAACAGGTTCTGCGCGAAGCGCTGGCCGAAGCGCCACGCCCGCGACGCCGGGGGGGATGGTCCGGGCGGCGCGGGGATGCAACGGACTGAAACCGCACGATGGCTTGGCTTGCGCACCGCGTCCCCGCGGTTAAGGTCGCACGACTCACCCGGACGCAGGCATGATCGAAAACGCGCTCGACCCCACGGCCACTGCACTGCTGAGTTTCGCCATCGTGGTGGGCATGTTCATTCTGTTCGCGCGCGAGACCTACCCGACGGAGGTCGTCGCGATCGGGGGGGCGGCGGTCATGTTCGCCACGGGGCTTTTGCCCTATGACGATGCGCTTCAGGTTCTGTCGAACCCCGCACCATGGACCATCGCGGCGATGTTCCTGATCATGGGCGGGCTGGTACGCACCGGCGCCCTGCAATGGCTGACCGAGGTCGCCGATGCCCGCGCCGAGACGCGCCCTCGCCGCACGCTGGTCTTGGCGCTGGCGGCCGTGGCGCTGGGATCGGCAGTAATGAACAACACGCCGGTTGTCGTGGTGATGATCCCGGTCTTCGTGCAACTGGCCAAGCGGCTGAACGTCTCGCCCTCGAAGGTGCTGATCCCGCTGTCCTATGCGGCGATCCTGGGGGGCACGCTGACGCTACTGGGCACGTCCACGAACCTGCTGGTCGACGGCGTGGCGCGATCACAGGGGATGGAGGCGTTCTCGATCTTCGAGATTCTGCCGCTGGGCATCGTTCAGGTGGCGATGGGCGGGGCCTATCTGGCCTTCGTCGGGCGCCGCCTTCTGCCCGAGCGGACCTCGCTGGCGGGCACCTTGTCCGAGCGCCGGCGGATGAAATACTTCACCGAAGTCGCAATCCCCGAAGGGTCGAACCTGATCGGTGACCGGGTGGTCGAGGTCGAGGCCTTCCGACGGGAAGGCGGGCGCGTGATCGACGTGTTGCGCGGCGATGCCTCGCTGCGGCGCGATCTGGGCGCCGTGGTCTTGGCGGCCGGGGACCGCGTGGTCCTGCGCACCGAGATGGCGGAGCTTCTGAGCCTGAAGGAAAGCAGGGACCTGCGCGGGGTGGACCGCCTGTCGTCGGTCGAGACGGAGACGGTCGAGGTGCTAATCTCTCCCGGATGCCGGATGATCGGCCGTTCGCTGGGGGCGATGCGGCTGCGGCGCCGGTATGGTGTCTATCCGCTGGCGGTTCACCGCAGGAACCAGAATATCGGGCGCCAGCTGGACGAGGTGGTCGTGCGCGTGGGCGACACCCTTTTGCTGGAAGGCAGCCCCGGCGATATCGAGCGCCTGGCCACGGACATGGATCTGGTCGACATCTCGCGCCCTGCCGCGCAGGCCTATCGGCGCAGCCGCGCGCCCTGGGCCATCGGATCGCTGGTCGGGGTGGTCGTGCTGTCGGCGCTGGGGATTGCTCCGATCCTGGGGCTGGCCATCGTCGCGGTGGCAATCATTCTGCTGACCCGCTGCATTGACGCAGACGAGGCGTTTACCTTCATCGAAGGCCAGCTTCTGGCCCTGATCTTCGCGATGCTGGCCGTAGGCGCGGGATTGCAGGCGTCGGGCGCCGTCGCACTTCTGGCGGACTGGCTGTCCCCGCTTCTGAGCGGTTTGCCCCCCGTGGCACTGGTCTTTGCCATCTACATCATGGCCTCTGCTCTGACGGAAATGGTGTCGAACAATGCGGTTGGCGTGATCCTGACCCCCATCGCAATAGAAATCGGTGTTTCGCTGGGCTACGACCCGCGCGCGTTGGTCGTCGCGGTGATGTTCGCCGCGTCCTCGGCCTTTTCGACGCCCATCGGGTATCAGACCAACATGCTGGTCTTCGGCCCCGGCGGGTATCGGTTCACCGACTATCTGAAGGTCGGCATTCCGATGAACCTGCTTCTGGCCTGTTCGGCCAGCCTTGCCATTCCCTTGATCTGGCCATTGTGATGCGAGCCGTTCTTCTGCTTCTTTTGCTCGGCGCCTGTGCCTCCCCTGAAATTGCGCGGGATACGACAGATCCTGGCGGCGTCACCGCGCGTGAGGTCGTGTTGTACCGCGACACCGTCACGGCGCGCATGTCCGACGGGGCCTTCTGCACGGCGGTGCGCAGTTCGGGAGCGGGGCCATGGCGCGCGCCTTTGGCGGGATGTCCGCATCAATGGCCCGCGGCGGTTCTGCGTGTGCCCGCGCGCCCGCGTGTTCCCTTGGTCGGCTCCTCTGCCGATCCGTGGGTAACGCTGACATCGCCCGCGGGACAGGTCGGGTTCGCACCGCCGGGGTGAGTTCGGCCGGCGATGGCTTGAACGCCCCATGTCTCGTGGCGTATATGCCTGCCGATCAGGCGACATTCGGAGATACCCCCATGGCCGGCCATTCCAAATGGGCGAACATTCAGCACCGCAAGGGACGCCAGGACGCGGCCCGCTCGAAACTCTTTTCCAAACTGGCGAAGGAAATCACCGTCGCCGCCAAGATGGGCGATCCCGATCCCGACAAGAACCCGCGCCTGCGGCTGGCGGTGAAGGAAGCGAAGGCCGTGTCCGTTCCGAAGGACGTGATCGACCGCGCGATCAAGAAATCCCTCGGCGGCGATTCCGAGAATTACGAGGAAATCCGATACGAAGGGTACGGCCCCGGCGGTGTCGCGATCATCGTCGAGGCGATGACCGACAACCGCAACCGCACCGCGTCCACCGTCCGCTCGACGTTTTCCAAGAACGGCGGCAATCTGGGCGAGACGGGGTCGGTGTCGTTCATGTTCGATCGCAAGGGGCAGGTGGTCTATCCCGCCTCGGTAGGCGATGCGGATGACGTGATGATGGCCGCGATCGAGGCTGGCGCCGAAGACGTCGAAAGCAGCGACGAGTCGCATGTGATCTGGTGCGCGGACACCGATTTGAACGACGTGTCGAACGTGCTGGAGGAACAGCTGGGCGAGTCCGAGAGCACCAAGCTGGTCTGGCGGCCGCAGACCACGACCGAGCTGGACCTGGACGGCATGCAGAAGCTGATGAAGCTGATGGAGGCCCTGGACGACGACGATGACGTTCAGAACGTCACCGCCAATTTCGATGCCTCCGACGATGTGATGGCGCAGCTTTAAGCGCGCTGTCTGGCGCGTTTCAGCAGTCCGGCGCGGGGTGCCGTATCAGCAGGTTCCCCCGCCCCCGGTCCCGTCGTAATCAGCGGCTTTTTCGACTGCGGCAGAGACGTTGCAAGAGGTGGTCTTGCTGCTGCCGGCGACCGTGGAAATGCCAGCCACCGCGATGCCGACGGCCGCCGCGGTCAGAACGACCCAATCTATGGTGACCGCGCCGTCTTCTGACAGACTGAAGCGTCGTTGCATCGCAGATGATCCTTGGCTGAACGCTCGATCATTACAATTCCATTCGAAAGGGGCAAAACTGCGGCTTGCCCTCGACTTCTGTGCGACCCGGGGCATTGGCAAGACCGTCGAATTGGTCGTAAGTGCCCGTATGCCGTCACTGTTTTCCGGTTTCGCCCTTGGCCTTTCGCTGATCCTCGCCATCGGGGCCCAGAATGCCTTCGTTCTGCGGCAGGGCCTGCGTCAATCGCATGTCTTCGCCGTCTGCCTGACCTGCGCGTTGTCGGACGCGATACTCGTCGCGGCCGGTGTGGCGGGGTTCGGATGGCTGGTCGAGGCCGCGCCCTGGATCGCTCCCGTCTTCACGTTGGGCGGGGCCGCGTTCCTTGTGGCCTACGGGGCGATCTCCTTGCGGTCGGCATGGCGCGGGGGCCATGCCCTGGAAGCTGCCGATGCCCGCGCGGATGACCTGCGCCGCGCGGTGTTGACCTGCCTCGCGCTGACCTGGCTCAACCCGCATGTCTATCTGGATACCGTCGTGCTTCTGGGATCGATCTCCAGTGGGGCGGACTGGCCATTGGGCTTCGGGATCGGCGCGGTCACAGCGTCTTTCGTCTTCTTCTTCAGCTTGGGCTACGGCGCGCGGCTTCTATCGCCGCTGTTCGCCAAGCCGCGATCCTGGCGCATCCTTGACGTCGTCGTTGGCGCCACGATGTGGATCCTTGCCCTGAACTTGGTGCTGTCATGAAACAGGCGTCTCGCCCCCTGGCCGGTGTTCTCTGGATGTTGCTGACCGGGGCTTTGTTCGTTGCGGTCACGGCCACCGTCAAGCATCTGGGAGACCGGGTGCCAGCCGCCGAGGCTGCGTTCCTGCGGTATCTTCTGGGCCTGGTCTTTTTGCTGCCCCTGATTGGCGTGCTGCGCCGGGCACGTCTGGACAAGCGCCGCATGGGCTTCTTCGCCCTGCGCGGCGCGGTGCATTCGGTGGGCGTCGCCCTGTGGTTCTTTGCGATGACCCAGATCCCCATCGCAGAAGTCACGGCGCTGAATTACCTTTCTCCGGTCTATGTCAGCCTAGGTGCGGCGATTTTCCTGGGCGAGCGGTTTTCGTGGGCACGGGGGACGGCCATTGCGACCGCCCTTCTGGGGGTGCTTTTGATCCTGCGGCCGGGGTTCCGCGCGATCGACCCCGGGCATCTGGCGATGATGGGCACGGCCTTGCTGTTCGCGTGTTCCTACCTGATCGCAAAGATCATGTCGGACGAGGTCGCGCCCTCGGTCGTGGTGGCGATGCTGTCGGTGTGGACGACGCTGGGGCTGGCGCCGCTTGCGATCTCGGTCTGGGTCTGGCCCACCTGGGACGAAATCGGCTGGCTGTTTCTGGTGGCCACGCTGGCGACGACGGGCCACTTTACCATGACGCTGGCGTTCAAGTCGGCCGATATCAGCGTCACCCAGCCGGTGACGTTCCTGCAATTGGTCTGGGCCAGCCTTCTGGGGTGGGTCGTGTTCGGCGAGGGGCTGGACGCCTACGTCCTGACAGGTGGCACGATCATCGTGGGGTCGGTGGTCGTGATCTCGATCCGCGAGGCGCGCAAGAAGGTGAAGACGCCGCCCGTCGCCCCCTGATCTTACTGGGTGCAGACCGAGACGAGCGACTCGTACCGGGTGACGATCCATCCGGGCGCATCGGCCGGGATCGTCTGGTCGATGGTGCCCTCGGACCGGGCGAAGACGTTCGCGGTGCGCGAATTCTCGACCGCGGCGATGGTCTCTGTCACGGCGATGCGGTCGTAGACGACGAAGGCTACTGCGATCAGGATGATCCCGCGGGCAACGCCGAACAGGAAGCCAAGGCCCCGGTCGATGGGGCCAAGCGCCGAATCCTGCACCGCGCCCGATAGGATGGGCGTGAAGATGGACGCCACGACCAGCATCACGGCGAAAACCGCTGCGAAGGCGAAGATGATGGAAAGCTCACAACTGTCGCCAAGGTAACGGTCGAGGACCGGGATTTCCTGCACCAAGGGTTGCGCCGTGGTCGCAAGCGCAAAGGCCGCTATGGCCGCGACGATCCATCCCGCAATGGCCATTGCTTCGCGTACGAACCCGCGGGAATAGGCGAGGATGGCCGAAACCACGAGGATCAGCGCGACGATACCGTCGACGATGGTGAAGCCGTCCATTCAGGTATTCCTTTACCCTGCGCCGAAAATGTCGCCGACGAGGCTTGCCAGATCGGGGTAATGGCGCAGGGCCATATCCTCTCCGGCAAGCGCCTTCGATTGGCTCGGCGCGATCGCGGTGGAGAAACCAAGTTTGGCCGCCTCTTTCAACCTGTTTTCCGTTTGGCCGGCGGGGCGCAGCGCACCCGACAAGCTGATCTCTCCGAAGACGACCGAATGCGGGGGCAGGGCGACATCTTCACGGGCCGACAGTAGGGCGG
>Ga0114903_1000330_pt1 | contig 30154 bp, 24 predicted proteins | sample MalvirDeepMed_s2_FD_87289 | JGI IMG/M metagenome (GOLD analysis project Ga0114903, IMG submission 87289) | Marine viral communities from the Global Malaspina Expedition - Malaspina viral metaG DeepMed_s2 | ecosystem: Environmental > Aquatic > Marine > Oceanic | place: Mediterranean Sea... | reverse complement strand
GGCCCAGACGGTGGGCGCGAAAATCAACCCCGAGTGGCAAATCCTCGCGGGCCATGTGGCCTTTCTGGTCGTGCTGCTGGTGCGCCCGCGTGGCCTGTTTCCCAGGGCGTTCGACTGATGGCCGGGTATACCGTCACCACGCGCACCCGCGCCTCGCAGATCGCGGCTGCCTTTGCGCTGGTCCTTCTGATCGTCGCGATCCTGCTACCGGCCTTCGCGTCGCGGTCGCTGATCCAGGATCTGTTCTTCATCCTGACCATGCTGACGCTGGCGCAGTACTGGAACCTTCTGGCCGGATATGGCGGGCTGGTAAGCGTCGGGCAGCAGGCCTTCGTAGGTTTCGGGGCGTATTCGCTGTTTGGTGGCGCGATCCTGTGGGGGCTGAACCCCATCGCCGGGCTGCTTCTCGCGGGGGTGGCGGCGCTGATCATCGCCGTGCCCACCGCGTTCTTCGCGTTCCGATTGCAGGGCGCATACTTCGCCATCGGCACATGGGTCGTGGCCGAGGTCGTCCGGCTCAGCGTGGCCCAGTGGAAAGCAGTCGGCGGCGGCACCGGAACGTCCCTGCCGCGCGATGCGCGCGACGCCATGTGGGGCGCCGAGTGGATCGAAATCGCGTTCGATACACGGTCCTCGGCCGCGCGCGATATCCTGGCCTACTGGCTGGCGCTCTTGCTGGCCGTGGCGACGATCGGCGGTATCTACTGGTTCCTGCGCACCAAGCGCGGGCTTGCCCTCGCCGCGTTGCGTGACAACGTCGAAGCGGCGCGCTCGGTAGGTGTGGATTCCGAGAGGATGAAATGGGTGGTCTTCCTCGTCGCGGCCTTTGGCACCGGCATCGCGGGTGGCCTGATCTTCCTGCAAAACGGCCGCATCAGCCCCGACAGTGCGTTCTCGGTGATCGACTGGACCGCCTTCGTGATCTTCATCGTCGTGATCGGCGGCATCGGTACGATCGAGGGCCCGATCCTTGGCGTCCTGATCTTTTTCGGGCTTCAGACGCTGCTGGCGGATTTCGGATCATGGTACCTGATGGTGCTGGGCGGACTGGGCATCGTGGTGATGCTCTTCGCACCGGGCGGGCTGTGGGGGCTATTGTCGGACCGGACCGGCCTGCGTTTGTTCCCGATCCAAAGGCGCTTGGAGCGCCGCGCAACAATCGAGGAGAACAGCGATGGCTGAGATCGAAACGGATGTTCTGATTGTCGGAACTGGCCCGGCCGGCGGTGCCGCGGCGGCGCTTCTTTCGAGCTATGGGATCGAGAACGTCGCGATCAACCGCTACCGTTGGCTGGCCAACACGCCGCGCGCGCATATCACGAACCAGCGCACCATGGAGGTGCTGCGCGACCTGGGCCCCGAAGTCGAGGCCGAGGCCTATATGCACGCCACCGAGGGCGACCTGATCGGGAACAACGTCTTCTGCGAAAGCCTCGCAGGCGAAGAACTCGGACGGATGCTGTCCTGGGGCAACAACCCCGAAAGCCGGGCCGAGCACCTGCGATCATCGCCGTGTCAGATGAACGACCTGCCGCAGACCTACATGGAGCCGCTTCTGTTCAAGACCGCCTGTTCGCGCGGCACTCAGGCGCGGATGCAGACCGAGTATCTAGGCCATGTCGAGGATGAGACGGGCGTCACCACAACCTGCCGCGACCGCCTGACAGGCCGCGAGTTCGAAGTCCGCTCGAAATACCTCGTCGGCGCGGATGGTGGCAATTCTGCCGTGGCTGAGACATGCGGCCTGCCTTTCGAGGGGCAGATGGGCGTCGGCGGCTCGATGAACATCCTGTTCCGCGCGGATCTCACGCGCTTCGTCGCGCATCGCCCTTCGGTCCTCTACTGGGTCATGCAGCCCGGGGCGAATGTCGGCGGCATCGGCATGGGTCTCGTGCGCATGGTTCGGCCCTGGAATGAATGGTTGATCGTCTGGGGCTACGACATCAACGAGCCTGCCCCCGAAGTGACGCCCGAGCTGGCCACCGAAGTCGCGCGGCAGCTCGTCGGGGACCCCGAGCTTGAGATTGAGCTTCTTTCGGCCAACACGTGGACCGTCAACAACATGTACGCGACCCATATGCAGACCGACCGGGTCTTCATTATGGGCGACGCGGCGCACAGGCATCCGCCATCGAACGGGCTCGGCTCGAACACCTCGATCCAGGACGCCTACAACCTCGCGTGGAAACTCGCGCATGTCCTCAAGGGCGCGGCAGGGCCGGGCTTGCTGAACAGCTATTCAGCAGAACGCGCACCCGTCGCCAAGCAGATCGTCACCCGCGCCAACCAGTCCATCGGTGAATTCGGCCCTATCTTTGAGGCACTGGGTCTGACCGACAGCACCGATCCGGAAGTGATGCAGGAGAACATGGAGAAACGCGGCGAGGACGGTCCAGCTGCCGAAGCCCAGCGCGCCGCGTTGCGGAAGGCCATCGCGTTCAAGAAATACGAATTCGACTGTCACGGCGTTGAGATGAACCAGCGCTATGACAGCGAAGCACTGGTCCGCGACGGCCAGCCCGACCCCGGCTTCGAGCGAGACGCCGAACTGCATTACCAGCCGACCACTTGGCCCGGCGCGCGCCTGCCGCATTGCTGGCTGTTCGCGGCGGACGGTACCCGTGTCTCCACGCTCGACCTTGCAGGCAAGGGGCGCTGGTCGATCTTCACCGGCATCGGCGGCGAAGCCTGGGCAGAGGCGGCCAAAGCGGTCGCCCGTGACATGGGAATCGCCATAGACACCCACATGATCGGGCCGCGCCGCGCGATCGAGGATCATCTTGGCGATTGGGCGCGCCTGCGCGAGACCACCGACACCGGCGCGGTGATGACCCGCCCCGACCAGCATGTCTGCTTCCGTGCCCCCGAGATGGCAGACAACCCCGAGGGCGAATTGCGTCGCGCCCTGTCGGCGATCCTCCAGCCCGCCGAGGCCGAGACCTCCCACGCCGCGGCAGATTAAGGACCGCACCAGGGCCCACGCGATCAAACAGCGCTGTTTCAAGAGAACTGGGCGGGGTGGGCATCGCCCGCGATGCGCAATCAGAAGGCGCGCGGCTGAAAAGGTGATGGACGGGCGTTTGCGCCATCTTAATGTCGCAATGAAGGAGATCGAGCTCACTCATAGGGACTGGCCGCAGGCGATCCCGTTCCTCATCGACAGCGGCCGGATGTGTAGAATGGCAGCAGGAATACGTCCTACCAGCCCTGATCCTCGGCATCTCGATGGCGGTCAGCGGGCGCATTCTCGAGGTCGACGGTACTCCCACACCAGATGCGGATGCGGTCGCCCCGGGCGCTTGGTCCCTCCCTCCGTTCGTTTTGGAAAATACTCAGGCGGTTGTGGTTTGGTCTGCGACGAACTTGTGTGGCGAACAAATCTTCAACCGTGACTGCGGGTGGCTGTTGTTAAAGCCCTCGAACCACCCGGCGATCAATTCGGGGACTCTGCCTGTTGCCACAAGGCCGTAGTCGCCTTTCAGCGTCTTCACGAATGGCGTGAAATCGGCCAATCATGGCGGCAGGATAAAGTAGCTTGCGCAGATACCGTTTGCCCACCGTGGATATCCGCTCAAGTCTTACTTTCCCGCGCCAGAATGGGCCCGCGGCGTCAGTCCGAGCTAGGCCGCGTCGTCGCACGCGCCGCGAAAGGCGGCCATGTCGGGCGTAGTGGCGGTAAACGGCCGGACGAGGTTGCGTCCGCCCCGGGCACCGTTGCCAGCCAGCGTGCCAGCTCAACTTCGCCCCGCATTTCGCCGATCCGCGCGGAACGCGCTAGAGCCTGTGTGTCGTGTGCCTGGCATGCCAACACGCCGGAGGCCAAACACTCCGCAGGGTACATTGCGGGCCGCTTCGAGCAGACGGTAAACCCCATGAGTACCTTCGCCCTGACGGCCCCACCTTGCCCATATGCGAACGGATGGCGTTTATGGTTGGCGCTCTCTGCTGAACCGAAAAATCCCGCGCGCTGCGCCATTGGAGTGGCGTGATCGGGCAGCGCCGCCTGACGGTCAAAACTGCCCCGGCTTGCCCGGAGAGCGTTTCGTTCAACGGGTCATGCCACCTTGTCGCTGAGCTTGGGCTGTTCAAGATGCCGTCGCTCAGCCCCTACCGGCGGGATGCAGCCTGTCGAACTCAAGGGCCGATACTCGTTGTACGAATCCAACGGGTGGAAGGGCTTCCATTCAACCTCCTGAATGGTTTTCCGGGGCCCGAGCTGTTTCATGACCTCGGTCTTGAACAGACCGATGCCGGTTTCCGCGAGCGCGTTATCAAATAGGACACCCAGCGTGCCGGCGGGTGGATCGACCTATACAATCGCCAGCCGTTCGGAGGACTCGATGCAAAGATGTCGCGATCTGCGGTCCGAGCGATGGATCCTAAAGCCGGCAGATTCTCGCAAAGAACAAGGTGATCGAGAAGGGGGCAGCTCTGAGGGTATTCAGGGCCGATCGTAAGGTGACGCAGTACTAAGCCAGCGGATTGACATTATCTTTGGAGAGGTTCCCAGTGGACGGCGCAACATCTGATGGGGAAGCAAGCACCCCGGCGGCCCGGACTTGCGAGTCGGTGCGCGAGAGCCAGTCGGTCGATTGCAGAGCAGGTGCATCGCCAGACGACCATCTATGCCAAAGCGGTTTTCTGCGGCTTGGAAGCTGGGCGCTTATGACCCTCAGGGGGCCGAGCGTGCGATAACCTTGCCCGACGCCGAACGAACGGTTTTCCGCGCCACGGCGGTTCGGTTTGCGCACCCGAACCCATCTGTGCAAGAAACCTCTTCTATGCTGTAGGTTGGTCAATGAGGTTCGAATGACACGATCAACCATCCACGACGTTGCGCGCGTCGCGAATGTTAGTCTTTCAACCGTAGACCGTGTCCTGAATGGTCGAAACTGTGTCCGTCCGGCAACCCGGGAGAAAGTCGAGGAAGCCGTTCGGACCCTGGGATATGTGCGAAACAGCGCGGCCGCGAACCTGTCCCGAAAGCGCAGGCTACGCTTTCTGTTTCTTCTGCCCAGCGGCGCCAACAGCTTCATGCGGAACCTCGAGGAGGAAGTCGTTTGCTACGCCCGTCCCCTGGCTGCCGACGGGATCGATGTTGTGGTTCAGGTCGTGCCGCCATTCGACGGAGGTGCGCTGTGCCGGGAACTTGACGCCATGCAGCCGGGCAGTTTCGACGGTGTGGCCTTCGTGGCGGTGGATTCCCCCGAGGTCAGGGACGCCGTGAAACGGTTGCGGCACGGGAACTTGCCGGTCGTCACGCTGGTGTCAGATTTACCTGCGGAACTGCGGACGCATTTCATTGGCATCGACAATATCTGGGCCGGACGAACGGCGGGTCGGCTTCTTGGCCGGTTTTGTGGCGCGGCCCGGGGCAAGATCGCCGTGGTTGCGGGGGCGATGATGATGCAAGATCATGCGGCGCGCTACTCCGGTTTCCGTCAGGTATTGGCCGAAGATTTCCCTCACCTCGAGGCCTTGCCTCCGATCGAAGCGCTGGACGATGCGGAAAGGGCGGAGGCGGGCCTGAGCGCTCTGTTGCAATCGACGGACGACGTAGTCGGAATTTACAGCTTGGGCGCTGGCAATCGCGGGGTCGTCGCCGCTTTGCGAAAGCTCGAGGATGTCCCTCCCGTCGTGGTCCATGAACTGACCGAACATTCCCGGCGCTGGTTGCTTGCGGGGACGATCGATGCGGTCATTCGCCAGGATCCCGCCCGCGAGGCGCGTTCGGCGGTTCGCACGCTACTCTCGATGTCGCAGGGCAAACCGTTCCACAAGGAAGAGAATTGCGTCGGGATCGAGATCTTTCTCCGCGACAATCTTCCCTGAACCCGCATCCGGATCGGGCGTCCGGCTTCCTTTTTTAGTTGAGCCTTACCGAAGGTCCCCCTTTCCCCCGTCAAAAAATGAGGTACGTTAGTCAGAGTTCAGGCGGGCATAAAGCCGCCAAACATGGGAGGAGATTCGATGAAACTGTATGCAACCACCGCGCTTGCCGTGACCTTGGGCGCCGGGGCGGCCTACGCCCAGCAAACGGAGGTCAATATCCTCCGCGTGCAGCCGAGCGACGAGGAACAGGCGTTCTATGCGGAGGTCGAAGAGGCCTATGAGGCCCAGAATTCTGACGTGGACGTCGTGTTCGAATACATCGCCAATGAGGCTTACAAATCGAAGCTGCCCACGCTGCTTCAGTCGAATGCACGGCCCGACATCTTCTATTCATGGGGCGGCGAAACCCTGCGCGAGCAGGCAGAGGCCGGCTTCCTTCGTCCGATCGGCGATGTGGTCGGTGAAGAAATGCTGGCTTCTTTCCCCGACGCTGCGCTGAATGCTTACACCGTGGACGATTCACTGGTCGGTCTTCCGCTCTACGCGACCGAGGTTGTTTTCTGGGTCAACACCGACCTGACCGAAGAAGCAGGCGTCGATCACGAATCTATCGAGACGTGGGACGATTTTCTGCAAGCAGTCCAGACCCTGAAAGACGCCGGAATTACGCCGATCGTCGCGGGCGGCCAGGACAAATGGCCGGTGCACTTCTACTGGAGCTATCTTGCCCTTCGTGAAGGGGGGCCCGATGTCGTGACCACGGCCATGTCGGGCGAGGGAGGCGGCTTCGAGAACGAAGCGTTCGTCGCCGCGGGCCGGGATCTGGAAGAGCTCGTTGCGCTCGAGCCGTTCCAGCCCGGCGTGATGGGCACGACCTACGAGACCGCGTCGGGCATGTTCGCCGACGGCCAAGGCGCGTTCCACCTGATGGGCGACTGGGACTACCTTCCGATGCGCGGCCGGGCCACTGACGGGGTTGGGTTGTCGGACGAACAGCTTGCGATCATGGCGTTTCCGACGATATCCGATCCGGTGACCGAAGGTGGCGATGGCGCGACCCTTGGCGGGATCAACGGCTGGGCGGTCACGGCCGATGCCTCGGACGCTGCGGTCGATTTCCTGACCTTCATGTTGAATCGCGAAAACCAGGAAACGGTGGCCGAGCGCGGGATCTTCATCCCGATCGTCGAAGGGGCCGACGAGGCGCTTCCCAACGCGTTCTTCCAGCAGGTGGCGCAGGATATCTCAGAGTCCGACTACCACCAGATCTTCCTCGATCAGTTCCTCGGGGCTTCGGTCGGTGCGACCGTCAACGACGTGTCGGCGGACCTGATCGCGGGGGCCACGACGCCTGAGGAAGCGGCCGCGCGGGTCCAGGAGGCTTGGGACTTCCGCTGAACCATTCGGCGCGCCCCGACCGGGGCGCGCCCCACGCGACTCCGGGGAGGAGATTCGATGTCCGACACTACGCTGCCGCCGGATCGCCGGCAGGCATTCTCTGACCGTGTGCGACGTGCCGCGACGAACGGGCGTCTGACTGCGGGCCTGATCCTGCTTCCGCCGGCGCTGATCCTGTTTACCCTTTTCGTGATCCTGCCCCTGGGCGAGTCTGGCCTTTATGCCTTCTATGACTGGAACGGCTATGGTGCCCCGCAGGACTTCGTCGGCTTGCGGAATTTCGAGCAGATGTTCGGGCACTCGGTGTTTTCGATCGCGGTCTGGAACACGGTGAAGATCATCCTGATCTCCTTGCTGATCCAGATGCCCTTGGCGCTGCTTCTGGCGCTGCTGATCTACCGCAAGACGCCGACCAACGCGGTCTTCCGGCTGATCTTCTTTGTCCCCTACATCATGGCCGAAGTCGCGGCCGGCCTGATCTGGAGCTTCGTGTTCGACGGCAATTACGGCGTCACGGCGTCCATCGCCACGACCCTCGGGATCGAACGGTTCTTCGTCCTCGCCGACCGCGAACTGGCCTTTTACGCGGTCATGGTCGTGATCGTCTGGAAGTATTTCGGCTTCCACATGATGATCTACATCGCCGCCCTGCAAGGCGTGCCGGATGACCAGATCGAGGCCGCGCAGATCGAAGGAGCCAGCCGCCCCCAGATCGTGCGCCACGTACAGGTTCCGCACATCAAACCTGCCATCGCAGTCAGCGCCTTCTTCGCCATCATCGGCGCGTTACAGGTGTTCGACGTCATCATCCCTCTGACGAATGGCGGCCCGTCGAACCAGACCCACACCATCGTCACCTATCTCTACGAGTTCGGGCTGACGCGTCTGCGTATCGGCTATGGCAGCGCGGTCGGCGTGGTGCTGTTCATCGTCGCCGTGCTGGTGGCTGTGTTCTATCAGCGTATCTTCATGAAGAAAGGGACGGCATGACCGGTCCGCATGTCTGGCGCAACGTCGCGCGGCTTACTCTTCTGGTGATCGTGGCCAGCTTCGTGCTTGCCCCCCTCTGGGCGACCGTGATGGGCGGGTTCAAGACCAACGCCGAAATCCGCACCGCCGCCTTCGCCGTGCCGGAGGCGTTCAATATCGAGTTCTACGGCGCGATCCTGAGCGATCCGGCGTTCTGGCGCTATCTCGGCAACTCGATGCTGATCTCGTCCGCGGCGGTGATCCTGACGCTGATTGTCGGGTCGGCGGCCGCCTATGTCTTCGCGCAGATCAAGTTCTTCGGCTCGAACTTCCTGTTCTCCTATCTGCTGCTCGGGCTGATGTTCCCCTTTGCCACCGCGATCCTGCCGCTGTTCATCAAGATCCGCGACATCGGCCTGCTCGACACCTATTGGGCCGTCATTCTTCCCCAGACGGCCTTCGGCCTCAGCCTTGCCATCCTTCTGTTCCGCACCTTCTTCGCGCAGCTGCCGAAGGAACTGTTCGAGGCTGCCTATATCGACGGGTGCGGCTACGTCCGCTTTTTCATCATGTTCACTCTGCCGCTCTCGACACCGATCCTGGCCACAGTGGGCGTATTCGTCTTCGTGCAAAGCTGGAACAATTTCCTTCTGCCGCTCGTGGTGCTGAACTCGCGCGAAGTGTTCACCTGGCCGTTGGGGATGATGCAGTACCGCGGCGAATACGTGACCCAGTGGAACCAGACCCTGGCCTTCGTGACGCTGTCGCTGGTGCCCGCTGTCGTCTTCTTCCTTGCCGCCCAGAAATACATTGTTGCCGGTCTAACCGGTGGCGCCGTGAAAGGCTGACCCTTGAAGATTACCAATCCGATCCTGCCCGGCTTCAATCCCGATCCGTCCATCGTCCGTGTGGGCAAGGATTACTACATCGCGACATCCACCTTCGAATGGTATCCGGGCGTCCAGATCCACCACTCTCGCGATCTGAAGAACTGGTCGCTGGCGGTGCGGCCCCTCGACCGCGCCGCACAGCTCGACCTGAGGGGCGACCCGGACTCGGGTGGGGTCTGGGCCCCGTGTCTGACCTATGCCGACGGTCAGTTCTGGCTGATCTATACGGATGTGAAGCGCCGCGACGGGGCGTGGAAAGACAGCCACAACTATCTTGTCACCGCGCCCGCGATCGAAGGACCGTGGTCCGATCCGGTCTACCTGAACTCCTCGGGGTTCGATCCATCGCTGTTCCACGGCGAAGACGGGCGCAAGTGGCTGATGAACATGATCTGGAACCACAATCATGAAGGCGGCGACCGGTTCGGCGGGATCGTGATGCAGGAATATTCGGTCAGTCAAGGCCGCTTGGTGGGCGAAGTGCACAACATCTATCGCGGCACGGACCACAAGCTGGTCGAGGGTCCGCACCTCTATCGGCGCGACGGGTGGTACTACCTGCTGACGGCTGAGGGTGGCACGGGCTATGACCACGCTGTGACGATGGCGCGCTCACGCGACCTGTTCGGCCCCTACGAGACCGACCCCGCCAAGCATGTGCTGACGGCCAAGGACACTGGTCCCGACCACCTGCTCCAGCGCGCCGGCCATGCCGATATCGTCGAGACCCAGACGGGTGAGCACTTCATGGTTCATCTCTGCTCGCGCCCGCTGCCCGAGACGCGCACCGCGGTGACTGGTGCGGGGATCCATGCTGACGACGTGCGCCGCTCGCCGCTGGGGCGCGAGACGGCGATCCAGCGGCTGATCTGGGACGAGGGCGAGTTCCCCCGCCTTGCGCATGGCGGCAACGCCCCCGCCGCCGAGATCGATGGCCCGGACCTGGCCGAGGCGCCGGTTCCCATCATCCCCGCCCGCCGCACGTTCGAGGGCGGCCTGCCCCCCGAATTTCAGTGGCTGCGCAACCCCCATTGCGACCGCCTGTTTTCGGTCACCGAGCGACCCGGTGTCCTGCGGTTGTTCGGTCGCGAAAGCCCCGGCTCGCAGTTCGAACACGCGCTGGTCGCACGCCGGCAGGATGCGCTGGCCTATACCGCCGAGACCGAGCTTGAGATGACCCCGGATGACTATCAGCATTTCGCCGGGCTGATCGCCTGGTACGGGCGCAACAAGTTCCATTATCTGGCCGTGACCGCCGACGAGGCGGGGGAACGCAATCTGACGATCTACAGCTGTGCCGCCGACTGGCCCGACGCCGCGATCGAATATCCGATCAAGCCAGTTCCGCTGCCGCCGGAAGGCGGTATCCGCCTGGGTTGCGACGTCGACGGGTCCGAATTGCGGTTTCGCTATGCCGTCGGGGATGGCAACTGGATCGACGCCGGCGTGACTCTCGACCAGTCCGCGATCTCGGACGAGGCCGGGAACGGTCCGGGCAACAATTTCACCGGCGCATTCATTGGTATGTGCGCCCACGATACCTCGGGGCGCGGCCGCCCCGCCGATTTCCTGTCGTTTACCTATGAGGCCCGGAATGGCTGAAGTTCGCCTCGAAAACGTGACCAAGTCCTTCGGGAAACTCACGGTCATCCCGGACATTTCGCTGACCGTGCCGGACAAGTCCTTCACCGTGCTTGTAGGACCATCGGGCTGCGGAAAATCCACGCTGTTGCGGCTGATCGCCGGGCTGGAACGCCCCACCAGCGGCACGATCCGCATCGGGGGCGACGACGTGACCGATGACGAGCCGTCGAAGCGGGGCATCTCGATGGTGTTCCAGTCCTACGCGCTTTATCCGCACATGTCCGTGGCCCGGAATATCGATTTCGGTCTGCGTATCTCGAACATGCCGACCGAAGAGCGTGAGAAGCGTCTGGCCGAGGCGGCGAGGATCCTCGCGCTTGAGGATTATCTGGACCGGAAGCCGTCCGAGCTTTCGGGCGGGCAACGCCAGCGCGTGGCGATCGGGCGGTCGATCGTCCGCAACCCAAAGGTGTTCCTGTTCGACGAGCCCCTGTCGAACCTTGACGCAGCGCTGAGGACGCAGATGCGCGTGGAACTGGCCGAGCTGCACCATTCCATCGATTCCACGATGATCTACGTGACCCACGACCAAGTAGAGGCTATGACGCTGGCCGACCAGATCGTCGTGATGAACAAGGGCCGGATCGAACAGATCGGATCGCCCATGGACCTCTATGACACGCCCGCCTCCGTCTTCGTGGCGGGGTTCATCGGGTCGCCGAAGATGAACCTGTTACCGGGCAAAGCGCTTGGCCGACCGGACATCGCCACGGTCGGCATCCGCCCCGAGGATCTGGAGGTCACGGAGAACGACGGGTGGGACACGAAGGCCCGCGTGGTCGAGACGCTGGGGTCGGACACCATCGCCTATGTCCGCGTCGAGGATGTCGGCGAGATGACCGTTCGGCTTCCCGGCCACATCCGTTTGAAGGACGGTGATCGGCTCAAGCTGCGCGCCGACCCTGAGCGTCAGCATCACTTCGACGAGGATGGACGCCGCATCGAACGGACCGACGTATGACCGGGGTAGGTATCGTCGGCTGCGGTGTCATCAGCGGTATCTACCTCGACAACGTCGCGCGGTTGCCGGGCCTTGATCTGCGCGCGGTGGCCGATGCGAAGCCCTCCGTCGCGAAGGCGGTCGGGAAGGCGAGGCAGGTGCCTGCGCTGTCCGTGGATGACCTGCTGGCCCGGGAGGACATCGACATCGTCGTCAATCTGACGATCCCGGCGGCCCATGCGCCGGTCGGGCGAAAGGTGTTGGAGGCGGGCAAGCACCTTTACCTGGAAAAGCCCCTTTCGGCGACCCTTGCCGAGGCGCAGGACCTGACGCAGATGGCCGCGGATCGTGGGCTTCGGATCGGGTGTGCGCCCGACACATTCATGGGCGGGGGGCACCAGACCGCCCGCGCGGCACTTGATTCCGGGCGGATCGGACGCGCCATTGGTGGCAGCGCGACGATGATGGTCGCCGGTCATGAGCGTTGGCATCCCTCTCCGGATTTCTACTACAGCGACCCCGGCGGCGGGGCCCTGATGGATATGGGACCCTATTACCTGACTGCGCTGATCAATCTGCTTGGCCCCGTGCGCGAGGTCGCCTCCCTTGCAACCCGACCCCGCACCGAGCGACGTATTGCAACCGGGGATCGCGCGGGCGAGAGCGTCTCGGTGGAGGTCGACACTCATCTGCTGGGTCTTCTGGCCTTCGAGCAGGGTGCATTGGTGCAGATGGCGATGAGCTTCGATGTGCAGGCGCATTGGCACAGCCCGCTGGAAATCTATGGCACCGACGGCTCCATGCGATTGCCCGACCCCAATCGTTTCGATGGCGAGGTCGGTTTCGGCGATGGCAGCGTCATGGCAGCTTCGGATCGGGCCTACGGCGCCGATAATTGGCGCGGGATCGGGTTGGCCGACATGGCCGAGGCGATCGGCAAGGATCGCGATCATCGGGCCAGCGGCGCTTTGGCGCTTCACGTCCTTGAGGTCATCGACGCCCTGCATCGCGCCGCCGAGGCGCGGCGAACCATCCCAATCACTAGCGACTGTATCAGGCCGCAGATACTGGAAAGAGAACTGACATGAGTGACGCACGCGCGCTTATTTTCTGGGGCGGGTGGAAGGGTCACGACCCCGAGGCCTGCGCCAGTATCGTCTCGGACATCCTCCGGGCAGAGGGAATGGAAGTCACCTCGGTCGAGGGGGCCGATATCCTGCAATCGGAGGATCTGGACCGTTATGCGCTGATCGTTCCAATGGTCACTCAGGTCGCCTCGGACAAGGAAGGCGTCGACCGCCTGTGCGCCGCAGTTCGGGGTGGCGTGGGGCTGGGCGGATTTCATGGCGGAATGGGCGATGCGTTTCGCGACGCGCCGGCCTATCAGTTCATGGTGGGCGGCCAGTGGGTCGCACACCCGGGCGACTTCATCGATTACCGCATCGAGGTCACGCGCCCCGACCATCCGATCATGAACGGCATCGACAGTTTCGACTACCACTCAGAGCAATACTTCATGCATGTTGATCCGGGCAACGAGGTCCTGGCCACGACCACGTTCACGGGCGAGCACGCGCCGGAGACTGCGGGCACGACGATGCCTGTGGTCTGGACCCGGACCTTCGGAACGGGACGCGTCTTTTATTCCAGTCTTGGGCATGACTCGAAGGAGCTGTCGGAGCCGGCAGGCCGCGAGATCCTGCGTCGGGGTCTGGTCTGGGCCACCCGGACGGAACGCTAGGTCAAGACCCGGCAGCGATCAGGGGCGGGCCCTGATCGAGGTCCTTCTCATCGTCGCAAGAACGGTGTCCCCCGACTTTGGGTCGGCCGCGATCGCGACTTGATCATTGCGCGGGGCGCGCTGTGGTCCGCCGACGGGCCCGCGCGCTTCCGAACAAGGACCACGAATACACCGCCAGCGCGGACCAGATGAAAGCAAATCCGATCAATTGCCACGCGCCAAAGGGCTCTCCGAACAGGAAGACCGCCGTGAGGAAGATAAGGGTGGGCACGATGTATTGCAGGATGCCGATGGTCGCGTAATGCAAAAGCCGCGCCCCCGCCGCATAGAGGATGAGGGGGGCTGCCGTCAGCGGGCCTGCCCCGATCAGCAGCAGCATGTCCCAGCTTGTATGCTGGAACGGCCCGCCTTCCGGCAGGAGGAGCAAGAGCGCAAACGCGGGAATGGCCAGTATCAGCACCTCGAGCGTGAACCCTTCGGTCGCGCCCACGGGCACGACCTTGCGGAGCAGTCCGTAGGTCCCGAATGACCCGGCCAGTACGAGCGATATCCAGGGCAGGCTGCCGGCTTTCGCCGTCATGATCGCGACGCCAACCACGGCAAGCGCGATCGCGATGCCCTGGGTCCGGTTCGGCCGTTCAGCCAGGAAGACCGCCCCGAGCACGACGTTGACCAACGGATTGATGTAGTATCCCAGCGCCGCTGCCAGGGCCTGCCCCGAGATGATCGCATACACGTAGACCCCCCAGTTGATCGAGATCAGCGCCGCGGTCAGCGAAGCCAGCGCCACCGTTCGCGGATCGCGCAGATGCCGGCCGAAATTTCGCAGGATCCCTTGCCACCAAAGCAGAAGGATCCCGCATGGGATTGCCCAGATCACCCTGTGCCCGACGATTTCCAGCGCTGAGACATGCGACAGGGCCTTCATGTACAGCGGCAGGCACAGCCCCCAGATGCCATATGCTCCGATGGCGTATGCAAGGCCGCGCGGCACATTGGAATCGGAGGATGGCATGGGGCGGCCCTTTCGAAGCAACGCATGTCCATAATTCCGTGCCCCTCCGACGCGCAACCGCCTTTTACGGTGCGGCTGGCCCAGCAGATGTCCGCCGCCGGTATGGTCGGGATTCTGGAAGGCCGCTCGGTTTTCGGCGCGGTTGCGGGGGTGTGCAGGCGATGGAAGGGTGGGGCGAATGCCTGATGACCGGCGACGGTCGTGTAAATGGCCCGGCGCGCGCGCTTACCGGACCATGAGGGTTTCACGAAGACAGGCGGTTCGGAATCAGCTCTTTACGAGTAACTTCCGGGGAACGTCGGCGAAGCACTCCGGGGCGCCGTCTGTGATAGCGATGCTCTCGGTGATCTCGAACCCGAAATTGTCCAGCCACAGGCCGGTCATGAAATGGAAGGTCATGCCGGGCTGCAAGACCGTCTTGTCTCCGGGGCGAAGCGAGCAGGTGCGTTCGCCCCAATCAGGCGGATAGCTGAGTCCGATCGGGTAGCCGGTGCGATTGTTCTTGGTGATGCCCCACTTGCGCAGAACGTCGAAGAAGGCGTTGGCAATATCCTCGCAGGTATTCCCGGCCCGCGCGGCCTCGAGCCCCATTTCCATCCCTTCCAGCACGGCTTTCTCGGCGTCCAGAAACTGTTGCGTCGGCTTGCCCAGAAAGATCGTGCGCGACAGCGGGCAGTGATAGCGGCGGAAGCAGCCGGCGATCTCGAAGAAGGTGCCTTCGCCGGTCTTCATCGGCTTGTCGTCCCAAGTCAAATGGGGCGCTGCGGCGTCGGTGCCCGAGGGCAGCAGCGGCACGATGGCGGGATAATCGCCGCCGAAGCCCCAGTCCTCGTCATAGCGCAGGGCGGCGTCATAGATGTCGGCGACAAGATCGCATTTCCGCATCCCCGGCTCGACCTTTTCGGCGATGCGGGCGTGCATCCGTTCGACGATGCGGGCGGCCTTGCGCATATGGTTCAGTTCGGCTTCGGACTTGATCCCGCGTTGCCAGTTCACGAGGCCGGTGATGTCGACCAGCTCGTTCGCGAGGCCATCCGACAGCGCACGGTAGCCGCGGGCCGAGAACCAGTAATTGTCCATCTCCACGCCGATCCGGCCGGTATGCCAGGCGCGTTCGGTCAGCTTGGCGGCAAGGTAGTCCATCGGGTGCCGTTCGGTGGACTGTACGAAGTAGTCCGGATAGCTGATCATGTCGGCTTCGGCCATGTAGGTGGTCCGAATTGCGCCTTGTGCGTCCTGTTCGCGGCCGAACCACACAGGCTCGCCCGTAGGGCCGATGATCACCGCCTGGTGGACGTAGAAAGACCAGCCGTCATAGCCGGTCAGCCACGCCATGTTCGACGGGTCCGAGGTGATGAGAACGTCGATGCCCGCTTTCTCCATCGCGGCGCGGGTGCGGGCCAAGCGGTTTTCGTATTCGGCATCGGTAAAGCGGAAGGTGTCGATAATCGCCATGATCTAGCTTTCGAAAAGGGTGCCGGCCCTTGCGTCGCGGGCGCGGCGGACTGCGTGGTTTGCGATCGCCGTGTCCTGAACGCCGGTCCCGGTCAGGTCTGCGATGGTGATCTGCTCATCCGAGCGACGTCCGGGCGATGTGCCGGCGATGATGTCGCCCAGTTCGGGATAGGCCCGGTCCGCGGGGATAAGTCCGGCGGCAATGGCCGCGTGCAGCTCGCCCAGGGTGCGGGTCTGGGACAGGCGGTCGGGCACGTAGAGGTCGGCGCGCGACAGGCATTCGGGGTCGAGCTCGGACTTGCCGTGCTGATCCGATCCCATGGCGGTTACGTGCTGCCCCGGGCGCAACCAGTCTGCGTGCAGGATCGGTGTCGTCGAGGGCGTGGTCGTCACGATCACATCGGCAGCCATGACGGCGGCTTCTGCATCCGCAGTCGCGCCGACCTCGATCCCGAGGGCGTCGGAAAGCTGTTGCGCCGCGGCCTCGGCCTTCGACAGATCGCGCGCCCAGATCGTGGCGCGCTGAATCGGGCGAACGAGGCAGAGGGCGGTCAGTTGCAGGTGCGCCTGCATCCCGGCCCCGAGGATGGCGGCGGTCTGCGCATCCGGGCGGGCCAGGTGGCGCGCGGCGACGGCCCCTGCGGCGGCGGTCCTGATATCTGTCAGATACCCGTTGTCGAGCAGCAGCGCTTCGACCTGACCAGTCCGGGCTGACAGCAGCATCATCAGGCCAGAGGTCGAGGGAAGGCCGATCTTGGGATTGTCGAAGAACCCGGGCGAGACCTTGATGGCGAAGCCCGGCAGGCCGGGAACGAACGCGGTCTTCACGTCGACCTCGCCATTCGCAGGCTCAATGGCCATCGACAGGATCGGCGGCATCACGACCGACCCCGCCGCGAGGGTGCGGAACGCATCCTCGATCACGTCCACGATCTCGGTGTCGAGGGTCACGAGGCCCCTCAGATCGGCCTCCGACAGCAGGGTGATCCGGGGCATCGCGCTTATCCTGCCTCTTGCATCAGATCCACATGCTCGCCCGAGATCAGGCGATAGTGCAAATCCATATCGATGCTGGCACCGGTCAGGATCGTGGCGACAGGCCCGTCGGGGCGCACATGATCGTGCAGCAAGGCCGAGATCCCAACGACGCCGCCCCCTTCGACGATCTGCCGTTCGTGACGATACGCATGGCGCACGCCATCGGCGATCTCTTTCTCGCTGAGCAGCACGACCTCGTCCACGAGGGAGCGGACCATCTGGAACGTATGGCGGTTGCCCAGCCCGATCCCGCCACCGAGCGAGTCGGCTAGCGTCGGAAGCTCTTCGACTGCCACGGGCTTTCCCGCCGCCAGACTGGCATGCATCGCCGCCCCGCGGGTCATTGTGATGCCGATCACCCTGATGTCGGGTTTGCGCGCCTTCAGCGCGGCGGCCACGCCCGAGATCAGCCCACCGCCCGAAAGCTGGACCAGGGCCACCTGCAGATCGGGCACGTCTTCCAGCAACTCCAGCCCCAGCGTCCCTTGCCCCGCGATCACCCGTGCATCGTCGAAGGGCGGGACCATCACCATGCCGTCTTCGCGGACGAGGCGGTCGACCTCTTCCTGGGCGTCGTCCTGGCTGCGGCCAACAATACGGATCTCGGCGCCTTCGCTGGCGATGGCGTCGACCTTGTTCTTCGGGACCAGCGCGGACATGCAGATCACGCACCTCACCCCGGCGCGCCGTGCGGCAAAGGCGAGGGCCCGCCCGTGATTGCCGGTCGAGGCTCCGGTGACGCCCCGCGCGCGTTCTGCTTCGGACAACTGTTCGACGGCGTTCGTGGCGCCCCGCATCTTGAAGCTGCCGGTGAACTGGTGATGTTCGAACTTCAAATGCACCGGCTGCCCTGTCGCCTCAGTGAGGAAGGCAGATGGCTCGACCGGTGTCCGACGGATGAGGCCCTTGATCCGGTCGCGCGCCGCCTCGATTTCAGCGATGCCTACATGGCTCATGCGGCACCGGCCGTCGCAAGTGGCACAGTCGAGAGACGTCCATACCCGTCGGGCATTGGCCAGCCTGCCATTTGAAGCATCTGCCAAAGGCTGGCCTGGTTCGAGGTCAGCAGCGGCTTTCCCAGCCGCGCCTCGATCTCGGCGATGACGCCCAGGGCGGGCATGGATGTGCAGGAAATGAACATCGCCTCTGCCTCCGACGTATCGGCGGCCAGGGCGGCGGAAACAATTGTATCGGCCGAAAGCCGGGCGATGTCGCGGTCGTCGGCCATGTCGAGGCAGCATGTCCGGACCACATCCATCCCGGCGGCGGTGAAATATTCAGCTACAGGCCGCGTCGTCTCTTTCAGATAGGGCGCCAGCAACACGATGCGCCGGACGCGCAGCGCGGCGAACCCCGTAAGGGCGGCACGCGCCGGTGTGATCACCGGAACCCCCGGGCGCACGCTTGCCATCGCGTCGTCGATGACCGCGTCGCCCAATGTGATTGCGGCGGAGGTGCACCCAAAGCAGATTGCGGCCAGATTCATCCCGGGCACCAGAAGGTCCGCGGTTCGGCTGAGGTCGGGAAGCATGGCGCGCAGATTGGCCGGGGTCGTGGGGTTCTGGAACGCGATCCGGGCGACGTGCAAGGCCATGCCGTCGTGGGGCAGCACCCGCGCCGCGTCCCGTTCGAAGGTCAGGTCGGTGGAAAGAGCCACAAGCCCCAACCGCGTGACGGATTCGTCCGTGTCGAGGCGCACGCCCCCGAGTGTTTCGATCCGCGATGACATCCTCAGACCACCAGCACGGGGCAACTCGCCAGCCCGGAAACCTTGTGCGACACGCTGCCAAGCAGGTAATTCTCGATCGAGCCGAGGCCGCGGCTGCCAATCACGATCAGGTCGACGTCATGCTTTTCGGCGAAGTCGATCAGCGTCCGGGCGGGCGGGCCGGATTTGACGAAGCCACGGGCCCGCGCCGCGCCATGATCCAGTGCCATCGCCTTCCCGAACTCGGCTGTTTCCTTGGCGTAACTGCTCATCGCGTCGTCGATGGAGCCGGGATCCGAAGCTCTGACCATGGATAGCGAGGCTTCGAGCATACTGTAGTGCCGGAAGATCGTCAGCACCGAGAGCTCGGCGTCGCACAGCGCCGCGATCTCGGCTGCCTTTTCCACGGCACGCGCGGCGTTCTTGGAACCGTCGTAGCCGACGAGGATATTGGAGAACATGCTCATGCCACTTACCCCGCGAAGGCCAGGTCGCGCAGGAACAGCGCGATCTGCGGGAAGTAGATCAGCGCAACCGCAACCCCCAGCAGGATGACGATGAAGGGCGGCGTGCCACGGATGACCTCGATATAGGGACGTTTGAAGACCGCGATCGCCGTGAAGATGTCGCATCCGAAGGGGGGCGTGGCCGACCCGATGGCTACCTGAAGCGTGATGATCGTGCCGACGAGCACCGGGTCGAGGCCCGTGCTTTGCACCACGGGCGCGAAGATAGGCACCAGGATCAGGATCACCACGATGGGATCGACGAACATGCAGCCGATGAAGAACGCGATCGAGATCACGAAAAGCACCGCGATCGGCCCCATCTCGGAAATGCCGATCCCGGAAAGGATCGCCTGCGGGATCTGTGCGAACGAGATCACCCAGGAGAAGGCCGCGCCGGCCGCGACCAGGATGAACACCACCGCCGTGATCAGGCCGGTGGATTTCGCGGTCTCGTAGACGCCCTTGAGGCTGAGCGATCGGAAGACGATCACTTCGAGGATCAGCGCGTAGAGGACGCAGGCCGCCGCGGCTTCGGTGGGCGAGAATATCCCGCCATAGATGCCGCCGATGATGATGGCCGGAAAGCCCAACGGCCAGAGCGCTCCCTGAACCGCGCGGCCGCGTTCGGCCCAGCTTGATTTTGGCTCGGTCGGAACGTCATGACGCCGGGCGTAGATTATGCTGTAGATCGAGAACAGCACAAGGATCAGCAGGCCCGGGCCGATGCCGGCGATGAAAAGCTCGGCGATGGAGGTGCCCGAGACGACGCCGTAGATGATCATCCCGATGGAAGGTGGGATCAGGAACGCGATGTCGGCCGAATTGATGATCAGCGCCAGCACGAAGCTGTCCTTGTACCCGGCCTTCAGCATCCGCGGTCTCAGCGGAGAGCCGACCGCGACGACGGTAGCCTGGGTCGAACCCGAGACGGCGCCGAACATGGTGCAGGCCGCGGCGGTCGAGACGGCGAGGCCGCCGCGCACGTGGCCCACGAAGGCCATCACCATGTCGATCAGGCGGCCGGCGGATTGACCCCGGGTCATGATGTCGGCCGCGAAGATGAACATCGGCACCGCGATCAGCGATGCGGGCCGGATCCCGGCGATCATCTGCTGGATCATGGTCTCCATCTGGCCGAAGCCGCCGAACATGGTGACGAACCCGACAGCGGCGCCGACCAGAAGCGGGATCATCATCGGAAAGCCCAGAAGGAGCAGTACGATCATGATCGAGAACAGGGTGGCTGCCATCGCTCAGACCTCCCGCTCTTCGTCGGTGCCGTAGCCTTCCAGAACGTTGGTCGACAGGTAGATGTCGTCCTCGACGATGTTCTTGTAGGCGGTCAGTGCGTACTGGATGCCCGTCAGCGTGAAGCCGAGCGGCGCCCAGATCAACGTCCACCAGACGGGGATCTGCAACGAAGGCAACAATCGGCCTTGCCCGGCCGAGGTTCGGATGAAGCCGAACGCGTACCACGCCAGGCCGAACATGCAGAGCGCCGTGACCGAGGCGATCAGGATCATCATCACCTTGCGGCCCCGGGGCGGTAACGTGTCGTAGATCGCCGACATCCGGATATGCCGTCCGTGCCGCGCGGCATAGCTGATGCCCGCGAAGGTGATCAGGATGATCAGGATCCGGTTGAGCTCTTCGGAAAAGAAGATGCTGGAGCCGAAGACATAGCGCCCGACGACATTCGCGACCGTGTTCGCCGCCATGAGAAGAACCCCCGCCGCGAGCAGGACCGCCTCGATCCGGGCGACCATGAGGTCGATCGTACCCAGCACGCCCGGCAGCGCCGAGGTGTCATCAAGGGTGTCCGTCGTATCAGTGGTGGTTGTCTGGGTCTCGTCGTGGGCAGGATCGGGGGGCCTGGTCAAATCGCGCGCTCCTGGAAAGAAGTGCCGGGCGGAGTATTCCCCGCCCGGTGCCGTGAAGAGCTTAGCCCGAGGTCGCCTGACGCGCGTCTTCGAGGTCCTGCTTCATCTGGTCGAGGATCTCCTGACCGCTGTCGCCGGCCATGCCGATGAACTCTTCTTCCACCTGGCTCGCGGTATCCATGAAGGGCTGCCGCTCTTCTTCGGAAAGGATGTTGATTTCCATCTCCGGCTTGGCCTCGCGGATTTTGTCCAGGCTCTCTTCCTGAAGGCCCTGCTGGTATTCCAGGATATATTCGAACGCCGCGTCGGTGGCGTTCTGGATGACCTGCTGATCCTCTTCGGGCAGGCCGTCATAGAACTGCTTGTTGGCCATCACCGCGGTGGTGAAGTTATTGTGGCCGATGCAGGTGATGACGTCGGTCACTTCGTACATCTTGGTGGACTCGAGGAAGAAGCCCGGGTTCTCCTGGCCCTGAATGATGCCGGTCTGAAGCGCGCCATAGACCTCTCCCCACGGCAGGGGGGTGGGGACGGCGCCGAAGGCCTCGTAGCTTTCGACCAGAAGCGGGTTGGTCATGACCCGGAACTTCACCTCGTTGAGGTCCTCGGGGCTGTGTACGGGTTCCTGCGTGGTCATGCAGACCTCGCCTTCAGGGAACATGGTCAGCAGCTCCAGCCCCTGTTCGGCATAAAGCTCGGGAAACATCTCGTTGATGGCGACCGAGTTGCGGAAGAACTCGAACAGCGTGTCCTGGTCCTGCGGCAGCAGGTAGGGGACGAAGAAGACCTGCGCCTCGGGGATCAGGGCGCCGGTGAAGCCGGGCGACTGGTCGACGAATTGCAGGATGCCGGCTTGGGCCTGTTCCATGGTGTCGGCGCTTTCGCCCAAGGTGCCGAACGGGAACAGCTGAACCTCGTGGTCGGAGTTGGCTTCGACCTCTTCCTTGAACTTCTGCGCGTACTTTCCCTGGACCTCCTCCATGGCCTCCTCGAACGCATAGCGCCAAGTATCGGCGCTGACGGCGGGGGCGGCGAGGCAAAGCGTAAGTGCCGTACCCACGAAAATATTTTGGGTTCGCATCGTTGAACTTCCTTCCTGTTCTGGCTCGGACATCCGATCCGGCATAAGGAGCCAACCGAACGCCGGTTTGGCCGGCGGACCGCACGGATTGCGGGACCGCTCGGCTCGCGAAGAGCGTTTAAGCACGCTTCGGCGTTATTGGCCCAAGTGTGTTTCGCCGAACACACAACGTCAATTCCTTAAATGCCAAGAAAAAATCTGACGCAGGATGCAGGGGGTGAAGCTTCCCAGGTGCCCGTATGATGTGCGCCCTGCCGCAGAAATGGCCGCAAACGGTCGGATGAACGCCGGCTCGGCGCCGGCGAGATTGACAATTCCGGGCCTTGTCGCGACGGTGCGGCTCATGCGCAGGTTCGCCCTCGATGATCGGGATATCGGCATTCTTTCGGTTCTTTCCCGCGAAGGACGCATCTCCAAGGTCGCCTTGGCCGCGCGGGTCAATCTGTCGCCTACTCCCTGCTGGGAACGGCTGCGCAAACTCGAAGACGCAGGCCTGATCCGTGGCTACAGGGCCGACGTGTCGCTTGCGCATCTGGGCCCCCATGTCTCGGTTTTTGTCACGGTCGAGCTGGAAAGCCACCGCGCGGAGAGCTTTCAGGCGTTCGAACGTGCGGTTTCGGTGTATGACGAGGTCGTGGCGTGCTGGGCCATCGGTGGCGGGTACGACTATCTGATGCAGGTCGTGACCCGGGATGTCCCCGGATATCAGACACTGATGGACGAGATGCTGGCCGCGCGGATCGGCCTGAAGCGCTATTTCAGTTATATCGTGACCAAAGAGGTGAAGAGCGGCCCGCCGCCCTTCGGCTTGATCCACGCCGCCCAACCGAAAGATTGACGCCGGGCTGACTTAAGTTCGGAGGAATCCTCTGCCGTTGGCTCGGCGACAGAGTAAGTCTCTGTGCGGATCGTCTATCATAACGCGAAATGGCAAACGGAGAATCCGATGACACAGGTCGCACAGCCGCAGGTCGAATCCGATCTGACGCGCTCGCTGGAGGATGCCGCGCTGTTCGTGACGCGCGGGCGCATTGGCGGTGACTGGATCCCCGCAGAGACAAGTTTTTCCGTGACCGACCCTGCGACCGGACACGAGATCGCACGGGTGGCGCAGATGTCGGCGGAGCAGGCGAGGCAGGCCGTGGACGTGGCCCACGCGGCTTTCGACACCTGGTCCGTATCCCTGCCGCAGGAGCGCGCGAGGGTTTTGCATGCGTGGTATCGCGGCATGCTGGAGCACCGCGAGGATCTGGCCCGGATCATGACCGCCGAACAGGGCAAGCCACTGTCGGAATCGCGTGGCGAGATCGACTATGCTGCGTCTTTCCTTGAGTTCTATGCCGAGGAGGCGCGCCGCCCGAACATCGAGGGGGTCACCTCGCACCTGAAGGATGCAGAGGTCGAATTGTGGCGCGAGCCGGTGGGCGTGGCTGCGCTGGTGACACCGTGGAATTTCCCCTCGGCGATGATCACTCGCAAGGCGGCCGCGGCGATTGCCGCGGGCTGTACCACGGTGGTCCACCCTTCGGCCGAGACGCCGCTATCGGCGCTCGCGCTGGCCGAATTGGCCCGTCGCGCGGGCCTGCCGGACGGGGTCTTCAACGTCGTGACCGGTGCCGCGCCCGAGATCGTGAGCGCCTGGACCGCCGACGCGCGTGTCAGGGCACTGTCGTTCACCGGATCGACCGAGGTGGGGCGGCTGCTTTACCGCCAATCGGCCGACACGGTGAAGCGCCTTGTGCTCGAGCTTGGGGGACATGCGCCTTTCCTGGTTTTCGCCGATGCCGACATGGACCGCGCGGTGGACGAGGCCGTGAAAGCGAAGTTCGCGACCTCGGGGCAGGATTGCCTGGGCGCCAACCGGTTCCTCGTCGAACGATCGGTCTACGACACCTTTTGCGAACGGTTCGCAAAGGCCGCGCGCGCGCTGACGCTTGGGCCGGGCTGCGACGATCGCGACCTTGGGCCTATGATGAACGAAAAGGCCGTGGCCAAGCAGGAAGAGCACGTCGCCGACGCGCTCGATCGCGGCGCGAAGCTTCTCTGCGGGGGCGAGCGGGACGGGCAGGGGCCGCTGTTCTACCCGCCGACGGTGTTGGTGGACGTGCCGGCGGAAGCGAAGGTCATGCACGAAGAAACCTTCGGGCCGGTCGCCGCCATCGCACCCTTCGATACGGAAGCCGAGGCGTTGAAGCGCGCCAACGCGACCGAGTACGGCCTGATCGCCTACCTTCATACCCAGGACCCGCGCCGCATCTATCGCGCCAGCCGGGCACTGCAGTTCGGCATGGTGGCGGTCAACCGAACCAAGGTCACCGGAGCGCCGATCCCCTTCGGCGGAATGAAGCAATCCGGCCTGTCCCGCGAGGGCGCCCGCCACGGGCTCGAGGCCTTCACCGACATCAAATACGTCTGCCGCGACTGGGCATAGGAAAGAGACTGACATGAACAAGATGCTGACGAACGACCAACTCGCCCAGTGGGATCGCGAGAGCTTCTTCCACCCCTCGACCCACCTTGCGCAATTCGCCCGCGGCGAGGCCCCGCAGCGGATCGTGACCGGAGGCGAGGGTGTGTTCATCGAGGACCGCGACGGCAACCGGCTGCTTGACGCCTTCGCGGGTCTCTATTGCGTCAATGTCGGCTACGGGCGGACCGAGATTGCCGAGGCGATCTCGAAGCAAGCTCACGAGTTGGCCTATTACCACGCCTATGTCGGCCACGGCACCGAGGCCGCGATCACGCTTGCGCATATGGTGCTGGAGCGGGCACCGGCCAACATGTCCAAGGTCTATTTCGGCCTCTCGGGGTCCGACGCGAACGAGACGAACATCAAGCTGGTCTGGTACTACAACAACATCCTCGGCCGGCCCGAGAAGAAGAAGATCATCTCGCGCTGGCGCGGCTATCACGGCTCGGGGCTGATGACCGGGTCGCTGACGGGCCTGGGCCTGTTTCACAAGAAGTTCGACCTTCCCCTTGCGCAAGTGATCCACACCGAGGCGCCGTACTATTTCCGTCGCCCCGATGCTGAGATGACCGAAGCGCAGTTCACCGCCCATTGCGTGGCCGAACTCGAGGCGCTGATCGATCGCGAGGGCGCCGACACCATCGCCGCCTTCATCGGCGAGCCGGTCCTGGGCACGGGCGGCCTCGTACCCCCGCCCGAAGGGTATTGGGCGGCGATTCAGGAGGTGCTGAAGAAGCACGACATCCTGCTGATCGCGGACGAGGTCGTCACGGGTTTCGGGCGGCTTGGGTCGATGACCGGCTCGGAGCATTACGGGATCGAGCCGGACCTGATGACCATCGCCAAGGGTCTGACCTCGGCCTACGCACCGCTATCGGGCTCGATCGTGGGCGAACGGATGTGGAAGGTGCTCGAACGCGGAACCGACGAGAACGGCGCGTTCGGCCACGGCTGGACGTACTCGGCCCACCCGATCGGCGCGGCGGCTGGTGTTGCCAACCTGAAGCTCGTCGACAGCCTGGGTCTCGTGGACAATGCGGGTGTGGTCGGCGCCTATCTCAACGCGCAAATGACCGAAGCGCTGGGCGAACATTCCCGCGTTGGCGATGTGCGTGGCGAGGGGATGATGTGCGCCGTCGAGCTGGTCGAGGACCGGCAGGCGCGACGCCATTACGAACAGCCCGGCAAGACAGCCGGTGCCATCGTGGCGAAGATGGTCGAAAAGGGCGTGATCGCCCGCGCCATGCCGCAGGGCGACATCCTTGGGTTCGCGCCGCCGCTGTGCCTGAGCCAGGCCGAAGCCGATCGCATCGTCGAGGTCACGGCGGACTCGATCCGCGAAGTTCTGGGCGACTGATCGCACACATGGAAAGGGCGCCCGGTCTTTCGGGCGCCCTTTCTGCGAAGGCTGGCTGGCCGGGACCCCCATGGGGCTGAGTTCAGGCGTGGTTTCGCGCGATCGACACGGACCACTCATGCTCTCGTTCAAGGGTATCCCCTTCCCACGCGCGTAAGGTTGCGGCGATATGGAAGAAATCCGCGTCGCAGGTCAGGCGGGTATGTGTCTCGGTCCGCACAGACCAGCCGTCGCGGGCCATCTCGTGGATCCAGGTTGCCTCGCCCTCGGCTGACTGCGGATCGGGTGGAAGGACCGAGTAGCGCTCGGACCCTTCGGCTGAATGGAAGAACTGCTGCGGCTCGATGGTCGCTGCACCCTCGTGGTCGCGGATTTCGAACGTCATGCGGCCGGTGTCCATATCCTCGGTTACGCGCCATTCCGAACGCGGCGGCGTGTGGACCACTAGGTCCAGGGGAGTCCCGGCGCGGGGCGGCGGGAAGTCGGGCATCCGCGGGCCGGAGTCCGAGCGTAGCGGTAGCATCAGATCCGACTGTTCCGTCAGGACCGTCAACGTCACGGGTTCAGGGACGGGCCAGGCGATCGGGAAGTAATTCGTGGACAGGGACAGTCGCAGGCGATGCCCGGCGGGCACGGTCTGTGCGACGGGTTTGAACATCAGCTCGACCGTCATGTCCTCGCCCGGAACGGTCGGCGATGGCGTCTCGTGCCCGTCGCGATGGGACAGGTTCAGCAAGCCATAGGCGATCCGGGTTGCCGTGCCGTCGGGGGCGACGTCGACAAGACGGGCGGTGATCTGCGCGACCGGGCGGTCGACCCGGCAGGTCAGGTGCAGGCGGGCGTCGCCGACGAGGTAGAGGTCTTGGTCCAGCGGGGCCGTCTGAAAGGTAAGACTGCCGGAATCGTCGCGCCTTTGATCGCTCGGCTGATCGCCCGGATGCGCGTAGGAGCACCATTTACCCCCCTGCGACCCGACCCAGAGAGGCGACGAGACGGACAGTTCTCCGCCCGTGCCTTGCGCGTCGCGGACTAGAGTCCCTCCCGCGCCAAGGCCGAACCGAGTCGCGGTGACGTTCGGCGACGGCCATGCGGGCTCGGCGATCCAGTGTCCTTCGCGTTCGGCATAGTGGCTGCGGGGTTCCGCGTGGTCTTGCAGGAACAGGCGCAGGGGCGGTTCGTCCATGATGCCGGTGTCCTGGCCCTTCAGCCAGTGATCCCACCACCGCGTCTCTTCCGACAGCCAGTCGATCGCGGGGCCGGGTGCCCCGAGATGCGGATAGCGGTGGGACCAGGGGCCGACGATCCCCTTGGCCGGACCACGCAGGTTCTCGACCAGGCGCAGGACCGCGCGGCAATACCCGTCGGCCCAGCCGGACACGGCGTAGACCGGAATCTGGATGTCGTCCCAGTTCTCGCAGACCGAGCCGTGTTTCCAGAACGCGTCGCGCGTCTGGTGCTTCAACCAAGTCTCCAGCCACAGGCCGGACTCGTCGAGGCGCCGGTGCCACATCTCGCGCCACCGCTCGCCCACATGGGCCGGGTCGGGCGGCAGGGTGTTGATGCCGAACATGATCGAGGCCCAGGACAGCTGTTCGACCAGCGGCACCCCGCCCATGTAATGGATGTCGTCCGCATAGCGGTCGTCGGTCGAACAAATCGTCACGACGGCTTTCAGCGCAGGGGGACGCAGGGCGGCCAGTTGCAGCCCGTTGAACCCGCCCCACGAGATGCCGACGATGCCGACGCCACCGTCGCACCAGGCCTGATCGGCGATCCAGGCGATGACGTCGCACCCGTCGGCCAGTTCGATCTCGGTATACTCGTCCTTCATCACACCTTCGGACTCGCCTGTTCCGCGCAGATCGACCCGAACATAGGCGTAGTCACGCGACGCCAGCCAAGGCGCGCGGGCGGCGTCACGCTCCAGCGTCTTGTCGTTCTTGCGGTAGGGGATGTATTCGAGGATCGCGGGCACCGGCGCGCTGTCAGCCCCCTCGGGCATCCAGATCCGCGCGGCAAGCCGGGTGCCGTCGGGCATCGGAATCTCGGCGTGCTCCAGTTCCCGGACCGGGCGCGGCAGGTCGGTATCAATCTTCATGGGCGTGCCTTTGATGTTCGCAACAGCAACCGCTTGGCCGCCCGAGGGCTGGCACCGGGGGTGTCAGTCCAGGATGTCGGTGAATTCGTAATTCAGGCGTTTCATCACTTGCTCGTAGTTCCACAGAAGCTTTGAGCCGGTGCTCGCCCCCATCCATAGCGACGCCACGGCGAAGCTGTAGGCGTCCTGTTCGGGCAGCTCGGACAGCTGCATTCCCTTGCGGACGTTCGACACGATGCGGGTGCCGTCCACCTGTTCGGCCGCCACTTCGATCTCGGCCCGGGACGGGGTGCGGGCGACCGTCGCGTCGCGGAAGAAGACGCGATAGAAGAACTCGGCCGCCACCTTCTGCGATCCCTCGCGATGGGGCATGTCGGGTTTGCGGCCGAGACCCAGATCGACCGTTACCTGCTGGTGACTGACGCCATCGACCATCTCGAAGAGGTCGCAATGGGATTGGGCGATGCGCGTGTTGATCTCCAGCAGCCAAATCTTGTTCTCAACCTCGTCCCAGAAATACTCGATGTTGAAGCCGGCATTGTCGTAGCCGATATGCGTCATCACCTTGCGAGAGATCTCCCACATCTGCTCCTGCACAGGCCGGGGCAGGTTCGAGGGGTAGAGGTAGTAGAAGAAGCTGAGGACCTGCGGATAGCGGATCGAATCCACGGTCCCGTACAGCGTTACCTCGCCATCGTGGACATAGCCTTCGACGGTGCATTGCCGCCCGCCGATCACCCGTTCGGCCATGCAGTAGTGCCCCTCGACGCTTCGGATGTCGTCGGGCAGGTTGGCTTGCGACAGAACGTGGTCGAAGGGTTCGCCGATGGACCGGATCTCGGCGCGCAGCTTCTCGGTCGCGTAGGCGAAGTCTTCGGGGCTGTCGATCCGGAAGCCCAGGCGCGAACCCGACGACTTGATCGGCTTGACGAAGAACGGAAAGCGCAGGCCCGCTTCGCCGATCTTAGACAGGGCGTCGTCGTCGAACGGGTCGAACGCGGTGAAGTTGGGCGTATGGTCCGGCACGATCTCGGCCATGACGCTGCGCGACCAGAACTTGTGCTCGCACTTCAGCAGGCTTTCAAGCGACGCGTTCCTCGTTCCGTATTTCGCGCAAAGAAGTGGCAGCATGGTCGAAACCGGGAAGTCCATATAGCCTACGATCGCGTCGATCGAGCCGTCGAACGCGTCTAGCGTCGCTTCGGCCTCGGCCAGCATGGCGGGGATATCGAATTCCTGCGTCTCGTAGACCTGCGCAGGCGTCAGCAGGGGATGAAAAACGACGTCCTCGACCCCCCGCAGGCTGGTCAGCCGCTCGGCGTTGTGGTCGTTCAGGCCGACCACGAAAACGTTCTTCGTCATATCCGTTCCTCTGCTTCTGCGCCGCAGTCAGGTGCCTGCGCGGCGTTCAGGGCTGTGCGAGTTCGGCTTGGTGCGGAAAGCTGCGTCCCTTGAGCCGTCGCGTCGCACCGTCGATGTCGTCGACGAGCAGCAGCAGGAAGTCGCCCCGTTGCGCCGCGTCAATTGCGCGGTCGGTGGCCGCGTGCTCGTCGTGGATCGTCTCGACCTCGCAGGACGTGTCCGCCTGGGCGGCGCCTTCGTGGATCAGCTTCGCCGTCTCTCCAGGCGCGCGGCCGCGTGCGTCGGTCTCGTAGACGAACAGCAGGTCGCACATGCCCGCCAGCTCGGCCCCCAGCGCGACGAGATCCTCGTCGCGGCGGTTTCCGGGGGCTGTGGCGACGCCGATCCGGCGCTGCGTGGCCAGCCCGTTCACCAAGGGCCGCAGCGCCTTGAGCGCGGGCACGTTGTGGCCGTAGTCGATCAGGCACTTCACGCCGTCGGCTTCGAAATAGTTGGTGCGTCCCGGCATCTGGGCGGGCGTCGGGTGGAAGGTTAGAAGCCCCGCACGAATGTCGTCGATCTCGATCCCGTGGGCGGTGGCGGCGGCGGCGGCTGCCATAGCGTTCTGCACGTTGAACGGTGCGTGCCCTTCGAAGGCGATGGGCACGTCATTGACCGCGCAGATCTCCACCGTCACCCTGCCGCGCAGCATGACGATCTTGCCGTTCTTCACCGCGAACACCATCCCCAGCTCGCTCAGGTGCTGCGTCAGCGCGGGGTTCTCGGGG
>Ga0114903_1000327_pt1 | contig 30253 bp, 32 predicted proteins | sample MalvirDeepMed_s2_FD_87289 | JGI IMG/M metagenome (GOLD analysis project Ga0114903, IMG submission 87289) | Marine viral communities from the Global Malaspina Expedition - Malaspina viral metaG DeepMed_s2 | ecosystem: Environmental > Aquatic > Marine > Oceanic | place: Mediterranean Sea... | reverse complement strand
CGTGTAACCTATACCAGCAAACAAGCACCGGATGGCTGGCGCATGTTGAAGTTTTGGGGTGAGGATGATGAGCCTGAGCCCAGCGACTGCTGCGATAGTTGCTCAAGTGCGTTGTACTCCACCATAGCAACCCGGAAGCGAGCTGAACGCGGCCGCCATATTGAGCCAAAGGCGCAGCTGCACCCGCCCACACCAGAGCAGGCTGACGCCATCGCCAAAGCACACCTATCTAATAGCTTTTCTTCCGAACCTTAGGCGTGGTTACCTTCTTTTTTTTGCGCTTGGCGTAGGTCTTGGCGGCTCGGATGCCAGCCTCGGAGTACGGGAACTTTTTCTTTCCAACCTTGGGCATCTAACCCTCCCTCTCGTCTATGATCTCTGCGGTGTCAGACACAATGCGGGTGATCGTGATGTCTTCGATGACCTTGACCAGCGCCTGCTTGAGGCCGTGGCCAATGAGGTCAGCAAACGCCCCTATCCAACTAGCCTTAACATAACTGGGTAAGTGCTTGCGTGCATGGTTCTCGATGCTCGCAACCAGCACGTCCACTACTTGCTCCGGTGTCACTTCACCACCTCTTTTGTAACGATGATAACCTTGTCCTTACCATCGCACTTGACGGTTACCTTACCTGCCGGCTTAGGCAACTCGGGGTGCTTGGCGATTACAATGCTCGCTTTGCTGCATAGAACAGGTCCACAGTTGACTGAACTAAGCGGTAGCATGCAGAGTAAGACAACCGGTAGAGCGCGGCGCAGGCCGACTGTAAGAGAAACACCCAGCAGTCCGCATAGACTTTCAAACAACTCATCAGGGATTTCATAGCCTGTATACACCGGCAGCACTGCCTTTAGGATTATCAAGACACCAAGAGCCACCGCTGACTGCACAGTAAGGCTCTGGTGCAAGGGTTTCTTTTCTTTGTCAGCCATTACTTCTCCAGCTTTTTCAAGATCCGGTCCTGATTTCTGATGATGGTGGTCTGGTTGGTCTCTATGCGGATGACAGTCGCTGTCGTTGAGTCCACCTTCTTCCGTAGTCGGTTGACCTTCTTGTCAGTAGAGTCGATGCGCTTGTGGATTCGGACATCTTCTTCTTGTAGGTCTACACGCTGTTCTGCCGCGCTCGCATTCTGATGCTTGGCCTCTGACTTCATCTCGCCAAGCTCAATTGAGCCGGTAACTAACCAGGCCAAAGCGCCAACAACACCCACAACGACTGGCCAAAATTTGAGTAACTGCCTCATGCATTCACCTTCAACTTGTCCAATGAGCCCGCTTTCATTCGGTTGCGATCACACTTGCCTTCGATTCCGGCCACCCTGCCGGTGCCGGTCCACTGCCACACGTCCCACGCCTTCCAGGGCGTGAGATTCTTGGTCGGTGCCACGGTCTTTGCTGGGCGGTACTCGGCCCACCATAACGGGAACTCAGCAAGTCTGTCTTGCAGTTCTCTTGAAGCCCGCAAGATGCGGCTGGTTGAGGCCCAGCGTGCGGTGTAAATTATCGGTGTGACCCCAAGGGCATCCTCGACAATCGCTGCCCATTCGAGCACCCACATTAGATTATAATCATGGTCGTTTTTCAGCAGGCCCGATTCCAAGTCCAGCGCAGGCACCAGGTCATCTGGCTGGGCAGTGCCGTAACAGTTCAGGAAGTTCTTGGCTTCGCGCCTGGCGTCCTCCATGTTCAGTCGTTGGTAGGTATCTGGTCTGGCGAAGTGATAGCCACCGACAGCAATGCCAGCCCCGCGAGCCCCATCCAGGTTCTGTTGACGCCGCTTGTTCTTATGGGTGGTGCCCTCGGAGCACTTCACCCATGCGAACTTGATGCCCGCGTTGGCGACCCTCTGCCAGTCCACCACGCCCTGGTAGGAGGACACGTCCACGCCCTCAAGATGTGCGGGTGCAATGGCCTCGACGTTCCGCCCCGTGGCGGCATCAAGGGCCTGCCTTGTTCTTGGGCCGTAGATGCCGTCAATGGGGCCTGGGTTGAAGTGCAGCTCGGCTAACAGCTGCTGCACCTTCTTTATGTCATCGGGGCTCATTTCTTTTTGGCCGTCTTCTTCTTGGCCTTAGCTTTAGGCTTAGCCTTGGACTTTGCCTTGGGCTTTGGTTCAGGTGCAGCCTTGGCTCGCCGTCTTCGCGTTATAATAGAGAACATATCTAACTCCTAACCACTTGTTACAAAACACATCATGGACCACCACCACCCTCGTTCACCACCTCGGCAATTACGTGGTAGTTCGCGCCATCGCTCATCACGGTAACGGTGTCGTAGTTGTTTTCCAGGGCGTACGTGTTCGCCCCGTCAATCGTGTCACCAGTGTCCCTGGATACACTGATCTCATTTGACGCATCAACCCGCTTGATGGTGTACACCGTTCCGGCTGGCGCATTTTCGAGCAGAGTAATGACAGTACCGCTGCCTGACGCCACGATAACATGGTCTGTTGCGGTGGTTGTGTAGTTCGCAGTCTTCGCTGCATATGCCAGAACCTGACCGGCACTGGTAAGCTTGCCCGTGGTCCTGAGTGAGCCTGCCAACGCGCTTGAGCTATTTGCAGCCGTAGCGTTGGGCGTAATCTCCAACATGTCGGCGAATGATCCAGATATCTTGCTGGCTATAGTGAAGTGACCGTCATCTAGAGCACTCACAGTCCACTGGTCAGCCGCCGTTCCGTCGTCGGGCTGAAGCTCCAACACCGCATCACCACTACTTGCGCCCTTAATAGCCGTAGTGCCGTTTGCGTGGGTCATCTGAAGCACAACAACACCCTCGCCTTGCGGTTTGATAAAAGCGTTTACATCAGACGTAGTTCCGGTTGCCTGGAGGATGACGTTAGGAGTGCCGTTCGTTGCATTCGTCATCGCCCAATGGTTTACAGCGCTGGCTGTCTGGACAAAGACCAGTTGCTCATTACCGTTGGCATCCGCGATGTACCCGTCGTCTGCAATCTTGGGTGCGGTCAACGTCTTGTTGGTCAGCGTATCTGTCGTCGCCTTACCCACCAGCGTGTCTGTCGCTGACGGCAGCGTAAGCGTTACGTCTGCCGTAGACGCTGGGCCGATAACTGTTACAGAGTTAGTTCCGTTATCGCTATCTTCGTAGAAGTTGACATAGCCTGCGCCCGTGTCGCCGTTCTTTACATCGATACCAGCGTTGGCAATCACCTCGCCAGTGACTGTAACGTCAGCGGCAAACGTGCAATCACCACCGTCGACAATTGTGATTGCGTTATCACCATCGGTGTAACCAATGTTAGCAGTCTGGACTTCACCGGAGACGCTGATGTCAGCAGCGAAGGTGACATCCTGGGTGTCATCAATAGTAACAGCGGCGGTCAGGGCAGAGCCTGTGTGGGTAGATAGAATTAGTTTACCCTTGGTATCATCTGAGCTTCCGCTGTGGCTTCCTTCTACCTGAGCAAGCGTTACGTCTGCGTGATCTTCAAAGATAATCTTAGACTCGCAGCCACCCGCTGTGTTTTCAGCGGTGCTGTTCTTCAGCGTCACGTATGGCGCTGTGCCTGACATCTGTAATTGGGTGCCGGGAGCAACATCACCAATGCCAACATTGCCGGATGGTTTTACTGCAAACGGCGGTGCGCCTGAATTAGCACAGCGGATGCCTATGTAGTCATCAGTGTGAAACATTACTTCGCCACCGGGGTCACCGCCCGAGTCAACGCCAATCTGAACATTGCCCTGTGATAGGGATGCCTCCGCTCCCGCAAAAGAGCCTATACCAATCACATCTAAGGCTACAGCCGGTGCCGTTGTGCCGATCCCCACGTTGCCGGATGGCTTCACCGCAAGAGGCAAAGCCCCGGCGTGGGCGCACCGAATGCCGACATAATCATCGGTATGAAACATCAACTCGCCGCCCGGATCGCCGCCTGAATCGACACCTACCTGAACAATTCCCTGGGATAGGGATGCCTCCGCTCCCGCGAACGATCCGGCGCCAACAACATCGATACCTTGGTTGAAGTGCCAGGAGTCGTCGTCATTTTCCCAAAGGATCGTCTTGTCCGTTGTTCCTTTGAGCGTAATACCACCACCATCCGCAGTGCTGTCGCTCGGGCTGTCGGTTGAGCCCAGCTCGATGTTCTTGTCATCGATGGTGACAGTGGTTGACTGGATTTCAATCGTTGTCTCTGTGAGCGTTCCAGCTGCAAGGTCTTCTGCCGCGGAGGCCGCTTGAGTACTAAGAAGTCTGCGTGTCATGTCTCTCTCCTAGGCTGCCGCTATAGCGGTGCCAAAGCCCTTGCCGTTTACGCCGCCAATGGTAGGCCCCGCGATGCAGCGCACCTCAACGGACGAACCCAGGTCGCCGTCATCAGCAGTAATCGTAACCTTAAGCTGGTTGTGGCGAGTTTGGAAGCTGCTGTCAAAGTTCGCTGTGCCCGCAATGTAGGCGCCTTCGCTGTCTACATCTCCCACCGTGAACTCGTGCTTGAAGAGCGTTGTGTCGCCGTCATCGAGAACGTCTTGAAACTCAAGCTTGGCCGTTACTACTTCTGACGTAGTAAAGCTGACTTGGTAGATCTCGGGGGAAACGCCCTGCGTTAGTGGTTTAAACGTATGGGAGTGGCCATCCTCGCTAAATGTGGCGCGCTCTAAAAAGTTCTCTCGCTTCATTCTTCAGGCTCCTCTTCAATGTACTCTGGCGATGACTGTCGCCTTATCTCTTCACTCACCGCGTCAGACGCCGCCGCCGAGTAGGTTCCTATCTTGGCCAGAAGGCGAGACAGCTTTTCAAACGACGCATCCGGGTCCGCTGAGATGTTACCATCCCAGTCGTCGGCGCTCAAAAACTCATTTGCTTCTGCAATAAGCTCCTCGGTCGCCGGGCTTGCCTCGTCTGGGTCCAGTTCGGTTAGCCGCGCCACGAGTTTGACCGTGAACCGGCGTGCGCTTTGGGCGATGTCCTTGCGGGCGGCATCGCCTGCCGGACCCTCAAGCGTGGCAAGATCTCTTACGCCGCCCAGCCCAAAGTTATCTTTAGCGCCGGCCATTGCGTTCATTATGTGGCTCTTTGCCAGCTTTGCGTTGTATACAGCGAGCTCGGTGGGGGAGTGGTATCTTATCTTGAAGCCCACCAGCCGGTACATGGCGTCAGACAGCTCAAGGATCCGGCCGCGCAGGTCGGGTATCTTGAGCGCTGACGCGCGCATTGTCTCGTACAGCGTACCGCCACTAAACCGCCCCTCCTCTTGCAGCACCCGCTTTTTAGGGTCGAGCAGGTCTGGGGATATGTCGCCGGCTATTAGATCGTATACGTCAGACGGGCTCGGTGTCACCGGCGGCAACAGTTTTCGAGTAAGGTAGCCGGCCATCTGGGCAAACTGCTCCCAGGCTGGCCTGCTTGTGTTGTATATCTTTCCCGCCTCGTAAGGGTCTTCGTTGCGAATCAAGTTAAAAATAGGCGCCGACACTGGATCGTTGCCAAAGCCCACCCGGCTGGCCCAGTCCACAAAACCAACCACCTTTCGGCCAAGCGTCTCTTTCCGCTTTTCTGGATCTAAAATATCCAGCATCTCAACCATGCCCTCTTCTTTGGTGTACTGGTCGAGCTGTCCCGTAAAGATATCCAACGGCGTCATCCACGCCACGTCCATGGTTGGGTATGCGTACTCCTCAACAACCCCCCTTGGCGTTGGCACCGAAACACCGCGCTTTTTGTCTATACCAAGCAGGGAGGTCAAGGTTGTTACCGGCGAGTACCTCATGCGCTCCCAAAAAGGAGACGACGCCAAAGAGGCGTAGACCGCGTCCTCGCTTATCCCGCTTTCCTTCATGGACAGTCGGGTGAGCCACTCGTGCAGGTTCATGTACAGCTGGGCCTTGTGTGGGTTGTCTCTCATCCAGTCCAGCAGCAGTGGCAACGCCCTGGCGGTAAACGCAAGGAACGGCTGGCCCGCTATCATGAAGGTCGATTTGCCCAGTGCCGACTCCCGCGCAATCGTTTCCCCGTGCCCCGGCTTCTTCCACCGCTCCGCCCCCTTGACGTGCATCATTGGATTAAACGGTGCGCGCAGCAGCTGAACAAAGCCGGGAACAGACTCGTAGTCAATAAAGAACTTGCGGGCGTTTGCCCTGGCCTGCGTTCGGCCAAGCGTGTCCTTGAATTTATGGTGATAGGCGCCGCGGAAGACATCGTCAACAACCCCGTAGAGGTGGCCGGGTATTTGCCAGCCGGGCGTCCTGCCGTGGGAGAGGTCTTTTGTGTAGTTCAGCATCTCCCACGCAAGGTCCCGCGCCACTGCGCCCTTGTCTTGGTTCCAGTTGATGTTGTTGAACCGGGTGGATGCAGTTGACTTTACTCCCAGCTCGGTGCGGTGCATGGTGCCATCAAACACGCCGTCCTCAAACGCCTCGCGCCAGTGCCTAGATCGCTTGTGCTCTGGCTTTGAGAGATCTGAAATTATCTGCCTATAGTATTTGAGGTTGAGCGGGTTCAGTATCGATATCTCAGCCATTGGGGCGAACAGCAGCACGTTGGTAAGGACGTTGCGCGCTGTCGTGGTTGGCGACCAGGCCGTCTTTCCGACTTTCCATTTACGAATAAGCTGCGGGAACAGTTTGCCGGCGTCATCTGCAAACTTTGCCGTGTTAACCATCTCGTGCCAGATATCTTCTTGCAGAAACTTGCCGCCGATGGCGCCATACTTTCTTGGCGCGTGTCTCGACATGTCGTTTTCAAGCGCGCTTCGCAGCAGCTTCCCCTTGCCCACTCTCTCCAGGCGTGACTCATCAAACCCCAGCTCCCTGGCCCGCCCAAGCAGCTCGTCCATGCCCATCTTTGAAAACATGGTCTTCCACGTGTCTTTGGAGCCGCGCAGAAACTTGTCCTCTAGGAAGATGTATCCAGGCTTCGAGACATCTGAAACAAGGCCGCTCGCGTCCATCTTCTTATACAGCTTGAACATCTCTACGTCCCAGATGAGCCGCCCAATGCCATCAGATGCGTTTTGTATCAGCCCCTGCTTGAGCCCAAACCCGCCACGGCCGCTGTCGTTGCGGCGCTTCAAAAACTCTTGCGGGTTGAACCAGCGCTCGCCTGACTGCTTTCGGAAGGGTGGGTCCATTGCGTAACCCTTTAGCCCCTCGTCAATTTGTATCCACTCGTTCTTGGTTTTGTTTATTATCTCGTCAGGTATCGTTCGCCCCAGCTCAACAAGCCGCGCCTCTATGGGTATCTCCAACGCCCTGAGCTTGTTGCGCATAAACTCACCGCCATCCGGGGAACCCGAGAGTTCAACCTCTCCTTTTCTTGCGCGCCGCTCTTTCCATGCGCGCCACTTCTCAATGCCGGCGCCCGCTATTGATGGTTTGTCGTATAGGTTTGCCCAGTAGGTCTGACGCAGTGACAGTGGGTCGGCAAACATCCCCAGCCCAATGGCCTCTTCTGTGACGGTGTTGACCGTTCTCACAAGGTTTCGGCCATACCTGTTGTTGGCGGCAATTTTAGATCCAGCCTGGATACGAAACGCGCGCTGCTCTGGCGACAGCTTGTCCCAGTTGGTTGTTTGTGGCACAACCTGCTCAAGCTCGGCCAGCGTTGCGCCTTTTTTGAAGAACCGCCCCTCGGCCTGCTCAAACAAATTAGTCGCGGCCTCTGCAACCTGCTCGTACAGGGCCGCCTCGCCCATCTGTATCCCCGCCCGCTCTTGGCCTGCGCGGGTCAGCTGCCACCGCCCGCCGTGCGCGTCATCTACCCACTTGATAAGCGACAGGGCGGGGTTTGCATTAAACAGTGGCTCGTGCTCCATCCACATAAACTCTTCTATGGTTGGGCGGAGGTGCTTTGGAACCATGTGGATCGCATCCTGAAGGCGCAATATACCCGCGTTGTGCGAGGCGGCTGACTCGCGCTCAAGCGCCTGCATCATGCGCGGGAGTCGCGCGTCCTTTGGCGCCAACCACCACCGGAGCCCCGCGCCACCAACCTTGTCAGATAGGGCTCGCCGGTAGGCGGTGCGCACCAACGAGAGCGTTGAGATCCCCGAGCCGCGAAACCCAAACCCCACGTCACCCAGCAACATGCCGGAGGCGTCAATGATGTCCGCAAGCGTGTTGAGCTTTCCGGCCTTGTCTATTATTGGATCCAGCGCCTTTATTGCTTTCTGCGCCGCGACCTGTGCAACGTCTGCGCGCTTCCTTTTTGCGGTTGCGTGTTGTTCTGCCCACGCCTTTGGATAGCGGGCAATGTGCTGCGGGAGATCCGGCCCCATTGCCCTGGCCTGCCCAAGCTCACGCTGCAACTCCTTGGCTATCCTGTAACCATCGGACTTGACCCGCCGCTCAAGCGCCGCGGCCTTGCCTCGGATCTTGCCCACCACTGGGGCGCGCAGCATCATGAGGTTCATTGCGTGCTCAATCGGTGATTTCTTTGCCATGACCAGCGGGCTGGTGGCACTGCGCACAGCCGAGGCGGCCATCGGCGCGGTGAACTCTACGGCGCCGTCGGTAAACTCGCGCGCCATCTCGTGGAGATCTTGATCGGTTGTAACGCCCTCGGCCATGCGCAGCGTAATGTCGGCCATGCCCACAACCATGCCGTGCGCCATTTGGTACGCCTCTTGACCAAGGCTACGCTCCGGCATCTTCTCAAAGCGGTCCTGGTCCCTGTCGTACTCTTTTTTGAACTTGGTGTATAACCGGTCAACGTCTTTCCTGAGCAGCGGCGCCCCCTGCGAAACATCCCCGGCCATGCCCGCTATCGACTCCACCAAGACCTCTGGCGCCTTGACGACGTTTCTCGTGAAGTTCATGAGCATCTCTGGCTGCTTGGTGATGGCGACTGCCAGTTCCTTAAAAAACTTGTCTGAGTCGTCAGCAGAGAGCGCGTCTACCAGCTCATACACAGCGCCGAGCGCTGCCTCTGGGATGGCGATACCGGCGCGCTGTATGCCACCAATCTCCTCCAACATGGCCATCTCGCCGGGCATCTCGGGCTCTTCCGTCAGGCGGCCGGGCAGGGTAACCGTTTCGCCTGCGCGATACTTCTCTGTGAGCTCGGCTATCTTCTTTGCCCGCGGCGCGTAGACCTCCTCTTCTCTGAACTTCCCCTCTCGCGCCTTAAGGTGGCGCCGAACCGCCTCTGGGGCGTCTTCAAAGTATTCGCCTGTGCGCTCAAACTGGGTTTCTCCAATGCGGGCAGTGCCACCCTCGGTGAACCGGCCCATCAGCGAGTGGTATGCGCCAGGCAGAAGCTTGTTGGTGTCGGGATCAACAAGCCCCATGTGCGGCTGCTGCTCAAGGAGCTCGGGCGTCCATTTTGCTCCGAGCGTTGGAAACCCGGGCGCAGTCGCCTGTGGCATCTGCGGCGCCAGCTGGGGGACCTTTGGTACAACGGCGCCAACCTTTGCCTCGATGAACTCTTTTTTATACTTCTTCCCCTCTGGGGTCTCGGCGGCAATGGCCGTCCGAAGCCTTGCCTTGCTGCGGGCATCTGCCTGAAACTGTCCTGACTGAAGTCTCGCCGCCTTCTCGGCCATCATGGACGGCAGGGTCATGGTAATAATGTCGTCGCTGGCGCCAAAGGAGCGCAGCTGTTGAACCATTCTCCGCCCCTCGGCGCCTGGGTTTTCTATGAGGCCGCCCAGGTGCTCAAGGGCCATCTGCTCTGCCGATTGTTCAACCGGAGCGTAGGTTGGTGGGGTCTTGCCAAAGACCTCTCCTGTGGCAAGAAGGCTCCCGGTGGCGGGTGGATCAGCCAAGGAGACGCCCCGCCTGCCCGGGCCCTGTTACCCAGCCCCGTGTTTTTGCAAGGTTATCAAACACGCGCTGCTTCTTTGCCTTTGACCAGTCCTGCCTCTGAATGTTGGCCCACTCCCGCACGGGCTCAGGGGTTCCGCCTATCGCCGCCAGCGCTGCGCGCCCGGTGTTTGCCGGGTTACCGCGCGTCACGTCTGGAAAGCCGCCGCCCTTGAGAAACTGATCGTAGCCTTGCTTGTGCGTCTTTTTGTATCTGCGCCTGAGCTCTTTTTCAAGCCGCTCCGGTGCCCTGTCGCGCTGAAGGGCGCCTTTGTACGCCTTGTATACGGTTTCTCTCACCTTCCATTTTCGGTATGCCTTGTTAAGCTTCGGGTTATCCCTCTTCCATTTTGCAATATCTTTTTTTGGCAGCTTTACCGGCGCGGGGCCGGGGCCTTTTCTGAAGAGCCCCTCGTAATCGCCTATATTTACGTCCATCGTATAGCCCAGGACCGGCACCTTCTTAATCCTTCTCGCTGCCTTCCTGGCCTTCTCGTCTCGGGCCTCCACCATTTTTTTCTGCTCCAGCCTCATCGTACTGAGCTTGCCCTCCTGGCCCTCTCTTTTGGCTGTTGCTGCTATCTTTGCCTTCGCTTCTTTGTCGGCCGCTGCCTTTGCTTCTGCCGCCGCCTTTGTTTCTGCCGCCGCCACTTGCGCCGGAGACGTCACCCCTTTTGCCGCCGTTGTGCTTTCCGGGTTGATGAACCCGGTCGCAGTCTTTGCCGCCTCGTTCCACTCCACGGACTCCGGCTCGTGCTTTAAGATCGCCTTTAGGTGGTCCACGGCTTTTGTTTTCTTACCCGATGGGAAGGCGTATGGGTCCTTTGTCCTTGTCAGCGCCGCTATCGCCGCCCTAACGTCTTTGGCTGTCGCCAGGCCCCGGCTAAAGTCTTTCCCTGTTATGCTACCCTGTTTTCTCTGGAGCCGCAGGGTTGGGTAGTCAAGCTTGCTTGTTGGGGTGACCGTGCCCTTGTCTGGGTTGATCTTCATCCCCTTGCCGGCCATCTGCCGCTTCCACGAGTCTGCGGTCATTTCCTTGAACTTTATGTCCCACATCCCCCTGAGCGGCCCCTCTTCAATCTGATAGGGCATAGGCAGAATCATGGGCACCTTCTTCAGTTTCCCCTTCTCATACTCAGGGATGTAGGAAGAAACCACCTGGGCCACCTTGAGCTTGCTTTGTCGGCCCTTGTCGGCCATGGCCAAGGCGCTCTCGGACAGCTTTATGTTGTGCGACTGGATTTCCATTTGCAGGCGCACGTTCTCAATCTTCTCCGCCCGGGCCTCTTTCTTTATTTCCCGCGTCTGTTTGCCGCGTGCGGCAAGCGCCATCCGGGACAAGGGTTTGGCCGCCTCGGTCTCATATCCCAGCTTTGCCTGCTCAAGGGCGGCCCTTTCAACAACGGTGCCCGCGCCCTCCCGCGCCGTGATCATCTCTTGCACCCGGGGCGGCACGATAAACTCTGGCCCGGCGGGGGCCTCCCTTGTGGGCGGCTCTACACGGGTCGGCCTTTGCGCTGTGCGCCGCTGCCGTTCCCTGAACTCTATTTGCGAGGGATGTTCCCCCTTGTTCCACAAGGCCTGCGCACGGATCTCCTCAGGTGTCATGGGGATGTCATCAGGTACGGGATCAGGTCGCACAGGTGGCACAAGAGGCCGTGGCGTTTCTACGGGCGCAGGCGGCCCCATGAATGGCGTGGGTTCGATGGTGCCCCCTCGCGGCCCCGCCTCTGCCTGGGCCGCCCTCCGGGAGACCTCCCCTGGACGCACCATTGCGCCCGTCTGCTCGGCAAACCTAGTTTCTTCCTGTCGCCGCTGCGCCGCGGCCTCCTGCGCTAGCGGCAGCGCCGCCTGTGCCTGCTGGAGTTGGGCTCCAGCCGCCATAAGGCCCTGCGGGGGGACCCCCATCTTCGCCGCGGAGACGCCCATTTGCAGGTCTCTTTGCGCCTCTTGCGCCTTGAGCCTCGCCTCTGCGTCTGCGCTTGGCACTCGCCTTGCCGCGGCCTGTACGCCCAGGTTGATAAGGCCCCCAAAGAGGTTGCCCAGGAGCTGCCGGTTAAACTGCTCGCCGGCCATCCGCTCTTGCCACGCGCGCTGCGAAAGGGCGAACTTGCGTTGCTCAGCTGCTTGCTCTTTCTGAAACTTAAGCTGGCGCGCTGGGAGTAATTGGCTCGCTATTCCTGGTACAACCGCCATTAGTAGTCATAGCCTCCGTGTTTCGCCTTGAACTCTGGATCGTCCAGGTGGGCGTCCATCTTCTCCTTGATTGCCTGCCACACTGCGTTGTACTGCTCTGCGCCCTTTGGGTCGAGCATCATCCAGTGGAGAGCGGTGTTGTACTCGGTTCCACCCCCCTTGCCCACCGGCAGGCCCCATTTTTGGGCCAGGTAGTACGAGATCCGCTCATTCATGTTGCCGCCTAGCATGTGCTCTTTGTCCCACATGAAGTCTGGGTCGCTGAGTAGGCCTTTGGCCATCTCCTCGGCGGCGTCGTTTACCTCTTTGTCCTTTTCAGATTGAGTTAGGCTGTCCCACGCCTCGTCAAACGTGGCGCCGGGAGCGCCGGTGTAAGCCCCCTCGTCGTCAAGCGCTTCGTCATCCTCCCCGAGGAACATGTCTTTCATCTTGTTGCCGGCCGTTTTCTTCCCTGCTGGTTTTTGGCCACCGGGGCCAAGGGTGCTGGCGCCGCTGTGGCCATAGTCTTTCGGATCAGGCTTCTCGCCTTCTCCCGTCTCTAGCCAATTATAAAGGTCAGACTGGTAGTCCTCGTAAGAGCCTTTCCCGCCCTCGCCCTCGCCGCCGCCCTCCCACTCGGCGTCCGGGTCCACCAAGACGCCGTACTTGTTGTCGCCAGATCCGGCGGTTGAGAGGTTCTCTTGTATCCACCACCAGGGCGCACCCTTGCCCCATTGTTCAAAGATCCAACCAATCACACCCGACTCGCTGCGGGTGGCCTCTTCACCCGTTAGCCAGTTGGCATAGTGCATCCACGCCTCGCCCTCTTTCTGTAGCGCCCACTGTTCATCCTGTCGCTTGGCCATGTCCTCGTAAATCTTCTGGCGGTTTTCTTCGCTGACGGTGTTGCCGTAGAAACTCATCCACGTTTGCAACTCTTTGAGGTACTGGTCGTTGGCCGAGATCTTGTCCTTGAGAACCTTGTCGTTGTACGATCTGATCGTTTCAATATCGATCATTGTTTGGCTCACCATGTATGGCTTGCCTCTTGCCGACTTCTGTTTGCCGCCGAGCTTGGCCTGCTCAAGCTTCATCCACTGGGACTGCTGCTGCGACTCCAACCACTGGGCCGCCGCCTCTTCCTCGGTCCACTGATAGCCTTCTGGACCCTTCTCCTTGATGGCCTGTAGCGCCATAAGCGCCTCTCGCGCCGCGTCGTCCTGCTCCCACTGCGGCGCCGGGGCGGTGGGGGCGAACCCACTCCACGCCTTTTTGAGCTGCTCAAGGTCCACGCCCTCCAGGTCGATAACCTTGCCGCCATAGGTTGGTGGTGGCCCGCCAACGGCGCCCTCTATAACGCGCTCGCTTGGCGGTGGCGCCCCGGCTGGCACGCCGGCGGTGGCACCCGCCGGGACCGCCCCCACGGGTGCGCCTGTCGGTGCAGCTGGTGCCGATGGTGTGCCGGTAGGCGTGAAGGCTGTAAATTTATCCTTGATCTCCTGGGGGATATCAGGCATCCCGCCGCCCGCCCTCGCTGGCAGTCCGGTTGATGGGATGGGTGGTGCTCCTGCGGCGGGCGACTTTGCCCTTGCCTGGGCTGCGCGCTCAACGAGACCAGCCTGCGGTTGAGCCCCGCGCGGTGGTGCGCTTATGGGTTGACGCATGTTGTTCGGAAGCTTTGATGTGTCCGTTAGGTTGGTGGCCTTCTTCGCCATGAATGAGCCGCCATATCGTGGTTTCTGTGCCATTTTACGTCCTCAATAAAGTCTTGTACCAAAGCACCGCTGTAACATTTGTTGCCGTCGCCCCACTGGAAGACACTGCAACTGCGATCACTGAACCACCCTCGCTCGAAGATACATCAAACCCGGTTGACTGGTTAGTCGCTTCGGCGGTGGCCTGTGTCAGCGCGCTCGTCAGCACGTTGGTGCCGTCGTCGGTGAATTGCAGCGAAACCGTAGCGCCTGCGCCAGACTCAAACGACACCTGGGCCTCGGTCCAGACAATGGTAACTCCCGCCGGCACCTTGAAGCGGCGTGTTTCTGTGGCGCCAGAGGTAATGCTGTTGAAGTTAAACGCCATCGCCTCGTTGGTGTACGGGGTTTGCAGGTTTGACGTGTCCACCTTCGTCGTCAAAATGAAGTTACGCACGTCGTTGAAGTTTTGCTGAACCTGAGCTGCCGAGATGCTGCCGCCGCTCAGAAAGTGATGTGTGTAGTTGAAGGTTGCCATTAGCTTCTCACCTCAGACCCAACCCATAGCGTTATCATTATATCACTGCACAGCTGGTCCGCCGTTTCGCTTATCCCCAGCGCAATCTGCGAGCCGGCGGCAGAGCTGGTAATGAGGTGTGCGTCTGTTGTTACTGTGCCCGCGGTGTTGTTGGTCAACACGCCGCCTGTAAAGATTGTTGAGCCGTCGTCGGTAATGTTGAGGGACAGCGTCCCAGACCCGGACTCAAACCCAAGTTGGATCTCTTTCCATTCGAGCGCTACGCCTGCCGGAACCTTGAAGTGAAGCCGCTCTGTTGTGTCTTGAAGCGACTCAACAAAAAACTCCAGCTTTGTCCCCGCGAGTTCTTGTTGCAGGTTGTCGCCGTCGATACCCGTTGTTACCAGGAACGTGCGCACGTCCTTGAAGTTGTTGTTGAAGTCGGCAGCGTCAACGGTTTCTCCGCTTGAGAAAGATGCTTTGGTGTAGTTGAAGGTTGCCATTAGGTTATCCTATTCGCAAAGCCGTGTAACACAACCTTATTGGCGCTTGAGGCAAACGCCTTGATCACAAGCCCAGCGCCCAACATAAACCCAGGGATCACCGCCAGCAGCCCTCGCCTTGGGGTGACCGTGTGGTAACTGTAGTCGTCAGGGTCGTCCGTCCCGCCAAACAACACGGTCAGCGTAACGCTGCTTGATGCGTCGTCGTTGGTGGCATAGAGCCAGATCTCATCTTTTACACTGGACGGCACGGTGTGCACCGTAACAGCCGATCCAGCTGCGGTTGCTGTGACCTTAAGCCCAGTCCCGTTTCCCGTTCCGGTGAGGAACTCCTTGGAGTAAACCGCCACTACCTAAATACCTCTCTGGCCACCACTTCACTCTCGGTCTCAACAAACTCCTCGGCGGCGGCGCCGGGGCTCCCGGCCTCTGAGTGGCCATCGGTGTCTGTATACCGAATGCTGCCGTTGAACGTTTGGTTGCCAACAATGGCCCACCGGGCAGAGCCAGCGTCAAGGCAGATGTCTGCCGACAGCCCCGCCTGCTCAATGATGTTTGCCATCACGATGCCGTCAGTTGAGTTGTTTGTTATGTTGATGGCACACGTCGTTGCGCGGCATGAGATAACATAGTTGTCAAGTATTCGTATGCCGGTGCCGCCGTTGGCCTCTATTGCCTGGAAGCAGTCCTCAAAAACGCACCCGGAAACAACCGCGCGAGAGCCGGTGATCTTTACCGTCGCTTCCGTGTCCTCTGCGGTGTCATCAAACCGAATGCCAGAGATGCTCACCTCTCTGCCGGCAAGGGTTAGTAGTGGCGCGGTGTTGTCGATGTGGCGCTCAAACACGGTGGCGCCGGGGATCCCCCAAAAGTACACCTTAGGCCGGTTTATTGTGTAGCCCTCTTTGAAGCTCCAGGTGCCTTCTGAGAAAAAGACGTTGAGATCACCACCGGTCACAACCGTCCCGCAGTGCGCAATGACATCGCCCATTGACATGTCTGGCGTGGCAACCAGGCCGTGATCCATAACCTTGTTCGACAGCAGGTTGAGCGCATTGGTCAGGTTTCTGATCCTGGGATCAAGCCCTGGCCTGGCCCACGCAGCTGGAGCTCTTAGTGGACGGGTTTTCATTCAGTGCCCATCCGCTTGACCTCGGCACTAAACGCTTTCATGCTCACCATTGGCGCCCGGTCCTGCGTGCCGGCGTCATCCACAATTCCCACCCGCCACGCGGTTGACTTGACCCGGGCCGAAAGCTTAGACAGAAACCAATCAGGTTCGGTAAAGAAACTGTCGCTGTCGTTGAACTTTGCCGCGTCAAAAAAGAACTCAGACAACGTCTCCTCTGGGTGCATGTCCAGGCTAGCAGACTTCTCTTCCCTGGTTGTGCGCTGCATGTCGTAGTGGGAGTCCTGACCGCTGATAAAGCACTTGGGCGGGTTGGTTGAGGGTTTCTTGCCTGTGGACAAGATGTGGAAGCGTAGATCCTTCATGCGGTCTTGGTTTGAGCCTTCGTCGCTCAACGGCACCGACACCCAGACCATGGGGATGCCTGCGCCGTCGTTTGAGTATGTTGACGACGCCTCATCTCTGTACCAGCCGTACATCTGAACCTCACCGCGGGCCTGAGAGGTGATAATGCGCTCATTGCCGCGGCCGCGAATCGACACGCCATCGTACATGCAGCTCAATTTGGTGCCATTTGAGCCCGAGCGCTCGTTCATCACGTGGAAGCTCCAGGCGTTGTTGGCGTAGTCAAACACCAGCGTTACTGGAAACGTGTAGGGTTCCCGCGACTGCACCGGCACTGACCACCAAATTTGATTGAGCTCCTTGTAGTGCACAACGTTACAGTATTTCAGTTGATCGTGGGCAACGGTCCATGGCCAGTGCATCTCCTCAATGAGCGTTGCGTTGGCGGCCTCTGGGGTCCACCCGGCGTCGTGGCGGCCAGACCACAGCGCGTCTATCGGCGTAGATATCTTGATGGCCTGCGGGTTGGCTAAACCACCAAAGGCATAAACGCCATCATGGCCCATGAAATACAGTATGCCGTTGGCCTCAACGATTGAGTTGTGGGCCGCGCAGCCAACGCCGGAGGCCACCCTTATTATGTTGAACCCGCCGGGGAGCAATATGCCCGTCAAGACGCTAATGCCGCTGTCGGTAAAGATAACAAGGTTCTCCTGAAAGGAGCGCAACCCCGTTATCTTCTCGCACTCGGCCACCGCCTGAAACCCCCACTCGGGTATCGCTATCGGGTCGCTCACCTCGCTAAAGCAAAAGAAGTCAGCGCCAAAGCTTTCGGCGTAGCGGTTGGAGTTGATGACCGCTTCTTTGAGGGCGGTTTGGTCGCTCTCTGCGGCTGCTGAAAACCAAAACTGGTCGCCCTCTCGCAGCCCCGCATAGATCACCTGTCCGGCGAACTCGGTGGCAATGTACCCGTGAGGCCTTGTGACGCTGTACCCATAGATAAGGTCTTGCGGGCGAAACGAGTCGCCGCCGTCGGCCACTTTGGCGGTGTTGGCCAGGCGCACCTTGGTCTTGTTCTTCCACGGCTCGTAGATATAGGTGTTGTACTGCGTTGATATCACGGTTGAGAAGTGGGGTTTTTCTTCACCGCTGCTGGCAATGATCTGCTCAACAAAAGAGCACAGCACTATCTCTTGCTCTGGCTCACCAAACTCAGTGGTTAGGTTTTGAGCAGCGCCCAACACGTTGCCCCACTCATCAAACGCTTTGAACTTCACGTCGTTGTCGGTTGGGCCGTTGCTGCCGATGGCTATGATTTGCCGGTCGTCTGTTGATGGCCTGCACACATGTAACCTGGCGAGCGTCATGTTTGTGGCGGAGATGCCCTTGAACCCGCGTCGCGCTTGCAGGATGCCGCGAGAGAGATCGGCGTTCACCAGCGCCTGGGCGTGGTTCTCCTTTTGGCGACCCGCCCGCCACTCAATACCACCCACCGGAGCGGGATAGTCAACAACCCGGTTTTGTGCCATTTAACGATTCCGGGTTATGGTTATGTGTTTAGGCCCATCAACGCGCCGCCTCGATGCCATGGCTGCAATATCCTGCTTCCACTGATACCAGGCCTTGATGACTTCTGGGTTTTCGCCCTCTTGCTTCATGTTCATCAGATAGGCCAAGCACGCGGACACCGCATCATGGTATGGCTCTGCCTCGCCTCCCAGCACCAGCGAACTGTCGCCACCGGAACCTGAGGTAAACTCGTCCAGCTGCGCAACATAGTGAAGGTGAAGGTTGAGTGTTTGGCTTGGCACCTTGGCGATAAACAACGTGTTGCCCTGGAGCTCCCACGAGTACGAGCTTATCAGCGAGGTGTTTCGCCAGTGGCTTCTGTAGCGCATGGGCCGCTCAATAAACCGCATGGGCGTAAGCAGGCTTGGTAGATTGCTTTCGCTGATGTTGCCGGAGCTGGGTGTGTGCTCAATATCAAGCATGAGCGCTGGCTCATCACTGAGAATTGTCTCAATGCTCTCGGATACCTTGTTGGCCGCCCAGCTGTATTGAACCGTGCTCAGGAATAACCCCGGCGCCACCTTGAGCAGCTCACGGTGCACCATGCGGTTAGCGCGGTCGGCGTAGTCTTCGAGGGTGGTTGAGTCCCAAAAGGTGGTGCCCTCTTCGTCAAGATCGGCCTTTGCAAACCGTATGATGTCAGCTCGACTGAGCCCGGCAAAAGCCATTATGCCCTCCCGGTATCAGCCAGAAAACTCCAACTCCCGCGCCCAGGCCCTGCCGCAGACACGGTGCCCACCTTCTCGTCTGCCATTTTTTGGAAGGTGCCGGTGCTCCAGATTTCTTTGGCAAGGTCCTTTCTTTCACGCTTTCTTGCCTGCTGTGCCCACGCAGCCTTCTGGTCGTTGTATGCCCAGCCCTGGTCTAGCTCTTTGGCTCGGCGCCAGCGGTCACACTTCATGATGTATTTCGGGAGATCGGGATGAGTGACCGGCAATGCGCGGCCATTCACCCCTTCTTCCCATGTCTTCCAGATAACAGGCACGTTCACTTCTGACGTGAGTTCACGCCGGCCCCACTGTTCAACGATGTATCGCTTGCAGAGCCTGGCAATGACCCACTTTTTGATCTTCTCGTCAAAACCCACGTACAGCTTATCGTCGCCAACGATTTGTTGGATACGAGAAGTGTGGGGGTTCTTCCAGTGGATCCTCTTTGCCCGGTCGTACCGATCCTTAGAAATGAAGCGCGGCCCGTTCAAACTAAGCGTCCGTTGGCATGTCAGTCAGCTTATTCTGTGCGCCGTCCGTGAACTTGGGCAGGTAAGCTATCTGCAAGGCCATGAGAAACGTGTCCTCTCCGTGATCAAGTGCCTCTAGCTCAATATCAACGCTAAGGAAGTCGTTTTCATCGGGCGCAAGGGTCCCGCCGTCAAGCGTTCCCCATTGTGTGAACTGAATGGCGTTCGCTGCGGCAACGTTGGTGTCCACTGGAACGACTGTGCTCAGCGCTCCCGTTGCGGGGTTTGAAAAAGTGCCATTGGCGTCTACCTTGTCAATGGTAACAACCCACTCGATTGTGTCAGTGTCGGTAGTTGACGCGCTAGCATGCAAAAGCCTAAAGAACACATCATTGGCCCAGTCAATGTGTGTCGGTGAGTACATTGCTGTCCTGGCGATCTCAGTGGCAGCCATCTTCAGGCCAACCTGCCCGACAGAGTTTATTATTTCAAACTCAATATCGTCGGTGTGGATAGGCGTAATAGCGCCGCCGCTTGTCGTCTCGTGCATTGATGAAAAACTGGCAACCTCAACGGTGTCAATCTTGTACTTGTAGCCCATGTTTCTGTCTTGAATCATTGGTAAACCACTCCACAGTTTGCCCCCCGCGACCGGGGATACTTAGTAAAGAAAGACACCCCGGAGCCGTCATGGCCCCGGGGCATCAGGAGACAGAGGCTACGCAGGAGTAACCAGCGTGTCCTCGTTTACTGAGATATCTTTGAGTACGCCGTGAGCGTTTCGCTTGGTAACGATCTGCTCAAGCATGGCGCCATAAGCAGCCTCAAAGTTAGCCTTGTTGCTGATGCGGCTCAACACCGCACCGTCCTCGTCCAGCCAATCAAAACGGTCCAAGTAGGCCATCTTAATGAACTCAAGGTTGAGGAAGTAGGCCCGGTTCGGCAAACACATGTGGTCGCTCATAATGACCACGTCCTGGGTGCCTGAGTTCCAGACCAACATGTTGCGCTGGAAACCGCCCTTATAGGTCTGCGGCTCGTAGCGCACGTCGCCTTCCATCAGCTTTTTGACTTCGCGTGCGAAGCTGTTGTGGCCAATGACAAAGTTAGGTCGCTGCCCGCCGCGCTCATACACGCCGTCAAACATGGCATCCATGCGCTCGTGACTGAGCGAGCGGTTGGTGCCCCCGTTGTCATCAACATGTGCCTTCCAGCTGGAGCCGGTTGCGCTTACGTCAATTTCAAACAGGTCGTCGTCGTCTTCTTCAATAAGGTGGTCAAGCCCAAACAACTCGTGCGTGAACGAGGTAAAGTCGTCGTCGCCAACGGTCACCAAGTCGCCGGTCACGGTCGCGGTTGAGCTCGTAAGAGTAATCCCCGTCCTTGAGTCAACGCTATCAATCACCGCGGTGACAACAGAGCCGGCGTGCGTTGGAATATCACCCGCAACACCAATACGGAGCTTCATGCCGCTGTGCAGCTGATGGGTCGTGTCAACCGTGTGAGCAGTGCCGGAGCCGGCACCCGTTGTGATCTTCGTCAAAATACCGGTGTTGGGCTCGCTTCCGCCTGAGCCGACAACCGCGTTGTTGCCCAGGAGCTGTCGGTTGAGTTGCTTCTTCAGCTCGGACTCAAGCGCGTCCATCTCTGAATCAAGCGCGTCAACGAACGCCATCTTGCTGGTTTTGCTCGACGCCATGACCTTTCGGGTCAGCTCGATGCGACCGTAAATCTCTTTGGCGTTGGCAGTGGCCCGGGTACGGGTCTGCGTTCCAGCGGTAGGCAGCGTGGCGTTTTCGCCAATCGCACCAACACCACCAGACCATTTGGTGTGCACAGGCCAGATGAGACCGCGGCCGCCAAGTTCAACCTCGGCTCCGGCCTCACTCAAGGCGTCAAAATAAGCGATATCCTTGTTCAGGGATCCAATAAGTCCGGGACCGTAAAATTCCTTTAGGGCCGCCGAAAAGTCACCGGTACTGCCACCAGTGCCGTCAGTTGTTGTAGGCATACAAGTTCTCCAATCAGGTTAACCGGAAAGCTCGTGCCTCCGGCGGTGTTACTGTTGATTTCGGAAGAACGCTCGTGCCATTTCGCGGGCATCTTTCATGGTCTTCGGCTTACTCTCGGCGGCAAGTGACGCTGGGGTGGATGACATCAACTTCTTGGCCTTCGCTGTTTCGCCCCGTTTTTTATAGTGGGCGTCCATCTTGCGAAGGTTCTTCTCGTGCGAAACCTTTGCCGCTGCCTCAAAGTCGAAGTTTGACCTTCCGTTTTTGAGGTATGCGTCCACAATTTCCGCCGGCGATGCGAGGCTGTGTTTGTCGCACAGTACCTCAATTCGCTTGGTGAATTCCTTGGTGTGGGAACTCTGGCGGTCCTTTTGGATCTCCGCGCGAAGCTGCTTTATCTCATCCGCCTGAGCCTGAACCTGCCGCTCCATTGGATCGACATACTCTTCCTCAGCTGCCACATTACCGCCGCCGCTTTCCAATTTGTCCATCGCCGGAACCACCTTTTGGTGAACCCAGGTCAGGAGCTGATCTTGATCCGCTTTGACACGTAACAATTCTTCTCTGTCCGTATTGCGCTGATCAATAACTTCTTTGAACCTCGCATACGGCACAAACTTCTCATCACCAGCTCCGTCGCCCGAGGTGCCGCCCTCGGTGGCTGTTGCGCCTTCACCAGCATCAACAGGTGGCGAACCTGCGCCGGGCTCTACACCCGTCTCGCCCATGGCAACATTATCTGTTGTCGTAGTCATAAATCCCCCAGCCCGTGTCGTGGGCTAGCCGACTCGAAGGATGAACAAAGCATAAACCATTGTTATTTATGTTCGCAAGTATGAAAAAAGCCCCAGCGCGTTCACAGGGGATGCGCACTGGGGCAAAATCCACAAACAAGGGCATGGCTCCCGGCTCGTGGACGGGTTTAGCACAACCAACGTAACACAGGTTTATTCTCCGAACAACCCGCCAAGCTCTGCCGCCGGTACGCCGGGACCATGAACAGAGGCGTTCATTTCGGGTGGCCCGCCATACGGGGCGCTGGCGCCGCCGGTCATCTGTTGGAGCATTGCTTGTATGTCGCCCATGCCGGGACCCTGCTCGGGCGGCACCCCCTCGGGCGGCATTCCTTCGGGTGGCATTCCTTCCCCTGGCCCAAACACCTGCTCGGGTGGCACGGGTTCTGGCGCAAACGGTTGCTGCTGTTGCTGTTGCTGTTGTGAGGGCGGCCAGCCGTTGCTTTGCGGCATCTCCCACCATGGGATGCCCTGCTGCAACTGTGACTGGTAGTAGTAGTGCCACGCGAAGTTCCGTTTGACCTCGTCCTGAACAGGCTGCGCCAGCAACCGGTACGTCACAGACGTCATCATGTCGTGAAACTCATCGATAATTGTAACGTGGTCTTCCCATGGTTCCGGGTTAACCTGGCCACCACCGCTGATAAGGCGCAGCATCTCTCGTGCGTAGATCCGGTCCCTGCTGTTGTCGCCAAACAGGTCGTCGAGCTCGCCCCATTCAAGCATCTTTCGTACTTTCATCTGCGACTCAGGGCTGCTTGGATCGCCAAATATCCCCTGCGTAAACGCCATCATTACCTGCTCTCTGCGGTATGAGGGCTGTTTTGGTAGCAGGCTGTTGGGCCGAATGACGACATCTGTAGAGCGGATGTCGGTCGCATAAAAGGTCATGATCTCTGGCGCAGCCTCTTGGCCGAGCGCTCGTATCGTGACGGGCATTGGCATGTTGTCTCGCCAGTAGCGCAGCAGTCTTGAGCATACGTCCTCAAGGGCCACCTCTATCTCGCGAACGGTTGGCCCGAGCACCGTGGCTTGTGCGTCTGCCATCATGCCGATGGCGCGGCCGCTGATGCCGGCGGGAACAGATCCCTGCTGGACTTCGTTCACGCCTGAGATGTTTCTCATGTGGACAAGCATCTCGTCTTGAAGCCTGCCAACCTCAGACGGCATGGCCGGGGGCGCTATTGGTCGCGGAGGTGGATACTGAGCGTCATACTCTATGATCTCACCGGGCTGGTCCGTTATCTCACCGTTGACCAGCGAACCCTTGACCACCAACCACTTCTGGTTGAGCATCTGGTTGGCGTTTTCAATCCGCGAGCTGCACTTTTTGTTAACCTCTTCCTGCGGTGCAATCAAGTCTTGAATGGCGCCGTCACCGTCCACCCGGCCATGTACCGGCAGGTGGCGCGCAACAACAAAAGGCAACTCGCCCAGCGGCAGCTCTTTTTGGGACTCCAGCACAACACCGCCAGCAACCACCGCGTATAGCCCTTTGGGGTATCTGGGCGATGGTTTCTCAAAGTACTCTATAACCTTGACACGGTCCGACATGAGGGTGTTTTTGTCGCCACGCTGGTGGGTGGCAGAGCGAAGCACGCGCAGTGACAACATGTCATTGTCAAAAGCAGTGTTGGGGTTGACGTGTTTACCCTTTTTCCATCGCTCACGCACGTCGTCTATGTGCATCGCGTTGACGTGATAGGCCCACCGGCTGGTGTCCATGCTTGTGGCGCCTGGATCCCATCCCACCTCGAACACCGAGAGCACATCGACAACCGGGGCACCCGTCTTGCCAGACTGGATCTCTGGCTCAATGCCAGGGTCGATGTCATACCGCTCAAAACCCTCAACCGTCTTTTGCTGCTCTTCAGACAACGGCAGCTCCATCTCGTAGTCGTCGCCGGCCTCTGGATCCCAAGACACCTTGAACACGCCGAGCCCTGTCTGAAAGATGAGCCGCGAAAACTCTTGTATCTTCAGCTGCATGCGCAGCCTGTGCCACAAGTGGCTGCTTATAAGCTTCTCACACGCGCGCGCTTTGTCTCTATCGTCAGAGTCATCGGTCGCAGGCAACACGATTACGGTGGGCCGGTTTTCGGTGGTCTTTCCAACCAGCTGCTGGATGACTGGGCGGATGTAGTTCAAAACAAGATGAACCTGCCAGTCTTCCCGGGCTATCTCTTCTACCCGGCCCGCGGTGTCGTTCCACTTGACCCACTGTTTGCCCATATACATTGCCAGATGGACCCACGAGTCTGCAACGCGGCCTTTTTTGTACGACTCACACGCACCAAACTGCTGCTCGACATATGAGAGAAGGTCTTGCTCGTCGGTGGTCGCTACGTGTTGCTTTTTCTGTTGATCTTTTTTTGCATACTGCTGCCGTATTGGCGACTGGCCCCGCATCTACACTTCTCCCCTTCTTGTGAGCGCCGCAAGAAGACCTGGCGGCAGTATGTCTGTGTGCTTTAGCCTGTTGAGTGCCACGTCCGGGCGAAAACTTCCAGGTGGTTGTGGTGGCTTGGCGGTTGAAGTGATCCCGTACTGCATCTGGGTTGCCGAGAGGTTGCGCAAAAACTCAGGGTCAAACGCAAGGTCTAACAACCCCTGCGGCCTGCGCTCCGAGCGCTCTTCGTCCGCGGGCATGAAATCAAACGCCATGTCAAGCGCCCATACCCGGGTACAGCGAACCAAAGACCTGCTCTGGCTGAACCATGCCAGCGCCTTGTTGCTGCGGGTACAGCGAGGGTTGTCGCTGCTCTGGCGGCGTGGGCATCGGCGGCGGCTGAGACAGGTCGGGGTAGGGCAGCATTTGCCGATCCTCTTGGGGCTGCATCATCGCCAACCCGGCCGCGGTTGCCATCTGAGAGGGCCGCGCCCACTGGCGAGGGGCCTCAACGGGCTCCTGCTCTGGATACGTTGGGTACTTTGGCGGCTCCTGAAGCCCAGCTGCGATAGCGGGGCCGGCAACGCCAAGAACGGCAGCTAGTGCCATAAGTGAAAAAGGATCCATTTAGCGACCCCCGCCCATAAAGTTTGTCGGGGTCAAAAACTGCCTTGGCTGCGGAGGCTGGGGTTGTCTCGGCGGCATCGGCGGCCCCGGATCTTCAGGCCTAAGCGCGTTCAGGAGAAACGGGTTCAGGCTGTTTGCAATCAACTGACCAAGCATCATGCCAACGTTGGGCGACAAAGCGGACGCGCCAAGGTCGGGAAGACCGGGTGGCGTCGGCTGGGCCAACCCCTGTGCCCCAAGCATTCCACCTGTTGCCATCCCCTGAAGCCCCTGCCCCGCCCCCGCGGGACCGCTCAACATGGGGGCCTGAACCAGGCCCTGCAAACCTCGCGGTTGCGCGCTCGGCATCAACGATACGTTCCCAAAACCTGGCATTAGCGCCTCCTCATTGCTTGCTCAAACTGCTTGCGGTTCCCGGTTGATTTATACGCAGCCCACTGCTGGACCCGCTTCTGCATGTGCTCTGCACGCTCAATCAAAACCCTGTCCAAGCGCTCCTGCACTCGCATAACATAACCCAACAGCCACCCAAATAGAAAGGTAAGACAACCGATAGCCACCCACACTGCGGTCATGCGAACGTCCCAAGGCGTGGATGGCCCTTGTCGCTTTTGCCGCTCCTGCGGCCAGCGCGCCACCGGTCCAGCTCAGATGCGTAGTCCGTTTCTTCTATCTCGTGGTGTAGTGGGTGTGGCGGCGCCTTGATCGCATCGGCGTACAAACAAAGACATGTTGCGATGATGGCGTCTGAGTGGCGGCCGCTCATGTGGTCCGCTCTGCCGCGCGCATCGTATACAAAGGTGCGCATCTCGGTTATCAGTTCTTTGCTCCATACTGTAATGGAGTCTTCTCTTACGGCTTGAGCCAACACGTCAATAATCATCTGCCGCGTTGAGCGCGTTGTCATGAACCCGAACGCCTCACTCCAGGGCGTCTGCGGCGAGAGCTCGCGGTTGGGGTGTCTTCTGTGCATTGGGTAGTGCAGCTCAAGTATTCTACTTACACACGCATAGCCGTGGTTGTTTATTTCGGGGATAAGGTATGCCGAGTTGTACCACTTTGCCGCCAACACCGCCTGGTCTGCCGTTTGGTCTGGTGGCAGTTTGGCGTACATCTGGGCCACAACCTCTCTTGTGTGACGGTCAAACACCACCGCTGTGGAGTAGTCACCGTCCTGAACACCGGAGGCGCAGTCAACGCCTACCACATACTCGTGGTGGTCTCTGGGTGGAATATAGATTGTCCAGTCTGAGCCCACGGGGTGGAGTGATATGTTGGTGCCTTTTTGCTCCAGGTGCGATCCCATTATCGTGGTCTCAGGCGGCTCTGTTTTGTCCCAGCAGCTGACGGTGTTTTGGTCAAACACCGGGCGCCCGCCGGCGACAAACGCATCCTGCCATGATAGCGGGAACTCTTGGTCGAAGCGGCGTAGATCGCCTTTCATCTCCCGCACCTTGGCCATGGCCCAGAGCACCTCACCCACCAATAGATCGTATTGAATAGCGCGCTCAAACCATATCTGCGTGTAACCCAGCTTATCGGCAATCTTTTTAGCGGCGGCCGCGTTGCCCTTTTTGTAGTGCACCTTCATCAGCGCATCCACTTCTTGCTGCTCGTGGGTGCTCTTGAGGCAGTACTTGGGAACGTTTTGCCACGAGAAAAAGAAGCTCTTCCACAACCCGGGCGGACCTGTGTGGGTGTCGATGAAGCGATCATACATAGAGCCCGCGGCCATTCCGGCGGTAGACTCGCACCCCAAATAGGTGCCGGCCACGATATTGACGGGGCTGAAGTAACCCTGTAGCACCTTCTCTGCTTCGGACTGTACACGCAAAATGTCCCAAGACGACAACTCAGTAGCGTGAACAGCCGTAGGCGTAGCGCCACGGCCACCCTCTTCACCGCCCTGCGTTGTCAGCTCAAGCCAACTGCCGTTCTCCCAGTACAGGTTGAGCCTCACCTTTTTAGCCGCGCACCGCTCCTTGATGGGTTCTGGCAGGTTGCTGTTCATCAGCAACGGCATTTCGGAGATCTTCCGAGTGTCTTCTTGGCGGTGACCCACCACCTGACAACGGATAAGGTCTCTGAACACACACAAGTGAAACCAGATGGCCATCGCGAGCGTTGTCATGCCCAGCTGCCGCGCCTTGAGGATAATGAACCTGATGGGCAGCTGCTGGCGCTCCTGCTCTTCCATCCAATCAATGACCAGTTTCTGCTCTGGGTTGGGTATAAACGGCATCATGCGATACGAACCGTCTTCGAGCTGAACGCGGATGCGGATACACTTCTTGAAAAAAAACCGCCTGTCATGGCGGCATCTGTTCCAAAACTCCGCCTTGGTCAATGGACTTGGCTCTGCGCTTGGATGATTCTGTTTTGGCTTGCCAGTCGCGCCGTCTCACAGGTTGCGTTCCAGCACTGGTTTAGGTTTTCCAGGCGGATCCCCTTGAGCCTGTTGATATCAGAGCGCTTGGCGTAAAACGCCTCATTGACCGCGGTGGTAGGGTTGAGGCCAATCTGCTCTGTCAGCTTTTGCAGCCGCTTGTAGATGTGGTTACTCATGTGAACTATCTTGGCGCCGCCGTTCGGGCTGTGGCGCTGCTGCGGCGTATCCCACTCGGGGCGCACCCTGACCGTCAAAGCAGCAATAGCCAGCTCGCCCAACAAGTCAATGATGACCCGCAGCGGTATCTTTGTCTTTTCTTTCAACAGTTGCAGGTCGTGATAGACCGTCGCGTCTACCTTGAAAGTCGATGTCGTTGATTCAGTTGTCATCCTTTTATCCTATGCTACGTTTCATTGTATGGTATAGTGCCCATATGAGCACTGGTACACCGGGAGATGAAAATGACATGGCTTTTACCGTCCTCTCTATGTGCTCGGGCATCGGCGGACTTGAGCTTGGACTTGCAGCCGCCAGAGCAGACGCCCGAGTTATATGCTGGATCGAGCGGAACAGTGCAGCGGCGGCCTGCCTCTTGGCGAGGATGGAAGACCAGAGCCTGGAAGCAGCGCCTATATGGTGCGGCGATCTCGCTGACGTCGATTACGCTGCGTTCACTGGTCGAGTTTCTTGCATCACCGCGGGGTTCCCGTGCCAACCGTGGTCGATTGCGGGGCCAGGGAAAGGGCTTGAAGACGAGCGCCACATCTTCGGTGACATCTGCAACGCCATTTCTGTGGTGGGACCCGGTCAAGTCTTCCTGGAGAACGTGCCAGGTTTGCTTGCTACCGGGCTTGGACACGTTCTCGGGCCCCTGGCCGAAATGGGGTATGATGCTGTCTGGGGAAGTTTTCGAGCTTCCAGCTGGGCAGGCGCCAGCCACCGCAGGGAACGGGTCTTTATCCTGGCAAACGCCAGGGACCGACAGCTTCAGGAGCAGGGGAGGGGACCGCAAGAACGAGGCGGGACTGGATCAGCAGGCCCGACACTGGCCCACGCCAAGGGCAAGTGCAAACGAAAACAGGACGACTCGGAATGCTCCGAGTCACGGCAAAACCCACGGCAAGACGTTAGCCGGGGAAGCGGGGAGTTGGCCGACGCCAGCAGCGAGCGTGGCAAACGACAGGGAGACGCCCGAGACGTGGGAGGCGCGGGCGATGAGGTTGAAGGCGAAGCACAACAACTCGAATGGCGCAGGGAAACCGCTGACGGTTGCGGCGTGTCAGTTCCCCTTTTCGCTCCAGGTCCGCGAGACTCCAGGTGGCCAACGCTACTCGGATCGCACCCGTCGTTTGAACCCGCGGTTCGTAGAGCTACTAATGGGCATGCCGCCCAGCTGGACCTGTCTAGAACCGACAGACTCACAGCCCTTGGAAATGGCGTCGTACCTGCGCAGGCTGCACTCGCATATATCGAACTTAACAGGAGACTAAATGGGTAAGATGCAGCGCCAAAAAGGAGCTCGGTGGGAAAGAGACGTCGTCAACCGGCTCAAGGCCATCGGCTTTACAGACGCCAAAAGAGGTTTCCAGATGAGAGGTGGTGCCGCTGAGTGCCCAGACGTCAGCGCCGGCCCCTTCCACATAGAGTGCAAGGTAGGCAAAAAGCCACCCATCCGAACAGCTCTAGAGACCGCGGTGACCACCTGCCCCAAAGGCATGGTCCCTGTGGCCGTCATCAAAGAGGACCGGCGGGAGCCCTACATCGTTATGCCACTAGAAGACTTTGAAGACCTTATAAAAGAATGGAGGGAGCGAGGTGAGTGAGGACAAAAAAGCGTTGCTTGATAGGGCCTGGGGCTCTGAAGATGAAAGAGACAAGGCGCTGCTAGAGAAGATGCGCCAGCGGTATGCCCGAACTGATGACGAGGTGTTGAGTGACCCGGCGCTTCAGCGCTTCTATAAGTCGTGGATGGAGAAGCACGGCGACCGAATGAAGCAATCGTTTGAAGAGAGACACCAGGGCGCGTTCATGCACGCACTGGACGTTGAGGTTAAGGGCTTCAAAGAAGACCTTATAAAAGAATGGAGGGAGCGAAATGAGTGAGAACTTTGGCGAGACACTAAGACTTAAGTACGGGAAGGCGCTAGAAGGGCAGATGAAGCGATCATACATAGAGCGCGCCGCCGTCGAACCCATGTGGAAAGAAAAACAACATAAGCCTGTCAGATATCTCTGACTCTCACGTCTAACTCAATAACCACAACAAAGGATACTATGGACAACATTCAGACCCTAGAACACCATCCCCTCGTAGTAGACAACCGCCTGGCCGGGTTCCTGCGCTACCTCGCCCAAGAGAAGGGCTTTGACGCCACTGAGCTGATAGGCGTAGTCAACAAGCCCCACAACTGGGACAAGGAATTCAAAGAATACCTCAACCAGTAACCATCCCCGGGCTCGGGCGCTCCACCATCAGGTACGAGTGCTTTGTCACAGGGACCACCAAAGAGCCCTACCACTGGTGGTTCCTGGACTCCGGGCCGCTCCTACACAGCTCCCAATCCACCTACGCCCTCAGCTGCCTCAGGGCTGCCGGCCTGAAGCCACCATGGGTGCAATGCAACCACCACCGCACCCACATCTCAATATCACTACCCAATAAAGTACTGATACTCCTTGACCCATAGGATCCATCCATGGAAGAATTCCCCTAAGGAATACTAAGTAAGACGGTGATGGGAAGTAATTTAGTTAACCTTAACTTAAATAGAGATATAGATATCTATCTATAGAGTTAGTTACTTTCAATTCAATTAAATCTAGATCCCGCAACACCATAAGATGGCGTGCCACTGCCAGCTCGGGACCCTTGCGCTACATACAGGCAACCCGCTTTGCTAAACAGGGAAGGTCATAGGTGACCTGCACCCAGAGACCGGATGGGACTCCTGCGCCCCCGGCCTGGGACTCCTAGGGGGGTTCAAAACTGCCGTGTATGGTTGTGGTTAACCGCACAGTCGTATGGAGGGCGGCGGACGCGAAAACGGGCTGGTGGGGGTGGGTAACGCAGCGCGTCATTGAGGGTGTTGGCACGGAAGATGCATGGACCACATGCAAGGGGTGTGCCAATGGTAGCCTGGCATCGTTCTTGCTAGGTGCTGTGGCT
>Ga0114903_1000323_pt1 | contig 30503 bp, 21 predicted proteins | sample MalvirDeepMed_s2_FD_87289 | JGI IMG/M metagenome (GOLD analysis project Ga0114903, IMG submission 87289) | Marine viral communities from the Global Malaspina Expedition - Malaspina viral metaG DeepMed_s2 | ecosystem: Environmental > Aquatic > Marine > Oceanic | place: Mediterranean Sea... | reverse complement strand
GAGGAAGGGGGCGAGAACAACATCCTGCACGGCGATGCCGCGTCCGAAGCGTTCCTGAGCGAGATCGTCGGCGCCGCCCCCTGGCCCGGCCAGCGCCATGCGAACATGGAGTCGTTCTATGAATACGGCGCGCGGGCGGGGTTCTGGCGGCTGCACCGACTTCTGGGCGACCTGCCGATTACCGTCTACGGCGTGGCGACGGCGCTGGCGCGATCCCCTTCGCAGGTGGCCGCGATGCAGGATGCGGGGTGGGAAATCGCCAGCCACGGGCTGAAATGGGTCGAGCACAAGGACATGCCCGAAGCCGAGGAGCGCGCCGCCATCGCCGAGGCGATCCGCCTGCATGCCGAGGTCACGGGCGAAGCGCCGCGCGGGTTCTACACCGGCCGGTCGTCCGAGAACACGCTGCGCCTGACCGCCGAGACGAGAGCCTTCGAATATATTGCCGACGCCTATGCCGACGATCTGCCCTACTGGATCGAGGTGGGCGACCGCGATCAACTTGTCGTGCCCTACACGCTGGACGCCAACGACATGCGCTTCGCCACCCCGCAGGGGTTCAACGCACCCGAGCAGTTCTTCGACTACCTGCGCGCGACCTTCGACACTCTGTATCGCGAGGGGGAGGACGGGGCGCCGAAGATGATGTCGGTGGGTCTGCATTGCCGTCTGGTGGGCCGTCCCGGCCGGATCGAGGGACTGCGCCGTTTCATCGAGCACGCACAGGCGCATGACGGGGTGTGGTTCGCCACGCGGGCGCAGATCGCAGACCACTGGGCGCGCGAGCATCCGCATCGTCGGATCGAACGTCCCAGTCAGATGGACCGCGAGACCTTCGTCGCCCGCTTCGGCGGGGTGGTCGAACACTCACCCTGGGTGGCAGAGCGCGCCTTCGACCTGGAGCTTGGTCCGGCACACGACACGCCCGTCGGGCTGGCGAATGCCTTGTCCCGCGTGCTGCGCACCGCGTCCGAAGCCGAGCGTCTGGGCGTCCTGCGCGCGCATCCCGACCTGGCGGGAAAACTGGCCGCTGCGAAGGCCCTGACCGCCGAGAGCAGCGCCGAACAGGCCAGCGCCGGGCTAGATGCCCTGACCGAGGCCGAGCGGGCGCGTTTCACCAAGGCGAACGCCGAATATATGGACAAGCACGGCTTTCCCTTCATCATCGCAGTGCGCGATCACGACAAGGCAGGAATAATGGCCGCGTTCGAGCGGCGCATCGCCAACGACCGCGCGACCGAGTTCGCCGAGGCGTGCCGGCAGGTCGAACGCATCGCCGCGCTGCGGCTGCGGGACATGCTAGGATGACGGCGCGGATCCCCCTGACCCCGCTGACCGCGGCCGCCTTCGCCCCGTTCGGAGAGGTGCTGGAAGCCTCGGGGCCGCCGGACCGGGTCATCAACCAGGGCAATTGCGGGCGGTTCCACGACCTTGCGACGCTGGTGGCGGAAGGCGGCGGGCGGATCGGGGTGAACCTGTTCGACGCGCTCCCCCGCGCCCTGCCCTACACCCTGGACATGGTCGAGCGTCACCCGCTGGGCAGTCAGGCCTTCCTGCCGATGCATCCCCACCCTTGGCTGGTGATCGTGACCCCCGACGAAGGCGGCATCCCCGGCCGCCCGCAGGCCTTCCGCGCCGCGCCGGGACAGGGGATCAACTTTGCGCCGGGCACGTGGCACGGGGTGCTGACGCCTCTGGCGGCGCCGGGGCTGTTCGCCGTGGTCGACCGGATCGCGCCGGACGGGGAAGACCCGGCCGCCAATCTGGAGGAACACTGGTTCGAGGCACCGTGGCAGGTCGTGGAACCGGGGTGACGGGGCGGACTGGGGGTTTCACACCCCCAGACCCCGTGGGGTATTTTTCCAAGGATGAAGGGGATGCGGGGCTGGCCCGGGTCGCCTTTGCGAGGCGCCGGGCTGATTTGCGGGATAGTCTGGCGAAGAAGAGGGGCGGGCCCGCCAATCGCGAATTCTTCAAGACGGGGCGTCACCCCCGGTCGTGGTCTCACCGGTGAAACCCGTGATCAGGGCGGTGTGCGGGATGTCAGGCCGCACGGCCCCTCTCGAAAGAGGTTTCGCTGTCTTCGTCATGCGCGCGGGGTGGGGTATGGCCCGGCCTGTGTGAAGGCCGGGTGAACCGGGCGCGCGGTGGGGGACCTACTGGATCTCGCGGATGGCCGGGTAGGCCGCGCGGAAGGCGGCGTAGGCCTCGTCGAAGGCAGGGACGAGATCGCGGTCGGGCGTAATCTCCTCGCCCGTTTCGGGCGGGGTGACGATGTCGGCAGGGTCGGCACCAGTGGCGGCGATCCGGCTCAGGCGGGCGGCGCCCAGGGCTGCGCCGAACTCCCCCCCCGCGGGCAGGCGCAGCGGCAGGTCGAACACCGTCGCCAGAAGCTTCAGCCAGTGCCGCGACCGGGTGCCGCCGCCGATCGCCATCAGCGTGTCGAGCGACGCGCCCGCCTGCTTCAGCCCCTCGAGCGAGTCGCGCAGGCCGAAGGCCACCCCTTCCAGCACCGCGCGGGTCAGGTCGGGCCGCTTCGTGTCGGTGCCGAGGCCGGTGAAGCTGCCGCGGATTGCGGCGTCGTTATGGGGCGTCCGCTCACCCGAGAGGTAGGGAAGGAAACGGACGCGGCCGGGGGCTTTCAGCGTATCGCCAAGCTCGGCCGTGAGTTCGGCGGGGCTGACACCGGTGATGGAGGCCAGCCAGTTCAGGCTGTCGGTCGCAGCCAGCATCACGCCCATCTGGTACCAGTGCCCCGGCACCGCGTGGCAGAACGTGTGCAACGCGGTTTCAGGTGCCGGGCGGTAACCGTCGCGCGCGGCCAGAAGCACGCCCGAGGTGCCCAGCGACAGGAACCCCTGCCCTTCGGACAGTGCGCCGATCCCGCAGGCTGCGGCGGCGTTGTCGCCGGCCCCTCCTGCCACGGTGACCGGGCCCGTGACGCCCCAGACGGAGGCGAGTTCAGACCGCAGCAGGCCGGCCTGTTCGCAGCCTTCGACCAGGCGGGGCATCTGGTCACGGCGCATGTGACCTGCATCCAGCAAGGTGTCGGACCAGTCGCGCGCGCCAACGTCCAGCCACGAGGTCCCCGCGCTGTCGGACATGTCGGCCACGTGGTCGCCCGTCAGGTAGAAGTTCAGGTAGGCGGCCGGCAGCAGCACCTTGGCGGTGCGGGCGTGGTTCTGGGGCTCGTGTTCGCGGACCCATTCCAGCTTGGGCGCGGTGAAGCCCGGGAAGACGATGTTGCCCGACAGGTCGCGCACGCCCTCGGTCGCGTCGAGGGCCACGGCCTCGGCGTGGGAGCGGGTGTCGTTCCACAGGATGCAGGGGCGGATCACGCGATCCTCGGCGTCCAGCAGCGTGGCGCCGTGCATGTGGCCTGCGACGCCGATGCCCTTGAGCTGCGCGAATTCGGGATGGGCGGCGCGCAGTTCGGCGACGGCGTCCTCAAGCGCGGTGATCCAGTCGGCGGGGTCCTGTTCGCTATGGCCCGGATGGGGGTGCGAGACGGAATAGGCTCGCTCGGCCGAGCCCAAGGGCGCGCCGCCCTCGTCCGTCAGAAGGGCGCGCAGGCCCGAGGTGCCAAGATCGATGCCGAGAAAGCTCATGTCCGTCCCCCAATTGTCGGTCAGGCCGAGGTGTGACCCGATTTCGCGCGGCTGTCCACCGGGCGGGATCAGCGGCGCAAGGTCAGGGGCGCGTGGCGGTTCACGTCCTTGTAGAGCAGATAGCGGAACGAACCCGGGCCGCCCGCATAGCAGGCCTGGGGGCAGAAGGCGCGCAGCCACATGAAATCGCCGGCTTCGACCTCGACCCAGTCGGCATTCAGGCGATAGACCGCCTTGCCTTCAAGGACATAGAGTCCGTGTTCCATCACGTGCGTTTCCAGGAACGGGATCACCGCGCCCGGTTGCAGGGTGACGATGGTGACATGCATGTCGTGGCGCAGGTCGGCAGGATCGACGAAGCGCGTCGTGGCCCAGGCGCCATTGGTGCCGGGCATGGGCGTGGGGGCGATGTCGGCTTCGTTCAGGACCAGCGGATCGGGGGTGTCGAGGCCGGGGGCATGCTCGTAGGCCTTGCGGATCCAGTGAAAGCGGGCGGGGGCCTCGCCGGTGGCGCGCAGGGTCCAGGCGAGGCCGGGGGGAATGTAGGCATAGCCTCCGGGGGTGAGGGTGTGGGGCGTATCGCCGATGCTCAGGACGATCTGTCCTTCGGTCACGAAGAGGACCGCCTGCGCGTCCGGGTCGGCCTCGGGCCGGTCGGACCCGCCGCCCGGCTGCACCTCCATGATGTATTGCGAGAATGTCTCGGCGAAGCCGGTCATGGGGCGGGCGAGGACCCACAGGCGCGTGGCGTCCCAGAACGGCAGGGCACTGGTGGTGATGTCGCGCATCGTGCCGTGGGGCAGCACCGCATAGGCGTCGGTGAAGACGGCGCGGCCGGAAAGAAGGTCGGTCTGCGGCGGGTGGCCGCCATGGGGGGCGAAGTAGCTGGGCATACGAGGGGGCCTTTGTACGGATGACGGCGTGCAATGGACCCCCTTCGCGGCCAGATGGGAAGGGCGAAAGTAGCGTCAGCTAGCGTCGGAGGAGGCGCGCACCTGCGTCACGCGGTGATCCGGCGTCGGGATGGCCCGCGGGCGCGGCGCCCCGCCGGGCCTGGGGCGCGCCCGGTCCGCGATCCACGCCGCGAGATAGGCCAGCGCCACTCCCAGCGGCGGCACGACCCAGGGCAGCCAGGCGACGTTGGGTTCGATATCCATGACGATCTGCCCCGTCAGCGCCAGCATCGTGCCCAGCGCGAAGACCAACAGGCCGTGCCGCCCGAGGCGGCGCAGCGGATCGGCCCATCGGCTGGCGCAGGCGCGGGTGACGAAGGGCAGGCAGGATATGACGTAAACCAACGCCATCACGTGCAGGAAACGCGGCAGCGCCAGATAGGTCTTGCTGTGCGAGACTACGTTGTAGGGCGCGCCCATGGACCCCAGCTGCGCCATCCTGCGGTTCAGCGCAGCGCCCAGATCCGGGACGTGGCGCCATGCGAAGACGAAGAACAGGAACGCCAGCGCGACCCCGAACAGGGGCCAGTTCACCGGGACGAGGCGCTGGCCGTTGCGGTGCCGGATGCCGATCAGAAGGCCGATCATGAAGATCGCCTGCCATGCGAAGGGGCTGAAGAACCAGCCTCCGCCGCCCGGGTGGTTCGGCACGTTCAGGCGGTAGATGCCCGCCACCAGCCACAGCCCCAGGCCCAGCGCCAGCGTCAGGCGCGGCGCGCGCATGCCGCCCACAAGTATCAGCGGGGCCAGCAGCATCAACGCGATATAGGCGGGCAGGATGTTCACATAGCCGATCTGGTAGCCCAGCGTCGCCATGCCCCACATCGCCGCGCCCGGATCCTCGTAGAACCGCGCAAGGTTGTGCATCACCCGGAACTCGCCGCGATAGAAGGTCGACGCCGCCCAGGCGAACAGCCCCAGCGCCGCGACGGTCAGGACGGTCTGCACCATGTAGAGGGTCCAGGCCCGCCGCCACATTGGCGCGATCCCGTCCCATGCGCGCCCTTCGCCCGCCAGCCAGCGCGCGATGCCGGGGCTGTAGGCGATGCCAGCGGCAATGCCGGACATGACAAAGAACGCCTCGGCCGCGTCCGAGAACCCGATGGTGCGGATGGTCACGCTTTCCCACGGGTTGCCGGGCATGTGGGTGACGATGATCATGACCAGCGCCAGCCCGCGGAACACGTCGATGCGGGGGTCGCGGGTCGTGGGCGCGTGGATCGGCCCCCCGCGGATGGGGATCAGCTTGGCGTCAGGCCGATCGGGCGGCGGGGTCACTGGGCAGGTCTTTCTGCACGGGCGGACGGGCCAGCGTCTCGCGGTAAGCGAGGACGACGGGGGCCGGCGCGGTTTCTTCGGGGGTGCGGAATACCGCGCGGGTGACCGGCCACGAGGTGACGGCGATCAGAAGCGGGGCGGCGATCATGGGGACGGTCACGGGGCTCATCCACCAAGACAGTTCGGGCGCGATCCACAGGACCGCCCCGGCGGCGCCAAGCCCCACCAGCATGATCCAGCGGCCCGCGCGCCAGCCTGCGGCCAAGGACAACTGCCCCTCGCCCCGCGCGGTCGAGGGCCAGCCGCCATCGCGGCCGGCGAATACCTCGGTCACGGCGCGGGTCTGGTAGATCAGCATCACGGGCGCGATCAGGGCGGTCAGCAGCGTTTCGGCCAGAACAGAGGCGAAGGCGCGAAAGGTCCCGCCATAAGGACGCGCGCGCCCTGTGACGGCAGCCTCAAGCAGGATCGACAGCTTGGGCAGAAGCAGCAGCCCGCCGATGCCGATGGCCAGCACGACGATCTGAAAGGTCCGGTCGGTCGGGAAGACCGGGAACAGCTGATAGGTCTCGGGGAAATAGTCCGGTAGCGGCGCCGTGGCGGTCGCCAGAAGCGAGACGATCAGGAACGCCCCCCACGCGATCGAAACGAGGTAGGACAGGATTCCCTGCACGAAGACAAAACGGCTCCACCCCAGAAGGCCGGGGGCGTTCACGAGGCGGATGTGTTGCAGGTTGCCTTGGCACCAGCGGCGGTCGCGGCGGGCATAGGCCAGAAGGTTGTCGGGCCCCTCCTCGTACGATCCGGGGATGCGGGGGTCCATCTCGACCCGCCAGCCTCCGCGCGCAAGAAGGGCCGCCTCGACATAGTCGTGGCTGAGGATGGTGCCCCCGAAAGGCGGTTTGCCGCGAAGCTCGGGCAGGCCGCAGCAATGGGCCAGCGCGCGCACGCGTGCGATGGCGTTGTGCCCCCAGTAGGGCCCGGCGCGCCCCTGAAGACGGGCGAGGCCCCGCGCGAAGACGGGCGAATGGAAGCTGGCGGCGAATTGCATCGCGCGGCCGAAAAGCGAACCTGCGCCAACGATCTTGGGCAGGGTCTGCAAAAGGCCGAGGCCGGGGTCGGCCTCCATCCGGGCGATCAGGTGGCGGATCGTTTCCCCCTCCATCAGGCTGTCGGCGTCCAGAAGGACGACATATTCGTAGGCCCCGCCGGAGCTGCGGATGAAATCCTCGACATTGCCGGCCTTGCGGCCGACCCGTTCGGTCCGGTTGCGATAATAGACCCGGTGGGACGCAAAATCCGGGTCGTCCAGAAGGGCGAAGGCGGCCTGTTCCTTGCGCAACGTGTCCTCGCCCGAGCTGTCGGACAGGATGACGAAATCGGCCGGAACCCCCGCCGCCGCAACCGAGGCGCGCATCGCCACGATCCGGGCACGCACTTCGGTCGGGTTCTCGTTGCAGATGGGGATGAGGATGGCCGTCGGCGGCACCCGTCCCGCGGCCGGGTTCGGAAGGGTCGGCAGGGGCCCGAGGCCAAGGAACGCTTGCCCGGCCCCCCAGGCCAGCCACCCGGTCGTCAGCAGGATCAGGGCCACCCGGGCGCCGTCAAGCGGTCCGAATCCCGCCGCCAGCCCGGCCTGGGCCATCGTCACGGCCGCGGCGGCTGCGCAGATCGCGGCAAAGCACAGGACGGCGATCCTGCGCCGCCATGTCGGGCCGTCGCGCAGGTAGGCGCGGGCGTCACGCATTGCGCATGAAAATACGGCTTAGCGCATCGAAGAAGCCGAGACGCGCCTGACCCTCGACGACCTGGCGCGGCATTTCGAGGGGGGCCGAAGGCGGCGCCATCGGGCACAGGTCGGCATCGCTTTGCCCGGTATGTCCCAGTGCGGTGTTCAGTCTCGCATCCATTGATAGACCCATGTCTCGGACAATGTGCGGTCGCCCGCCACAAGATCCGCCTTCAACTCGGTTACGGCGCCGGCTTCGGCACGGACTTCGAGGACCAGCCGCCAAAGGCCGTCTGGACCTTCGACATATTGCAGCACCTGTTCCTCGAGCGTGCCGTTCGCAACGCTCACTCGCGCCTCAACCTCGGACTCTCCTTGCGGTTCCCCAAGCATCCCGCCCTGGAAATCAATGACGAATTTCCGCCGATCGCGACGGGGTTCGACGCCTGCAACGCCTCCGAATCCGCCAAGCGTGCGCAGGATTCGGGCACGCTCCGAACGCGCCCCCGGGGGCGTCATGCCCCAGTGCAGCCGATAAGAGGTCTGGTAGGTGTCGCCCGCCGCGAAGTTGCCCTCGGGGATCCAGAAGGCAACGATGTTGTCGTTGGCTTCAAGGTCCGACGGGATCTCGATCAACCTCACCGTGCCCGCGCCCCAGTCGTTCAGCGGCTCGACCATCAGCGAGGGTCGCGCCTCGTAATGGGCGCCCGCGTCGAGGTAATCGTCGAAGTCGCGGTGCCGCTGGACCAGCCCGAAGGGGCCCGGCGACTGGGCGCCGAAATAGGAATTTGCCAGCCGTGGCGGATTGGCCAGCACGCGCACCAGGGTCGACTCGCCCAAGTTCAGTACCAGCGCCTCGCTGTCGTGGACGCGGGTGCGGTAGTCGTCGAAGGGCCCTCCGTCGTTCGGCCCGAAAAGGAACATCGAGGTCAGCGGCGCGATGCCCAACTGCCGGACATCCTGCCGAAAGAACAGGTGCAGCTCGACATCCATGGTCGTCGTCTCGCCCGGGCGCAGGACAAAGCGATAGGCGCCGGTCACGGACTGGGATTCCAGCATCGCATAGAAAGTGACCTCGCCTGAAGCGGGGTCGGGGCGTTCCAGCCAGAAGGCGCTGAAGCGGGGAAACTCCTCCTCGCCCGAAACGGCGGTGTTCACGGCCAAGCCGCGCGCGCTGAGGCCATAGCGGTTCCCCTGCCCCAGTGCGCGGAAGTAACTGGCCCCGAGGAACGAGACGACCTCGTCGAAGCGATCGGCCGAGTTCAGCGGCGCGTTGAGGCGGAACCCGGCGACGCCCGGGAGCGCGGCGCCTTCGGGGATCGTGTCCCGCGCGGAGCCGTAATAGTTGAAATCGGCCGCTGTGAACTTGATCGGACGGGCGCGGCCGTCCTCGACCTCGAACAGGGGGACGGTCCCGTCGAACAGCCAGCCGGGGTGATAGGCGTGCAGGACGAATTCAGCCTCCTCGGCCTGCCAGACCGCGTTCTCGGGTCGGAACTGGATGTTGCGGTAGTCGTCGTAGTCAAGATCCGAAAACGGCGCGCCCAATGCCTCGGGGGGCTGGTATTCAGCCTGTGCCGCGTTTCGCGCACGCTCGATCAGGCGGTCGAAGGAGAATGGTTTAACCGTGATGGCCGCCTGCGCCGTCACCCGACCCGCCGCCGCCGCGGCAATGACAGAGCCACCGATCCGAAGAAGCATACGACGCGACAGGACGAACGGACGGTCAGGCATGGTCATGAAGCGGATCCCGGAAAATTCTGCACCGCAGAACACTTACCCCCCGGCAGGGCAGTTTCAATTCCCCACGCGAAAGCGGGCGATTGTTTGCCGCGACGTCTCGGCAATTTGGTGCCGGTGGTCGGATCGCGTATGACGATCGCAAGAGGAGCGAACGCGCATCGCACTGCATCGCCCGGTACCCGAGGGGGAGTACAGTTTTGAAAAACACGTCTTCATTCCGGCGGACACCCGCATGAGGCCACTGGTCGCGGCCTTTCTGATCGTGCTTTCGGTGGTCGTTCTGGAACTCCCCCGTGCCGGTCTGGAGATCACGACGTGTGACGTGGGCGCGACACCCGTGACCCGCTACGCCCGCCCCGGCGCGGAAGGGCCGGCCGTGGTGATCGCGCATGGCTTTGCCGGCTCGCGCCAGATGATGCAGGGCTATGCGCTGCCGCTGGCGCGCGCTGGCTACCGGGTCTTTGCGTTCGATTTTCTGGGGCATGGCCGAAACCCGGTGCCGATGTCCGGCGACCTGACCGCGATCGAGGGAACGACCCGCCTTCTGGTCGATCAGACCGCTGCGGTGATCGATGCCATCGATGCCGGAACCCGGCCCCTCGCCCTTCTGGGCCATTCGATGGCGACGGACGTTCTGGTGCGCGTCGCGGGCGGGCGCGACGATATCGGCCCGCTCGTCCTGCTTTCGGCATTCTCGAACGCGATCGACGCAGAGCGCCCGGAAACCTTGCTGACCGTGACCGGCGCGTGGGAGCCGGGCTTGCGCGACGCCGCGGTGGAGTTCGTGCGGATGGTCGACCCCGACGCGGCCCCCAGCCAGACGGTGTCGAATGGAGAGGTCACCCGCCGGACGGTCATCGCGCCATATATCGAGCATGTGTCGATCCTGCACAGCCGCGTGGGTCGTCGGGCGGCTCTGGACTGGCTCGACCAGGTCTATGGACGCGCGTCCGACGTGATGCTTCTGCCGACAGGCCCGGCGATCCTGGCGCTGCTGGCTGGGCTTGTGTTGCTGTTCCGTCCGGTGGCGCGGGTGCTGCCAGACCGCGCCACCCCGGCCCCTGCCCTGCGCCGGGGGCAGATCGCCGTCGCCGCGCTGTTGCCCGCCGTCGTTGCGCCGGTCGTGGCAGTGCCCCTGGATCCCGATCTTCTGCCGGTGCTGGTCGCCGATTACCTGGCCCTGCACCTGCTAGTCTTCGGCCTGGTGCAACTGATCCTCATCCGGCGCTGGGGACTTCCCTGGGGACCGCTGTCGGGCCGCGCCCTGATCCTCGTGCTGGTCTGGAGCGGCATCGTCGGGCTGGCGCTGGACCGCTATGCCGCGAATTTCTGGCCGACGGCGGACAGGGTCTGGATCGCGGCGGCCATGGTGCCCGGAACCGTATGCTTTCTAATGGCAGATGCGATCCTGACGCGCGGCGCCTCGCTGGCGCGGCGGGTGGCCTTGCGGGCGGGGGTTCTGGCGTCGCTGGGGTTGGCGGTCACGCTCGACTTCGACGACCTGTTCTTCCTGGTGATGATCGCGCCGGTCATCGTGCTATTCTATCTGGTGTTCGGCACGCTGGGCCGCGCGGCCTCGCGCAGGTCCGGTCCCCTGGCCGCAGGACTGGCGCTGGGGCTGGTCCTTGCCTGGACGCTGGGCGTCAGCTTCCCGCTGGTCGGGACCGGCCCCCTTAGATGAGGTTGTAATCCTTGGCGCGCTGGATCGCTTCGGCGGTTGTGCGGGCGTTCAGTTTCTCGCGTGCGGTACGGATGCGGAACTTGAAGGCCGAGTCGGAAATCCCCAAGCTGTCGGCCGCCTGCTTGGTCCGCATGCCTGTCGCAAGGCGCACCAGCGCCTCGGTCTGCTTGCGTGACAGGGACAGGTTCAACGGGAACATCCCGTGGATCGTTCGGCTGATCTCTTCGAAATGGGCATTTTCGTCGTCGGTCAGCTCGCGATCCGCGCGGGCGACGCTGATGACACTGCGGCATTGCCGCGGCCCAAGCGAGACCGAGGCGCCGAATTTCAGACCGTGCCGCGCCGCTTGACCCATGATGTCGTACGGGTCCGGAAGCGCCGGATCCGACCAGCGCAACAGACCGGTATGTTCCATGCACCAGCCGACAACCGGGTCGCGCAGGGCATACCCGTTCTCATTGTACTGTTTGACCCATTTCACGGGATAGGTTCGTTCGACCATGCGGCACGACAGGCCCCGCAGATGAAGAATGATGGCGTAGCCCGACGGAGCGAGCGCGTCGAGGTGCCTGAGCGCAATGTCCAGGCCTTCCCGAGCCGAAAGGTGTGAGTTCATATCAAAAGGACGATCATGACCGAATAGGAGCCCCCAACGCGCACCTTATGGCTTAGAAAGATACGGTCGGACAATCCGAGGGCGCAACGCAAAAAAGCCGGCGATCGAGTCCTTCACGCGAAGATTGATGTGGAATTACAACCACAGAGGCAGGCGGTCCACCGGTATGGGCCGCCTGCCGATCCCGTCAAGCGACGTGACGTGACGTCAGAGATTCGGGCGGGGCACTTTCGACCAGACCCTTGGAAAACAGGTCCATCCACATCCGATAGACCGCCGCCACTTCGTCCACCGTCTTGGCCGCATCGAACTGCGCCCAGAGATAATCGACCGTCAGCTCGCGGCCGACCGAATTGGACTGGGACAGCAATCCGGCATCGGTGAAACGGGCCAATTCCTCGGGGCCTGCGAACACGTCGTGGGGAATGTTGGCGAAGTCGCGCACCCGGTCGATCCTTTCTTGCGTGCAGTCCAGAAGCGCGGCCAGTGCCGGCACCTTGCCCATCTGGACGGTACTGCCGACATAGTCGTAAGGCGCGTTGTTCGACCGCTTCAGGACCTTGTCCATGACGGGATCGATGACGGTGACGATATCGTCGATCCCCGACGACATGGCATATTCCAGCGATCCGATCATCAGCTCGGCCGTGGCATCCGAGATCGAACCCGGTCCCCGGCCCCGGGCAAGGCGCTTGGTATCGACACAAAAGCGGGTGGATTCCCACAAGGTCGGGCTGCGCAGCGGCGGCTCGTCCCCGAGGATGGCGCTGAAGACGTCCGACAGCATGTGCGGGCCGGTGGTCTGAAGCGCGCGCACGCACGACACGACGTCACCCGCCGCATTCACCCCGATCACGTAGGCCGGGTCCAAAGAGTCGTACTGGTCGATCTCTCGCCCATTCTCGACCTGCACGTCCCAGCCCAAACGCCCCCCGAACACCTGGGCCCGCAATTGGAACATACGGTCGACCAATGTGGTATACTTGTGACGGTTCAGTGCATCGACGATGATGATCATCTCAGATTCTCCAAAAGATTTACGAGAATGAGAATCGTCGCGCTGGGCAGGCTTCACAATTGGGGGAATCCCGTAGCGGCAGAATTACCCCACGTCAGCCTTACCGGGGGTTGATCAGCCGAGATTCAATAGCGCGCGCGACAGCCTGCGTCGTCGTCAATGCCGAGAGCTTGGTGCGGGCGGACCTGAGGTGAACCTCGACCGTGCGATCCGAGATCGACAGGATCGTGCCGACATCGCGTTGCGTCTTGCCCACCGCGATCCATTGCAGAATCTCGATCTCGCGTTGCGACATCAAGGGCCGCATCGCCGGGTTCTGATCCGTGAAGGATTGAACCACACGGTCGTGCAGGTACACCGCCATGGATTGCAGATCGGACCGGATATGCGCGAACTGCTTCTTCCATTGCTCGGGAGAGCCGTGCGCCGACACGCTGAGCATGCCGATATCACCGAATGGGCCGCGCACGGGTACGGTGACGCCGTTCCTGGGAAGCCCGAAATCCGACGCCTCGAGCATCACTCGATCGCCTTCGCAGATCGCCGCCGCCCGGGCCCAGTCCAGCGGCGCGATACTGCGGCTGGCAAGGCGCAGGGTCGGGTCCTTCGATGCCATTTCGTTCTGCTGGTAGTGCTCGATCCACGCACCGGGATATGTCACGAACCCGCGGATGTCCGACCCCGCATGATCCATTCCCGCATAGGCGGCGTGATCGACGCCGAGCCTGTCCCGAAGCTGTTCGATGAACGCATTGAAGGTGTCGCGGGACGTAGGTTCCGCGCCGATGTCGATCAGGCCCATCTGGGTTTCACCCCCATAAAGCCGTGTCCCTTGTTTCGCCCTAGGCCGGGCATGACCCCATGTCAAGGTCACCCTATACGGGTAAAAGGTTCATATTCCAGACGCAGGACTTCAACTTTTTCGATTGAGCTAGGAAAAACGCCCGGGAATGCGACATGGGCGTGCTTTCAAGATGTCGTTTGACCCCGGCTATCCTGCGGGTAGGCTTGGGCAGAGAAAATCATAGGGAGGAACACCATGCTACATATGCGATCAATTGCGATTCTCGCCGCGCTGGCGGCCGGTCCGGCCGTCGCGCAGTCGCAGCTGTCGATTGCCACGGGCGGCACGGGCGGCGTCTATTATCCGATGGGCGGCGGCCTGGCCGAGGTCATCAACAACCACGTCGAAGGCGTCAGCGCCACCGCCGAGGTCACCGGCGCCTCGGTCGAGAACATGGGCCTGATTGCCACCGGCGACGCTGACCTTGCCATCGCGCTGGCCGATACCGTCCAGCAGGCCTATGCGGGCACCGGCCGGTTCGAGGGGCAGCAACTGCCGATGGTCCGCGCCATCGGCTCGCTTTATGCCAACATGGTGCAGATTGTGACGCCTGCCGATTCCGACATCCAGTCGATCGACGATCTGGCGGGGATGCGCGTGTCGGTCGGTGCGCCCGGATCCGGGACCGAGGTCAATGCCCAGACGCTGCTGGAAGTGAACGGCATGTCCTTCGACGACTTCGACGCCCAGCGCCTGAACTTCAACGAAACGGCGGATGCGCTGGCCAACGGCGATATCGACGCCGGATTCTGGAGCGTGGGCGCCCCCACCTCGTCGATCCTGAACCTCGCCACGACGCAGGACATCCGCATGATCTCGCTGACCGACGAACAGATCGCGGCGGCCGAGGAAGCGGATCCGACCTTCGCCGAGCTGTCGCTGGCTGGCGGCACCTATGAAGGCGTGGACGAGGATATCGCGACCATCGGCGTGCCGAACGTGCTGGTCGTATCCTCCGAGCTGGACGAGGATCTGGTCTATCAGATCACCAGCGCGATGTACGAGAACATCGCCGAGCTGCGCGCGGTCCACCCCGCCGCCGAAGAAACCACGGTCGAGTTCACCATGTCCGCGACGCCCGTGCCGCTGCATTCCGGCGCGATCCGCTATTTCGAGGAAGCGGGCGCCGAGATTCCCGACGACCTGCGGGAATAATGAAACCACTGCTTGCAGGGGGGATCTTGACCCTCCTGCTGGCCTCTCCTCTTTCGGCGGCGGACCTGACCGCGACGATCGACGACGGGACCGAGATCGCGCGGATCGAGATTGCCGAAGGGCAGGACTGGTGCGTACTGTGGCGCCATTCCGTGCAGGGGTTCGACGTCGAGGATTGCTATCGCAACATGGACGGACGCATGGTCCTGATGCGGTCCCACCAACCCGACTTCGCCGCGGGTCTGGGGCATATCCCCGGTCGCGGCCGGCAGGTCTCGGACGGCGACGGCGGGTACTGGATCGAGGATATCGACGAGCCGGTTCCGGGCAACGCCTATGTGCTGAGACCCGGCAGCATGGCGGTCGATCACCGTCTGGCGGCCGGGGGCACCGTTGTCTCGCTTTCTGAAACAGCCGCGCATCGGCGCGTTCGCATCGCTTTGGAGTAGACCGGCATGGCTGACGATCGGGTCAACAGCGCGGAGATCCGCAATATCCAGCCGAAACTCGCGTTGGGGCTCATCTCGGTCATCGGCATCGCGTTGTCGCTGTTCCAACTTTACGCCGCCGGGATCCAGCCGCTGGGCCTGTTCTATCAGCGGCCCATTCACCTGGGCTTCATCCTGGTGCTGTGCTTCCTGATCTATCCCGTCACGGGGGAACGTCCGCGCGGTGCCCTCGGCTGGGCCATCGACCTGCCGCTGGTCCTGGGCGGGGTGCTGGTGGGCTATTGGGTGCCTGCCAACATCGACGCCATCGCCAACGCGATCTTCCCGCGCACGCAGGACGTGGCCGTGGGCATCGTCACGGCGCTTCTGGTGCTTGAGGCCTCGCGCCGGGCCATCGGGCCGACGATCACCGTCATCGGCGCGGTCTTCGTCGTCTATGCCTTCGCAGGCAACCGGGGCGAGTTACCGTTCCTTTCAGACCTCATGCCCGGCATCCTGAACCACCGCGGCTATTCGCTGGACCGGCTGGCCAGTCAGCTGACCCTGGGGGCCGAGGGGATATTCGGCATCCCGCTGGGCGTCGCAGCCACGTTCATCTTCATCTTCGTGCTGTTCGGCGCGTTTCTGGAAGTGACCGGCGCGGGCAAGTTCTTCATCGACCTGGCCTACGCCACCACGGGAAAGCAGCGCGGCGGACCGGCGAAAGCCGCTGTCATCGCGTCGGCGGGCATGGGCTCGATCTCGGGCAGTGCCATCGCGAACGTCGTGACCACGGGCGCCTTCACGATCCCGCTTATGAAGAAGCTGGGGTATCGCCCCGCGCAGGCCGGCGGGATCGAGGCCGCGGCCTCCACGGGCGGGCAGATCATGCCGCCCCTGATGGGCGCGGGCGCGTTCCTCATCAGCGAGTTCACGCGGACGCCCTACATCGAGATCGTCATGATCTCGATCTTCCCGGCGATCCTATATTTCGGGACGGTCTACCTGCTGGTGCACATCGCGGCGGTGAAGCGGGGTCTGGAAGGCCTGCCGGCCGAAGAACTTCCGAAAGTACGCGAAGTCCTGCTGGAGGGGTGGCACTTCCTTCTGCCGCTTGGCGTGCTGGTCTGGCTGCTGGTGGCGGGATACTCGCCCATGCGCGTGGGGTTTTATGCCGTCGTCGCGGTGGTCGCATCGGCGGTGCTGCGGGCGATCCTGTCCTACCTGCGTCACGGTCCGACATGGGCGGGTGCCGTCGCGCTGGGCCGCGCGGGGGTCGAAAAGACGCTGGAGGCGCTGGAGCTGGGCGCGCGGAACGCCGTCGCGGTGTCGGTCGCCTGCGCGCTGGCGGGGATCATCGTGGGCGTCGTGGGCCTGACTGGGCTGGGGCTGAAGTTCTCGTCCATGATGATCGCGTTTTCGGGGGGCAACCTGCTGCTGGCGCTGCTGCTGGTGGTGATCGCCAGCCTGATCCTAGGGATGGGTCTGCCGGTGACGGCCGCCTATATCGTGCTGATCATCCTGATCGGCCCCGCCTTGACCGAGGAATTCGGGATCCCCCTTCTGGTCGCGCATCTGGTGGTCTTCTGGTGGAGTCAGGATTCGAACGTCACTCCGCCCGTGGCGCTGGCGGGGTTCGCGGGAGCGGCCATCGCAGGATCGCCACCGATGGAGACGTCGGTGCAGGCGTGGAAGTTCGCGAAGGGCCTGTATCTGGTTCCGCTGTTCATGATCTTCAACGAGCCGATCATCGTCGGCGGCCCGATCCCGCTGGTCCTGTGGAACGGCCTGATCGCGATCCTGGCCCTGACGGCCTTCGCCGCCGCGCTGGAAGGGTTCCTGTTCGCGCCCATGCCATGGTGGCAGCGCGCCGTGTTGGTCCCCTCGGTGGTGGCGGTCTTCTGGCCGTCCATCGCGATCGAGGCGGTTGGTGCCGCGGCGATCGTGGTCGTTTTGTGGCTGAACGCGATGGCGGGGCGGCGGGCGGCGCCGGACGCAAGGCCCGACCCCGCCTGACCCCGTCAGGCCGGGGCGGGCGCGGTCCCGGCCCGGGTCGCCTTCTTTTCCCGCAGCATCAACATGGCAGGGGTTACGACCAGCGTCAGAAGGGTCGCGACGATCAGGCCGCCCGCGATCGCGCTGGACAGTTCCGTCCAGTATTGCGTGGACGGCGCGCCATACACGATCTCGCGCGTGAAGAAGTTGATGTTGAGGCCGATCACCATGGGCAGCAATCCCAGCGCGGTCGTGACCGAGGTCAGCACCACGGGACGCAGACGCTGCGCCCCCGTCCTCAGCGCGGCCTCCAGCGGGGGCATACCGATCCTGCGCAGGTCGTTATAGGTGTCGATCAGCACGATGTTGTTGTTCACCACGATCCCCGCCAGCGCGATGATCCCGACGCCGCCCATGACCACGCCGAAGGGCCGCCCGGTGATGACGAGGCCCAGAAGCACGCCCGCGACAGAGAAGACGATCGCGCTCATCACGACAAACGCCTGAAACAGACTGTTGAACTGCAGAACGAGGATCACGAACATCAGCACGATGGCCGCAGCAAAGGCCCCCAACAGGAAGGTCATCGATTCCTGCTGGTCCTCGGCCTCGCCCGCGAAGTCGAACTCGGCGCTTTCGGGCAGGTCCGCCTCGGCAAGCGCGGATTGCAGCGCGGCGATCTGGTCGCCCACCAGAAGACCCGGGGCGACGTTGGCCTCGATGGTGGTCACGCGTTCCTCGTCGATGCGGCGGACGATGCCGACCCGCTCGGCCGGGGCGAAGGTCACGAAGTTCGAGATCGGGACAAGCCCCGACGAAGTCGGCACGCGCAGGTTCCCAAGCTCGGCCAGAGAGCGTTGGTCGCTGGGGAACCGGACCCGCACGTCAAGCTCTCCGTCCGCGTCCGAGGGGCGATAGTCGGTCACGGTAATGCCCTGGGTCAGAAGCTGCACCGCCTGTCCCAGAAGGCTGACATCGGCGCCGAAGCGCGCGGCCTCCGCGCGATCGACGCTGATCGCGACCTCGACCCCCGGCAGCGGCCGCGTGTCGGTGACGTCGGTGAAGCCGCCGATGCGATCCATGATCGCCAGCGCCTTCTCCACGGCCTGGGTCTGGTCCTCGGGCGTGCGGGCGGTGACCTGAAGGTTCACGGGCTTGCCGCTGGTCGGGCCACCGCTTTCGGTCAGAACCTGGATGTCGATGCCGGCAATGTCCGACATCTCGGCCCGGATATCCTCGCCGATCTGTTCCGCGGGGCGCCGCTGGTCCCAGTCCACAAGGTCAAGCTGGATGGTGCCGATGACTTCCTCGTCCCCGCCGCCGCCGCCAATCGTGGACCTGGCATAGACGCTTGACACGCCCTCCTGATCCAGAAGACGGTCCTCGACCCGGCGCACCAGCGCGTCGCGCTCGTAGATCGACAGGTTGTCACGGGCGCGGACCTCGACCTGCATGAACTCGGGCTCGACCGAGGGAAAGAAGGACACGCCGCGCCCGAACTCGCCATAGATCGCAAAGCCGCCGAACAGCAGCGCGATGGCCAGGATCAGGGTCGTGCCGGGCCGCAGGATCGCCTTTTCCAGAAGCCGGACATAAGCGCCGGTGAACCCGCTGATCTTGCGTGGATCGCCCGTCTCGGATTCGAACAGCATCGCCTTGGCGCGGGCCGATTGGGGCTGGCGCTTGCCGATGACGCCGCCCACGACGGGGATGAAGACCAGCGCCATGAAGAGGGACGCGAACAGGGTCAGGATCACGGTGATCGGCAGGAATTTCATGAACTCGCCGATCAGGCCGGTCCAGAACAGCAGCGGGAAGAACACGCTGAGCGTCGTCGCGGTCGAAGCGATGATCGGCCAAGCCATGCGTTTGGCGGCGTGGGCATAGGCGGACTTGGGGTCGTCCCCTTCCTGAAGACGGCGGTCGGCCAGTTCGACCGTGACGATCGCGCCGTCGACCAGCATCCCCACGACGAGGATCAACGAGAACAGCACCACGATGTTCATAGTGTAGCCCATGAACCACAGCGCGGCGACGCCCGCCAGGAACGCGCCGGGGATCGACAGCCCGACAAGTATGGCCGAGCGCAGGCCAAGTGCGAAGACGATGACGATCATCACGAGGATGATGGCGGCGATGACGTTGGATTCCAGATCCGTCAGCAGGGCCTTCACCTCCTCACTCTGGTCCTGAAGATACGTCACCTCGACCGAGTCGGGCCATTCCGCGCGCATTTCGTCGATGGTGGCCTGCACGGCAGCGACCGTGTCGATGATGTTGGCGCCCGACCGCTTCTTGACCTCGAGTGCAAGGGCCGGCTGCCCGTCGATCCGCGCGAAGCTTGTCGGATCCTCGAACGTGCGGCGGACCTGCGCCACATCACCGAAGGTGACGACGGTGTTGCCGTCGACCTTTACGGGCATCTCCATCACGTCTTCGAGGTTCTCGATCAGGCCGGGGACCTTCAGCACGATCCGCCCGCCCCCGGTTTCGATGGCGCCGGCGGCGATCAGGCGGTTGTTGCGCTGCAACTGGCTGGTCAGCTCGTCGAAGCTGAGGTTGTAGGTCTGGAAAACCGTGGGGTCGATCAGAACCTCAAGGAACTCTTCCCGCGCGCCGCCGATATCGACTTCTAGCACGCCGGCAAGAGCTTCGAGCTCGTCCTGGACGTCCTCGGCCAGGTCGTTCAGCGCCCGTTCCGGCACGGGGCCGGACAGGATCGCGGTGATGATCGGGAACAGCGCCGTGTTGATCTCGGTCACGGTCAGGTCATACGCATCGTCGGGCAGCTCGCCCTGGGCGCGGTCGGCGGCATCGCGCACTTTGTCCAGCGCCTCGTCGATATCGCCGCCGGCCGTGAATTCCAGCTGGACGCTGGCGAAACCTTCGGCGGATTCGCTCGACATCTTCTCAAGTCCTTCGATGGCGCCGAACTCGGCCTCCATCGGTTCCAGCAGCAGCCGTTCCGCGTCGGTGGGGCTGATCCCGTCGATCCCGGTCGAAACATAGACCAGCGGCAGCGGCACCTCGGGGTTGGCCTCCTTCGGGATCGAGACATAGGCGATCGCGACCACCGCAAGGATCATCGCCAGCGCGATCACCACCACGCGGCTGCGCGAGAATGCGGCGTCGATAAGCCCGTTCATTCTGCGACCTCCTGCGGAGCTTCGCGCTGGGTGTCGGCGGCGCTGGCCAGATCACCTTCGCCGTCTTCCGGGGCTTGGGCGCGCACAGGCTCGCCCGCTTGAACGAAGCCCTGGCCGATGGTGATGATGTTGGCCGTGTCGGGCAGTCCGGTGGCCCAGACGCCCTGAAGCTCGGCCTTGACGATCTCGATCGGGTGGAAGCGGACGGTTCCGTCCTCGACCGTCTTCACGCCCAGCGCGCCTTCGGGATTGAGGGACACGACCGAGGGCGAGATGAAGTGCGCCTGCGCTTGCCCCGTGGGGATCACGATCTCGGCCGAGACGCCGGCGGGGATCGCGCCATCCTCGTTCGCCACCTCGATCTCGGCCAGGAAGGTCCGGGTTTCGGCCGAGGCCGAGGTGCCGACGAAGGTGACAGTACCTTCGCGCGTCTCACCGGTGATGAACGTGACTTCGGCCGGCTGGCCGTCCTCGATCCGGTTCAGCGCCTGCTGGGGCACCTGGATCGCCACGGTCAGGGGCCGGTTGTCGACGATGCGGCCGACTTGCTCGCCGGCCGACACGAACTCCCCCTCGTCGAGGCTGAGTGTTTCGATCCGGCCCGGAAAGGGTGCGAGGATCGTCAGGTCTTCCAGCGTCTGCTGGGCCGAGATGACCTGCGATTCGGCCGAGGCCAGTTCCGCGCGTGCTTCGGCCACCCGGTCGGCCGTGCCCACGCCGCGCTCCAAAAGCTGCTCGGCATTATCGATCTCGCGCTGGGCCCGGGCGCGCTCTTCCTCGGCGCGGGCCAGATCGGCCTCGGCGCGGGTGGATGACAGGCGAGCGATGGGTTGGCCCGCCTCGACCATTGCGCCCTTGTCGGCCAGAACCTCGACCACGTCGCCGGTGGCCTCGGCGCGCAGGGCCGTGTCGCGGTCGGGCTGCGCCTGCCCCTCGGCCTGGAAGGTCAGCGTAACCGGTTCGGCCCGAGACGTTCGGGCGACGACCGACGGGGGAAGCTGTTCGGCCGTTTCCTGCGACGGCGCCGCTTCCTCGGACGGCATCACGAACCCGCTGCCCATCCATGCGATGATGGCCACGAGCAGCGCGGCCGCGATCCAGACCGAGCGGGACGCGCCGCGATCGGTCTCGAACTCCAGGTGGGCGGGCTGGGCGGCCGTGTCGGGCGTCTTGTCCATGTCTCGGCAAATCCTTCGGCGTCGTGGGTCCGGCCGCACGGCTTGACGCCATGGGCTGAAGGGTAGATACCGACTGCCGGTCGGTATTCAAGAGGGCAATTCGGGTGAATCGAACGAAAGGGTCACAACGCCGTCACCGCATGGCCCCATCAGACCGGCGGGAAGCGATCCTGGACGCCGCGCAAAGCCTGTTCGTGTCACGGGGCTGGGATGCCGTGACCATGGCCGACGTCGTGGCAGCGGCGGGGATCTCGAAGGGCGGGTTCTACCATCATTTCGCGACCAAGGACGACTTGCTGGCCGCCATCGTCGCACGGATGACCGCGCGGACCGTCGACGCCGCCAAGGTCGCCCGGGAACAAACCGAAGGCGACGCGCTGGTTCGCCTCAACGCCTTCATCGCGGAAACCCGGCGCTGGAACGCCGAGAATCCCGAAGCCCTGCCCATCTTTGCCGAACTGTTGTCCCGTCCCGAAGACGATGCGCTGTCGCAGCGCACCTATGCCGCGACGGCAGAAATCCTGCGCCCGGCCCTGACCGAGATGATCACGGAAGGGGTCGAGAGCGGCTTATTCGATGCCCCCGCCCCCGCTCTGATCGCTGAGATCATCGTCGGTCTGACAAAGGGGCGCCGCGCCGCGCTGGCGCAAGTCGTGGCCGAGGCGCGGGCGGACCGGATCGACGCCGCGACGCAGGTGCTGGAGGCGCGGCTGACGGCCGAAGGCGCGGTCTGCGACCGGTTACTGGGCCTGCCAGAGGGCAGCGTCCTGTTCGGTCACCCGGACAGGTTTCGCGCCATGGTCGAAAGCCTTGCGGGCGTCTGACCCGGCTAGGCCCCCTCGACCGACGACCCTGCCAGCGACAACAGCCCCCGAAGCGGGATGTCGACCCAATCGGGGCGCATCGCCATTTCGTAGCCCACCTCGTAAGCGGCCTTCTGGATGAGGAAGAGGTCCAGAAGGGCCTGTTCGAACGCCGAATCGCCGGGGTGAAGATCGCTGCCCGACGCGGTGTCGCGATAGGCTTGCAGGAAGGTGCCCTGAGTTGCCTGACGCCAGCCTTCGACATGCTGCATCGTCCGTTCCAGATCAGCGCCCAGTTCGATCCGGCGACGCAGGGTCGACCACAGCGCATAATCAAAGCTGCGCATCATTCCCGCAACGTCCCGCATGGGTGAGGTCTTGGCCTGCCGTTCGGCAAGGCTGCGGGCGGGCTCCCCTTCGAAATCGATGATCATCACGTCCGTTTCGACCACCAGAACCTGGCCCAGGTGATAGTCGCCATGGATTCGCCCGATCCCGCCCGAGGGCGTCTGACCACGCAGCGCGTCGATCCGGTCCATGAAGGCCCCCCGCCGGTCCAGCACGGCCTCAGCCACGGCACGGCTGCCCGCGGGCAGGCTGGAGAGGCGCGACTGCAGACGCTCCAGGGTATCCGCAAGCTCGGCCTCGACAGTGTCGGCCAGTTTCTGGACGATCTCCGGCGTCATCGGCTCTTGCGCGAAGGGGGTGCCTTCGGCGCCGCTGGCCAGCGCCATGTGAAGCTGGGCCGTGCGCCGCCCGAGGACGGCGCCGATATCCAAGGGTCCGCCCAGAAGCGGCTGATCTTCCTGCGCGGCGGGGTCGGTGCTGTGGCCGCCCATCTCGCGCCGTTCAAGGTCGCGGTCCAGCGCGTCGATGACATAGGTCCAGGCATCGCCCTGGTTGCGCACGAATTCCGATGCGGCGGCCAGCGTGGTGACGGCGCCGTCGGGGCCGGTCCAGTCGATGGTGCCCAGAAGCGCGGGGCTGGCGGTGAAATCGGTCTCTTCCGTGAGGAAACGCGCGACCTCGATATCGGGCTGCACGCCCTCCTGCAGACGGCGGTAGAGCTTCAGGATCACCTTGTCGGAAAACGCGATGGAGGCGTTCGACTGCTCGGCCGACAGAAGACGCGGTTCACCCGCATCCTCGTTCACCGCGTCCAGTCGGTCGGTTCGGGTAAATTCGATCTGACCCGTTTCGGCGTCGATCGACCGGCCTTCGCGCAACGCCGCCAGAAGCGAGGTGGCCATGGTGTCGTCCACCGCCCCGTCGAGGATCGCGCCCACCTTGTTGGCCTGGCGCAGTTTCGCCAGCGTCGCGGGAAGCCGCGGCGACATGGTCAGCGCATCCTCGCCCCAGACGGCGGCAAGGGGCAGGAAGTAGCGCTGCATGCCGCCGCCGACCTCGACATCCGCCACGGCCAGCATGTGCTGCCCGTCATCCATAGCGGCCAGTTGGCGCAGGGAGACGCCGTCGATCCGGTCTTCCTTGGCGGCGAACCAGCGTTGCAGCGGAAGGTAGTCCCGCAGGGTCTTCGACACGAAGTCGCCGGCAGCCCGGTCCGACAAGGCCCCTGCGATCGTCCCGTCCCGCGTGGTCAGGGTCAGGAAATCGGGCAGCTGCTGCGCATGGGGGGTGTGCCAGGACGGAGCGTCCTCGGCCTCCTTCAGCAGAAACCAGTAGAAGCCATAGCTGGGCAGGGTCAGCAGATAGGGCAGCGCACCGATGGGCGGAAACGCGGATTGGCCCGTCATCTCTATCGGGACGCGACCGTCGAAATCGCGCAGGTCGATCTCGGCCGCCTGGGCCTGGCGCGACAGGTTGGCGACGCATAGCACGGTCTCGGTCTCGGTCCGGCGCAGGTACGCCAAGACCTTGCGGTTGGCGGGATACAGAAGCTCGATCTCGCCCCGGCCGAAGACGTCGTGGCGCTGGCGGACGCCGATCATGCGTTTGACCCAATTCAGAAGCGAAGTGGGCGAGGATTGCTGTGCCTCGACATTGATCGCCTGATAGCCGTGGACCGGATCCTGGATGGTGGGCAGATACAGCTCTTGCGGCAGCGCGCGGCTGAACCCGGCATTGCGGTCGGCAGACCATTGCATGGGCGTGCGCACGCCGTCGCGGTCGCCAAGGTAATAGTTGTCGCCCATCCCGATCTCGTCCCCGTAATAGACGATGGGGGTTCCGGGCATGGACAGCAGCAGCGAGTTCAGAAGCTCGATCTTGCGGCGGTCGTTCTGGAGAAGCGGCGCAAGGCGGCGGCGGATGCCCATGTTGATCCGCGCGCGCTTGTCGGAGGCATAGAAATCCCAAAGGTAATCGCGCTCGCGATCCGTGACCATTTCCAGCGTCAGCTCGTCATGGTTGCGCAGGAAGATGGCCCATTGGCAATCCTCGGGGATCTCGGGCGTCTGTCGGATGATGTCGGAAATCGGATAGCGGTCTTCCTGCGCGACGGCCATGTACATCCGCGGCATCAGCGGGAAGTGAAAGCCCATGTGGCATTCGTCGCCATCGCCGAAATAAGGGCGGGTATCCTCGGGCCACTGGTTGGCCTCGGCCAGCAGCATCTTGCCCGTGTAGTGCTTGTCGAGGTCGGCGCGGATCGCCTTCAGCACGTCATGGGTTTCGGGCAGGTTCTCGTTGTTGGTGCCGTCGCGCTCGACCAGATAGGGGATCGCGTCCAGCCGCAGCCCGTCGACGCCCTTGTCCAGCCAGAAGTGCATGACGTCCAGAACCGCTTCCATCACGGCGGGGTTGTCGAAGTTCAAGTCGGGCTGGTGGTCGAAGAAGCGGTGCCAGTAGAACTGCCCGGCAACCGGATCCCATGTCCAGTTGCTGTCATGTGTGTCGTTGAAGATCACCCGCGTCTTGTCCATCCATTTCTGCGGATCGTCGGACCAGACATAGAAGTCGCGCTCTGGGCTGTCCTTTGGTGCCCTGCGGGCCCGCTGGAACCACTCGTGCTGGTCGCTGGTGTGGTTGATCACAAGCTCGGTGATGACCTTCAAGCCACGGCGGTGAGCTTCGGCGACCAGGTTTTCGAAGTCCTCCATCGTCCCGTAGGCGGGATTGATCGCCTTGAATTCGGAGATGTCATAGCCGTCGTCGCGCAGGGGCGAGGGATAGAACGGCAGGACCCAGATCGCAGTCGCGCCGAGCTCCTGAATATGGTCGAGCCGTTGCATCAAACCGCGGAAATCGCCGACGCCGTCGCCGTTCGAATCCTGATAAGCCTTGATGTGCAGCTGATAGATCAGCGCATCCTTGTACCAGTCCGGCGCCTCGGCCGTGTCGGCCCCGGCGGTCAGTCCCTGTTCCATCTTGGTCATTCGGCAATCTCCGGCGGGGTGAGTTTCCAGATAGCGTAGGGCCGTTCGTGCGGATTCAACTCCAGCCAGTGAGTCTTGCCCTGCCAGTCGAACGAATTGCCGTACAGCATGTCCGTCACCCCGATCGCGCCGTCGTCCGGCAACCCGAACTCCCACAGCGGCACTTCGAACTCGAAATGCGCTGGGTTCAGCGGGTCGATCAGGACGTGGAACAGCAGGTAGCTTCCAGTCGTCGGATCGAAGCGCCCATAATACAGCACCCGGTCTTCGAAAGCTTCGAAGAAGCGCAAGTTGCGGAAGTCGCGCATCGCCGGTTCGGCCTGGCGGATCCGATTGATCAGGCGGATGTCATCCTTGATGTGACCGGGAGCGTCATAGTCGCGATGCTTCAGCTCGTATTTCTCGGAATTGAGGTATTCGTCCTTGGGCGGCAGCCAATCGTCCTCGCAAAGCTCGAAACCCGAATAAAGCCCCCAGTTCCCGGACAGGGACGCCGCCATGACCGCCCGCGTCCGGAACCCCGGCCGCCCGGAAGTGTGGTTGAAGTAGGGATTGATGTCGGGGGTGTTGGTGAAGAAGTTCGGCCGCATGTAGTCGGCGCACTCCTCCGTCGTCAGCTCCGTCAGGTACTCGGTCAGCTCTTCCTTGGTGTTGCGCCATGTGTAGTAGGTGTAGCTCTGGTTGAAGCCGATTTTCGCCAGCCGCTTCATCACTTTAGGCCGCGTGAACGCCTCGGACAGGAAGATCGCGCCGGGATGCTTGGCGCGAACGTCGGCAATGATCCATTCCCAGAACGGGAACGGTTTGGTGTGGGGGTTGTCCACGCGGAAGCACAAAACGCCATGCTTGGCCCAGAACAGGAAGATGTCGCGCACGGCCTTCCAGAACGGTGTGTTCGGGGTGCCGTCGTCGTTGTAGTAGCGGAAGTTGACGATATCCTCGTATTTCTTCGGCGGATTCTCGGCGAACTTGATCGACCCGTCGGGGCGGCGTTCGAACCAGTCTGGATGCTCTTCGATCCAGGGATGATCGGGCGAGGCGTTCAGCGCGATGTCCAGCGCGATTTCCAGGTCCTTTTCCGCGGCGGCTTCGACGAGATCGTCGAAGTCTTTCAACGTGCCCAATTCGGGGTGGACGTCCGTCATCCCCCCTTCGGACGAGCCGATGGCGTAGGGTGATCCGATATCGCCGGGTTCCGCGACGAGGGAGTTGTTCTTGCCCTTCCGGTTTGTCGTGCCGATCGGGTGGATCGGCGGGAAATAGAGGACGTCGAACCCAAGATCCTTCACGTAATCCAGTCGCCCGATCACGTCGTGGAAGGTGCCGTGCTGCCCCTCGGGCCCGGTCGAACGTGGAAACAGCTCGTACCAGGCCGAGAATGCGGCGCGCTCGCGGTCGACCCAGACGGGGATGTCACGCTCATACCGGGTGACGTTCGCACGGGGGCCGATACGCCCCATCAGCTCAGCCGCCTCGCTGGACAACAGGATCGCGGCGTCCCCCTTCTTCGCCGCCGTGACCAGCTTCTTCACCTGGGCCGAGGCCCCCCGGGGCGCCTTCGTCTGCCCAAGAATCTGCGCGGCCTCCTGCATCTCGACCGAGATGTCTTGACCCGCATCCAGCTTCCTTTTCGCGTCCCGGGCCCAAGTGCCCCACAGGTCGCGCCAAGCGATGATCGCGAAGCTTGCGGGGCCGGGCTGGTCGAACGTGACCTCGGCCCCCCAGCGATCGTTCTCGATGAAGGCCATGCGCGTCTCGGCCCCGTCCGACGTCTCGATCGCGGCCGCGAACACCTCGTGCCCGTCGCCGAAGATGTCGGCCGAGACAGCCATCGGCCATCCCGCCACGGCCTTTGCGGCAAAGCGGCCGCCACCGATCAGGGGCGTGACCCCCTCGATCACCATCCGTTGCCGGGCGGGCCCCTCGAGATCGGGGGATTTCTGACGTTTCTCGGGCGACATGCGCATCAAACCTCGCGAAGCAAGTAACATGTCCAGCGGTAACGTGGGCCTCATAAGCCCTGTTCCACCGATTATCGCCGGGATCCCCTTGCCGGCGTTTCGTCGCAGGAACCCACGTCCCGGCCAGCCCATTTTTCGGAAAATCGAAAGGAGCGATATGATGAGTAAATCCCGCGAGCAGATCTGGGACGAATGGGGCGATCGGGTGAACATGGCGCCCAAGGAACTGGAAGACTGGCTGGAAACGGAAGAGGCCAAGTCAGTCGGCGACAGCGACGACGACAGCGAAAGCACCGGCCACTACTCCGGCCGCCGCATCGTCGAGATCAAGAGGACCAAGAAGGACGACCTGTCCGACGATCAGTGGGCGTGGATGGGCAAGGTGGTGGGCTACATCAACCGCCATTGCGCCCAAGGCGGGCCGCAGGAAGACGTGAAGACCTCGACCTGGCGCTATTCGCTGATGAACTGGGGACACGATCCGCTGAAGGAGGATGGCTGCTACGACGGATGACGCCGGGGGTGCCGATGTTCTGGAAATCCGGGAAAATGGCAGGGGCTGAGGGACTCGAACCCACGACCTGCGGTTTTGGAGACCGCTGCTCTACCAACTGAGCTAAACCCCTAAGGCCGACCTTTCGCCTATGTCACAGCTGGGACGGGGTCAAGACCGGATCGCCATGGAACAAGCAGCTTGGTCCAACGTTCGACGGATGAAATTCAAAACAACGCCGGGAGAGACCAAAAATGGCCCTCAACGACCTCAAAGACGTGTATCTCGACCAGATCCAGGACCTCTACAGCGCCTGCAAACAGTCCATCGACGCCACCACCAAGCTGGGACAAGCCTCCAAGGATGATGAGCTTGGCAAGGCGCTGGCGGCTGGGTCCAAGGGCATCGCCGACGGCATGGAAGCGCTGGAGCGTATCTGCTCGGATCACGGGATCGACCCCAATGGCGAACATTGCAAGGGTATGGAAGGTCTCGTGACGGAAGCCCACGCCCATGCCTTGGACGAGCAGTTCGGCTCGGACGATGCGCGTGATGCGATGATCATCAGCCAATACCAGCGTATGACGCACTACGCGATTGCGGGTTATGGCTGCTGCATGGCCTATGCAAACCGCCTTGGCTTTGAAGGCGACGGCGCACTTCTGAAGGAGTGCCTGGAGCAGACGCGCCAAGGCGACGAGCACATGACGAAGATCGCGACCGAAGGCGTGAACCCCAAGGCCGCCTGATCTGCTCGGTTATCCACCAATAAATGGCCTCGCCCCATCGGGCGGGGCCTTTTTTCTTGCGGAGACCGGTGCCCGAGCCATCGGAGGAGCCCAATCAGGCTGGCTGCGGTACGTCTCGAAGATTGGAGTTCTGCGCTCATCACGCCGCGGCGACAGCGATCCCCGCGCTACGGGATAGAATATCATAAGGCCCGGGGGCGGGGATACGGAACGTTCCCAGAGCCCCGGAACTGCGCTTCATCGTCGGACAGCCCCGACCTCGCATCGCGACGCCCCACCTCCATTATCGTTTCCCGCGGGTTGGCCGCAGAATACGCGTGCGGTGCATCAGCAGAAGGGCGACGGCGGTGATGATGCAAAGGCCGCCGGTGAAGACCCAGAACGCGGGCGGCCAGTCCGTGCCTGGCATGCCCGCGATGTTGATCCCCATCAGGCCGGTCAGGAACCCCAGCGGCAGGAACACGGCTGATACGACGCTTAGGATATAGAGGTTGCGGTTCAGCCGATCGGCCTTGGCCCCCTCGATCTCGTCCCGGATCGCCTGAAGCTGTTCGCGCGTGGCCTCCAGCGCCTCGGTTACGCGGGTGATCTGGTCAAGCTGTTCGTCGATCTTGCGGATGTCCGCCTCTGTCAGCCAGGGCACGCCCGACCGCACCACCGTGCGCACCGCATCACGTTGCGGTGCCATGTAGCGGCGCAGTTCGGTCAGTTCGAGACGCTGGTCCGACACCTCCTCGCGGTGCGCGCCGATGGGATCGGCGATGGAAGCTTCCTCAAGCTGGTCGGCCCGATCTTCAAGGTTCTCGACCTGCGCCTCGACCAGATCCGTCAGGCGTTCGATGAGGTCGGCCAGGAAGGCCCCGGCGGTTTGCGGCCCCTGCCCGGCATCAATGCTGGCGCCCAGCCCCTCGATCGAGCGGAGGCGAAACCGTGACATCGAAACGATCCGCGCGGAGTCGATGTAGAGGCGGACCGACACCATGTCCTCGGGGTCCTTGCCGACATTGGTGTTGATCCCACGTAAATTAACCAGAAGCCCGTCACCGAGCCGCAGAGCGCGAGGGCGGGTCTGCGGTTCGGTCAGGGCATCGCGGATCGACGGATCAAGCCATTCCAGGTGCGTGTCGATCCAGGGATCGGTCTCGGGATGGTCGGCCTGAAGGTGCAACCAGGCCGGACGGTCGTCGTGCAGCGCGTTCGAGATGGCCGCGTCATCGGTCAGGGGGCTGCCGTGGTCGGTCCCGCCAAGGACGCGGGCGAACTGGATATGATCTTGCATGGTCGTCCGATACGAAAAAGGGGCGGCCCGAAGACCGCCCCCCGAATACTAGGGCCAGGGCGCCGGGGCGCCCAGCCGAAGATCACTCGATGATCTTGGAGACCACGCCGGCGCCGACGGTGCGGCCGCCTTCGCGGATGGCGAAGCGCAGCTTCTCTTCCATCGCGATCGGGGCGATCAGCTCGACGCCGAACGACACGTTGTCGCCGGGCATCACCATCTCGGTGCCTTCGGCCAGCTGAACCGTGCCCGTCACGTCCGTCGTGCGGAAGTAGAACTGCGGACGGTAGTTGGCGAAGAACGGCGTGTGGCGGCCACCCTCTTCCTTGGTCAGGATGTAGGCCTCGGCCTCGAACTTGGTGTGCGGCTTGACCGAGCCGGGCTTGCAGAGAACCTGGCCACGCTGGACGCCCTCACGGTCGATACCACGCAGAAGCGCGCCGATGTTGTCGCCGGCTTCACCACGATCCAGCAGCTTGCGGAACATCTCGACGCCCGTGCAGGTCGTCTT
>Ga0114903_1000320_pt1 | contig 30676 bp, 25 predicted proteins | sample MalvirDeepMed_s2_FD_87289 | JGI IMG/M metagenome (GOLD analysis project Ga0114903, IMG submission 87289) | Marine viral communities from the Global Malaspina Expedition - Malaspina viral metaG DeepMed_s2 | ecosystem: Environmental > Aquatic > Marine > Oceanic | place: Mediterranean Sea... | reverse complement strand
CTACCTGCTTCTGGGCATGTTCCTCGACCCCATCGGGATCATGGTGCTGACCCTGCCGTTGATGGTGCCGCTGGTCGAAGGCTACGGGCTCGACCTCATCTGGTTCGGCGTCGTGGTAATCAAGCTGCTGGAAATCGGGCTGATCACGCCGCCGGTGGGGCTCAACGTCTTCGTCATCGCGGGCGTCGTGGGCAAGGATGTGCCCATCGACCGGATCTTCTCGGGCATCCTGCGGTTCCTGACCGTGGACGTGCTGGTCTTGATCCTGATCATGGCTTTCCCGATCCTGTCGCTGCTGATCCCGGGGAGCATGTGAGCATGACCGATCCTGTGACCGCGCCCGAGGCCGACCGCCGCTTTGCCACCACGCTGGCCCGCGGCCTGTCGGTGCTGCGCGCCTTCCGGCCGTCGGACGACGGGCTGGGCAATGCCGAGATCGCCGAGCGCACGGGGCTGCCCAAAAGCACCGTGTCGAGGCTGACCTTCACGCTGCAGGCGCTGGGGTATCTGACCCATGCCCGCCGCCACGACCGCTACCGCCCGGGTCCGGCGCTGCTGGCGCTCGGCAACGTCGCGGCCTCATCGATCTCTTTTGTGGAGCTGGCGGGCGTGATCATGCAGCGGCTGGCGGACGAAACGCGCACGCTGGCGTTGCTGCTGGTGCGCGACGAGAACAAGATGCTGATCGCCAAGACGTGGCGGCCACGCGGGGTTGCCTCGCTCTGGCTCGAGGTCGGGCACCGGCTGCCCTTCAACGGCTCGTCTTCGGGTCACGCGTTCCTCGGTGCGCATAGCGACGATGGTTTTGCGCGCACGGTCGCGGCGGCACAGGGCGACCGCGGCCTGACGCCGGAGCGTGCCAACACCGTGCGCAAGTCCGCCTATGGTCAACTTGTCGGCCAGGGCTTCGTCATCGCCCCCCCCGACGAATATTTCGCCGCCAACATCCACGCCGTCGCGACGCCCTTCCATTCCCGCGACCTGGGCGAGCCGGTGATCTTCACCTGCGGCGCCATGCCCGCCGATCTGAGCGTCGAACGCATGCAGACCGACGTCGGCCCGAAGCTGCACGCCGCCGTTCAGGAACTCGAGCGGATGATGGGCCAGGGCTCTGCCATCGCCATGCGCAATTGAAACGAGAGGGAGTCCAGACGTGACCGATCCAGTGACCTACGAGCTGACCGAAGGCGGAATCGCCGTCGTCACCATCGCCAACCCGCCGGTGAACGCGCTGGGGCAGGCGGTGCGCGCGGGGCTCGACGCGGCCTTTGAACGCTTCGCGTCCGACAGCGCCGCCGAGATCGCGGTGATCGTCGGCGCCGGCAAGCTCTTCATCGGCGGCGCGGATATCTCGGAATTCGGCAAGCCGCTCAAGGACCCGTGGCTGCCCGCTGTCATCAACCGGATCGAAGCCTGCCCCAAGCCGGTCGTCGCCGCGATCCACGGTGCGGCCCTGGGCGGCGGGCTGGAGGTGGCACTTGGCTGCCACTACCGGCTGGCGCTGCCCGGCACGACGCTGGGCCTGCCCGAGGTCAAGCTGGGCGTCATCCCCGGCGCCGGCGGCACCCAGCGCGCGCCGCGCCTGATGGGGCTGGCGGCGGCGCTCGACATGATCCCGGCGGGCGGCACGCTGACCGCCGACAAGGCGCTCGAGGCCGGTCTGATCGACGTTCTGGGCGAAGGCGACGACCCGCGCGCCGCGGGCCTCGCCTACGCGCGCGACCTGCTGGATCAGGGCGCCGAACCGCGCCCCACCGGCGAGATGCCCATGCCCGAAGCCGAACCCGACGCCATCGAGGCGGCCCGCGCGACATGGACGAAAAAGGCCCGCGGCGAGGTCGCACCGCTGGCCTCCATCGACGCGGTCGAGGCCTCTACCCGGCTCGACATCATGGAGGGGCTGGACGAAGAGCGCCGCATCTTCCGCGAGATGATGGAGACGCCGCAGCGCGCCGGCCTGATCCACGCCTTCTTCAACGACCGCAAGGTGGCGAAGCTGCCCGAGATCGAGGGCGTTTCCCCCCGCGATGTGGGCACGATCGGAGTGATCGGCGGCGGCACCATGGGCGCGGGCATCGCCACGGCGGCGCTGCTGCGCGGCCTGCCGGTGACGCTGATCGAGCGCGACGACGCGGCGGCCGAAAAGGCGCGCGAGACCATCGCGGGCAACCTCGCCGCTGCCGTCAAGCGCGGCAAGCTGACCGAGGCCAGGCGCGACGCGGCGCTCGACGCGCTGACCGCCGCCACCGGCTACGATGCGCTGTCGGACGCCGATCTGGTGATCGAGGCGGTGTTCGAGGACATGGACGTCAAGAAAGCGGTCTTCGCCGAGCTGGATCGCGTGGCGAAACCCGGCGCAGTGCTGGCCACCAACACCTCGTATCTTGATATCGACGCCATCGCCGCCAGCATCTCGCGCCCCGGCGACGTGATCGGGCTGCACTTCTTCTCACCCGCCCATGTGATGAAACTGCTCGAAGTGGTCGTGGCCGACAAGACCGCGCCCGAGGTGACGGCGACGGCCTTTGCCCTGGCCAAACGGCTGGGCAAGACCGCCGTGCGCGCGGGCGTCTGTGACGGCTTCATCGGCAACCGCATCCTGTCGCACTACCGCGCCGCCGCCGACGGCATGGTGCTGGCCGGTGCCAGCCCGTTCCAGATTGACCGCGCGATGAAGGATTTCGGTTTCGCCATGGGCCCTTACGAGGTCGCGGACCTTGCCGGTCTCGACATCGGCTACATGACGCGGCAGCGCAAGGCCGCAGACCGGCACCCGCGCGACGTGGTACCAACCTGGGCCGATGCGCTCTTTAACAAGGGGCGGCTGGGCCAGAAGACGGGCCGTGGCTACTACGTGTACGAAGGCCGCAAAGGCACGCCCGACCCGGAGGTCGAGGAACTGGTGGCCGAGGCGCGCACCGAGGCCGGTGTGACCCCGCGCGAATTCTCCGACGCAGAGATCCAGCGCCGCTACATGGCCGCCATGGTGAACGAGGCCGCGCGCGTAGTGGACGAAGGCATCGCCGCCCGCCCGCTCGATGTCGATGTGACGCTGCTCTACGGCTACGGTTTCCCGCGCTGGCGCGGCGGGCCGATGCACTGGGCCGACACCGTGGGCCTGCCGCAGCTGGTATCTGATATCGAAAGCTATGCCGCCGAGGACGATCATTTCTGGCAGGTGGCCCCGCTCTTGCGGCGCTTGGCCAAGGACAACCAGACATTCAGCAGCCTCAACGGCTGAGAAAGGACCGCAGCATGACCAAGGCCGTCATCGTTTCCGTCGCGCGCACGCCCATCGGCAAGGCCGGGCGGGGCGCGTTCAACATCACCCACGGCGTCACCATGTCGGGCCATGCCGCGAAACACGCGGTGGACCGCGCCGGCATCGACCCCGCGCTGATCGAGGACAGCATCTGGGGCTGCGGCTACCCGGAATACGTCACCGGGCGCAACGTCGCACGGCAGGCGGTGATCCGCGCCGGGCTGCCGGTCAATATCGCCGGAACCACCGTGAACCGCTTCTGCGCCAGCGGCCTGCAGGCCATCGCCATGGGCGGGCACATGATCGACCGCGAAGGCGCGCGCGCGGTGCTGGTGGGCGGGGTCGAGAGCATCAGCCTAGTGCAGCCGCCCGCGCGACCGGAGCACGATGACTGGATCAAGGAACACAAGCCCGAGCTTTACCTCACCATGATCGAAACTGCCGACATCGTGGCCGAACGCTACGGCGTCAGCCGCGAGGCGCAGGACGCGCTGGCGGTGCAAAGCCAGGCGCGCACCGCCGCCGCGCAGGAGGCCGGGCGCTTCGATCAGGAAATCGCCCCCATCGAGGTCACCAAGGCGGTCAAGGACAAGGCTACCGGCGAGGTCAGCCACGAGACGCTGACCTTTGCGCAGGACGAATGCAACCGCCCGGGCACGCAGCTGGAAAACCTGCAAAAGCTCGAACCGGTGCGGGGCCCGGGCAACTACGTCACCGCCGGCAATGCCTCGCAGCTGTCGGACGGCGCCGCGGCGCTGGTGATGATGCACGAGGACGAGGCGGCACGGCAGGGACTGACCCCGCTGGGTCGCTTCCGGGGCTACGCGGTCGCGGGCTGCGAGCCGGACGAGATGGGCATCGGCCCGGTCTATGCCGTGCCGCGCCTGCTGGACCGGCAGGGCGTCCGTGTCGAGGACGTAGACCTGTGGGAGCTGAACGAGGCTTTCGCCTCTCAGGCGCTTTACTGCCGCGACACCCTGGGCATCGACGACGCGAAACTCAACGTCAACGGCGGCTCGATTTCCGTGGGCCATCCCTTCGGCATGACCGGCGCGCGGATGACCGGGCACCTGATGGTCGAAGGCGCGCGCCGCGGCGCCAAGCTGGGCGTCGTCACCATGTGCATCGGCGGCGGCCAAGGGGCGGCGGGCCTCTTCGAGATATTCTGAGAAAGGACCGGATATGGACCTGAATTACACCGACGAGCAAAAGGCCTTTCGCGACGAGGTGCGGGCCTTTCTGGACGCGAAGCTGCCCAAGCGGCTGTCGGACAAGGTCGCGGGCGGCAAGCGCCTGACCAAGGCCGATTACGAGGAATGGCATGCGATCCTGAACGCACAGGGCTGGCTCGGCGTGACCTGGCCCGAGGAACACGGCGGCACCGGCTGGGACGCGGTCGAGAGGCATATCTTCGAGGAAGAGACCACCGCGGCCCAGGCGCCGCGCATCGTGCCCTTCGGGCTCAACATGCTGGGGCCGGTGCTGATGAAATTCGGCTCCGACGCGCAGAAGGCGCATTACCTGCCGCGCATCCTCAATGGTGACGACTGGTGGTGCCAGGGCTATTCCGAACCCGGTGCGGGATCGGACCTCGCCTCGGTCAAGACGACGGCGGTGCGCGACGGCGACCACTACATCGTCAACGGCCAGAAGACCTGGACCACTCTGGGCCAGCACGCCAACATGATCTTCTGTCTCGTCCGCACCTCGAAGGAGGGCAAGCGGCAGGAGGGCATTTCCTTCCTGCTGATCGACATGGACTCTCCGGGCGTCGAGGTCCGGCCCATCGTGCTGCTGGACGGAGAGGCCGAGGTCAACGAGGTCTGGTTCAACGAAGTGAAGGTGCCGGCCGAGAACCTCGTGGGCGAGGAGAACAAGGGCTGGACCTATGCCAAGTACCTGCTGACTCACGAGCGCACCAACATCGCCGGGGTCGGCTTCGCCAATGCCGGTCTCGCGGCGCTGAAACGCATCGCGGGGCTCGAGAACGACGGCGACCGCAAGCTGATCGACAACCCGTTCTTCGCCGCCAAGATCGCGCAGGTGGAGATCGACCTCATGGCCATGGCGACCACCAACCTGCGCACCATCGCCGCCGCTGCGGCAGGGCAGGCGCCGGGGGCGGAATCCTCCATGCTCAAGGTCAAGGGCACGCTGATCCGGCAGGAGATCAACGCCCTGACGCGGCAGGCGGCGGGGCCCTATGCCATGCCCTTCGTCTCGGAAGCCTTGGACGAGGGCAGCAACGAAGGCCCGGTCGGCCCGGACTACGCCATGCCCGCGACGCAGGCCTATTTCAACAACCGCAAGCTGTCGATCTACGGCGGCTCGAACGAGGTGCAGCGGCAGATCATCTCGAAGATGATCCTGGAGCTCTAGGGCCGCGGCCTACGCTCCCGCCCGGCGCCCGCGCCCCGATGACCAAGAGGTAACCCGATGAATTTCACCCTGACCGAAGAACGCCAGATGCTGCAGGACGGCCTGCGCCGCTACCTGCGCGACACCGTGACGTCCGACCTGCTTGAAGATGCGACCGAAAGCGCCTCCGGCCATTCCGAAACGCTCTGGCAGGGGTTGGCCGAGATGGGCGTGATCGGGGCGCTGTTTTCCGAGGAGGACGGCGGTTTCGGTGGCGCGGGTTTCGACATCGCGCTCACCTTCGAGGAAATGGGCCGCGCCGGCGCCTTTGAGCCGCTGCTCGAGACAGGCATCCTCGCCGGCGGCCTGATCGCGGCGCTGGGGTCCGACGAACAGAAGGCCCGGATCGAAGCGATCATCGGCGGGGACATCCTGACCTACGCCCACGCAGAACCGGGCAGCCGCTACGACCTGTCCCGCGTCACCACCAGGGCGGCGAAATCCGGCGAGGGCTGGACGCTCACTGGCCTCAAATCCGTCGTGCCTCATGCCCCCGCAGCGACCCACGCTGTCGTCAGCGCCCGCACCTCCGGCGCGGTGGCGGACCGCGACGGGTTGTCGCTCTTCCTCGTACCGCTCGACGTCACTGGCCTTTCGGCCCGCGACTACACCGTCAACGGCGGCGGGCGTGCCGCGGAGCTGAGCCTCGTCGACGTGGACCTGCCCGCCGACGCGCTGATCGGCCCCGAAGGCGTCGCGTATGACGCCATCGAGACCGCCCACGCCCGCGCCACCTGCGCTGTCTGCGCCGAGGCTCTGGGGCTGATGGAATCGATCAGCGCGCTCACCACCGAATACCTGCAGACCCGCAAGCAGTTCGGCCAGCCCATCGGCAAGTTCCAGGCGTTGCAGCACCGCATGGCCGACGTGCTGATCGAGATCGAACAGGCGCGCTCTGCCGTCATCAACCTCGCCGGGCATCTCGAGGCCGATCGGACCATCCGCGAACGCCACGTCAGCGCCGCCAAGAACCTGATCGGGCGGGTGGGCAAACTGGTGGTCGAGGAATCGATCCAGATGCACGGCGGCATCGGCATGACACGCGAATACGCTCTGGCGCATCTGGCCAAGCGGCTGATGATGATCGACCACCGCTTCGGCGATGCCGACTACCACCTCGAACGCTTCATCCGCCTCGCCGCCGCCTGAGATGGAGACGATCCGCGACGAAACCGGCACCCAGCGCAGCCTGGGCTACGTGATCGAGGTGACGGGGCAGGGCGGCGCGGCCCGCTGCTGGCTCGACGTGACCGAGGCGCATGTGAACCGGCACAACGTGCTGCACGGCGGCATCGCGGGGCTGCTGCTCGATTCCGCCATGGGGGCGACGGGGTCGCTGACCGTGGATGCCACGGGCCGCGCGCCGTTTCTGACCGTGCAGCTATCGACGCAATTCGTTGCCGCCGCGCATTCAGGCAGCCGGGTAACCGCCACGGGTCGGGTCACGGGGGGCGGGCGGTCGCTGCTCTTCATCGCCGGAGAGCTGCGCGACGACACCGACCGGCTCATCGCCAGCGCCACCGGCGTCTTCAAGCGCGTGCCGCAGGACAAGCTGGCCACGGGGGGCGACGCATGACCGGAACGCTGTCCCGAAGACCTGCACAGAGCGCGGTGCCGCGCCGGGCGTTGCGGCCGGTCCGGTGCCGGCGCTGCGGCGGCTCCAGGCTTCACTTGAAATATGAAAGACGTCGCGCAAATGGATGATTTCAAACACACTCATCAGATGCTCGACCGGCAGGCAGAGCAGCGGCCCGACGCGGTTGCGGTGATCGACGGCGATGGGCGCGCGGTCACCTGGGCGCAGTACGCGGCGCTCAGCCGCAGCAAGGCCAACCAGTTGGCCGTGGCCGGGATCGCTGCCGGGGACCGGGTAATGATCGTGGCAGAGAACTGTCTCGAAGTGGCGGTTGTGCTGATGGCGTGCAGCCGCATCGGTGCCATCGCCGTGCCCGTGAACGCGCGCATGTCCGCTGCCGAACTGGCGCGCATCCAGGCCCATGCCGATCCGAAGCTTGTGCTCTACACCATCGGCGCGTCGAAAGAGGCCGCCGCCCATGCCGATGCCGCCGGCGCCAGGCCCGAGCCGTGCGGTTGCGGCGCGCTTTACGGGCAGAGCTTCGCGGCGGGCGCGGCAGAGCCGTTGGCGGGCACGGCGGTGCTGCTCTACACCACCGGCACCACCGGCGACCCCAAGGGCGTCATGTTGAGCCACGGCAACCTGATCTTCGCCGCCCGCGCCTCGGCCACCCTGCGCGATCTGACCCCGGCGGATCGCGTCTACGGCGCGCTGCCGCTCACCCATGTCTTCGGGCTTGCCTCGATGCTCATGGCCTCGGCTTTTGCCGGGGCGACGGTGCAACTGGCCGCGCGCTTCTCTGCGGAAGCGCTCTACGAGGCGCTGCGCGCGGGGGCGACGGTGGTGCCCGCGGTGCCGCAGATGCATGCGCTTCTCATGGCCTATGCCGCGGAGCATGGGCACCGGACGCTTGGGTCCGACCGGCTGCGCTATGTTTCTTCCGGTGCGGCACCCCTCGATCCGGCGTGGAAGCGCAAGGCCGAAGCCTTTTACGGCATCCCGCTGCAAAACGGCTACGGCATGACCGAAAGCACTGCCGGGGTCAGCGGCACGCGCAACGCCATCGGCGATCCCGACACCAGCGTCGGCCCGCCGCTGCCGGGGGTCGAGGTGCGGCTCGACACCTCCGTCGGAAACGCCGAGGGCGTGGGCGAGGTGCAGACCCGCGGCCCGCATGTCATGCAAGGCTATTTCCGCAACCCGTCCGCCACCGCAGATGCGATGACCGGCGACGGCTTTCTGCGCACCGGCGATCTGGGCCGCATCGACGACGCAGGCCGGCTGCATATCGTCGGGCGCGCGAAAGAGCTGATCATCCGCGGCGGCTTCAACGTCTATCCGCCCGAGGTCGAGGCGGCGCTGAACGACCATCCGGCGGTGGTGCAATGCGCGGTGATCGGGCGGGCGCGGGACGGCAACGAGGAGGTGCTGGCCTTCGTCCAGTGCCGCGGTTCCGTGACGCCCGACGAGCTGCGCGATTTCGCCGCCCGGACGCTGTCGGCCTACAAGCGCCCCAGCCGCATCTACATCGTCGACGTGCTGCCCGCCGCCGCAACGGGCAAGATCCTCAAGCACAAGCTGCTGAGCCATTTCGCGGGTCTTCTGAGCGACTAAGCCGCCGAAAATCATCCCGAAGGTGGGGTCGCGTCGGTGCCGCGCCGGGGGGCGAATCGGACTTGTCCGCGCAAGCGCTTTATGCCTGCCAAGTCCGTTTGCTGTATCGGCTAGGTGACCGGCCAAACCCAAAAAAGCCGCATTAGGGTGCGGGGATGGCACGGCGCCTTCTATGTGTCTTGTGACCTTCGTTGTCCGTCCGCGACGATCGAGCCGGTGCCTGCCCGTGCGGGCGATCCAGAGATGCTGCAACAGGCCCCGCCAAATCGCCGTGCCGTGGTTCGGCCTTGCCGCTCCCGGCAGGAGGGGTGGCAAGGCCGAACCCGGTCGCCGGGCATTGGATGCGCGGCTGCAGGCGCGCATGATGACGCGCGGCGCAGCCAGAGCGTTTTGCGTTTGACGTGAATCGAGATGCATCACCTGACGCGTTGATACCTTTAAGTTCAGGCGGCGTTGGTGATCCAGATTTTACGCGAAACGCCATAAGCCTCCCTTCAGGCCGTTCTGCCCTTCGCCGCCCAGAGCGCGCCGCGGCGGATGATCTCGGTCACCTGCGGCACCTTCAGGTCGTCGAGCTCGTGCCCGATGGAGCAGTAGAATACCCGGCCTTTGTCCCAGCGGCGTTTCCAGACCACCGGGATCACCGTGCCCTCGATCCACCACAGGTGATCGCCGGAAAAGGTCGTCGTCGCCAGCACCTCGTTCGACGGATCGACCAGCATGTAATACTGCTCGGTGGTCAGGCGGAAGCTGCGGATGCCCTGCACGATGGGATCGTCCGGTTTGCAGATCGTCACGTCGTAGTCGATGTAATCCTCGCGCGGCTGCAGGTTGTCGGGCCAGCCCGGCGGATGCGCCACGAACTGACCGCCGATCAGGAAATGATAGGTCGGCCGGTCGCGGAAGGCGTCGCCCATGTGCCCGTGCCAGCCCGCCAGACCGCAGCCATTGCCGATGAGTTGCAACAGCCCGTCTTCCTGTGGCTTGGTCATGTTACCGAACTCTTCCTGGTGGCCGGACCGGGCCGAGGACCAGATCGGCGTGATCAGGTCGACGTCGGCCATCCCTTCGGGCCGCTCCAGCGGCTCCAGCGTGTCGTAGACATCGACCTCGAACCCGTTCGCGGTCAGCAGGTCGCGGTACCAGTCGGCGAAATGGGTGGGGGTGTGGCCTTCCCATCCACCGACGAACAATGCGGCTTTCATGAGATCTCCTTTCGCATGTAGGTCAGGATCGCGGCCATGTCGCGGGCGCCGTATCCCTGCGCCTCGGCCTGTCTGAGGGTGTCGAGCGTGATGAGCCCTTGCGGCATCGCGGTGCCCAGAGCCTCTGCCAGCTCCGCCGTCACCTCCATGTCCTTGCGCGCCAGCGCCACGGTGAAGGTCACCTCGTGCGCGGCCTCGTCCAGATAAAGCGGCCGGCGGTAGCTCAGCATCGGGGCGGCGGCGGCGCTGGCTTCGATCACGTCAAAGGCGGCGTCGGGGGCGATGCCCGCGGCCTGCGCGAGGCTCATCGCCTCGGCCAGGGTCTGGTTAAGCCCGTGGATCAGGGAATTGACCGCCAGCTTCATAACCGCGCCGCTGCCCGCGGACCCGAGACACAGCGTCTTGCGGCCAAGGGCATCGAAAAGCGGGGCGAGGGGTGTCGCCTCCTCGGGCGTGCAGCCCGCCATGATCAGCAGTTGCGCATCGGCGGCGGCCTGCGTGGCCCCCGAGACCGGCGCGTCGATCACCCGCGCACCGGTTGGGGCGTCGGCCACCAGCCGGGCGATGTGGCCGGGGCTCATGGTGCCCATCTCGACGAAGAGACGCGCGGCCCCGGCGAAAAGCCCGTCGGTCCCGCCGTGCACCGCCTCGGAGGACGGATCGTCGGCCAGCATCGTGACCACCACGTCGGCACTGTCCGACAGGGCCCGCGGCGTCGCGGCAACGGCGCAGCCAATCTCAACGCCGAGGGCATGGGCCTTGTGCGCGGACCGGTTCCACAGCGTCAATTCGTGCCCGGCGCCGGCGAGGTTGCGCGCCATGTGCGCGCCCATCCGTCCCAGCCCAACAAACCCCATCCGCATCAGCGCACCGCCCGCCGGGAATCGTCGCAAGGTGAATGTCGCATGTCTGGTCTCCTCCGTTGGCCGATTAGAAACCCTGCCGCGGCAGCGGCAACGCGCGAGTTGTCCATTCTGGTAGAACCGCATGTCCAATCTGAGGAATCGGCGTCACGCAGCCGGTGTCCGCCCGCATCCCCGACCTGTCGCGCATTGGCGTCAGGTTGTCGTCGATTGCCCATTGTCATTTCGCATCCGCTGGCATTATGCTGTCTGTCAGGCTGCGCTCCGTCCCGAACGGAGGCGCCACACGAGAGTTTCGCTGGACAGACGGTTTCAGGGCACAGCCCCGATCTCTGGACAGACCGATCAGGCCCAAGGGCCAGCAAGTCCGCCCGGACGCGACAGCGACGGGCATATAATGGGCGCAGCCGGGCTCACACCCCGCGACATGCGTCGGAGAAGAACCGCGATGAAGCGCGCGACGACAGTGAGGCACATGGCAGACCCGTCAAGGTCCGTGCCCGTCTGCGCGCATCCCCTCGCTCAGACAAGACACCACCCGCATGCGCTGCCCTCACGGGGGCCGGGCGCCATATGGGTGTGCAATTGGATCATATGGCTAAGAAAATGCTTATCGACGCCACCCACGCGGAGGAAACCCGCGTCGTGGTGGTGGACGGAAACAAGGTCGAGGAATTCGATTTTGAATCCGAGAACAAACGCCAGCTTGCTGGCAACATCTATCTCGCAAAGGTAACCCGGGTCGAACCGTCGCTGCAGGCGGCCTTCGTCGATTACGGCGGCAACCGCCACGGGTTCCTGGCGTTTTCCGAAATTCATCCGGATTACTACCAGATCCCCATCGCCGACCGTCAGGCGCTGATGGAGGAAGAGCAGGCGCTGGCCGACGCGCAGCGCCGCGAGGACGAGGACGAGAAGCCCAAGCGCTCCCCGCGCAGCCGCTCGCGGTCGCGCAGTGCCACCAAGGCCGAAAAGTCGACGTCGCAGGACGAAACCGCGACGCAGGACATCGCCGGGATGGAAACCATCGACCTTGGCGAGGACGAGATCTCGGAGACCGAGGCATCCGAGGATGCCGAAGGCCTGTCGCCGATGGAGACCGTGGCCGAAACGCCGGTGGAAGAGCCCGCCGACGACCAGTCCGACGACGGCGACGATGCCGAGGACGACGACGCCCCGAGCGCGTCCGACAAGGACAGCGACATCGAAAGCGTCGCCGACGACGACACCGAGGAAGACCTGCGCCCGGTCCGCAAGCCGCGTGCCCGCCGCTACAAGATCCAGGAAGTCATCAAGGTCCGGCAGATCCTGCTGGTACAGGTCGTCAAGGAAGAGCGCGGCAACAAGGGGGCGGCGCTCACCACCTACCTGAGCCTTGCCGGGCGCTACTGCGTCCTGATGCCCAACACCGCCCGCGGCGGCGGCATCAGCCGCAAGATCACCAACGCCGCCGACCGCTCCAAGCTCAAGGCCACCGCGAGCGAGATCGACGTGCCGAAGGGCGCGGGTCTGATCATCCGCACCGCCGGCGCCAAGCGCACCAAGACCGAGATCAAGCGCGATTACGAATACCTGCAGCGCCTGTGGGAGCAGATCCGCGAGCTGACGCTGAAATCCATCGCGCCCGCAAAGATCTACGAAGAGGGCGACCTGATCAAACGCTCGATCCGCGACCTCTACAATCGCGAGATCGACGAGGTCTTCGTGGAGGGCGAGCGCGGTTACCGCATCGCCAAGGACTTCATGAAGATGATCATGCCGTCCCACGCCAAGAACGTGAAGCATTACGCCGACGCCATGCCGCTTTTCGCGCGCTACCAGGTCGAATCGTACCTCAGCTCGATGTTCAACCCGACGGTGCAGCTGAAATCCGGCGGCTACATCGTCATCGGCGTGACCGAGGCGCTGGTCGCCATCGACGTGAACTCCGGGCGTGCCACCAAGGAAGGCTCGATCGAGGAAACGGCGACCAAGACCAACCTCGAGGCCGCCGAGGAAGTGGCGCGCCAGTTGCGCCTGCGCGACCTTGCGGGCCTGATCGTGATCGACTTCATCGACATGGACGAGCGCAAGAACAACGCCGCCGTCGAGAAGAAGCTCAAGGACAAGCTCAAGACCGACCGCGCCCGCATCCAGGTGGGGCGGATCAGCGGGTTCGGCCTGCTCGAAATGAGCCGTCAGCGCCTGCGCCCCGGCATGATCGAGGCGACGACGGCGCCGTGCCCGTCCTGCCATGGCACCGGTCTCATCCGGTCCGACGACAACCTCGCCCTGCAGGTGCTGCGCCAGATCGAAGAGGAAGGCGTGCGCAAACGCTCGCGCGAGGTGCTGGTGAAATGCCCGGTGGGCATCGCCAACTACCTGATGAACCAGAAACGCGAACACATCGCCCAGATCGAGCTGCGCTACGGCATGTCCGTGCGGATCGAAGGCGACGCGCATCTGGTCAGCCCGGATTTCTCCATGGAGAAATTCAAGACCGCGACCCGCTCCGTGCCCGAGGCCATCGGCCAGGTGGTGTCGGTCGACACCTCGCTGATGGATCAGGTGGACGAGGACCAGGGATCGGCCTGGGACGATGACGAAGCCGAGGCCGCCGCCGAAGAGGCGGCCGAAGCCGCCGCCGCGAATGCCCAGAAAGACAAGGCGCAGAGCCCGTCCGACACCGGCGAGAACGGCCAGGAAGACGGCAAGCCGAAGAAGCGACGCCGCCGCCGCCGCCGCAGCCGCAGCAAATCCTCGGACAACGGGGACAACGGCGAGAACGGGAACACGCAGGACTCCGGTGCGGAGCAGGAGAGCGAGGCACAGCCGGAAACCGCCGAGGCCGACTCCGGGCAGTCCGAGGCCGCCCAGTCCGAAACCGCCGCGGGGGAAACGCCTGCCGAGGACGCGCCGAAGCCCAAGCGCAGCCGCTCGCGGTCCCGGTCGAAGAAGACCGAGGAGGCCGCACTGGCCGAGGAGGCCCCCGCCGAGGAGGCCGCCCCCGCCGCCGAGGAGGCCGTGGCCGAGGAGGCGCCCAAGCCCAAGCGCTCGCGCAGCCGCAAGAAGGCCCCGGCGCCCGAACCGGTCGCTGAAGAGCCGCAGCCCGCAGAGGAGGCGCCCGCGCCGGTGGATGCGGCGCTCGACCAGGGCGCGCTGGCCGAACCCGAGGCCATCGAGCAGCCCGACGAAGGCACCGCCGCCCCGGTGGCGCCGCCGGTCGAGGAAGAGCTCAACGTGGTGAGCGAAGAAGCGCCCGAGCCCGCGCCGATGCCGGAGCCCACGCCGACGCCGGAGCCTGCACCGGAGCCGGCTGCGGCAGAGGACAAGCCGCTGGAACCCGCAGAGGCCGGCAGCGACGAGGGTGACGCCAAGCCGAAGAAGCGCGGCTGGTGGTCGATCGGTCGCTAAGTCCTTTCGCTGAAATGACAAAACGCCCCGGACCAGCGCTCCGGGGCGTTTCTGTTTCCTGGACGTCAGCTTGAATCAGCCCGTCCGACGCTTTGGCATCGGTGATGTCGCGCGGCGGTCGGCGACCTGTTTCGGGGTGAGACGTTTCGCGTTTCTGGTGTCAGGCCTGCGGCGCGGCGTTGAGGTCCTGCAAGAGACGCCCGTGCTGGGTCGTCTCGCGGATCACCTTGCCGAAGGTGTCGAGCCCGCGCGCCTCGAGCATCGGCAGCATCCGCAGCAGCACCCGCGCCGTGGCCTCGGCATCGCCAAGCGCGGTGTGGCGCGCGCGGGCGGGGATCGTCACGTCGAGCCGCTCGCAGATCGCGTCCAGGGTATGCGGTGCCGCCGCCCCGAAAAGCACCGCCGACAGCAGCACCGTGTCGAGGATCGGATGATCCCAGGTCAGCCCGTTCTGCGCTGACCGGCGGCGCAGGAAGGCCATGTCGAACGGCGCGTTATGCGCGACGATGACCGCATCCTCGCAGAAATGGTGAAAGGCGCGCGCCGCCGCGTCCGGGTCCGGTTTGCCCGCCACCATGAAATCGCTGATCCCGTGCACCTTGGTCGCCGCCGGGGGAATCGGCCGCCCGGGATCGACCAGCATGTCCAGCACCTCGCCCTCGACCAGCCGCCCGCCGAAGATGCGGCGCGCGGCGATCTGCACGATCTCGTCCTTGTGCGGCAGAAGCCCCGTGGTCTCGGTATCGAACACCGCGAAACACAAGTCGCGCAGCGGCGTCTCGGCCAGAGCCGGGGCAGGGGCGCGGTCCAGCAGGTCGAAATCGAAGGTCAGCGGGCGGTTGCCCTCGGGCGCCAGCCGCACCGTCGCCGCGTCGATGATCAGCAGGTAGCCACCGCCGTCCATGTGCTTCATCTGCATCTCGAAGCTTTGCGCGCCGTCGATGCCCGAGGCGGCAAAACTTACGTCCTTGCCGCTGCGCGCCAGCTTGCCGCGCGCCGCCTGTATCGCGCGGGCATCGAAATAGGCGCCCAGCCGCGCCCCCAGCCGCGGCACGGCGATCTGCGCCAGCACCTGCGCCGCCTGTCCGTCGTAGAGAACGATCCGGTCGTCGGCGCTGCACAGGATCGTGGCCACCGGGATTTCCGTCAGGAGGGCGGTCAGCCGTTTCGCCTCGGCGCTGAGTCGCGCGGTCTCGGACGCGACCCTTTGCGCCGCGTCCACGGTGCTGGCGCTCAGCGCCCGGGTCATGGCGTCGGCAGCGGGACCGAGGTCGCCCAGGTGCCTTGCGGTGGCGGGGTCGATCGGATGCGACAGGCCGGCATGGGTGCGGCTGCGCAGGTCGGCGGCGATGCGGTCGACGGGTTTGGCGATGGTCTCGTCGAACATCAGCCAGACCCCGGCGATCATCCCGACAAGGCCGAACCCCCCGAGGATGAAGGCGAAGAGATAGCCGTTGGCCCCGGTCGCCGCGCGGTTCTGCCCGCCCCAGAGTGCCAGCGCCAGCATCGCCAGCGCGGCCACGGCCAGCCCCGCGAAGGTCAGGAACACGCGTTGGCGGACCGAGAGGCGGGGCATGGCGCTATCCTCCGGAACAGACGGTGCGCACGATCGGATCTTCCGTGCCGACATCGCGCCAGACCGGATCGGAGCCGTCGCCCAGGGCCGGATCGGCCCGGCGGCCATCGGCGCAGTCGATCATCATCTGCACAGATTGCACCGGTTTCCAGCGCCCGAAGAAGTAAAGGTCGGCCATGTAAAGCCCCTGTTCCTCGTTCTGCACCAGGTTTCCGGTGTCCACGGCGACAAAGCGGTCGGTGAGCGGCACGAGGTAGGTCCAGGGCCGCCAGGGCGCGGTATCGGTCACGCTGTCGGCCACGACGACGCCCTCGGGCAGGGCGGCGGCGGTGCGCGAGAACCAGTTGTATTCGCTGCTGATCGTGGCGGCCAGCATGGCAAGGCCCGCGCCCACAGGCACGAGCCAGCGCGGCAGCCGGTCGCCCAGCACCAGCCGCAGCGCCATGATCGCACCGGCCCCGGCAAAGCCCGCGACCGCCACGGCGATCAGTTCCAGAAACATGGCCTCTCCTCCCTCGGCGGCGCGGCTCAGGTCCGCCGCGCGTGTCCCAGTGCCGATTGCAGCGATTTCACCACCACGAACGCGTTGCGCAGGTGCGCCCTTTCAAAGTCCGAAAGCGCGCTCGGCGCAAGGAAATTATCCGGCGCCTCGCCCGCCTTGATCCGCGCGGCCTGGTGCTGCAGCCGCGTCTCGGCGATGACGTCATAGGCATCGAGCAGGTCCTGCCCGCCGCTCGCGCTGACCAGACCGGCGGCGCGCGCGGCCTCGATCCGGGCGCGGGTGTTGACCGGGCGCAGCTGCCCGCGCAGCGCGTAGATGCGGGCAAGGTCCGTCACCGGCACGACGCCGTTGTGCTTGAGGTCCACGGTGTTGCGATGCTCGCCCGACCGGATCGTGGCAAAGCCGCGCAACAGCCCCAGCGGCGGCGTGTGGGTCAGCGAGTTGTTGATCATGTGATTGACGAAGATCGAGTTTTTCGACGCCTTTTCCAGCGTGCCGCTTTGCAGCGCGTCGAACAGCGCCCGGGTGCCGCCGATGGGCCGCAGGTCGAACATGACCGAGGCCAGCATCTGCGCTTCGGGGCTGGGGGTGCGGATCCAGCCGTCGAAATAGCCGCGCCAGACCCGCAGCGGCTGGCACCAGCGCGGGTTCGTGGCCATCATGTCGCCGGGGCAGTAGACGTAGCCGCAGGCGTTCAGCCCGTCGCTGACGAACCGTGCGAGCTCCGCGAAATAGCCCATATGCTCGGGCGTCACCTCGTCGCTCAGGATCAGGCAGTTGTCCTGGTCCGACACGCCGGTCTGGTCCTGACGCCCCTGGCTTCCGCAGGCGGCCCAGAGGTAGGGCACCGGCGGCGCGCCCAGCGTCTCTTCGGCCAGTTTCAGCAGGCGGCGCGTGACCGCGTCCGCGATGTCGGTGATGAGACGCGTTGTGATCTCGTGCCGCGTCGCGGCGGCAGTGAGCTGCACCAGCAGCGCCGGGATGCGCGCGGTGGCGGCGGCCATCCCGGCCACGTCCTCGGCGCCGGCGATGTCGCGGATCAGGTGCCCCGAGGACAGCGCCTGGAACCGCGTGAGGTCGGTCTGGGTCACGATGCCCAGAAGCGTGCCGCTCTCGGTCACGGGGACATGGCCGATGCGGTGCTCCATCATCTGGTGCAGCACGTCGGACCCCACGGCGCCGGGCGGTAGGGTCATCGGGTCGGGCGTCATCACCGCGCTGACCCGCGTGGCCGCGTCGCGGCCTTCGGCCACCACCTTGTTGCCGAGGTCGCGCAGGGTGAGGATGCCGGTCAGCCGCGCGCCCTCGGTCACGCAGATCGAAGAGACGCGGGCGGCGCGCATGGCCTGCGCGGCCTCTTGCACCGTTGCATCGGGACCGCAGGTCAGCGGGTCGCGGGTCATCAGCGTGTCGATGCGGCTGGTGGCAAGCTCGGCCCGTGCCGGGCGTGCGGGCCGGGTGCGGTCGAAGAACCGCGCGGCGGGCGGCTGGGTTTCGATGAGGCGCAGGAAATCCGCCTTGGGCAGGACCAGCAGGTCGGTGTCTTCGGTCGCCCGCGCGGTGGTTGCTGCCAGCCCATCGCGGGTCAGCCCGCGTTCGCCGAAGGAGTTGCGGGCCGACAGCAGCGACACGGTGTTGCCCGCCTCGTCGGTGATCTCGACCGCGCCCGAGCGGATCAGGTACAGCCCTTCGAGTGGTTCGCCGAAATCGTAGATCTTTGTGCCCGCCGCATAGGAATGTGCGCGGAAGGCGGGCAGGAAATCGGCCAGCGCCTCGGCCTCGATGGCGTTGTAGGGATGGACCGAGGCCAGGAAGGCCGCGAGGTCTTGGGTCATGCTGCACTCCGCCGGTTGCGGTGCCGTGGTAGCGGATCGCGCGGGCGAGGTCATGCGTTTTGTGGTCCCGCGGGCGCGCTCAGCCGTAGGCGGACAGGATCGCCTTGAGATCGCCCAGCGTGTTGGCCTCGGCCAGCGGCTTGTCGTGACGCCAGCGGCTCATGCGCGGAAATCGCAAGGCGACGCCGGACTTGTGGCGCGGGCTTTCCTGGATGCCTTCGAAGGCGATTTCGAAGACGTGGTGCGGCGTGACCTGCCGCACGGGGCCAAAGCGTTGTTGGGTGTTCTTCCGCACCCATGCGGTGATCTTGCCGAATTCCGCGTCCGTCAGGCCCGAGTAGGCCTTGGTGAAGGGCACCAGCGCATCGCCGTCCCAGACCGCGAAGGTGAAGTCGGTAAAGAGGTTGGCGCGCCGCCCGTGACCCTGCTGGGCATAGATCATCACCGCGTCGATGGTCAGCGGGTCGAGCTTCCATTTCCACCAGTCGCCCTTCTTGCGGCCCGCAAGGTAAGGGCTGTCGAGACGCTTCAGCATCAGCCCTTCTGCGCGCCGGTCGCGGGCGGTGGCGCGGGTCTGCGCCAACGCCTCCCAGTCGGCAAAGTCGATGGCTTCGGAGACGCGCAGCGGGGCGTCGGCGGGCAGGGGGTCGATCAGCTTTTTCAGGGCGGCGCGCCGGTCGCGCAGGGGCGTGTCGCGCAGATCCTTGCCGTCGGCTTCCAGCAGGTCGTAGGCCAGCAGGATCACCGGCGCCTCGGTCAGCAGCTTCTTCGGCACGGTCTTGCGGCCGATGCGTTTCTGCAGCGTGTTGAACGGCAGCGGCTGGGTGCCGTCCCAGGCGACGATCTCGCCGTCCAGAACCGTGCCATCGGGCAGGAAGTCGCGCGCCCGGGCCAGTTCGGGAAAGCGGTCGGTCATCAGCTCTTCGCCGCGCGACCAGACGTGGTGTTCGCCCATGCGCAGGATCAGCTGGCCGCGGATGCCGTCCCATTTCCACTCCGCCTGCCAGTCGCCCGGATCGCCCAGCGGTTCGGGTCCGTCGTCAAGCTGATAGGCCAGGTAGAAGGGATAGGGCCGGCTGAGGTCGGCGGCCTTGTCCTCGGCCTCGATCAGGCCGTGATAGGTGACGTCGTCCGGCGTCCAGCCGCCCATGAGCCGATGCGCGAGGCTGGCCTCGTCCTGACCGGTGGCCTGCGCGAGCGCCCGTGTCATCAGTTTCTGGCTCACCCCGATGCGCCAGCCACCGGTGATGAGCTTGTTGAAGAGGAAGCGCTCGGTGTCGTCCAGTTCGTCCCAGGCGGCGAGGATCTGCGGTTTCCGGGCGTCCTGCGGCGCCTGAGACAGGGCGCGCAAGGCATTGATCCAATGGGTCAGGGAGCGGTCCGAGGAGCCTTCCGCCTTGGGCAGGATCAGCGCGATGGTCTCGGCCAGGTCGCCGACGATGGGATAGCTTTCCTCCAAAAGCCACAGCGGCAGGCCGGCGCGCTCGGCCGCCCATTCGCGCAGCTGCGTGGTGTTGACCGCGCGTTTCGGGCGGCGGCCTGAAAAGAGCGCGATGGTCCAGAGCTTGTCGTCATCCGGCGCGCGGCTGAAGTAATCCGCCAAAGCCTTTGTTTTCAGGCTGGTTTTCGTGGTCTGGTCGATTGTGGTGATGAGCTGGGCAAAGTCCTTCATGCGGCGGCCTCTGCTTCGTCCTCGTCCCCGCCGAATTCGGTGGGCAGCACGTTGGCATTCCAACCCTGGTCGTTCAGCCAACGCGCGAAGATATCCGTGTAACCATGTGTTACATATATGTTTTCCGCGCCGGTATTGGTGATGGCCTGCAGCAGGCCCGGCCAGTCCGCATGGTCCGAGATGACAAATCCGCGGTCCGCCGCCCGCCGCCGCCGCACGCCGCGCAGCCGCATCCAGCCCGAGGCAAAGCCGGTCGAGGCGGGGCCGAAGCGCCGCGCCCAGGCCGAGCCAAGGGCCGCGGGCGGTGCCAGCACCAGCGCGCCGGGGTGATCCTTGATCTTCGTTTCGGGCGTCACGGGCACGGTGTCGGGCAGGGAAAGCCCCTGGTCGCGCAGTACCCGGTTTGTGCCCTCCACGGCACCATGGGTCAGGATCGGGCCGATCTCCGCATCCAGCATTCGCATCAGCCTTTGCGCCTTGCCCAGCGAATAGGCGCCGAGGATCGCGGTACGTCCTTCAGCCACGCAGCCGCGCCACCAGTCGTTGAGGTCTCGGGCCACCACTTCCTGCGCGGTCCACTTGAAGACCGGCAGGCCGAAGGTGCATTCGCTGATGAAGGTGTGGCAGCGCACCGGCTCGAACGGTTCGGACAGGCCGTCGTCCAGCAGCTTGTAATCGCCAGAGACAACCCAGACCTCGCCGCCCACCTCGACCCGGATCTGCGCCGATCCGGGGATGTGGCCGGCGGGATGGAACGACACGATCGCGTCGCCCAGCCGCAGCGTTTCGCCGTAATCGGCGCCCTCGATCACGATCTCGCCCAGCCGGTGGCGCATCACCGGACCGGCGGCATGGGTGGCGAGGTAACGGGCATGGCCGGACCGCGCGTGATCGGCATGGCCATGGGTGATCAGCGCCCGGTCGACGGGACGCCAGGGGTCGATGAAGAAATCGCCCGCCGGGCAGTAGATGCCCCGGTCGGTGAAGGTGAGGACCGGATCGCGCATAAGCCAAGAATAGGCCCGCAGGCCGCGTCGGACAGGGGGCGCGCGCGGAATTCGGTGTCCGGTGGTGTCCGGTGGGCCAAGGCGCCGGGGGTCAGGCCGATCTTGCCGCCGGATGCCCTGCGCCGTCGAAGAGGTCGAGGATCGCGTCGGTCACCTTGCGGCGCAGGGCGGCGGATTCCATCAACACCTCGTGTTCCGCGCCCGCCACCATCTCGAGCCGGCCGCCCGGCCAGCGCGCCATGCGATCCTGGATGCGGGCCAGGTCGACAATGCGTTCGTTGGTGCCGCAGAAGGCGATGCAGGGCAGGGTCGGCGAGGGCCGCCGCGCGAGGTCGCGGCATTCGGCCAGCGCCTGGTGCAGCCAGCGCAGCGACGGGCCGCCCAGGCCGAAGCCCGGCTCGGCCTGCACCTGGCGGCGCATGTAGTCGAACATCTCGGCATCGGTGGTCAGCTGGTTGTCATCGAAGGGCTGCGCCAGCACGTAGCTTTCGGACTTGGTGCCCGGCGCGACCATATGGCCGAGCCCCAGATGTCCCAGCCCCCAGCTCAGCGCCCAGGCGGCGGGGCGCATGGCGCCCGAGATGCGGATGCCCCACATCGGGCCGGTAAAGGCGCAGGAGGCCACAGGCAGCCCGTCCATCGCGGCGCGCAGGCCGATGCAGCCGCCCATGGAATGCGCAATGAGGTGCCAGGGGCGCGGCAGGTCCAGCGCACGTGCGGTGTCGACCATGGCGGCGACATCGCGCTGGTAATCCTCGAACACATGCACGTGCCCGGTGCGCACGTCCTCGAGCAGGCGGTCGGCCAGCCCCTGGCCGCGCCAGTCGATGCAGAGCGTGTCATAGCCGCCCGCCGCCAGGTCCGACGCGGTGCGGCCGTATTTCTCGATATACTCCGTGCGGCCCGGGAACAGCAGCACCGTTCCGCGCGGCTCTTCCGCCGGGAAATGGCCCAGCCGGATGCGCAGGCCGTCCGAGGTGTGCACCCAGTGTGCACGGGCGCCCGCCGGACCTTCGGCCAGGTCGGCGTGGAAGGGGGCGGGCGCCAAATCCATCAGTTCAGCACCTGCGCCAGCTGCATCGCCTTGCCCATGTCGCCGTCGATGGCAAGCTTGCCGGACATGAAGGCCGAGGTCGGGTCGAGGTCGCCGTCGAGAATCGACTTGAAGGTCTCCGCATCGGCGGACAGAGTCACTTCGGCGTCTTCGTCGCCGGCATGGGCGCCGTTCTGGTCGACGATGAAACTGCCTTCGCCGGCGATCTCGAATTTCGCCGTACCGTCAAAGCCCTGGCCGTCCATCTTTTCGTTCATCGCCTTCACGGCCTCGGTCACGTAATCGCTCATGCGGGGTCTCCCTGGATTGTCATCTGCGTGTCGTGTGTTTTGCCTTTTCGGATGCTGGCAATTCCCAGCACAGACGCTACACTCAGAGGTGTTATGAGCATGGGTGCGATGAAATTCAAATCTACCGTCACGGCATTTGCCGTTCTAGTCACGATTTCCCTACTTCTGCCGCAGGACCTGTCCGCGCAGCAGGTCGGGGAGCCGGCAGAGTCGGACCGTGCGGCGGAGCTGCTGATGCAGCTGCGCGACGCGGACGAGGCCGAGGCCGCGCGGCTGGAACGGGAATTGCAACTGGAATGGTCCAAGTCCGGCTCTGCCGCGATGGACTTTCTGCTGAAGCGCGGGCGCGATGCGCTGGAGGTGTCCGACACCCACGCCGCGATCGAGCATTTCACCGCGCTGACCGATCACGCGCCGGAGTTTGCCGAGGGCTGGCAGGGCCTTGCCCGTGCGTATTACGCAGAAGACCTGTACGGCCCCGCGGCGGATGCGTTGGAGCATGTGCTGGCGCTCAACCCCGCGCATTTCGGCGCGCTGCGCGGCCTCGGCGCGATTTTCGAACAGACCGAGCGCCCGGCGCTGGCGCACCAGGTCTATGAACGGGTTCTGGAACTGCGGCCGCATGATCCCGAAGTGACCGAGGCGATGCAGCGCCTCGCCGCGCAAATCGACGGCACGGCTCTCTGACAGGGCCAGCAAGGGGCGGTGATGTCCACACGCGCGCGGATCGCGGCCGTTCTCGGCCCGACCAATACCGGCAAGACCCATTACGCGATCGACCGGATGCTCGGCTACCGCACCGGCATGATCGGCCTGCCTTTGCGGCTTCTGGCGCGCGAGGTTTATGACAAGGTCGTCATGGCCCGTGGCCCGGGCGTGGTGGCGCTTGTCACCGGCGAGGAACGCATCGTGCCGCCGCGCGCGACCTACTGGATCTGCACGGTCGAGGCGATGCCCGAGGGCATGGGCACCGACTTCGTCGCCGTTGACGAAATCCAGCTTTGCGCCGATCCCGAGCGCGGCCATGTCTTCACCGACCGGCTGCTCCGGATGCGCGGCCAGCACGAGACGCTGTTCCTCGGCTCTGACACCATGCGCGGGCCGATTGCCGAACTGGTGCCGGGGGTGGAGTTCGTGCGTCGCGAGCGGATGAGCCAACTGGCCTATACCGGCTCGAAGAAGATCAGCCGCTTGCAGGCCCGCACCGCCATCGTCGGCTTCTCGGTCGAGAACGTCTATGCCATCGCCGAGCTTTTGCGCCGTCAGAAGGGCGGGGCGGCGGTGGTGATGGGCGCGCTCAGCCCGCGGACCCGCAACGCGCAGGTGGACCTCTACCAGAACGGCGACGTGGACTACCTCGTGGCGACCGACGCCATTGGCATGGGGCTCAACCTCGACATCAACCACGTCGCCTTTTCGGCGCTGACGAAATTCGACGGGCGGCGGATGCGGCCCCTGCAGCCCAACGAACTGGCGCAGATCGCGGGCCGGGCCGGGCGCGGCATGAGCCACGGCACCTTTGGCGTGACGGGCGAGGCGGGGCCGATCCCCGATGAGTGGGCCGAGGCGATCTGCAACCACCGCTTCACCCCGCTGCGCAAGCTTAACTGGCGCAACGCCGACCTGCGCTTCGGCAGCATCGACACGCTGATCGCCTCGCTTGAAGAGGGGCCGAAGGACGACCGGCTCGTCAAGGCGCGCGAGGCGGACGACCTGCAAGCTTTGAAGGCGCTGTCGGGCCAGGCCGAGGTGGCGGCGCGGGCGTCCGACCCGGCGTCGGTCAGGCTCTTGTGGGACGTCTGCCGCATCCCCGATTTCCGCGGCATCAGCCATGCGGAACATGCGAGCCTGCTGGACGTTATCTTCGGTCATTTGCACCAGCGAGGGGTGATCCCCGACGATTTCCTGGCACGCCAGATCAACCGGATCGACCGGACCGAGGGGGACATCGACACCCTGTCGCGACGGTTGGCATTTATCCGCACGTGGACCTATGTGGCGCAGCGCCGGGGATGGGTGAATGACGAAAGCCATTGGCGCGACCGCGCGCGCGCTGTAGAAGACAGGCTGTCGGATGCGCTGCACGACCGTCTGACGCAAAGATTTGTAGACCGGCGGACCAGTGTGCTGCTTCGCCGGTTGAAGCAGAAGGAGGCCCTTTTGGCCGAAGTGAATGACAAGGGTGAGGTGACCGTCGAAGGCGAATTCGTCGGTAAGCTCGAAGGGTTCCGGTTCCGCCAGGACAAGGAGGCGTCCGGACAGGAGGCCAAGACGCTCAAGACCGCGTCGATCCAGGCGCTGGCGCCGCATTTCCATCTGCGCGCCGACCGGTTCTACAATGCGCCCGATACCGAGATCGACTTTACCGAACAGGGTGGCCTGATGTGGGGCACCGAAGCGGTTGGCAAGCTCGAGGCCGGGGACGATGCGCTGAAGCCGCGGGTCAAGGCCTTTGTCGACGACGAGGCAGGGCCGGACGTGGCGCAGAAGGTGCAGCGCCGGTTGCAGCATTTCATCGACCGCAAGATCGCCGCGCTGTTCGAGCCGCTCTTGAACATCCAGCACGACGAGACGTTGACGGGTCTCGCCCGCGGTTTCGGCTTCCGAATGGTCGAGGCGATGGGCATCCTGTCGCGCGCCGAGGTGGCCGACGAGGTCAAGGCGCTGGACCAGGACGCCCGGTCGAGCCTGCGCAAGCACGGTATCCGCTTCGGACAATACACGATCTTCATGCCGCTGCTGCTGAAACCCGCGCCGACGCGGCTGCGTCTGGTGCTCTGGAGCCTCGCGCGCGGGCTCGACCATTTCCCCGAAGCGCCGCCGCCGGGGCTGGTGACCGTGCCGAATATCGACGGCATCCCGGCTGAACACTACTTGATCGCGGGCTACCGCAAGTCCGGCCAGCGCGCCATCCGGATCGACATGCTGGAGCGACTGGCAGATCTCCTGCGTGCCGAGGACAGCCGCGGCGGGTTCGAGGCCAAGGCCGACATGCTGTCGATCACGGGCCTGACGCTGGAACAGTTCGCGGACCTGATGCAGGGGCTGGGCTACAAGGCCGAGGCCGGCGAGCGGATCAAGGTCAAGCCCGTCGATGCGGTCGTGCCCAAGGACGCCGAGGCCGAGGTCGCACGCCCGGTCGAAGAGAGCGCCGCCGAGGCAAATGCCGACACGCCGGTCTTCGACGAGGGCCAGAGCGCCGAAGCCGGAGCCGTCGTGGCGCCGCCCGAGGTCGACGACGCAGCCCCGGAAGCACCCGAAGAGGTCACCGCGATCCCCGATGCGGGCGAAGCGCCGATCTCGGAGGAGCCGGCGGAACCCGCGCCCGAGGATCCGGTCGCGGACGTGTCTGCCGAAGACGTTCCCCCCGGCACGGCCCCCGATGCCGAAATCGAAGCGCCCGAGATGGAAAGCTTCTACACCTTCACCTGGGGTGGCAACCGGGGCGGCAATCGCGGCCCGCGCCGCGAAGGCGGCGGTGGACGCCGGCAAGGCCAAGGACAAGGACAGGGTAGGGGTCAGACCCAGGACGGCAAGCCGCGCGGGAAATCCGCGGGCGGGCCGAAGGGCAAGGGCAAGCCGCGCGGCAAGGACGGCGGCAAGCCGGGGCCGAAGAATTTCGAGGCGCGTCCGCCGCGCAAGGAAAAGCCGATCGACCCGGACAATCCCTTTGCCGCAGCTCTGATGGGGCTCAAGGACAAGTCGTAATTGGCGGACCCGGCGGGCAAGCTTCGGTTGGACAAGTGGCTTTGGCAGGCGCGGTTCTTCAAGACCCGCAGCCTCGCCGCCAAGGCCGTGACTTCCGGGATCCGCGTCAACGGCCAGCGGATTTCGAAACCGGCGTTCTGCGTGGCGCCGGGCGATGTGCTGACCTTCTCCAAGGAACGCGATGTCCGGGTGATCCGGGTCGAGGCGTTGGGAACCCGCCGCGGCCCGGCGCCAGAGGCGCAGGCGCTTTATACCGACCTGGACCCGCCGCAGCCCCGCGACGCGGCGGATCCCGGGCAAGCCGCCGCGCCGAAATACGATGGCGGAGGCCGCCCCACCAAGCGCGACCGCAGGCGCCTCGATCAAACCCGCGGGCAGGCGCTTGAATGATCCCGCGCACTGTTCTAGCTAGGCGGTCAAACGGATTACGGAACGCCCCATGACCTATATCGTCAACGATGCCTGCATCGCCTGCAAATACACCGACTGCGTCGAGGTCTGCCCCGTGGATTGTTTCTACGAGGGCGAGAACATGCTGGTGATCCATCCCGACGAATGCATCGACTGCGGCGTCTGCGAACCGGAATGCCCCGCCGATGCGATCCGGCCCGACACCGAGCCGGACATGGAAAAATGGGTTGAATTCAACCGGAAGTATTCCGAGATGTGGCCCGTGATCATCACCAAGAAGGACCCGCTGCCCACCGCCGAGGAAATGGACGGCAAACCCGGCAAGATGGAACTCTTTTCCGAGGCGCCGGGCGAGGGCGGCTGAGCTTGATTCGAGCGGCACGCCCGTCTTGCCGCCGTTTTGCGGCAATGTCCGGCGGCAAGCCGTTGTAAAACTGTCATATTTCGCCAGCATCGCATGCTGCTAGGAAGTATGCGAAATTTGTGGTATGATCATATCACAAATGACAACACCACGCGCTGCGAACCGGGTCTGTCTGCCCCCGGTGACATAACCAACGTCCATGATCCAAGGTGAACGGAGATATACGTGTTTCCGGTCGCCTTTCTTGTCGCCTGTGCGCGGGTGAGCCTGTGAGGAACCACTCTATGACCAAGTCGAAGAAATCCGAATTCCGCCCCAACGATTACGTCGTCTATCCCGCCCATGGCGTCGGACAGATCGTGTCGATCGAGGAGCAGGATATCGCCGGCATCTCGCTGGAACTCTTCGTCATTTCCTTTGAAAAAGACAAGATGACCTTGCGGGTCCCGACCCACAAGGCGTCCGAGATCGGCATGCGTTCGCTGTCTTCGCCCGACGTCGTGAACCAGGCGATGAAGACTCTGAAGGGCAAGGCCAAGGTCAAGCGGGCGATGTGGTCGCGCCGCGCGCAGGAATATGAGCAAAAAATCAACTCCGGCGATCTGATCGCCATCGCGGAGGTGGTGCGCGACCTGCACCGCGCCGACGACCAGCGCGAGCAGAGCTATTCCGAGCGTCAGCTATACGAGGCGGCGCTGGAGCGTCTGACCCGTGAAGTGGCCGCCGTTTCCGGCGGCGACGAACTGGCCGCGGCCAAGCAGGTGGACGAGGTCCTGGTCGGACGCGCCGCCTGATCCAGCCGTGATATTAGACATTGAAAGCCGCGCCTTCGGGCGCGGTTTTTTCATGCGCGGAGTCCACACCTGAAACCGCGCGCCGCACGAAAAAAGGGCCGCTCCGAAGAGCGGCCCTTTGCCTTTGTCAGGGGAGGGGCTCAGTGGTCCTGAGCCGCCCCGGCGCCGCGCGGGATCCGCACGCTTTCCACCAGTTCCTGGATGTGCTGCGGAACCGGCTTGGTCATGCCCGACACGATGTAGGCCACGGCAAAGTTGATCGCCGCACCGACCGCGCCGAAAGAGGTGGACTTGATCGTGCCCAGCAGCGGGTCCGCATCCGTGAAGGAGTTTGTGTCCGGGATGAAGAACCAGCCCTTGTGCAGGAAGATGTAGACCAGCGTCACGATCAGGCCGGCGAGCATGCCCGCCACCGCGCCGCGGTTGTTCACCTTGGTCGAAAAGATCCCCATCATCAGCGCCGGGAAGATCGACGCCGCCGCAAGGCCGAAGGCCAGCGCCACGGTTTGCGCGGCAAAGCCCGGCGGGTTCAGGCCCAGGTACGTGGCCACGCCGATCGCGATCGCCATGGCGATACGTGCGGACAGCAGCTCTCCCTTTTCCGAGATATCGGGCTTGAACCGTCCCTTGATGAGGTCGTGGCTAACCGCCGACGAAATCGCCAGCAACAGGCCCGCCGCCGTCGACAGCGCCGCCGCGATGCCGCCCGCCGCGACAAGACCGATCACCCAGCCCGGAAGGTTGGCAATTTCGGGGTTTGCCAGAACGAGGATGTCGTTGTTGAAGTTGGTCAGCTCGTTGCCGCTCCAGCCTTCGGCCGCCGCCTTCTCCTGCATCGCGGGCGAGGCGTCGTTGTAGTACTGGATACGACCGTCGCCGTTCTTGTCTTCCCAGCCCAGAAGGCCGGTCTGCTGCCAGGTCGCCATCCAGTCATAGGCCGGATCGTCCGCGATGGTCTCGAGGCTCACAGCTTCGCCGTCCGTCCCGTTCGGCCAGAACTGCTCGGTGATGTTGAGCCGTGCCATGGCACCCACCGCCGGAGCCGTGAGGTACAGAAGCGCGATGAACACCAGCGCCCAGCCCGCGGACCAGCGTGCGTCGGCGACGCGCGGCACGGTGAAGAAGCGCATGATGACGTGCGGCAAACCGGCGGTCCCGATCATCAGCGACAGGGTGAAAAGCATCATGTTGAACGTATCGCCATTGTGGGCGGTATATTCGTTGAAGCCCAGCTCGCGCACGATCTGGTCGAGACGCGCCAGCAGCGGCTCGCCGCTTGCCTGGTCGGTGCCGAAGAGGCCCAGACCCGGAATCGGGTTGCCGGTCAGCTGCAGGGAGATGAAGACGGCCGGGATCGTGTAGGCCATGATCAGCACCACGTACTGCGCCACCTGCGTGTAAGTCACGCCCTTCATGCCGCCGAAGACCGCGTAAGCAAAGACGACGACAGCGCCGATCAGGAGGCCGGTGGTGTTGTCCACCTCGAGGAAGCGGCCAAAGGCCACGCCCACGCCGGTCATCTGGCCGATGACGTAGGTCAGGCTGGCCACGATCAGGCAGATCACCGCCACCAGGCGCGCGGTCGGGCTGTAGAACCGGTCGCCGATGAACTCGGACACGGTGAACTTGCCGAACTTGCGCAGGTAGGGTGCCAGTAGCAGCGCCAGCAGGACGTAGCCGCCGGTCCAGCCCATGAGGTAGGTGGAGTTGTCGTAGCCGGTAAAGGCGATGAGCCCCGCCATCGAGATGAACGACGCCGCCGACATCCAGTCCGCCGCAGTCGCCATGCCGTTGGTGACGGGGTGCACGCCGCGTCCGGCGGCGTAGAATTCCGACGTGGAGCCCGCGCGGGCCCAGATCGCGATGCCGATGTAGAGCGCGAAACTTGCGCCCACGAACAGCAGGTTGATGGTAAACTGATCCATTGGTTATTCCTCCTCGACGCCGAATTCACGGTCGAGCTTGTTCATCCGCCAGGCGTAGAAAAAGATCAGCGCCAGGAAGACCAGGATCGACCCTTGCTGGGCGAACCAGAAGCCAAGGTCGGTGCCGCCGACGCTGATGCCCGACAGCATCGGGCGCAGCAGGATGCCGAAGCCGAAGCTGACCAGCGCCCAGATCACGAGGCTGATGAGAATGATCCGCACGTTGGATTTCCAGTAGGCCTTGTCGGCCTCCGAAATCTCCAGCGCGGACCGTTGCGGTTTGTCCGTCATGAGGTGTCCTCCTCCTCTTGATGCCCCCGGACGGGGGTTATTGGATGGTATCCTTGACAAGCGACCGCAGCCGCTTGGCGATGGTGTCGATGGCGCCCATGGCGGGCACGCGGGTCAGCGCGCCCTGGCCGTCGTAATAAGAGATCAGCGGCGCGGTCTGGGCGTGATAGGCCTCGAGCCGGCTCGACACGGTTTCCGCGGTGTCGTCGGCGCGCCGGGTCATCTCGGTGCTGCCGCAGGCGTCGCAGGTGTTCGCGACGCGGGTCGGCTTGAAGCGGTCGTGGTAGCCCTCGCCGCAGTCCGCGCAGGTAAAGCGGCCCGAAACGCGCGTGACCATCTCGTCGTCATCCACTTCGAGGCTGATCGCGGCGTCGATCTTCTGGCCGTTCTCAGACAGCAGCCGGTCGAGCGCCTCTGCCTGCTTGGTGGTGCGGGGAAAGCCGTCGAGGATGACGCCGCGCGCGGTGTCGGGCTGCGCCAGCCGGTCGCGCAGGATGGCGATGACGATGTCGTCGCTGACCAGCGCGCCGGCCTCCATCACCGCCTTGGCGCGTTTTCCGGCCTCGGTGCCCGCCTTGACGGCGGCGCGCAGCAGGTCTCCGGTGGAAAGCTGCACGAAGCCGAAATCCTGTTCGAGCATCCGCGCCTGGGTGCCTTTCCCGGCCCCCGGGGGGCCGAGAAGGATGAAGACCGGCGGGGTTTTCAAGGTTTTGCTACCGTCCATCGCCCTCACCCCCTGTTCATGCGGTTTTCGATGAGGTTGTCGACGACATCGGGGTCGGCGAGGGTGGAAGTGTCGCCGAGGGAGCCGTAGTCGTTTTCGGCGATCTTGCGCAGGATGCGGCGCATGATCTTGCCGGAGCGGGTTTTCGGCAGGCCTGGGGCCCACTGGATGAGGTCCGGGCTGGCGATCGGG
>Ga0114903_1000319_pt1 | contig 30724 bp, 27 predicted proteins | sample MalvirDeepMed_s2_FD_87289 | JGI IMG/M metagenome (GOLD analysis project Ga0114903, IMG submission 87289) | Marine viral communities from the Global Malaspina Expedition - Malaspina viral metaG DeepMed_s2 | ecosystem: Environmental > Aquatic > Marine > Oceanic | place: Mediterranean Sea... | reverse complement strand
GGGCTTGAGACGTATTCTCTCCCTCCTTCTTGAAGGAGGGGGTTGGGGGGTGGTTGCGGATCGCTACACCCCCTCCAGCAACCGATCCGCCTGCGCGCGCGCCTCGGGCGTAACCTCCGCGCCGGAGAGCATCCGCGCGATCTCTTCCTGACGGCCATCGGCGTCCAACAACACCACGGATGTCTTCGTCACGCTGCCCGCCTTGGGGCCGCTGCTCGCCTTGGCGATCTTGTAGTGCACCCGCCCGCGCGCGGCGACTTGGGGCGAGTGCGTCACCACCAGCACCTGCCCGTCGCTGGCGAGGCGCGCGAGCCGTTCGCCGATGGCGGAGGCGACCGCGCCGCCGACGCCCCGGTCGATCTCGTCGAAGATCATCGTCGCAGCGCCGCCCTTTTCGGCGAGAGCGACCTTGAGCGCGAGGATGAAGCGCGACAATTCGCCGCCGCTGGCGATCTTGTTGAGCGGAGCGAAGTCTGCGCCCGGGTTGGTCGCGATCAGGAATTCGACCGCGTCCATGCCCGACGGGCCCCATTTCTCCTGCGGCAGCGGCTGCACGTCGGTCTGGAAACGGGCGGAATCGAGCTTGAGCGGAGCGAGCTCCCCGGCGACCGTCTTGTCGAGCGTCTTGGCCGCGGCCTTGCGCGCCTTGCGCAACCGGCTTGCCGCGCCTTCGTAGGCGTCGAACGCCTCGCGCTCGGCCAGCCTGAGCGCATCGAGCTGGGCCTCGCCGCCCTCGATCGCGTCGAGCTTGGTGCGCAGCTCGCGCATCTTGCCGGGCAGTTCGTCGACCTCGCAGCGGTGCTTGCGGGCGAGCGCGCGCAGATCGAACAGGCGCGTTTCCGCGGCATCGAGCGCGGCGGGATCGTGAACCAGTGCCTCGGCCGCTTCCTCCAGTTTTTCCTCGGCTTCCGCCGCTTCGAGGATCGCGCGGTCGAGCGCGCCGAGCGCTTCGGCCAGCAGCTTGTGCTCGCCCGCGATCCGGTCGAGCCGCCGTGCGGCGGTGCGCAGTTCGCTCAGCGGCGAGTCGGAGCCATCCCAGATATGGCGAAGTTCCTCGAGGTCGCCCGACAGCCGCTCTCCCTTCTGCATCGACGCGCGCGCTTCGGCGAGGCGTGCTTCCTCGCCCGCCTGCGGTTCAATGTCGGTCAGTTCGGCGAGATGCGCCAGCAGCAGGTCCTGCTCCGCACTGGCCGCGTCGATCGCCTCGCGCGCCTCTTGCAGCGCTTCGGACGCGCGCTGCCATTCGCGCCAGCCCCGCGCCACCTTGGCGGTGTCTGCATCGGCGAAGCGATCGAGCAGCTGGCGGTGTCCGCGCGGGTTCACCAGCCCCCGGTCGTCATGCTGCCCGTGCAGCTCGACGAGGATCGGCGCCAGATTGCGCAACAGGCCGACGCTGGCCGACTGATCGTTGACGAAGGCCTTCGAGCCTGCACCGGTATCCGACGCATTCACCTGCCGCCGGATGATCAGCGGCTCGCCCGGCTCGATCTCGATCCCGGCGTCGTCGAACACTTCGGCCAGCGCAGCGGGAAGCTGCGCGAATTCGAAAGTCGCGGTGACGCTCGCCTGCTTGGCGCCGCTGCGCACGAGGCCGACATCGGCCCGGTTGCCGAGGACGAGGCCCAGCGCATCGAGCAGGATCGACTTGCCCGCCCCCGTCTCGCCGGTAAGCACGCCGAGGCCGCGCCCGAAATCGAGATCGAGCGCTTCGATCAGCACGACATTGCGGACGGCGAGTTGAGTCAGCATTGCGGGCGCAGATTAGCGCGCGCGGGTGCCCGCGTCACCGGCACCCCAGCCGGGAACCCACCGTTAATATGAAGTGCCCACCGGCGAAGCGAGGCAACGCGGCGGCCTATTGCCCGACCGCGACCTGCGCATTGGGCGCGTGGTCCTGCACCAGTTCGAACGCCTTTTCGTACCATTCGCTGCCCGGATAGTTCGCGCCGAGCACGGCGGCGTACTTCTTGGCTTCGGTCGGGATGCCAAGCGCAAGGCTCGTCTCGGTCAGCCGATAGAGCGCTTCGGGCGCGTGGCTGGTGGTCTGGTACTTCTCGACGACGTTCTGGAAACGGATCTGCGCGGCGGTCCAGCGGCCCGAACGCTCGTAAAAGCGACCGATTTCCATTTCCTTGCCCGCAAGGTGATCCTTCACGAGGTCGATCTTGAGCCGCGCGTCCGACGCATATTCGGACTGCGGGAAACGGCGTTCGACTTCCTGCAGCGCTGCAAGCGCCTGCTCGGTCGTCTTCTGGTCGCGCTGAACGTCGCTGATCTGCTCGTAATAGCTCAGCGCGATCAGGTAATAGGCGTAAGGCGCGTCCTTGTTGCCCGGATGGATCGAGAGGAAGCGCTGCGCGCTCTGAATCGACTTGGTGTAGTCGCGCGCGACGTAATAGCTGAACGCGCTCATCAGCTGCGCCCGGCGGGCCCAGGGCGAATAGGGATGCTGGCGCTCGACCTCGTCGAACAGCGCGGCGGCGACGGTCGTCTGGCCGCGATCGAGGCGATCCTTGGCGCTGGCGTAGAGCGTTTCCACATCGCGTGCGACATAGGCCGTATCGGTCGGTCCGGCGCTGCCACCGGCGCATGCCGACAGCGCAAGTGCGGTGCCGAGCAGGGCGGCGGTAAAGACGGGGCGACGACGCGCGGCGACAGGCTGATGCTGGGAGTTCATGCGCGCAGTCTATAGCCAGCCGCGCGGTGAACGCCAAGTGAAGGATCGACCGGTCTGCCCCACGATGCGGCGGCCGCTTTTCCCCGAGGCGCGATTCAGGCGCTCGGCCGTTCGCCGTGACCCGAGATCTCGCTGCCTTCGGGGGCTTCCCATAGCAGATGCCGCCCTTCGAGGCTGACGAGATTCTTGGAACGGATGACCTCGCCCTTGGTGGTGTAGCCCAGCAGCTGTTCGGCATCGAGATGCGGGTTTACCGCCAGCACGCGCAATTCTTCCGACGTGAAGTCGCTCAGCCCGCGCGCGCGCTCCTGACCCTGCTGGTCGTAGATATGCAGCACGTCGCCGCGGCTGAAATCGCCGTCGATCGAAAGGATGTCCTCGCGCCGGATCGCCCGGTCGCCATCGGCGAGCTCCTCGGCCAGTTCGTCCGAAACGCCGATGCTGCCCGCCATCTGCAGGCGGTTGGCGATCCAGCGTTCCCACCCCGAGGTGGGCGTGTCGTGGGCGATGAACTTGGTCGCGCGACGCTCCCCGTCGAGCACCGAGCTGAGTGGATTGTCATATTCGCCATGGGCAATATAGGTGGTCACACCCGCCTCCTGCGCGATGTTGGCGGCCATCAGCTTGGTCGTCATCCCGCCGGTGCCCAGCGTGCTCTTACCCTTGGTCGCTTCCATGAAGGGCGCGACATCGGTCACTTCGGGAATGAACTCGGCGCCTTCCTCGTCCGGGTGGCGATCGAACAGGCCGTCGACTTCGGTCAGGATGATGAAATCCTTCGCATCGACCATCTGCGCCACCTTGGCGGCCAGCCGGTCGTTGTCACCGACGCGGATTTCCTCGGTCGTGATCGAGTCGTTCTCGTTCACGATCGGCATCACCCCCGCCTCCAGCAGGCGGAACACGGTGTTGCGCGTATTGAGGAAGCGGCGGTGATCCTCGAAATCGCCCAGCGTCAGCAGGACCTGCGCGATTTCGAAATCGAATTCGTGCCCGATCTGCTTGTAGGCGTTGGTGAGGATCGGCATTCCGCAGGCGGCGGCGGCCTGCTTGTCGCTCACGCCAGCGGTTTCGGGGCGCTCGCCGACGATCTTGAGGCCCAGCGCGACCGCGCCCGAGCTGCACAGGATAACATTGCTGCCGCGCTCGCGCAGCTTGGCAACATCTTCCAGCAGACGCTGGATGAACCCGAAACGGGGCGTTAGGCGTTCACTGTTCGCAACCAGGGTGGAGCCGATCTTGACGACGACGGTATGCGATTGCGGCATGTATCATCCATGTTCATGGCCAGAGGAGTGGCGCGGACATAGGCACAGGTGCTGCATCGCACAACCCACTGGAAAAAATTGCACGGATGTGTTATAAAAGAACAAACACGATCGAAATGCGGGGTTTACGCGCGGAGACTAAAATCGCGCCACCTGTTTCTGATAGCAAACGGAGAGATATTATCTTTCAGAACATACTACTTATCGGATGCGGAAAGATGGGCGGAGCCCTTCTCGAATACTGGAAGCGCGGCGACGAGAGCTTTACGATTGTCGATCCTTTTCTAGAGAGCGCGCCTGAAGGTGTTTCCCTCGTCAAGGACAAGGACGCGCTGGGCGAGAAACGCTTCGACGTCATCATCGTCGCGATCAAGCCGCAGATGATCGACGACATCCTGCCCGACTATGCCCCCGTCCTCTCCGACAACGGCTATGTCGTGTCGATGGCGGCAGGCGCTTCCGTCGCGCGCATCTCCAAGGCCATCGGCGATGCCCCGGTGATCCGGATCATGCCGAACCTCCCCGCCTTCGTCGGCAAGGCGACCAACGGCCTCGTTGCGGGCCCCGGCGTCACCGACGACCAGCGCAAGCATGCGCACGCGATGATGGAGCGGACCGGCACCGTCGTCGAAGTCGACGACGAGGACCAGCTCGACCGGGTGACTGCGGTCGCGGGTTCGGGCCCCGGCTACGTCTTCGAACTTGCCCGCGCCTATGTCGCGGCGGCCGAGGGCATCGGCTTTTCGCACGAACAGGCCCGCGCGCTAGTGCTCGGCACGCTCGAAGGGACCATCGCGATGGCGATCGACCAGGACGGGCAGACATTGGAAGACCTGCGCAATTCGGTCACCAGCAAGGGCGGCACCACCGCCGCCGGGCTCGACGCGCTGAACGGCGACGGCGCCGTCTCGCGCAAGTTCGAAGAGACGCTGGAGGCGGCCTACAAGCGCGCCGTCGAACTGAGGTAGCGCGCGCTCGGAACCCGGGGCGCACCTTGCCCGTCTAATCACTAGAACACCGCATAAGAATGATCCGAAGAGGACCACCATGAACGACCAGACCCTAGACCCCGCAATCCATATCCACGAACTCGGGAGCAACGCGCGCGCGGCCGCCAAGGGCCTGCTGACCGCCAGCACCGAAGCCAAGAACACCGCCCTCACCGCCGCCGCCAAGGCGCTGCGCGACAATCAGGACGAGCTGCTCGAAGCCAACGCCAAGGACGTCGAGAGCGTCGCGGGCAAGAAGCCCGAGAGCTTCGTCGACCGGCTCAAGCTGACGCCCGACCGGATCGAGGGCATGGCGAGCGCGCTCGAACAGATTGCGCAGCTGCCCGACCCTGTGGGCCGCCAGCTCGCCAGCTTCGACCGGCCCAATGGCCTCAAGATCGAACGTGTCGCAGTGCCCATCGGCGTGATCGGCATGATCTACGAATCGCGGCCCAATGTCGGCGCGGACGCCTCCGCGCTGTGTCTCAAGTCGGGTAACGCGGTGATCCTGCGCGGTGGCAGCGAAAGCCGCAACTCGACCCGCGTGATCGTGCGCTGCATGCAGGAAGGCCTGAAAGCCGCCGGCCTGCCCGAACATGCCGTCCAGACTGTCGGCACGACCGACCGTGCTGCGGTGGCCGAGCTGCTCAAGGCGGACGAATTCGTCGATCTCGTGATTCCGCGCGGCGGGCGTGGGCTCGTCGAGCTGGTGCGTGACCAGGCCTCGGTGCCCACGCTCCTCCACCTCGATGGCAACTGCCACACCTACGTCCACGCCAAGGCCGACCTCGACAAGGCGGCCGAAGTCATCCGCAACGCCAAGCTGCGGCGCACCGGCGTCTGCGGCGCGACCGAGAGCATCGTGGTCGACAAGGCGGTGGCAAGCCAAGCGATCCCCAAGATCGCGGCGATCTTCGGCGATGAATGCGAGCTGCGCGGCGACGAAACCGCCGTCTCCATCGCCCCCAGCATCAAGCCCGCGACCGACGAAGACTGGGGCACCGAATATCTCGATCCCATCGCCAGCGTGAAGGTGGTCGACGGCCTCGACGAAGCGATCGACTGGGTCGACACCTATTCGAGCCACCACACCGACGCGATCATCACCGAGGATGAGGACGCGGCGCGCAAGTTCATGACCAGCATCGACTCCGCAATCCTGATGCACAACGCCTCGACCCAGTTCGCCGATGGCGGCGAGTTCGGGATGGGTGCGGAAATCGGCATCGCGACCGGCAAGATGCACGCGCGCGGTCCGGTCGGCCTCGAACAGCTGACCAGCTTCAAGTACCTCGTCCACGGTCAGGGCCAGACGCGCCCGTAAAGCGATGCGATTGCCGGATGCGCGCGCCGGACATGCGCGCATCCGGCCCGCATTTACCAGCCGGAAAGCACGTGTGCCTAACCTGACGGCGGAGGCGACCGCCATGATCCAGGAAGTGATGCGTGAAGAGGATGGCGCGACCGCCATCGAGTACGGGCTGATCGCGGCGCTCATCTCTCTCGCCGCACTGCTTGCCTTCCAGTCGCTCGGGCTCAACCTTGCCGCGGTGTTCGATACGGTCACCCGCGCGATGGGCGGCGGCTAAGCGGGCGTGGCAGGCCCCCGGCAGACTCGGGCGAGCGGCCCGGCCCCGCGCCTCGCTTAAGATCTGTTTAGCAGTTTCGAGGCTATCTGACCCTTGTGGACAGGGTCAGCAGCTTCTTGCGCAACGCAGCGATCCCCGATCTGCCGCAAGAGGTACGGTCCGACTTTGTCGTAGCGAGCGCAACCTCGGTTCAGAAACATGCGCGCTGGCTGTTCATCGCCCTGCTGGCGACCTGTCCCTTTGCCGCGCTGGCCACGCCGGATGGCGCTGGCTGGTTCGTTCGCTGGGGGCTCCCGGGTCTGATGGCGCTCTATTGCCTCGCGGGATTGAGCAAACTCTTCCAAGAGTACGATTTCGAGAAAAAGCCCTGGCGAGCCGAACGGTTCATTCTCGCAAGCTGGAAATCGTCGCTGGTCGGCGCACTCATCTCCACCAGCTGGGCGATTGCCGCCTTTCTCCACGCCGACGCAGGCGAACAGCTGCATTTCCCCGTCATCCTCGTGATGGGTGCGCTCGCCACCGCCTACTGCATGGCCAGCGTTCGCGCAGCGGCAGCCACGCACCTGGTGATCGACATCGTGTCGGTCTCGATCCTCCTCTTCATCGCCGGAACGACCCTCGACATGGCTGCCGCCGTCAGCCTGTGCATCGCAGGGCTGTTCCAGTGGCGAATGATCAACGCGCATCACCAGCAGGTGGTCGAGCTCCTGCTGCTCAAGCGCAAGAGCCAGACCCTCGCTCAGACCGATCCGCTGACCGGACTGCTCAATCGTCGCGCCCTGCTCGACTTTGCCGAAGATCTGGGTGCGCATGATGCGCAGGCGCGGCTGCTGATCATCGATATCGACTGCTTCAAGACCATCAACGATACGCATGGCCACGATTGCGGCGACACCGTGCTGCTGGAAGTGGCCCGTCTGATCGAGGCTTCTGCGGGGGAGAATATCAGTGCAGCACGCATCGGGGGCGAGGAGTTCGCGCTGCTCGGCACGGCCGAGGCACTGCCTCCGGGCACGGCCATCCAGCTGATCTCGGCAATCCGCGAGGCCCGAATGCCGCATGGCGGGCGTGTGACCATCAGCATCGGCATGGCCGAGGGCACGCTGGAAGACGACGCCGCCTGGCGCAACCTTTACCACCGCGCGGACAAGGCGCTGTATGCGGCCAAGAGCCGGGGCCGCGACAGGGTCGTCCTCGCGCGCGACCTGGAAACGCCGGACAGGAAGCCCGGCGAAAGCGAAGTCTCCCCAGCTATCCCGACGAAGCGCAAGGTCGCCTAGAGCAGGTCGGTATCGAGCCCGCGACGAGCGCCGATCGGTGCTGCCGCAACGCCTGGCAACCGCCCCCGGAGCCGTCATGAACGGGCGGCGCAAGCCTCAACGAACCGGAACCCCGGCTGCGTACCAACGCGCCAGCCGCAATGCAGGACAGCGCTTTTCCTTTCGAACGCTGCGCAACCGCGATTGCACCATCATCGAAGGGAACAGAGCCCCCTCGTCCCGACCCTAGGGCAGCGGGACGCGGCGGTATCGGCGGGCGTTGGCTGCATCGCTGTCGCCTTCGACGAAGGTGACCTCGTTGCCCGGGTCGATATCCGAGGTGTCGCTGTCGCCATCGACTTCCGCAGTGGCGCTGTAATTGGTCGCCGAAATCACGCGGTAACGCAGGCTGCCGATCCCGCGAGAACGGTCCACATCCAGCCGGTCGCCCAGTGCGACCAGCGGCTGCCCGTAATTGATCTCGATCAGATTGCCCTCGACCGCAGTGACGATGACCGGATCGATGGCGAACACCACGTCGCGCGCAATCGCCTTGGCAACCGCACTCTGAACGAGATCGTAGACCGATTCGCCCGGCTCGTAGGTGTTTACGCGAAGCCGGTTAGTATCGAGCGTGCGCGACATCTCGACCCTCTTGGTGATCATGCCACCATCGATGGTCGCGCCGCTGCGGTCGAGCAGGGTGTAGGACGCGGTCACGACCGCCGTCCCCCAGCTGGTGCGGTAGGAATTCTCTCCGCGAACCGGCCGATTGTTCGCGGGCGCCGTCTCGCCGATATCCGAAATCGTGATGTTGAGCGTGTAGCCGCCGGGCCCGGTCGTGATCCGGCCGGAGGAAGCCAGCGCCGCCTCGAGCGAGTGGCGCAGGGTCTGGAAGTTCGACTGGCAGTCCTTCACGACCCAGCTGCGCCACGTGGTGTGCGCGGCGTAATAGCGGCGCGCGGCCGCCGCGCCCCACCAGCGCGCATACTCGGATTCGCTATAGGCGAGCCGGCTGCCCTCGTAATTGCGGAAATACGAGCACGACATCGGCGTATCGACCGTACCGATATTCACCGCCGCCTGCTCTTGCGCGCGGGCGCTGGCAGACATCCCGACCAGGCCGATGACAGCCGCCAGAGCTACGAACATGGACTTGCGCATCACGCCCCCTCCGCTCGATGTCCGCACCTTAGCGACGCCGCCGCTTGGAGCGCTTCAGATCGTCGATATCGTCGTCGCTCACCGGACGAGCGATCGCTCCGACCGGGATGCCATTGGCAAATTCGGTCACCGCCACCGCGCGCGAGAAGGCCGACTGGACTTCGGTCACCTGGATCGCGCCGAGCTTCTGCCCGTCGATCTTGATCATGCCGGTGCCCGAGGGATCGGGAATCTCGCTCGCCTCGCCGTAGACCATCAGGTAATCGTCCTGGCGCAGCGCGCCCTCGCCGAAGTTGAGGATGATGGAGCCATCGCCCTGCACCGCGGCGATCTGGATCGGGAAAATCGCGGTGACGAGGCCGGTGGCGATCTTGTCTGCCGAGGCACGCAGCAGCGCGGCGGCATCGATCTGGCTGCCGCCGCCGCAGACCGTCGCGGACTTCTGCTCTTCGCTGATGCGCGTGGCGTAGCGGACCTCGCCGGTGTTCGTGTCGGTAATGCGGATATCCGCTTCCATGCGAACATTGGTGTTATAGCATTCGGAGCGCGAACGGTTGTTCCCGCCGAGCATGCCGCGCAGGAGCGTATCGCCCAGGTTCGACTTGTTGGTCGCCGAGATCGACGAGATCGTGCCGTAAATCAGGTAGTCGACCCCCTCGAAGCCGCCGGTCTGGCCGGGCCGATTGGTGGTCACGACACCGCCATTGGCGAGGCCCTGTTCCTCCAGCAGCGTCGCCAGCCGGGCGCGCTCGATAATCCGGAACTTGCCGCTGCCGATGATCGCGGTTTCGAGCATCGCGATGAAATTCTCGTCCTGATTGCCGCCCGTCAGATCTTCCATCTGCGCGATGCCGACCACCGGGCGCGTATCCTGTGCGGCAACCGGCGCACCGAGCGCGAAACACGCAGCGATAAGTGCCGACACCGCGGCAAACAGACGTAGCATTGAGTACCCCCCCTAAAGCCTCGCGCCTCCGGCCCCCGCCAGAGCAACGAATCGCGATTGATTATGCAGAACAAATCGAATTTGTCACCTGCCCGCCTTCGATTAGGGCGCGCGTGACGATCTGGACTTTGCGGGAGGCCCGCAACTACCTGAAAGGTCGTGCCTTTTCATTGCCGCCCTCATCGCCAGTTTCGCAATTCCCGCCCGCCGCCGAACAAACTCTGTCCTACAGTGCCAGTTTCCGGGCATAGACCCCGCCCCTTTTCGCATCGGACGACTGCCCCCCCCCCATGAGCATCAGACCATGAATATCCGACCATGAGTTTCCGGCCATGACCCGCCGCGCCGACAATCGCGAGGAGCGCCTGCCCGTGCCCGCTGGCGAGCTGCCCGACTTCGTCCCCGTCCCCCGCCAGACCGACCGCCACGATGGCTGGACGCCCGAGCGCCAGCGCCGCTTCATCGCCGCGCTCGCCGATACGGGCTCCGTCAACGCCGCGTGCAAGGCGGTCAACATGAGCCAGGCCGGCGCCTACCACCTGCGCCGCCAGCCCGGCGCGCAGAGCTTTCGCGCGGCATGGCAGGCGGCGATCGACCTCGGCGTGCAAAGAATCGAGGACGTTGCGATGGACCGGGCCCTGAATGGCGTCGACGTGCCCGTCTACTCCTACGGCAAGCTGGTCGGCACGCGGACCACCTATAACGACCGTCTGCTGATGTTCATGCTCCGCAACCGCGCGCCAGAGCGATTCTCGGAAGGCCGCCCTAAGGGCCTCAACGCGGTCGGCCAGATGGAGCTGAAGCGGCTCAAGAAACAATGGCGCGAGGAGTACGAGCGCGAGCGCGCGCAGGGCGGCGAGCAGCGCGTGTACGATGCGATCGACGCGAAGCTGAACGCGGCGCGCGACAAGTGGCTAAACGCCCTGAGCCCCCGCGCGCGCGCGGCCTGGGACGCCTTCAAGGCGATCGAGGCCGAGGACGAGGCCGCAGGCTACCGCTGGTGGGAAGACCCGGAGCACCCGAAGTACGATGCGGGGGCAGATGAGGATGAGGATGAGGATGAGTGTTGGCGGATATGACGCCAACGTCCTTCCCTAGCCGGACCTTTCGCTGACCTGGTATGACCGGAGCGGTTTCATTTCGCGAATAAGGTCAATCAAGAGCCGCAGCGCCGTAGGGACCTGTCTACGGCTCGCATAGTAGGCGTAAAATCCCTCGCCCAATGATGCCCAATCCTCCAGTACGAACTCCAGTTCACCGCGGTCGACGTGCCTTCGCAATACCGGCTCCGCGCCATAGGTAATTCCGCAGCCCGCGATCGCGAGCCCCATCCCCACATTGCTCTCATCCACGGTCAACGGGTGCGGCGGCTCGACGGAGATTGCTTCGTTTCCGCGCTCGAACTCCCATTTGTAAATCTGGTCGTTGCCCAGCCGGATGCCGATACACTGGTGGCCCTCAAGCTCGGTTGGGTGCAATGGCCTGCCATATCGATCGAGATAATGCGGCGCGGCCGCCGCCGACCAGCGTATTGGGCCGGACAGGGGGCGAGCGACCATGTCTTCGGGTACGGTGCCACCATAGCGAATACCCGCGTCGTAACCTCTCGCCGTGATATCGAGCAGGCGATTATCGACGCTGATGTCGATCTCGATATCAGGATAGCGAGAAACGAATTCCGGCATCACCGGCACGATCAGTAATGGCACTGCATCACCCAGCGCATTGATCCTGATCCGGCCTGCCGGACGGTCCCGCAATCGGTCAAGCGATTGCGATGCTTCCCCGATGGCGCGCATCGGCCCGTCGATCGCCGCCAACAGATCCTCGCCCGCCGCCGTGAGGGTGACACTGCGAGTGGTTCTGTTCAACAATCGCACGTCGCGGCGCGTTTCTAGCGCGCTCATCGCGTGGCTGAGCGCGGATGGCGTGACACCGATCTCCTGCGCCGCCCTCCGGAAGCTGCGATGGCGCGCGATAGCGATGAAATAGGCGAAGTCCGCGAGGTCCGTTCTGCTGATCTGCATCCATCACCCGATAGCCGATTGCTGAATGCGCTTCATCACTTCATTGCCGCGCGGCCATCTTATCCCCGTGAGCGACGCCCATTATTTCCAGAGCGAGCCAAGTGTGGACGGGAGATCCGCATTGAGAGGACCGAAACATGGCAAACCGGAAGATCGCAGCTGCAATCGCATTGGCAGGCACAACAGCGGCAAGCGCACAAACCACTCAGCCAGGAGATACTGATATGGAAATCACCCGCAAGGCCGACCAGGACGTAGTCGAGGGACCGGAAGACCTGTTCACCGGCAAGGCGACGATCCGTGGAAATTTCAGCCGCGAGGACCCCTCGCGTCTCACCGGTGCGATCGTCACCTTCGAACCCGGTGCCCGCACCGCGTGGCACAAGCACCCGCTTGGCCAGACGCTGATCGTCACTGATGGCGTGGGCTGGACCAAGGTGGAAGGCGGCGAGAAATACGAATTCCACGAAGGCGACATCATGTGGTGCCCGCCCGACCGCAAGCATTGGCATGGTGCCACACCTGACAGTTCGATGACCCACATCGCGATCCAGGAAGCCCTCGACGGCGAAAATGTCGTTTGGATGGAGAAGGTCACCGACGAGGAATATCTCGCCGGTGAGCCGATCACCGGCAAGCCGGACTGATTAACCCCGCCCCCCCCATTAAACGAAAGACCCCTCAATGATTCTGCAAGAAACCTACACCCTCAATAACGGCGTCAAGATTCCCAAGATCGGCTACGGCACGTGGCGTATCGACGATAACAAGGCCGCCGAAGCGGTGCGCGAAGCGATTTCCGTCGGTTATCGCCACATCGACACAGCCCAGGCCTACGGAAATGAAAACGGCGTGGGCGAAGGCATCCGCTCCTCCGGCATCGCACGCGACGAGCTGTTCGTCACCACCAAGCTACAGGCCGAGTACAAGAGCTATGGCGAAGCCCGCGACGCGATCGACGGATCGCTGAAAACCATGGGTCTCGACATGATCGACATGATGATCATCCACAGCCCCCAGCCGTGGGAGAACTTCCGCGAGGGCGAGCATTTCTTCGAAGGCAATCTGGAGGCGTGGCGTGCGCTGGAAGAAGCGTTGGCGGCGGGCAAGCTGCGCGCGATCGGTGTCTCGAACTTCGAGGAGGCCGATCTCGACAACATCCTCGCAAACAGCAGCGTTAAGCCCGCAGTCAACCAGTTCCTCGCCCATATCAGCAACACGCCGTTCAAGCTGATCGAGCATACGACCAAGGCGGGAGTGCTGTGCGAGGCCTATTCGCCTATCGGCCACGGAAAGATTCTCGACCAGGACGACCTGAAGGCGATGGCTGCAAAGTACGACGCCAGCGTCGCACAGCTCGCCATCCGGTATTGCCTGCAACTCGGCCTGCTGCCGCTGCCCAAGACGCAGACGGCCGATCACATGCGCTCCAACGCAGCAGTCGATTTCGAGATCACCGATGCGGATATGGAGACGCTAAAGAACCGCGCGCCCATCGAGGATTATGGCGACGCGGGCGACTTCCCAGTCTTCCAGGATAAGGCCCGACGCGACTAAGGAAAGCAGGAGGGGGGGGGGGCGCTCGCGCATCCGGGCAGCTCCACGAGAACTAACCGCCCCTCTACCCCTACCCCTTCTTCCGCTTCTTGCGCGCAGCGTACTTGGCGTCGCGGGCGGCTTTGCGCTCGGCCTCGGTCGGCTCGGGCACGTTGGCGGCGGCCTGCTTTTCTTCCTTTTCCGCCTTGGCCTCAGCGATCGCGGCCTTGCGGGCGGCGCTCTTTTCGGCGGCGGCGGCGTCGCGCTTTTCCTGTGCGGCCTTGCGCCGGGCGACCTCTTCGGGGTCCATCGGCTTCTTCGCGGCCAGCTTCTTCAGCGCCTTCTCGCGGCGCGCCTGCGCCTGGTCGGCGCGTTCCTGGAACGTGGGTATCTTAAAACCTGCCATAGCGGGTGTCGTTATCCTTCGTGGGGCCGGCGGGTGCGCCGGCGTGGATTGATGCGGGCGTGGATTGCTGCAGGCAGGGGGCTGTGTGGGTCAGCGAGTGAGCGGTTCGGGCAGGCGGGTGCCTACTCCTCCCCCATCCGCAGCGCGGCGATAAACGCCTCTTGCGGAATGCTCACATTCCCCCCGGCCTTCGCCGGGGCAGGCCGCCCTGCGGGCGCTCCCGCATCCTCAGAATGAGGGTCACTCTTCCCCCATACGGAGCGCTGCGATGAAGGCTTCCTGAGGGATCGAGACGTTGCCGTACTCTCTCATTCTGGCCTTGCCCTTCTTCTGCTTCTCCAGCAGCTTCTTCTTGCGGCTGATGTCGCCGCCGTAGCACTTGGCGGTCACGTCCTTGCGCAGCGCGGCGATGGTTTCGCGGGCGATGACCTTGCCGCCGATCGCGGCCTGGATCGGGATCTTGAACAGGTGGCGCGGGATCAGGTCTTTCAGGCGCTCGCACATGCCGCGGCCGCGTTCTTCCGCCACGCCGCGATGGACGATCAGCGACAGGGCGTCGACCGGCTCGGCATTGACGAGGATGTTCATCTTCACGAGGTCGCCTTCGCGCAGGCCGATCTGCTCGTAATCGAAGGAGGCGTATCCGCGGCTGATCGACTTCAGGCGATCGTAAAAATCGAACACCACTTCGTTCAGCGGCAGCTCGTAAGTCACCTGCGCGCGCCCGCCGACATAGGTCAGGTTGGTCTGGATGCCGCGCCGGTCCTGACACAGCTTGAGGATGCTGCCGAGATATTCGTCGGGGGTGTAGATCACCGCCTTGATCCACGGTTCCTCGATCATCTCGATCCGGTTTACGTCGGGATAGTCGGCCGGATTGTGCAGCTCGATCACCGTCGCATCCTCGGTCTTCGATTTGCCGAGGTGGATGCGGTAGACCACGGATGGCGCGGTGGTGATCAGGTCGAGGTCGTATTCGCGGCTCAGACGCTCCTGAATGATCTCGAGGTGCAGCAGGCCGAGGAAGCCGCAGCGAAAGCCGAAGCCCAGCGCGGCGGAGCTTTCGGTCTCGAAGGTGAAGCTCGCATCGTTGAGGCGCAGGCGCGCGATGCTCTCGCGCAGCTTGTCGAAATCGGCGGCGTCGACGGGGAACAGGCCGCAGAACACCACCGGCTGCGGCTCGCGATAGCCGGGCAGCGCCTTGGTGGCGCCGTTCTTGACCGTGGTGATGGTGTCGCCGACGCGCGCCTGCTCCACCTCCTTGATCTGCGCGGTGATGAAACCGATCTCGCCCGGGCCGATCTCGGCGAGGTCGACGCGCTTGGGGGTGAAGGCGCCCACCCGGTCGATCAGGTGCTGCGTGCCGCCCTGCATGAATTTGACGTTGAGGCCCTTTTTCAGGACGCCGTCGATCACGCGCACGAGGATGACGACGCCGAGGTAGGGGTCGTACCAGGAATCGACCAGGCTCGCGGTCAGGGCTGCGTCGCGGTCGCCCGTGGGCGGCGGGATGCGCGCGACGATCGCTTCGAGAACGTCCTCGACGCCGATGCCCGATTTCGCGCTCGTGAGCACCGCGCCGCCGTTCTGCCAGGTGCCGGTGGCCTGGATGCCGACGATCTCCTCGATCTCCTCGGCGACCCTTTCGGGCTCGGACGCGGGCAGGTCTATCTTGTTGATAACGGGGAGGATTTCGTGGTCATGCTCGATCGACTGGTAGACATTGGCGAGCGTCTGCGCCTCGACTCCCTGCGCCGCGTCGACCACCAGCAGCGCCCCCTCGCACGCGGCGAGGCTGCGGCTGACTTCGTAGGCGAAGTCGACGTGGCCGGGCGTGTCCATCAGGTTGAGCTGGTAGGTCTCGCCATCGTTGGCGGTATAGTTGAGGCGCACGGTCTGCGCCTTGATGGTGATGCCCCGCTCACGCTCGATATCCATATTGTCGAGCAGCTGCTCGCTCATCTCGCGCTCGGTCAGCCCGCCGGTGAGCTGGATCAGCCGGTCGGCGAGCGTGGACTTGCCATGGTCGATATGGGCGATGATGCTGAAATTGCGTATCTTGGAAAGGTCAGTCATTGTGCGGGTGCAATAGACCGACCTTGCCGCAGTGTCAGCATGTTTGAACGACTGTATCGCGATCAGCACAAATCCGGTGTGGTAGCGGCATTGTCCGCAGACGCCATCACCAGTGCTGGCCCGTTCAAGCCTGCGCGGACGAAACCGCCGAAGGTTCTCTCGCTATCGCCCTCTGACCGCCTCGCTCGCTCTTCGTTTCGGGCAGGTCGAAGAAGCCGCGCTGGTCGCGCCGCAGCGCCTGCGTGAATTGCACGCCGATGCGGTTTTCCTCGCACCATCGCACCTCGGCATCGACTGCCAGCCGCTCGCTTAGCGCGATGCGGAATCGTGTTCCCTCGGGCACGTTCCACAGCCCTTCGATCAGGGCACCGCTGGCCGACATGTTGCGGATCGTGGCGTTGTAGAAGTCCTCGTCATGCTGCAGCACCACGCGGCGCAGCATCGCCTGACGCGGATCGCGCGACAGGCGCGGGCCGGTTGCGCTGATCGCCAGGCCCTGGCCCAGCCGTTCATCGGCCTCTTCGGTCGAGAGCGGCCTGGAATAGATATAGCCCTGAATGTGGCTGCACCCGTGCAGACGCACCAGCTCCAGCTCGTCCAGCGTTTCGACACCTTCGGCGGTTGTATCCATGCCCAGTGCGCTCGCGAGGCTGCTGATCGCTGCGATGATCGCGCCGTTGCGGCTGCCCGGCATGGTGGCCCCGCGGACGAAGCCCTGATCGATCTTGATCTTGTCGAACGGCGCATTCTTCAGATAGCCGAGCGAGGAATAGCCGGTACCGAAATCGTCGAGCGCCAGCCGCACGCCCACTCTCTTGAGCGCGGCGAAGGTGGCATCCGTGCCCGCATCATCATTGAGGAAGACGCTCTCGGTAATTTCCAGCTCCAGCCGCGATGGCTCGATCCCCGCCTTGGCGATGGTCCGCGCGATCATGCCTGGCAGGCCGGCATCCGCGAATTGCAAGGGCGAGACATTGACCGCGCAGCGAACATCCGCGGGCCAGCGGGCGAGATCCGCGCAAGCCTGCTGAATGGCCCATTCGCCGATTGCCACGATCAGGCCCGCATCCTCTGCCACCGGCACGAACTTTTCCGGGCTGATCCAGCCATGCTTGGGGTGGTTCCAGCGAAGCAGCGCCTCGAAGCCCGAAATCTGTTCGGTCGAGGTGTTGACCACCGGCTGATAATGCAGTTGCAGGCTGCCTGAATCGATCGCCAGGCGCAGCTCCTCTTCCAGCTGGTTGCGCTCGCGCGCGGCCACATGAAGCTCGTCCGAGAACAGGCGATAGCGCCCGCGCCCCGCATCCTTCGCGGCGTAGAGGGCAAGGTCCGCACTACGGATCACCCGCTCGCTCGTACCGCCATGATCGGGCGCCAGCGCAACCCCGACAGACACGCCGATAACGATGCGCTTGCCATCGATCGAATAGGGCTGCGACAGGGCATGGATAATGTCTCGCCCAAGACTTTCGATGGTCGTTTCGTCACAGCGGTTCGGGATGACCACCTGGAACTCGTCGCCCCCGATCCGTCCGACCGTGCCGATCGTCCCCACGACCTTTTCCAGCCGCCGAGCCACCTGGTTCAGCAGGGCATCGCCGGTCGGATGGCCGAAGGTATCGTTGACGTGCTTGAACCGGTCGAGATCGAGCATCAGGATCGTGCACGCCCGCCTGCTAGCGGTGGGGTGGGTCAGCAGTTTCGACAGGATCTGCGAAAGCGAATGGCGATTGGCGAGCCCGGTGAGCGAATCGAACAGCGCGAGGCGCGAGGCACGCTCCGCGCTCCGTCGACGCTCGGTCAGATCGGTGCCCGATCCCCGGAACCCGCAGAAATTGTCGAAGCCGTCGAAGATAGGACGTCCGTTGACCGCCCACCATACCGCGCCCTCACCATCATCGGCTTCACCGCGCACCGGCAGTTCGTGGAATGGCGACTGGGCGGTGAAGTGGAACTTGATCGTACGTTCGGCCTCGCGGTCCTCGGGATCGACCTCGAACACGTTGGTGAAGATCTTGCCGATCAGCTGATCGTGGTCGAAGCCATAGCGCTGGGCGAATTCGGCCGAAATGTAGACAATCCGGCCATTGTGGTCGGTCTCCCAGAACCATCCCTGTCCCGTGGCCTCGTAATCGCGCATGATGTCGATCGAGCGGTTGCGCAGTCGCTCCTGCGCCTCGTCCGCCTGCAGGCCCCTGCGATCGAAGTGCTCCTGATAGACGGCGATGCCGACCCCCGCAGCGACCGCGATGAGAAATGCGAGCCCGACCATGTAGTCGCCCCCCATGACCCAATACACGGATAGCGGGGCCCACAGGCCCAGCTTGGCGAACAGTACCGGGAAAGGCCGCGCGGCGAGGAACACTGCGGACATGCTGCCCACGCCGATGATCGAAGCGATGCCGAACGCCAGCGGCAGACCGCCATGCTGCATCCAGTGCGCGAAACCGAACCCGGTCAGCACATGCGGCAGAAATCCAAGACCCGCGACGATGACAAAGCGGCGGACCGGATCGTCCTCATCCACTCCGCGGGAGAACGAAAAAAGCAGGCCGGCGAGGAGGAAAGCGCTGATAGCGGGAACGCTCGGCAAGCTTTGCGTTATCAAGCCCGACACACTCGAGGCGAGCAACAGCACGATGGCGAGCATCGGCCACTGGACAGGCAGAACCGGCGTATTTTCGGAATCATCCGACTGGAGAGCGGCCTTTCCGGCATCGTCCTCACGGCGGTGAGCAGGCATGGCGCCCCGCCGCCGCTCGCGCGCGGGCGCGTCCCTGATCTCACCTGCGGCGCCCACTTGCTCCGCATCCCTGGCCTTAACCCTCGCCGTCATGGATCGCAGTATGCCAAAGATCATCTGTGAAAGGATGAAGCGAGATGCCTAGCATGGGGTTAATGCGGGCGCTGATAACGTGTCGCCAATCGACACCTCGGGCGCGCCCCTTGTGCCCGGCTGCGCCAAAGGCCATCAGGCCTGCGTGCTATTCGAAACGGGGATGCCGATGGACCCGGCACGGGCATCGGTGATCATCCGGTTTATCCCAGAGAATGCTTCTTTTTCATCGACTTAAGGGGTTTCAAGAAATGATCCGTTTCGCCGATCTCGACCTGTGGGCGCCCGGCTGGGGCCTGGTCGGTAACGCCGCCGACCAGGCCGAGCGCCCGCAACTCCGAAGCGGCAAGCACGGTGGCCCGTTAAGCGCGGAAATCTCCTTTGAAAAGGTTGACGGAATGGAGCTGCGGGTGGCGCGCTGGCGGCTCGACAAGCCATCGGAACACCCGCCGGTGCTGTTCTTCAACGGCATCGGCGCGAACATCGAGGCGGTCGCTCCGCTGGCCGAGGCGCTGTCCGAACGCGGCTTCATCATGTTCGACATGCCGGGGACCGGCGAATCGCGCGACCCGGTGATGCCCTATAATCCTTTCACCATGAGCTGGACGGCACTGTCGCTGATCGAGCGCTTCGGCCTCGAAAAAGTCGACGTCATGGGCATGAGCTGGGGCGGCGCAATGGCGCAGCATTTCGCGCTCCAGCATGCCCGGCATGTGCGCCGGGTGGTGCTGGCGGCGACTTCGCCCGGCATGATGATGATCCCGGGCGATCCCATGATGCTGGCGCAGATGGCCGATCCTTTTTCGGCGATCAACGAGATGCTGATGCGCGAATATCTGACCGCGCTGGACAATGCCGACGAACGCAAGCTGGCGCGCAATTCGATCGGTAACATCAGCGCGCCCAGCAGCACGGGCTATTTCTATCAGCTGATGGCGCTGGCCGGCTGGACGAGCCTGCCCGCCCTGCCCTTCATGGACAAGCCGGTGCTGGTGATGATGGGCGAAAGCGACCCGATCGTGCCGCTATCCAACGGGCAGCTGCTCGCGAGCATGATCCCGGACGCGCGCCTCGAAGTCTTCGAAGGTGCGGGCCATCTGTTCCTGATGACTCACCCGAAGGATTCGCTGCGGATGCTCCGCGAGTTTCTGGGCTGACAACCTCGTACGCCCACTCGCGGACAGGTTGGCTGCGTTGCGTGCTGCCCTACACCCGCATCGGCATCAGGACATACAGCGCCGGGCTGTTTTCGTCCTTGCGGATCAGCGTAGGCGCGCCTGCATCGGCGAGGTGCAGTTCGACCATATCGCTGTCGATCTGGCTGAGAATGTCCTTCAGGTAATTGGCGTTGAAGCCGATCTCGAACCCGTCGGACTTGTACTCGGCCGCAATCTCTTCTGCGGCGGTGCCGTTGTCGGGGCTGGTGACCGACAGCGTCACCTTGTCCGCCTCGAGGCCCATCTTGACCGCGCGGGTCTTCTCGGTGGCGATGGTCGCCACGCGGTCGACGCCTTCGTAAAAGCTCTTGGGATCGAGGCGGAGCAGCTTGTCGTTGCCCGTCGGGATCACGCGGCTGTAATCGGGGAAGGTGCCGTCGATTAGCTTGCTGGTCAGCACCACACCGCCCTCGCCGCCAAGCGCGAACCGGATCTTGCTGGCCGAAAGATCGATCTGGACGTTCGAATCGAGCGCCTCTTCGAGCAGCTTGCGCAGTTCGGCCACGGCTTTGCGCGGAACGATCACGTCGGGCATGCCCGCGGCGCCCTCCGGCCGGTCGATCGTATAGCGCGCCAGCCGGTGGCCGTCGGTCGCCGCGGCTTTCAGGACCGGGCGCTGCTCGTCGGACACGTGCAGGAAGATGCCGTTCAGGTAATAGCGCGTCTCTTCGGTGCTGATGGCGAACCGCGTACGGTCGATCAGTTCGGCCAACTCGCGTGCAGGCAGCTCGAAACTGGTTGGAAGCTCGCCCTCGACGATCACCGGGAAGTCGTCGCGCGGCAGCGTGGGCAACTGGAAACGGCTCCGACCCGCCTTCACAACCATACGGTTATCGGCGGTCTCGAGGCTCACCTGGCTGCCGTCGGGCAGCTTGCGGGCAATATCGAACAGCAGGTGCGCGGAAACGGTGATCGCCCCGCCGCTTTCGACGCTCGCCGCGGTCATGGTTTCGACCACCTGCAGGTCGAGGTCGGTCGCCATGACCTTGACGCCGCCGCCTTCGTCGGCGTCGATCAGCACGTTGCTGAGGATCGGGATGGTGTTGCGCCGCTCCACGACCGACTGCACGTGGGACAGGGAGCGGAGCAGCGTCGCGCGTTCGATGGTGGCCTTCATCGGTCCTTCTCTCGTCTCAATTGCGCATCGATAGCAGCGGAAACTCCCCCTTCGGGTCCGCCCAGCGCGAGAATCTTATCCGGTTTCCTTATCGCGCCTGCCCGCGTGGGCAAGGATCAAGCGCGAGTCTGCCGGAAAACCCGGGGATAAGGCGTTGAGCCTCAAGTGGCTAGCCCTTCCCCGATGCAATCCTAGCTCAGCATCGCCATGCCGCCGTTTACGTGGAGCGTCTGCCCGGTAACGTACGCCGCCTCGTCGCTGGCGAGATAGGCGACCGCCGCACCGATCTCGTCGCCCTCGCCCATCCGGCCCGCCGGAATGCGGCCTTCGATGGCTGCCTTCTGCTTGTCGTCCAGCGCATCGGTCATCGCGGTGCGGATGAAGCCGGGCGCGACGCAGTTCACCGTGATGCCGCGGCTGGCGAGTTCCTGCGCCAGGCTCTTGGACATGCCGGTGAGGCCCGCCTTGGCGGCGGTGTAGTTTATCTGGCCCGGATTGCCGGTGGTGCCCACGACGCTGGTGATCGAGATGATCCGCCCGGAACGCGCCTTCATCATCGGGCGCGCGGCGGCGCGCATCAGGCGGAAGGCGGCTTCGAGGTTTATGCGGATCACCTGATCCCATTCCTCGTCCTTCATCCGCATGGCCAGATTGTCGCGCGTGATCCCGGCATTGTTCACCAGAATGTCCATCTTGCCGAGCGTGTCGATGGTGGCGGGCACCAGTTCCTCGACGCTCTGAGGGTTCGAGAGGTCGCAGGTGATTTCGACATGCGCGCCGCTGTCGTGCGCGTATTCGTCGTTGAGCTGGTCGCGGAAGGCGCGCAGCTTGTCGCCGTTCGAGCCAGAGAGCGCCAACCGGGCGCCCTGCGCGGCGAGCGCCTTCGCAATGGCCGAGCCGATCCCGCCGCTGGCGCCGGTGACGAGCGCGGTTTTTCCTTCGAGTGAGAACAAGGGGTCTTCTCCGCAAACTGTGCAATATCCATCACGCCTTCGCGATCCGCGCAGCGATGGTCAATGGTCGGCGCCAAAAAGCGCTAGCGCGGCATGAAATCCACCCGGCGGACTTCCTCGATCTCTCCGTCGACCATCCGGCCTTCCACGATCTCGTAACCCATCAGCGCGAAGATGCGATCGCCGATGAAGATCGGGCGCGCGTTGCCATACCAGTCGATGCATGAGGCTTCGCAATCCTCCACGTCTTCCATCGCCTGCGCGGCGGAAATCACGCGCTCGTCCGGCACGGCGGCAAGGCTTCCCGCCGGGGCGAGCTTGCCGGCATTCCGACGCAGGAAGAACATCTCGGACGAGGAGCCGAGGAATTCGAGATCCAGTCCGTCCAGCTCGCGCGCGACGGGCAAGGCCATGACACCATCGGAGCCTTCGGGATCCCCGGCATCCGGACGGAAGAAGAACGCATGGCTGCGGTTCTCGCCCTCGTCGGCAGAGGGGAGCGCGAAGCTGTCTGTCACGGTCGCGGTACGGCGTTCCGCATCGAGCGCGATGGTCGAAAAGCCGAGCGCATCGTCCGGCCCGGGGCCGATTACCACGCCATCCTCGCCCAGCCGGTCGATCCGCGAAACCCCGTGCGGCAGCGCAATCCGCTCCGCCCAGCGCCGGTCGAGCGGCACCACGAACAGCTCGGGCGTCTCGTCCTCCTCGCCGTAAAAGCCGCCGCCATAGAGCAGGAAGCGCCCGACATAGCGATTCTGCGTGCGCCACCCCTCGGGCGTCGGCAAGGCGCGGTATGCCCCCGGCGGCACCTCGACCGAACCGTCCCCGAAATCGTCGAGCGGGATGGAGACCAGAAATGTCGCGCCATCGCTGAACTCGGGTTGCCACATCCCCTCCCCCAGATCGTCGTCGCGCAGCAGCACCAACAGGTTCCCGGTCTCTGCGTCTTCGAGGAAGGAAAACTGGTCTATCGGGGAGCCACGCGCGGCAACGGCGGTCATCGGCTCGCTGTCGCGCAAGGGGATGCGGTAGAGCGTATCGGCGTGATCGACCTTGCCCGCAGCTCGCGCCGCGTAGCTCCACGATTCTCCTCCGGTCCAGACATAGGCGGCATCGGCGCTGAAATAGGAATTGCGCGAATACGAGCCGACGACGGCGCGGGTCGTGCATGCCATCTCCTCGCGCGCAAGATCGCAGGAGGTGATCGCGTGCAGGATGTCGTAGCGTGGATCGGGATTGGCCAGCGCGATGTCGCCGATCCCGATCTGCGGTCTTGGCCCGGCAACCCGGACGCGCGATCCGTCCGCCTGCCTGCGCTCCAGATACGGCAATTCCTCGCGCCAGTCGGTGCCGAAGTCGGTCGGCGTGTAGGTCAGCAGGTGCCCGTCGACGAGCCGCGAAGCGTAATTGCGCGAGGAATAGTAATCGTCCGAGCGCAGGTAATGCGTATCGCGATAGGCGAGCCTGCCGTCCTCCGAGAGCGAGAAGCGCGAGATTTCCGTTCCGCTTTCGCCGTAGGAATAGCCGATCACGACCACGACATCGCCGAACAGCAGCATCTCGTCGTACCAGGTGTCGTCCGGGTCGTCGTCGCCCGGCGGATAGACCGCGATCGAATCGATTTCCTCCAGCGCACCGCCGCCGTGGCGGATCGTGTGCAAGCGCCCCTTGCGCAGGACGAGGATGTGGTCGGTCGTGGCCTTGACGATCCCGCCCTCGTCGACGCCCTGTTCCTGGACGTTGGTGATGGGGACCGCTTCCATCCGCGAGCCCGTGACGACGATCATGTCTTCGTAACCGGATTGCTCGCGGCGCTTGCGCTCCCGTTCGGCCTCGCGCTTCTGGGCGCGCGTATAGGCGTCGATCTGCGCATCGCTCTCGAACATCGCGACGCTCGACCTATCGTCAGGAGGCGCCGGAAGCGTCGCACACGCGGACAGGAAAGCCGCTGCGAAAGCCGCCGAAGCCAGATTGCCGAACCGCCCCATACTCGCCCTCCATCCCTGACCGGAAGGCTCTCACCTCCCGCGGCCCGTGGCAAGCGGGAATGCGAGGGTTCGCTGTGCGCTAAAGCTCCTTCGCCAGCGCTTCGAGGTCTTCCATCGTGATGGCGCTGGCGACCTTGGCTTCCTTGTCCGTCCGGCTCACCATCGGGCCGAGCACCTTGCCGCCCAGTTCCACGAAGTGCTCGATCCCGTCGGCGCGCATCGCGAGCACGCTTTCGCGCCAGCGCACGCGGCCGGTGATCTGGTCGACCAGCAGGTCGCGCTCCTCCGCCGAGTCGGAGACCTTGGCTGCCGTGACATTGGCATAAAGCGGCAGGTCCATCGCCGAGGGCCCATTGTCCTTCAGCGCAATGCCCATCCGCTGCGCGGCGGGCTTCATCAGCGAACAGTGGAAGGGCGCCGACACCTGGATCCGCACCGCGCGCTTCACGCCATGGTCCTTGGCCATGTTCAGCACGCGCTCGATCGCTTCGGCATGGCCGGAGAGCACGACCTGCGAGGGATCATTGTCGTTCGCGATCTCGCACACCTGGCCGTTGGCGGCCTCGTCGGCGACCTTCTGCGCGGTCTCGATATCCGATCCCAGCAGCGCGGCCATCGCGCCCACACCGATCGGCACGGCATCCTGCATCGCGATGCCGCGCAGGCGCAGCAGCCGGGCGGTGTCGGCCAGCGAGTAGGCGTTGACCGCACACAGCGCGGTGTACTCACCCAGCGAATGGCCCGCGACGCAGCTGCCTACATCCTTCAGCTTCACGCCGAAGTCTGTTTCCAGCACCCGCAGCGTGGCGATGGCATTGGCCATGATCGCGGGCTGGGCGTTGGAGGTGAGCGTGAGTTCGGAGTCCGGCCCCTCGCGCATCATCGTCGACAGCTTCTGGTTCAGCGCGTCGTCGACTTCCTGAAAGGCTTCGCGCGCGGCGGCGCTGGCGTCGGCAAGATCGGCACCCATGCCGACCTTCTGGCTCCCTTGCCCCGGGAAAATAAAAGCTCTCATAAAATCTCCTTGTCGGGCCGGGGACTAGGAACCGCGCGCCGGGCTGGCAAGGCCGAAGGGGACGATGCGGTTGCTGACCGTGTGCCCGATTTCCGCCCGGCCGAGGTAGGGGATGCCCGCCCGCGCGCACCAGTATTGCGCGATTTCCTCCGCACTCTGGCCGAATTCGCGGTCGTTCTCCGGCACGTTGGTCACCGCGCCTAGCCGCAGGCCCGCGACGCGGGGCAACGTGTTGGAAAGGCTGAAGAACAGCCGGTCGACGGCATAGAGATGCTCGCTCACCTCCTCGACCATCACGACATGGCCCGAAAGATCGGGCAGCAGCGGCGTATCGACCAGCATGGCGAGCGTGATGAGGTTGAACGCGACCGTCGGCGTCTTGCCATCTAGATGCGGCTCCAGCCCGCTGCCATCGCCGGAGAGCCAGCGCAGCACCCGGCGCACGCCTTCACGCCCGCGCTCGCTGCGCGCACTGACCGGCATGGGGCCATGGACCGGCTGTCCGATCCCGTTGCGGTAAAGCGCGGCGAGCATGTAGCCCATGTCGGAGAAGCCGACATAGGTCTTTTCGCGCGCCGCATCGTTCATCCGCGCGACCGCCGCCTGCGCGATCCGGTTGGAGCCATAGCCCCCCTTGGCGAACCACACCGCATCATATTTCGGGTCATTGGCGCATTCGACCAACGCGGTGAGGCGGGTGAGATCGTCGCCCGCGAAATGCCCCCAGCTTTCGAAGCACTGGGGATGCACATAGACGCTGTGCTCGGGGAATTCGTCAGTGACGAGCCGCTCTATCGCCTCGGCATGAGCGGGCGTGATTGCGGTCGCGGGCGCGCAGATGGCGATGCGTGTCATTGCGCGGTTGTATCCGCCAAATGCACCCCCGTCATCCCCGCGCAGGCGGGGATCCCGCTCTCTTCAGCGAAGGTGAATGGGAAAAAGCGGGACCCCCGCCTGCGCGGGGGTGACGAGTTGGTACAATGACAATAGGCAGGCCGGATGACCGACCTCCCCGACCCCACGTCCGACCTCACAGCCCGCCCCTGGTTCTTCTGCGGCATCGGCGGATCGGGAATGCAGCCGCTCGCGGCGATCCTCAAAGGGCGCGGCGCGGAAGTGGCCGGGTCGGACCGAAGTTTCGACCAGGGCCGCACGCCCGAGAAATTCGCCGCGCTGGAGGCCCAGGGTTTTCAACTCTTCCCGCAGGACGGCAGCGGGATCACCTCGGAAAGCCAGGTGCTGGTGGCCAGCGCCGCGGTGGAGGACACCGTGCCCGAAGTCGTGCGCGCCAAGGAGCTTGGCCTGCCTCGCCTGACCCGCGCGGACCTTAACGCCGCTTTGTTCAACGCCGCCGAAACCGGCGTGGCGGTGGCCGGGACCAGCGGCAAATCGACCGTCACCGGAATGCTCGGCTGGATTTTGCACCACGCGGGCAAGCAGCCGACGATCATGAACGGCGCGGTGATGAAGAACTTCGTGTCGGATGACCGCCCCTTCGCCAGCGCAGTGGTCGGCGATGCGGACCTGTATGTCTCCGAAGTCGACGAGAGCGATGGCTCGATCGCGCAGTACAAGCCTGCGGTCGGCATCCTTCTGAACGTATCGCTCGATCACAAGAGCATGGACGAGCTGCGTCAGCTGTTCGGAGATTTCCTCGAAGCGTCGGAGCGCGGCGTGGTGAATGCCGACGACGAGGAAGCCTTCCGCCTCGTCGCCCACGCCAATGCGCCGCTGACCTTCGGCGTGACCAATGGTTGTGCCGCGCTCGGCATCGTCGAGGGTTCGCTGGCCGAGGGGCCGACGCGGCAGGCGGCGATGGTCCACGACAAGCGCGACGATAGCCAGCACGCGCTGACGCTCAATCTGCCGGGGCGGCACAATCTCTCGAACGCGCTCGCCGCGATTGCGGGCGCGAATGCGGCGGGCGTGCCGGTGGCAGATGCGGTCGCGGCGCTGGCCGAGTTCAAGGGGCTGGCGCGGCGGTTCGATATCGTCGGCACCTCCCCCTCGGGCGTTACGGTGATCGACGATTTCGGCCATAACCCGGAGAAAGCGGCGGCCACGCTGCGCACGCTAAAGTCCCACCCGGGCCGCGTGCTCGCGTTCTTCCAGCCGCACGGATACGGCCCGCTCAAACAGATGGGCGCCGAACTGGCCGAGACCTTCGCCCGCGAACTCGGTCCCGAAGACGTCACCCTGCTGTGCGACCCGGTCTATTTCGGCGGCACGGTCGACCGCTCCGAAGGTAGCGAGCGGATCGTCGACCTGATCGCGAAACACGGAGGGAAAGCGATCCACATCAACACCCGCGAAGGCTGCGGCGACTGGCTGGTAGCGAACGCGAAACCCGGCGACCGCATCGCCGTGATGGGCGCGCGCGACGATACGCTGAGCGTGTTTGCAAAGGATCTGCTCGACCGGCTCGGTTAGCTGCGCAAACCTGACAGCATTTGTCACCGCAGCCCTCATCGACAGGGTGCTGCGGGGCGCATTAGGCTCCCCGCAATTGGGGGGATGCAAACGATGAGACATGCGATAACGCTGGCTGCGACGGGGGTACTGTTGCTCGCCACGACCGCCTGCAATGCCGAGGAGCCGCTGGAGAACTGGCAAAAGACCCAGCATTTCGAACGCGCGGTGTCCGATTCTTCGCTGGCCCGCATGCTCGAACAACTCTCTCAGCAGACCATCACCGATATGGTCATTTCGCCCGATGGCCAAGGCTTTACCGAAGAAGCTGCCCACGCAAACTTCACTGCCGAAGAGTCGAATGCGCTGATCCGCTCCGCATTCACGCCCTATTCGCTGGAGATCAGCGAGTACGCGCATCGCACAATTGCAGCGGCACTCTCCCAGCAGGATATCGACGCGCTGTTTGCTGCGGGCACCGACCCCGACGCCATCAAATCGGTGATGTGCGCCTATGGCAGGCCGCCGATCGACGGTGTGGTCGACTGGGATGCCTGCACCGCAGAGGGCTTCGTCGACCTGCCCGAGCGTTTCAAGCAAGCCCACGCGCACTACACGACGGCCTACCAGGCGGTCATCGATAGCCCGCGCACGCAGACCTATTATGGCGGGCTGAGCTGCCGGGTGCTCGACAAGGTGCAGGCACGGCTGAGCGACGAAACTTTCATGGTCGATTTTGGCGGGACGACGCTGGGGATGAGTGGCCAGCAGCACTACGACTGCCCGACCTACAAGGCCCAGCTCGACGTGCTCGACCGGGCGGCTGCGGCGCAGGATGGCTAGCGGGAACAGGCAGCCAGCTTGCCTTCATGAGCACTCGCGCCGATACCTGAAGCAGGTTTGCGAGATATGAGCAGGAGCGGCTGGGGTGAGCGTTTACGAAAATGCCGAGTGACACGCGAAACGCATCATTCTCGCTTTCGTTTGCTTTATTCCTTGGATGCTCATCACGACCCGGTTCCTTCCTTTCGAATGGGCTGGGGGATTGTTCGCGCTCGTATGGATCGGTCTAGGTCTTTGGACCTACAGCTACGCATGCCCGAACTGCGGCTACAGCGTTTTCAGGGCGTACGGGTTCTTCTGGCCGTGGCCGCGCTCAGAGTGTTGGAAGTGTCGACGCGATCTCACCGACGAGCAGCTTACATGACCGCCTACCGAGCCGCCCGCCGCCACGCGCTCAAGATGCTCGTCGGAGTTGCTATCGGCGTGGTGTTCATCATCGCGGTCGATGCGTGGATCGGCCATTCGAGCATTGCCTTCGCGATCGTCATCTTCGGCCTGTTCATGGCCAATATCGGCATTCTCGGCTTCAACTGCCCGAACTGCCGCAGCAACCTGTTCTTTCGCGGTGCCATCATGCTGCCGTGGCCCAACAAGACGTGCAGCCGCTGCGGGACCGATCTGACGAAGGTGGCCGGGCCGGACGCCTAGTGCGCGCCCTCACCACCTTCTTCGTCGTGCCCCATGCCGAAGACCTTGTGCAGCACGAGGAAGATCACCGCGCCCAGCACCAGCCCGAGTAGCGCGGAGGCCGCTGCGTAGGTCACCCAGCCAAGAATGCCGCCGAGCGCGCCGGTCGTGCTTTCCACGGCATTCTCCAGCCCGTGCGACGCATCATAGAGCGTGTGGAAGCCCAGCTCGTGCGTGCCGTGCAGGATGATCCCGCCACCGACCCACAGCATCGCCGCCGTTCCCACGACCGACAGGATGGTGAGGATATGTGGCATCGCGTTGAGCATCAGCTTGCCGACCTTTTTCGCAAAATCGCCGGGCTTTTCCATCAGGTGCAGGCCGATATCGTCCAGCTTCACGATCAGCGCCACCGCGCCGTAAATACCGACCGTCACCGCCAGGCCAACCAGCGCCAGCACGAATGTCCGGGTCACGAGAGTCTCCGCCGCCACCTCGTTCAGCGTGATGGCCATGATCTCCGCCGAAAGGATCAGATCGGTGCGGATAGCGCCATCGACCCGCTTTTTCTCGAATGCCTTCTCGTCCTTGATCGGCTCCTCGATCGTCTCGCCGTGCTTCGCGCCGGTCAGCTTCTCGATGATCTTTTCCGCGCCTTCGTAGGAAAGGTAGCAGCCGCCCAGCATGAGGATGAAGACGATCGCCTGAGGCAGGAACTCGCTCAGCAGCAAGGCCCCGGGCAACAGGATCAGCAGCTTGTTCTTGATGCTGCCAAGCGCAATCTTCCAGATGATCGGCAGCTCGCGCGCCGGGGAGAAACCGGTGACGTAGCTGGGCGTGACGGCCGCATCGTCGATCACCACGCCTGCGGTCTTGGTGCCCGCCCGGCCGGCAGCCGCCGCCACATCGTCGACCGAAGCCGCCGCTGCGCGCGCGATAATCGATACGTCGTCCAATAAAGCGGCGAGGCCACCGGGCATTGCAATTCCTTTTCACTTTGTGCGTACGCCACGCCAACGCGGCAGAACCATCTTTGGCACCGCATTGCTCGCAAGCGAAGCCTTGCATTACCCGCCAATCCCGCTATGTGGCCCGCTTCCCTGCTGTCGGCGACGGCTGGCAGTGGGGAAACCAAGAAAGCCGGAGGGGCCCCGTCATCCGGACGGATCAGCCAGCGATCGGCAGCAACGTGAAAGGACAAGGGATGGCTCTTTACGAGCACATTTTCCTTGCGCGCCAGGATTTGAGCCAGTCGCAAGTCGACGCTCTGGCCGCGCAAGCCACCGAGATCATCGAGAAGAACGAAGGCAAGGTCACCAAGACGGAGACCTGGGGCCTCAAGAATCTCGCCTACAAGATCGACCGCAACCGCAAGGCGCACTTCGTGCTGCTGAACATCGAAGGCCCCGGCAGCATGGTTGCCGAGCTGGAGCGGCAGACCCGCATCAACGAAGACGTCATTCGTTACATGACGATCCGCGTCGACGAGCTGGAAGAAGGCCCGTCCGCGATGATGCGCAAGAACGAACGCGACAACAAAAAGCGCCGCGAGCGCTCCGATCGGGGAGACGACTAATGGCCCGCCCGTTTTTCCGCCGCCGCAAGACCTGCCCGTTCTCGGGCAAGAATGCTCCGGTCATCGACTACAAGGATGTGCGTCTGCTGCAGGGCTTCATGTCCGAACGTGGCAAGATCGTGCCCAGCCGCATCACCGCCGTCAGCGCGAAGAAGCAGCGTGAACTCGCCAAGGCGATCAAGCGCGCGCGCCACATCGGCCTTCTT